>Ga0209328_10000017_pt1 | contig 27920 bp, 29 predicted proteins | sample JacPinW_OM3H0_M1_FD_187954 | JGI IMG/M metagenome (GOLD analysis project Ga0209328, IMG submission 187954) | Forest soil microbial communities from Algoma, Ontario, Canada - Jack Pine, Ontario site 1_JW_OM3H0_M1 (SPAdes) (version 2) | ecosystem: Environmental > Terrestrial > Soil > Boreal... | reverse complement strand
CCAGAAATCGATGCCGATGAGGGTGACGTTCGCACGGACCGGCATGCTCGAGGCCGATCTCGAGAACAAACGCATTCTCATGCATCTCTACAACGCGCGTTATCAGCAGCGCGACGAAAACGACCCGACCGATCTGCGCAAAATCAAAGACGGCATCAGCATGACCGAAGGCACATTACCTATCAGTCTCGACGAGCTTTACGAGAAAGCGAAAAAACGCCCGAGCCGCTCAGCGATGTCGATCGAACAATTGCTCGATCAACTGCAAAGCGAGAGCACGCGTGAGCGAAGCGAGAGCCGGACCGAAATCAACAAACGATTTTCGTTTCCGTTCGCGTGCGTCGCGTTCGCGATCATGGGTGTGCCGCTCGGCGTCACCGCGCACCGTCGCGAAACTTCGATCGGTTTCGCCATGGGCTTGATCGTCGCCTTCACTTATTTTCTTTTCGTCATCATCGCCGACACCCTCCGCGGAAATCCCAAAGTGCATCCCGAACTTCTCATCTGGGTCCCCAACGTCCTCTTCATCATCCTCGGCGCGCTTCTGTTCCGGCGCTTGGCGCGGCAGTAAGACAAATCGGTAGGGAATTTAGACGACACCTACGAGCTTCTGAAATCTTCGTTCTTGGCGGCCTGTTGCCGATCAGGCCGGTTCGCCCAGTAGATCCGGGTTGAATGTCCGTTTGCCGGCGAACGCTCGCCGCAACGCGATGCGGAGACTTTCCACGGCTTCGTTTTTCAGAACGTAACCCATTGCTCCAGCGTTCGCGGCGCTGCGAACATATTTAGGTTCGTCGTGGGCCGAGAGAATGAGCACAACGACAGCAGGAAACTCGTTTCGTAACTCTTTCGTCAGTTCGATCCCATTGGTGCCGCCGGGCAGGCCGACGTCAACGATGACCCCGTCCGGTCGCAGTTCGCGCACGCGCTCGATGCCCTCGGCAGCAGTTCCGGCTTCTTCGCACACGACGAATTCGTCGCCGTGATTAAGCAGGCGTTCGAGTCCCTGCCGGACAAGCGCATGATCGTCCACCAGGAGAATACGTTTACGCTTGTCGCCGAGCATCGAGATCATTTTAAGCGCGCCGCCTCCCATGTCCATGCAGCAGACATCATGCTTGATGACTCCTAAAATCGACAATGAGATCGACCGCGTCGGCGACGGCCACGTGGATGTCGCGGAGTTGAAGATCGCCCAGGAACGGAAGTGATTTGAGGGGAAACGATTTCTCGAGCAATCGCTGAAACAATGGTTGAAGAGTGGCGCAGGCGAACGAGCCGAGTTTGCCGTCGCCTTTGCATTTAAGCTGGGAAATTTTGGCGACGAACTCGTTGCTGATGTCGATCTGCGCGTAGATGTCGACCTTGGCACGGGCGAAGAATTTCTTGGCCCAGATCTGCATATCAGCGGCGAGCGAGCGCCGGCCGCGGGCACGCATCGCGAGCCGGACTTGTTCGAGCTCGATTGCATACAAACGCGCGCGTTCACCGGCAATGCGGACGATCGCTTCTTCGAGATTGAGCTGGGCGGTGGAGATCACGAGTTGTCCTTCGCGCACGCGGTGCAGAATCAAGACAGCATCGCCATTCGCGTCGAAGCCCTTGTCGAAAATGACGTCGCGCATTTCCATTCGAAGATCGAGTGGCACGCCGCGAACGGAAACTTTGCGCCCACTCAAGGTGACTAGGGCCGCTTCGAACGCGAGCGCCGTTTGGCCTTCAACCTTCGTCAGTGGCGGCGGAGAGGAATCCACGATCGCGCCGTCCAGATTGATCCGGATCTCGTCGACCAGCGGGAACACCCGCGACCGTAGATCGACAATCGGTCCCGGTTTCTCGACAAATCGGTGCAGCGCGTCATCGAGTGCCTCAGCCAGGTCGCCGCGGGGCGAGGGGAAATCTTTGCGGCCGAGCGAAATCATAGGGAAGTTTCATGTGTGACGTTTGAGGTTTAATGTCAAACGAGGCAGCATAAGGCCCTCATGTTCAGGCGGTCGAAGTTGCACGGAAAACAGGTTGAAAACAGGCCCGAGCCCGTTACATTGCGCGCTCCTTATGGCAAAGATGGCCTGGATTAATCGCAACAAACGCAAGCGCAAGACGGTGAAGAAATACGCCGCGCTCCGCGCCGAGCTCAAAGCGAAGAAAGATTACGCCGGCTTGGCGCAGCTGCCGCGCGACGCCAGCCCGACGCGGGTGGTGAACCGTTGCGAAGTGACCGGCCGCCGTCGCGCCTTCATTCGCCGGTTCAAAGTCTCACGATTGACGTTTCGCGAGCTCGCCTCGCAGGGACTGATCCCTGGCGTGACGAAATCCAGCTGGTAAAGTCCAGAGGTCGCTTTTCGGGTGCGCCGCGCGCGCTCGTAAAATGAACTCTTTGTTACAAATTTTGCCGCTCGCTGACGTGCCGGTCACTCAGTGGGACCCGCCTGCCATCATCATTGGCAAACTGGCAGTGATCGCGGCGCTGGTTGGCTTGAATGGATTTTTCGTCGCCTGCGAATTCGCGATCATCAAAGTGCGCGCGAGTCAGCTCGACGAATTGGCGGAGGAGGGGGATTCGCGCGCAAAGTTTGCGAAATACATTCGCTCGCACCTGGATGCCTATCTGTCCGCGACTCAACTCGGCGTGACAGTGGCGAGTTTGGCGCTAGGCTGGGTGGGCGAAGAATTTCTCGCCCATTTGATCGAACCATTCTTTGCGCTGGCGAACATTCATTCGCACGCACTGGTCCTGTCCGTTTCGATCACGCTCGCGTTCATCGGGATCACGTTCATGCACATCGTCTTCGGCGAGCTGGCGCCGAAATACACGGCGATTGCCAACCCGCTGACGGTTTCGCTCCGACTCGTTCGGCCGCTCGGCGCGTTCTATTTTTTGTTCAAGCCGGCAATTTGGATTTTGCACAAATCGTCGAATTTTCTTTTGCGCGGCCTGCTTCGAATGAAACCAGTCGCGGGGACCGAGCTTGCGCACAGTGAAGAAGAATTGCGATTGATTCTCGAGCAGAGCGAGAAATCGAAAGAGGTTTCACCGCTCGGCCGCAAGCTCGTGCTCAATGTTCTCGACCTTCGGGAGCGGGTCGTGCGCGATATCATGACGCCGCGCGGCGAAGTCGTTTATCTCGATCTGGAAGACGATTTCGAGACGAACGCTAAGAAGGCGATCGCCTCCAAGCACACGCGCTTTCCGCTGTGCCGTGAAAATCTCGATAACGCTGTCGGACAGATTCACATCAAGGATCTGGTGCCGATGATGAACGATCCGAATCCGGATCTGATGAAGATCAAACGCGAATTACTTCCGGTCCCGGAGATGGTGCCGCTTGAAAAATTACTGACTCTTTTTCTAAGCAAGCACGCGCACCTGGCGATCGTGGTGGATGAATTCGGCGGCACGGTCGGAATGGTCACGCTCGAAGATGTGCTCGAGGAGCTCGTCGGCGATATCCAGGACGAGTTCGACATGGAGAAGGCGGAGTTTCAAAAAATCAACGCCAATGAATTCACGGTGGACGGCACACTCGGGCTTTATGAGCTAAACGATCTGGCCAAGCTCGAATTGGAAAGTGCGGACGTTAGCACGATCGGCGGTTACGTCACGCACTTGCTCGGTCATCTTCCGAAACAAGGCGAGCAGGTGAAGATCGACAATTACCTCGTCACCGTTTCACAAACCGACGCGCGAAGAGTGAAACAATTGCACTTTCGCAAACTGGACGAAGCTATACCTGCGGAAGCGGCGACGAAGCGCGACGCGAGTCTTTAATTTGCAACTCATCGTCGAAACCGAAATCACCTGCCCCCATTGCGGGGAAGTTTTTCCGTTACAGATCGACACTTCGGAAAGGCAACACTCGTTCATTGAAGATTGCAGCGTTTGCTGCCGGCCGATCAATCTGGCTGTGCGCTGTCAGCCGGGCATAGTGGTCGATCTTGCGATCGTCGGCGTTTGAGTTTTACACAACAGCGGTTTCCAATTGCGCGCGTAACGCAGGCCGCCTGCGTAATTGCCTGGTCAAAGCCTCGATTGCCCGCAGCGTGGGCATGCTAATGTGGTGTTCCATTCCTTCGACATCGTGGTGGATCACGCGCTCATTCAGGCCAAGTAGTCGAAGAAAGTCGGTCAAGAGCTTGTGCCGTCGCGCAATGTTCCGTGCCACGGTTTCCCCCGCGGTGGTCAGAACAAGCCCGCGATATTTCTCGTACTTGAGCAGGCCTTCGGCGTCGAGCCGCTGCACCATATTGGTGACGCTCGCCTGCGAAATTTTGAGACTGGAAGCGATATCGACGACACGGGCATAGCCTTTCGAGTCGATCAGTTCAAGGATGCGCTCGAGGTAATCTTCAACCGCAGTCGAGCTGCCAAAAGAGGAGCGAGAGTTTTTCCGTGTCACCTGGGCACGTAGAATAGTCAGTGATGGGATTTAGTCAAAGAAATAAAAAATTGCCTAATAAGACAATTATTGTGTTGGACAAATAAATTAGGCGACCCTAATTTGTTGGCCGAGATTGCCAATCAGCTCAAAAATTGTGAATCAACTTCGTCAGACTGAAGCAGCCCGTTCGGAATTCGGATGGCGTCGACCCGCCGGGCAAGTCTCACTCGCCGAAGTCCATCGGAGCATTGTCGTCCCAGTCACGGCTTCGTTTTGGAGAAAACTGCTCGCTTTCTCCGGCCCGGGTTTCCTGGTCGCCGTCGGTTACATGGATCCAGGCAATTGGGCGACCGATCTCGCGGGAGGCGCGAGGTTTGGTTACACGCTGCTGTTTGTCGTGATGCTGTCCAATCTGATGGCAATCTTGTTGCAGCATTTGTGCATCAAGCTTGGCGTCGCCACCGGGCGCGATCTCGCCCAGGCATGCCGCGATCACTACTCAACGCCGACCGTTTGGTTTCTTTGGGTTCTCTGCGAAATCGCGATCTCCGCGTGCGATCTGGCCGAAGTCGTCGGTTCCGCCATCGCGTTGCAACTTCTTTTCGGGATTCCACTGGTGTGGGGATGCTGCATTACTGCGCTCGACGTGCTCGCCGTCCTTTACCTTCAGCAAAAAGGTTTCCGTTACATCGAAGCGCTGGTCATCACGCTGATTGCGACCATTGCCACTTGCTTCGCCGCTGAATTGATCTTCTCCAAACCAAACCTTGGTGGCATCCTCCTCGGATTTATTCCCGGTCCGCACATTGTAACGAATCAAGCGATGCTTTATGTCAGCATCGGCATCATCGGCGCGACAGTGATGCCGCATAATCTCTATCTTCACTCTTCGATTGTGCAGACGAGGAAATTCGAGCAGACGCCGGAAGGTAAGCGCGAGGCGATCAAATTCGCAACCATCGACTCGAGCGGCGCGCTCATGTTCGCGCTTTTCATCAATGCGGCGATCCTCGTTCTCGCAGCGGCAGTGTTTCACTGGTCCGGACATCAGGATGTGGCGGAAATTCAGGACGCCTACAAGTTGCTCAGCCCGCTCCTGGGCGTGAGTTTCGCCAGTATTCTGTTTGCTATCGCGTTGCTCGCCTCTGGCCAAAACTCGACCCTTACCGGAACGCTCGCCGGCCAGGTAGTGATGGAAGGGTTCCTGAACATCCGTATCACGCCTTGGCTGCGCCGGCTCATCACACGAGGCATCGCCATCATCCCGGCGGTCCTGGTGATCGGTATTTTTGGTGAAGGCAAGACCACGCAATTGCTCATCGCCAGTCAGGTTGTGTTGTCGATGCAACTTGGCTTTGCGGTCTGGCCGTTGCTGCGGTTCACGGATGAAAAGGCGAAGATGGGCGAGTTTGTTAACAAGCTCTGGTTGAAAATTCTTGGCTGGACGACGGCGATGATCATTATCGTGCTGAATCTGAAGCTGCTCTTCGACACATTTATGCCTGACGCAGTGCTCAAAGAGTTTTATCAGTTTCTTCATCTGCCGCCTCCTGCCTAGGAATTCATTTCGCCATGTATCATCACATTCTCATTCCGCTGGAGAACACGCCCACTGACGAAACAATTCTGGCCCACATCAAATCGCTTGCCCGTATGACGGGCGCGAAATTACTTCTGATCCATGTGGCCGACGGCTGGGTAGCGCGAAATTTCGATCAACTCAAGCTCGCCGAGAGCGAAGAAATGAAGCAAGACCGCGCCTATCTGGAACGACGCCGGCGCGAGCTGAGTGATGAAGGTTTTTCCTGCGACGCCGTTCTCGCGCTTGGGGAACCGTCACATGAAATTATCAAACTTGCTGAGACACGTGATGTCGATCTTATCGCAATGAGCACTCACGGCCATCGCTTTGTGAGCGATATTATCCACGGGGCCACTGCGGACAAAGTGCGTCACGCGGTCGATATTCCCGTCTTGTTACTTCGCGCGGGCAAGTAAAACTGTGTGCGCTCTGTTCGAGCCGCGTTTAAGAAAGTAGCGTGAAAGTCCTCTTCCTCACCAACGAGTATCCGCCGCACATTTATGGCGGCGCCGGCGTTCACGTTGATTATCTCTCGCGCGAACTGGCGAAGACGATCGATGTCGATGTTCGCTGTTTCGGCGATCAGAATCTCAAAGACGGCCGGCTCAAGGTGAGAGGATATGAGCTCGATACCAGCAAGTTCACTTGTCCCAAACCGTTGCAGTCCGTTTTCGGCGCGCTTCAGCGCGATATCGACTTCAATACCACCAACATCGATGCCGATCTCGCGCATTGTCACACCTGGTACAGCCATTTCGGCGGGATCATCGCCAAATTGAATTACGGAATTCCACTCGTGATTACCACCCATTCGCTCGAACCCTTGCGGCCGTGGAAGCGCGAACAACTCGCCGGTGGTTACGATTTCTCCTTATGGGTGGAGAAAACCGCGCTTGAAATGGCGGACGCGATCATTGCCGTCTCCGCCGAAACCAAACGAGACATCGAGCGCTTGTTCGATGTCGATCCAAAACGTGTGCATGTAATTCACAACGGGATCGATCTCGACGAATATCGAAAAGTCGATTCAACCGGAGCGCTCAAGCGGCATGGCATCGACCCGAAAGAGCCGTACCTGCTCTTCGTCGGCCGAATCACGCGGCAAAAGGGAATCATTCACCTTGTTCGTGCGATTGAGTTCATGGACCCGGATTTTCCAATCGTGCTTTGCGCAGGCGCGCCTGACACACCTGAGATCGGCAAAGAAATGAAGGAAGCCGTGTCTGCTGCCCAAAAGAAACGCAAAAATATTTTCTGGATCGAAGAAATGCTCGATCGGCCGGCAGTGATTGAACTTTACTCCCATGCCGCGGTCTTTTGTTGTCCATCGATTTACGAGCCGTTTGGAATCATCAACCTCGAGGCGATGGCTTGCGAAACGGCGGTGGTGGCCACCGCTGTCGGCGGAATCAAGGAAGTGGTGGTCGATGGCGAGACCGGCTTTCTCGTTCCGGTCGATTTCGTAGAAGGAACCTTCAAGCTCGCCAATCCGGAAAAATTTTCACGCGACCTCGCCGCGCGAATCAATCAGCTGATGAAAGATCCGAAAAAACGCGAAAAATTCGGCAAAGCCGGCCGCAAACGCGCCGAGGAAATGTTTAGTTGGACCAAGATCGCCGAGAAAACGAAAGCGCTTTATCAGACCTTGTTAGTCAAATAGCGGGCAAATGTGACCAACTGGAGATGAACAGAAAACAAAAAGGGCTGACAGTAATCGCGCTCATCGCCTTCGTGATAGTCGGCGCGTTTCATTATCTGGGCTGGCCGCCTTTGCATTTGATCGACTACGAAACCAAAAAACGAATAGTTAATTGGGAACTTCTAGATTGGCAGAAGGCAAAGGTGCAAATGCAAAGGAATGAGGAGAAATGGTTCTCTGATGACGCGTTCGATTTGGCATTTGCGCATACTGCCACATACACACATGGCTACGTCGATGTTGTTGGGGACTGGCAATCTTATACTGGAACCGGCTCTCTCCCACGAAATGCAAGAGTATGGATTCCAGAACTCGGTGTTTTCAAAGAGCCATACCTGAATGTGTGGATCAAGTTCGAAAATCCCAAATACGCAATAGTTCCCGACGTACGAGTACCGTGGTTCATGCTCGGCGTGATCTACACCGGCGTGTTCTTCCTGTTGGCCGGCAAAAAGGAAAAGCGATGACGATCATCCGTCAATCCCACGATACTGACGCTAAGTTTCTATTTGCGAGGTTGTCGGCAGCGTGTGTTCTTCTCGGCAATGTTTGTTCCTAATTCAGACGATCCTCCCGAACAGCGGATCGTAGACAAAATGGTGGCGGCTGGATGGATTAAAAAAGCCGTGAGAGTGGCTAAGCCAACATCTTCTGATCCATATGCATCAACCGGTAACGTTGAATGGACGGAGAAGGGAAAGCTCCGCACTCGGTCGCTTATAGGACTGCTTGAAGCTATTGAGCGGAATTCGACGCGTGTATGTAACGAAGAATTAATCTGGCTTCGGGCTTACGCGGAAATGGCTGTTGCCTCGTCAGATGGTGGTAGCTTTCTGCCGCCGAATTCGCCAACTCGTTGAGGCCTTAGCACCCGGACGCGGCGTTCTTCGTAACGCGTCAGCGGAAATTTAATGGGACGCGACAGCGCGCGTCCCTCCAGAAGGAATCTTAAACGACTCGATCTGCTGTTTGATGTCGTGAACGAAACTTGCGGCGCCGGCGCCGTTCACGACTCGATGGTCGAAGGTGAGCGAAAGCGTTATCACTTCGGCGGTTTCGTTTTTCTTTCCGTTTGGAATGATTTCTTGGTGGGCGGTGCCGATGAACAGCGTCCCGACTGACGGCGGCACGACTATTGGCGCGCCCGCTTTAACGCCAAAGGCGCCGAGGCTCGTGATTACAACCGGGGCATTCATCGCATCGACCCGACCGCCTCGAGTTGCCGCGATCGTTTCATTGTAAACTTTCACGAACTCCGGCCAGCTCCTTTTGTTTGCACCGACAATCACCGCCGTGGCCAGCCGATTATCTTCGAGCGCGACCGCGATGCCGAGATCGAAGTTTTCGTTTTCGACAATGGTTTCGTCTTCCAGAATCAAACGGCGGAACGGCGCGCGCTTCTCCATCGCGCGCACAACTGCCCAGGCGATCATGACCGAAGGGGAGGGGGCATTCTTGCTATTTTTCTTTTTCGCTGTCTCTCGCGCTTTGCGAATCGCATCCCAACGCGCGTCCATTTGGAGATTAGCCGGAATTACGCGGGAAAGTTTGCGCGTGATCGTTGGCGAGAGCGCGGGTTCGATTCCGCCGTGGCGACGATCTTCAGCAGATGTCGATCTTGCGTGGGCAATTTCGTGGACCGGTTCGGCTTTCGAAGGTTTGGCGGCGGTCGCAACACCGTCCGTTAGAATTGTTCCGAGTTCCTGGCCGATGTCGACGGTGTCGCCGATTTTCGTTTTCCATTCACCCATCGTTCCGGCGAACGACGATTGAATCGGATAAACCGCTTTGTCCGTTTCGACTTCGCAAAGCTCATCATCGATCGCGATTGGATCACCCGGTTTTTTCAGCAACGAAACGATTTTCGCATTCCGAATGCCTTCGCCCATGATTGGGACGGTGATCGGTTGCACGTTTCCGTTAGGCATTTCGACTTTCTGCGGCGCCTGCCTCGCCGACTCTATCGTCGCAGGTTTACGATCGCGCAACACTGGCGTCGCTGCGCGAGCTGTTTCGGTTGAAACAGAACGCTTAAGTGCTGCAACGATTCGCTCGACATCTGGGAGCGCTGCGTACTCGTAAATCGGATTGTAACCAATCATCACATTCGTTTTGCTGAGGAGGATCGGCGGACTGATCATCGCGCTCCACAGCTCAGGCTGCGATGTGATGTGGGTGATAATCATCTGGCCAACGCTGCAATTTTCGGTGTCTTCCTGGACAACGACGAGGCGTCCGGTTTTTCGCACCGAGGCTTCGATCGCCTTCTTGTCCCACGGCGTAATCGAACGCAGATCGAACAGCTCGACGCTCACGTCATTCCCGATCTTGGCCAGAGCTTCGAGTGATTTTTCAACCGTGTTGCCCCACGCGACCAGCGTGACCTGAGAGCCCTGGCACAACTTTCGCGCCTGACCGAACGGCACAGCGCGAATCGGTTCCTTCGATTCGCGCTCGGCCCAAAACATATGCTTTGGAATGAGAAATAGAACTGGATCCTCTGCGTGCATCGCCGTCCAAAGGAGACCGGCCGCGTCTTCCGGCGTGCTCGGGATGACGACGATGAGACCCGGATAATGCGCGAATGCCGATTCATTGGCTTGGCTGTGCCACAAACTTCCTCCGGGAAGATAGGCGCCGTAGGGCGCGTAAATCACCGCCGGACATTTCCAATTCCCAAACGATCGCCAGCGCAACGTCGAAATATTTGTGACGAGCTCATTGAATCCTGGATAGATGAAATCGATGAACTGCAACTCGAACACTGGACGCCGGCCATAAGCAGCGAGACCGCAGGCGATGCCGAGGATTGTCGATTCAGCCAGCGGCGAATTGAAAACCTGTTTTGGAAATTCAGTCGAAAGTTTTTGGGTGAGCCGAAACACTCCGCCTTTGGGATCTTCGATGTCTTCGCCGAAAATCACCCGGCGCGAATCTTCCTTCAGACCAAGGCGCAACGTCTGATTCACTGTGTCGCCAATTCGATATTTTCCCGCCGGCAGAACTTCGTCGTCTAGCTTTGCCAACGGTCCGATCACGTTTGCGGTGAGTTCGTTGGGCGACGGGTCTTCGGCTTTCTCAGCTTCACTGTATTCCGCGCGAACGCGTTCTTTAATTTCGGTGTCGATTTTTGCAAACTCTTCGGCAGTGAGCGCTCCTTGGGTGATCAGTTTCTCTTTCCAGCAGTTCAGCGGATCGTGCTTTTCGCATTCAGCCAATTCTTCCGCGCTCCGATAAAGTTTTTGATCGTCGGAGCTAGTGTGGCTGGAGAGCCGTTCCATTCTTATCCACCAAAAATGCGGTCCGCCGCCGGCCCGCATTTTTTCAATCGCCGCCGCGGCTGCATCGTAAATTCCTTGCACGTCTTCTCCGGCGAGTTGTTGCCATTCGTTCGGCGCAAGAACGCCGAGCGCGAGCGGATTGATTTTCCGCGTCGGACTGCTGATGCCGTAAGCATTGTCCTCGACCACAAACAATACGGGCAGCTTTCTTTCTTTCGCGAAACAAACCGACTCGAAAAAGTCGCCCTGGCGAGTGGCAGCGTCGCCGACAGTGGTGACGACGACGTTGTTTTTGCCGTCGAGTTTGATGCCCCAGGCCATTCCACAGGCGGGAAGAAGTTGGGAGCCGGTGGGCGTCGGCACACTCCAGATGTGAAGATCGACATCGCTGTAGTGCGACGGCATCATCCGGCCGCCGCTGCCGGTTTTGCGCTTGGCGAAATACTCGAGACCGAGCTGGCGCGTGGTCATCCCACGGCCGAGGACAAGGCCGCGATCGCGATAGTAGGGCACGATGTAATCGCCGGGATCCATTTGAATGGAAATGGCGGCGAGTGCTTCATGACCCATTCCCGGCGTGTGAAAGTGTCCTTTACCCTGGCGGATTAAATTTTGCTCGCGCAAATCGGCGTGCCGGCTCTCGAGCATGAGCGTGAGAAGGCGCAGCTTATCTTTCTTGCTTAGCTCCGGCATACGATGTCGATCTTACAACTGCAGTTGCGGCTCGACAATCGCCCGGATTGATTTCGAATGAAAGATTGCGCGATGGAACAGGCGAAATTGAAACAGGGCAGGGGAGTAATCGAACGGTTCCGCGAGTTTCTTCCGCCGTGCAAAGCCGTCGTTTCGCTAGGCGAGGGGAACACTCCCCTTGTCTTCTCGCCAAAGTTGAGCAAGCGCGTCGGCCGCGGCTGCCAGGTTCTCATTAAAAACGAAGGCGTGAATCCGACCTGCTCGTTCAAGGACCGCGGAATGACCGTGGCTGTTTCGTGTGCAATTGATTGCGGCGCGCGGGCGTTGATCTGCGCCTCGACCGGGAACACTTCAGCTTCAGCTGCAGCCTATGCAGCTCGAGCTGGAATTCCGTGCGCTGTTGTTTTGCCCGCGGGAAAAACCGCGACGGGAAAACTGATCCAAGCGTTTGCGCATGGCGCAAAAGTAATTCCGATCGACGGAAATTTCGACGATGCGCTGCGAATTGTTCGCGAGCTGGGCGAGGGAAAGGGATTTGTGATTGTGAATTCGATTAATCCGGACCGGATCGCCGGCCAGAAGACAGCGGCGTTTGAAATTATCGATGAGCTGGGCGACGCGCCGGATTTTCATTTACTGCCGGTCGGTAACGCCGGAAACATCACGGCGTATTGGGCGGGTTATCGCGAATATCGCGACCGCGGGAAATCGAAAACATTGCCGGCCATGATCGGCTTTCAGGCCGCGGGTGCTGCGCCGATTTTCCGCAACCGTGTCGTTGAAAATCCGGAAACGATCGCGTCGGCGATTCGAATCGGTAATCCGGCGAGTTGGAAGCAGGCGCGCGCGGCGGTAGATGAATCCAAGGGAGATGTCGATATTGTGAGCGACGAAGAAATTATGGCGGCGCAAAGCTGGCTTGCCTCCAATGAAGGAATTTTCGTCGAGCCGGCCAGCGCCGCTTCAATCGCGGGTTTGCTCAAATGGGCGGAAAAAATTCCTGATGAGAGTTGCATTGTGTGCACGGTCACTGGCCACGGCTTGAAAGATCCCGATTCAATCCAGCGTAGAATTAGTAGCCTTGAGCCCGTTCCCGCTAAAATCGACAAAGTGCGGCGCGCCCTCGGATTTTAGTTTACAGTCGCGCCGTTTGCCATGCGTTTGATCGTCCAGAAATACGGCGGCACGTCCGTCGGCGATGCCGAACGGATCCGAAGCGTGGCGCGGCGAATTGTCGAGACCCAGCGCGAAGGCTGCCACGTGGTGGCAGTAATCTCGGCGATGGCCGGCGTTACTGACAATCTGATCAAGCTCGCGCGCGAAATGTCGCCCGATCCTGACAAACGGGAATTGGATGTTTTGCTGGCGACTGGAGAGCAGGCGGCGACGGCTTTGACTTCAATGGCGGTAAACGCGCTCGGCGTGAAAGCGATTTCAATCAGCGGCGCCGAGGCCGGCATCTTGACCGACCGCTTCCACACCAAGGCGCGGATTGCAAACATTAGCCCGAAACAAATCCAGGAATTGCTCGAGGAAGATTACATCGTCATCGTCGCCGGCTTCCAGGGCCAGACGCCGGAAGGTGAAACGACAACGCTTGGACGCGGCGGTTCAGATTTGACTGCGGTCGCGTTGGCAGGCGCGCTCAACGCCGATGCCTGCCAGATCTTCACCGATGTCGATGGTGTGTTTACCTGCGACCCGCGAATCGTCACCGACGCAAAAAAACTGGACGAGGTCGCATACGACGAATTGCTGGAGATGGCCGGCGCCGGCGCGAAGGTGATGCAGTCGCGCTCAGTCGAGTTCGCCAAAAAATTCGGCGTCGAATTCGAAGTTCGCTCCAGTCTCAAACAGACCGCCGGCACAGTCGCCAAAGAGGAAACCGCGAACATGGAAGAGGTGGTTGTTCGCGGCGTCAGCCTCGACCGCAATCAGGCAAAGGTGACGGTGGACGATGTGCGCGATGAACCCGGTGTGGCTGGCCGAATTTTTTCTACGATCGCAAACGCGGGCATCGTCGTGGACATGATCGTCCAAAGCGTGGGGAAACACGACACTACCGATATTTCATTCACGATTCACGAGAACGATCTCGAGGCCGCGAGAAAGTTGCTGGCGCCGGTGGTGAAGGAAGTGAAAGCGGCGGGATTAATTACGAAAGGCGGCGTGGCGAAGCTGAGCGTGGTCGGAATCGGCATGCGCTCGCACTCCGGTGTTGCGGCGCGACTCTTCGATTGCCTCGGAAAAGCGGGGATCAACATTCATCTGATCTCAACTTCGGAAATCAAAATTGCGGTGATAATTGATGAAGCCGAGGCCGAGCGCGCAGCGCAGTTAACTCACCAGGAGTTCGGGCTGGCCACGCTGGCGCCTGCGTCAACTGCCACCCGACCGCTTGGAGTGTGACCGACTACGGCCTAACCACTGGGTCGACGTAGAACTCGGGCATTCCTTCGATCCGCATTTTGTAACCAAAGCTCGTGCGCAGAACAACCGCGGCGGGATGATCCGTGATTTGTGCGCGAAAATGGTCGTCGCGATTCACTTGTTTCCAGACAGAACCGTCTTCGAGTCTAATCACGGTGTTACCCTTTACCCCTTCAATGCTGCCGTCCACCCGGCTGACTAGTGAATCGAGCTTGGTCCGCATGCTAGCGTTTGCTTGTTCGGTGGCCTTGGCTTGCTCCTGTGCCTTCTTGATTTCTTCGTCGGCCTTGGCCTGAGCTTGCTCAGTCGCTTTCTTCTTAGCGCTCTCGCGATAACCCTGGAGGTATGCGTCCAAGTGCTGCATCTCGTCCTCGCTCAGTTTATCCAAACCGGCGGCTTTGAATTCCTCCGGTCGCATCGTTTCCTCGAGACTCTTCGTCGGTTTCGTGCCGCTTTTGGCCGAGGATTCCTTTGCGGGTTTTGCTAGAGTTTCTTCCGGCGTCGGTTCTTCGGTCGCTTTACCGGTTTTTTCCACGTCCACTGCTTCTTGGGCACAAAGCGGGGACACCGCGACGAACACAGCGACGATCACAACAACAAAGCGCAACAAACGGGCAACCACGGCGATTTTCCTCAAGTGAGAGCGACGCTAACCACATCTCCGGGCAGGTCAAGCGGTCAGGACTGATTCCTGACGCCAGCTTGGCGAACGCGGGATGGTTTCAGCATCTAAGCGGCAATTTGAGAGCTTTGCGTAATTACCAACGTAAGTGGCGCGAACCGATTTAGTAAAATCTGCTCGCACTTGCTCAGATCCTTTGAATTCCCGACCTGGAATGGTGGAGCGCGTGAGGGCACACGCCGAACGCAAAACCCGACAGGGGGATATCCGCTTAGGAAAAGAGTGTCGGCCATCTCCCTAGCACATAACATCAGACAATATATGTCATATGAAATCGCCTGGTGTTGGTAGCCTTTGGTTATGGTTCTTAGACTATCCCGCTTTTATGTCGAGATTCTGGGGGTAATCAATGAGCTCGTCTGTTCGGTAGAAAGTCCAGCGAACGCGGAAGACCTTCGTTCCATGTCCGGCGAGATGCGGATTTCCGAAACCACGCCAGTCTAATGCGTGCGCGGCTAGATTACTCAACGCTTGCTGGCCGGCGCAGCACTCTCGTGCTCGGTCTGCGTCGTTGGCTTTCCATCTTCTACCTGCCAGCCGGTTGGACTACCGTGGCCCAAGGCTGGCGGCGAAGTCTGGACTTGGAGTTTCAATGGCGAACTTGATTCGACTTCAGGTCCACCACGCCGCTTTAGGGCGAGATCAATCGCGCGGCGGATTCTGCCTTTATCGTTACAGTAAAGTAACACCGTCTCCTCAGACACATCGTTGGCTTCGAAGGCTTCCATCAGACAATGATCAAAGCTATGCCACCCATATGCTTTCGCTGCGTCGATAATCTCGTGAAAGGTTTTGCCTTCGGACTCGCCATAACGGATTGCCTCGCGCGTCCGGAGACTGTTGCCGATGACCTCACTAATCAAAAGCCGGCTACCATCAATCTTCGGCACCAGCCGTTGGCTCACAATGTAGCGAACGGTGTCGGATAATCGGTAGCGCAGCTGATCTTCCTCGTCTTTTGAGAAGAAACCGATGATGCGGTTGATTGTCTGACCGGCATTTATCGTGTGAAGCGTACTTAGAACCAGGTGCCCGGTCTCCGCCGCTGTGAGCGCGATCTCCATGGTTTCACGGTCGCGAATTTCGCCGACCAGGATCACTTTCGGCGCCTGACGCAATGCAGCCCGCAGGCCCTCGGCGAAACTACGAAAATCGCGGCCAAGTTCGCGATGACTGATCGCGGCCCGCGCATGAGGATGAAGGAATTCGATCGGATCTTCGAGGGTGACGATATGAATGTCCTGCGTCTGATTCAGTTCATCGACGATGGCAGCCAGGGTGGTCGTCTTACCGCTGCCCGACGCTCCGGTGACCAAAATGATCCCGTTCTTTTCCTTGATCATTTCCCGAAAAACCGTCCGCAGATGCAGCGATTCCAGAGTTGGCACGGTTGATTGCAGCTTCCGCATCACAATCGCACGGCGACAATTCTCTTTGTAAATATTAACTCGAAACCGCGCGAGATTTTCGATCGCATAGCTGCAATCGCACGATCCAGTTGCGTCGTAATCATTTATCAACCGTTCGTCGCCTCCAACGATGTGCTCTGCCAGGGCCTCTATGAAATGCGGCGTGAGGACTGAGCCAGGCATATCGCTGGCAAATGGTTTCAAACGTCCCTCTGTTTCGATAAGCGGAGGTTTTCCGGCAATGAAGAGCAGGTCCGAAACTCGGTCTCGGGTTTCGAGCATCCTTGTAATCAGAGCGTCGATCGCTGCTCTATCCATAAGCGCCGTGCTCTCAGGGAGCTAGGAACATGCCCGCATCGCGTTTACCGCACGGAATTCTCGCACCCTACTCTTGGTAAATCCTACCAATTAGTGGATGACTTGTCCGGGCGTTGGCGCCGGTGTCGCTGTAGGCCGCAAGAGCCACATGTCATGAAAAACCGAGGTAACTCGCCCCTCAGGCGCCGGGATTGGTGACTGAGCTAAAGTAGTTGGGAGAGCTCCGGCGCAGACCAAAACGAACAAAATCAATCGGTAAGGAGTGGCCATCGGTTTCGCGAACCCGTTCGCAACCCTTATCAACTTTCGCAACGCGTGTCGATTCCAACAGCGGAAGCGCGGCTATCGTTCGCGCGCTGCTCGGACGAGCTCTTCAAAATCGCGCGGAAGCGCAGCCAATTTTTTCAGGACCAACATCGAACCTGCGCTGCCCCATTTGATAGCCAACCCCTGCCGCATTAACTCCTCGCAGACTCGCACCACGCCAGGCTCGTAATCCGGCGCGACTTCCGGCTTCTGGCGCTTCCGAAATTTATTTTTGAGCCGAATCCAAAGACGATTCAATCGCCGATCGGCATCGCGCCATTTGAAATTGTCATTCGGCAAAGCGTCGTGAAATGCCACCAGCGCCACATTTCCATCGGATGGTTCGACTGAATTCCAATGCGCGCACACATCTGCAAGCACTCCTTCGAAAGTGTGATCGCCGTCGATGAAGAGGAAGCCGAATCGCAAGTTCGACAATGGCTTCCGGGAATCCACTACCAACAAATGCACGCGTTCCTTATTTCCAGGCTGTGTCAGATAATTTTTGCACGGATCCTTCTCGTGAGAGCGATTGTCGATCGAATAAATTTCGCGCTTTGGCGCCGCGGCCGCGGCCAACAGGACGGTCGAGCCGCCGAAGTTGCGGCCAATCTCCAAAATATTTCCAGAGGTCGCTTTGGCAACTTTCCACAACAGGGCCGCCTCATTAAAACCCTGCCGAATCAGGCCGCGGTTGCGACTGTCGCAGGCGAAAAGCCATGTTAAATCTTCGAAGCCCTCAGTCGGACGGGCGGCAGGTTCGCGCACGATGGCCATAAAACCGTGATTCGTGCTTCAGTGCAACCTGGCAGCTGCTTCGAGCCAAGTAGCCGTCGCCAATCTTAGCGGCACTTGCGGACTCTTCAGTTTCGCATTGTCACCATGGACAATGTAGGACATGCTCCTATGACGTTGAGAGCATATGTCTGAGGCGACAGGGGTCATCTCGCACACAAAGATTAGGCAGCAACCTACTCTTTGGCGGCAAGCAACATCGACATCCGGCGGCAATTCCCACGGCGAAGGCATGATCCGGTGGAGTCTTTTTCATCGTCCCAAAGTCGATCGCGTCCATTTCATCGTCGGCGGTGTGCAGAAAGCGGCCACCACCGCGATCCACGATTTTCTCGCTCAAAATCCGCATGTCGCTCTCTTGCGCGACCAGGCCCTTCATTTTTTCGACAAAGAAGAACATTTTGCCCGCGAACCTGACTACCGAATTTTGCACGGCAACTTCACCCCCGGTCGGCGTTGGCGCGTAGCCGGCGAGGTGACCGCCGATTATCTTTATTATCCGCGCGCACTCGAGCGGATTGCTGCCTACAACCCGAAAATGAAATTGATCATTTCACTGCGGAATCCGACCGAGCGCGCATTTTCGCAGTGGAACATGCGTCGCGAGAAAGGTCAGGAACCGCTGGACTTCCTCGATGCCCTCAAGCGCGACGAAGAGATGGGAATTTGGAAAGGCCCGCGCGGCAATGCTTATCTCGCGCGCAGTCTCTACCTGCCTCAACTCGAAAAAGTTTTTGATCTTTTCCCGCGCGAGCAGGTCTTCGTCCTAAAGTACGAAACTTTCCGCACCGATCCGTTTCCAATCATCGCTGGTATTTTCGATTTCATTGGAGTGCCCGACCAGTTGCGTCTGAAAAACAAACAGCGCAACGTCGGTTCTTATTCGCGGAAACTGACTCCTGAGGAGCGCGAATATGCTGACGCGATTTTCGATGAAGACATCTTCAAAATCGAAAAGCTGCTCGGCTGGCATTGCAGCGATTGGCGATTCAAAGCCAAAGTTTTGACTGGGGTCTGATTTCAGCGTAGCCGCTTAGACGTTGCTACCGCTCCATTTTAACTTCTGGCGGACAACGCTGAAGAAGGAGACGTCTGGCATGGCCGCCAGCTGCAGCTTATTTTTCGCTTTCCGGATCTCAACCGTCGCGCTCTTCGCAATTCGCAGCGGCTCACGTCCATCTACCGTCAAATAAACCGGATAATCGGGCTCGGTCGCTTCCACTTCGATGACCGAATTCTCCGAAACAATGATCGAGCGGTTCGTGAGCACATGCGGACAAATCGGCGTGATCACGAATACTCCGGACTCCGGTTCCATAATGGGTCCTCCGGCGGAAAGCGAATAAGCCGTCGAACCAGTCGGCGTCGCGATAATCAAACCATCGGCGTTGAATTCGGTCAGTGCTTCTCCGTTTACGCGGGTTCGCAACCGAATTAGGCGCGAGAGTTCGCCGCGACTGAAGACCGCGTCGTTGAGCGCGATCATCGGCGCCTGCTTTTTTTCCAAGTCGCGCAACGCCACCTCGAGCAATGTGCGATTGCTGACTGTGATCTTCCCTTTTGCGATGCACTCGACCGCTTCGCGGAACGCCGGCGAGCTTGCTGTCGTCAAAAAACCCAACGAGCCGACGTTGATCCCAAAAATCGGGGGACTCGCGTCACCGAGTCTTCCGGCCACACTCAAAATCGTGCCGTCGCCCCCTGCCACCACCAGCAGATCCGCTTTCGCCCCAATCTGGGCAATCGTGTTCTCGGACCGTTGCCCCGCCACCGTAGCCGTCTCCTTTTCCAACAGGATCGATATCGACTTCCGCTGGAATTCGGTGGCCAATGCTTTAATCAGATCCCCCACTCCGGGCTTACCGGGATGCGCGATCAATCCGATCGTTTTCGGATGCATATGAAAAACTCCTCGTTGCCGTCGGTTCCGGTGATTGTCGATGGAACGAGGCCGACCACATGATACTTCGCTAGCTCAACGAACTTGGCAATTTTCTGCTGCGCTTTTTCGTGCAGCGCTGGGTCGCGGACAATTCCTCCGCGACCGACATCCTGGCGCTGGAGCTCGAATTGCGGTTTGATCAACGCCAGGATCATTCCGTCTGGAGTTATCAACTCGAAAGCGCGAGGCAAGATCAAAGTCAGCGAGATAAATGAAACGTCGATCACACAAAGATCGACAAGTTGCGGAATTTGTTCCCGCGAAAGAAATCGAGCATTCACTTTTTCCAAAACGACGACGCGCGGATCGTTGCGGATTTTCCAGGCCAGCTGACCGCGGCCAACGTCTACCGCGAAAACTTTCGCCGCGCCGCGCTGCAACAAACAATCAGTAAATCCGCCGGTAGACGCGCCAACGTCGAGCGCAACCTTGTTTGCGGCATCGATTTTGAAATGGTCGAGCGCACCGGCGAGCTTCATCGCGCCCCGACCGACAAACTGAGGCGACTCCGCAATTGAAATCGGCGCGTCAATGTCCATCATCGCCGCTGGTTTGCCGATCACCTGCTCCCCCACCCTGACTGCACCTGCCATGATTGCGCGTTGCGCGCGTTCGCGGCTCTCAAAAAATCCGCGCTCGACCAGGATGTGATCAGCTCGCGCCTTTTTCTTCATCGCTGCGCGCAAACTTCCACAATCGAATCGCGAATCGCGCCGATCGCCGCCTCCAGCTGCGCAGCCGTGATGCAAAGTGGCGGCATCAGCACGATCACATTGCGAATTGAGCGCGTTAGCAATCCTCGGCCGCCCGCGGCGACACAAACTTTCGCTGCAAGATCGACATCATCCTTTTGTTTGAGCTCGATGCCGGAAATGAAACCGCATTGACGAATTTCGTTAATGGCCGGCAAAGCCTGCAGTTTCCCAAGTCCGCCGCTCATTTGCTCGATCTTCGGTTGCAATTTTTCGAGCACTTTTTCCTTCTCGAAAATTTCGAGGCTCGCTTTCGCCGCTGCGCAGCCGAGCGCGTTTCCGGTGTAGCTATGGCCGTAGGCCAGCGCTTTTCCTTCCGCAATCGACCCGTCAAACTTCGAAAAAATTTCGTCAGTGACCAAGGTGATCCCCAGCGGCAGATATCCGCCTGTTAATCCCTTTCCCAAAACAACGATATCGACGCGAACCGGCTCACGCTCGATCGCAAACATTTTTCCTGTTCTTCCAAAGCCGGTCATTACTTCATCGACAATCAGGAGCGCACCGGTTCTATCGCACCAGTCGCGCACCGCATGCAATGTTCCGGGCGGCCAAAGTCGCATTCCGGCCGCGCCTTGAATCAGTGGTTCAATCACGACCGCGGCAATTTTCGCGGCGTCCGGCCCTGAAATTCTTTCAAGCGTTTTTAAATCGGGAACCAGCGTCGCTGGAAAATTCCAACGCGTTGGACCGATCAGAAACATCGCGGCCGCGCCAAGGGAAGCCGCGCCCGCGGTGTCTCCGTGATAACCGTGTTGAAAGGCGATAAACTGGTGACGGCGTGTATTTTTCAATCGCCAATATTGATCCACGATTCGAAGCGCGACCTCGATACCAGTCGAGCCATCGTCGGAATAAAAGACGCGCGTCAAAGTTTTCGGCGGAAAAAGATCGACAATCGCCTGGGCCAGTTCGATCGCTGCCGGATTGGTGAAACCAAGAAGTGAAGTGTGCGCAACACGTCCAAGTTGCTCGCGAATCGCAGCGTTGATGTGCGGGTGATTATGGCCATGAATGTTTGTCCAGATCGACGAATTTCCGTCGATGTATTCGCGGCCGCGGCTATCGTGGAGAATCGCGCCGCGTCCCTCAACCAAAACGATCGGCTCGTGCTCAGAAGCGCACCAAGCGCGCATGTTGGTAAATGGATGCCAGACAAACTTCTTATCCGTGGTGACCAATCGATCTGTATTCCACTCACTCATTGTTTGTTTGGTCGCTAATCAGTTTGTCGACGCTCGCGACATCGTCGGCGGACGCGCGGCGGCGCTGGTATTTTCGAGCGATGATCTCCTTCAATTTTAGCAGATGATCAAGCGGTGGACAGTCGTAATAAGTCCATTCGACTTCGTCCGCGGTCTTCGCCTGCAGCCGCCATTGTCCGCCGAACTTCGTCGCGCGGACTTCACGCTTTCGACCGTTTTCGCCTTTCTCCGTCCATATGTGTTGACTCGGCATCGCAGGAAAACCTTACATTAGCAGCCTTGAAGGATGCAGTCAGATTGCTCGTTTATCTGCTGGCAACCGTCCTCCTCGGCGCGTTGCTTGCGCCGCCACTTTTTTGGGCGGCCCAATCGCTGCCGACTCATGGTTGGTTAACTTTTCTCGGCCGCTTCGATTTCGAAACGTTCTTTCATCGCGCTCTGCTCATCGCCGCCGCGATTATCCTTTGGCCATTTGCACATTCGCTGAGTGTTCGCAACCTGGCCGATCTACAAATTGAACCGAATCCGCGTTGGCGGCGCGATTTACTTTTCGGTTTCATTTTCGCTGCCATTCCCCTGCTCTGCTGCGGCGCGGTTCTACTGGCGACGCCGATTTTTTCCCTGCGCGGAACAATTGATTGGGCGGCAGTCGCCAAAGTCGCCGCTGCCGCCGCCGTTGTTCCACTAATCGAGGAAGTCTTTTTCCGTGGACTGGTTCTCGGCGTCTTTTTGAAAACCGGACACCGTTACATGTCGATCTTCGTGAGCTCGGTGCTCTACTCCATCGTTCATTTCCTGAAAGCGCCGGACCGAACATCGCCGGATGTAACTTGGACCTCCAGTTTCAATTCAATCGCCCACGCTTTTGTTCAATTCACCGATCCCCTGCTCGTCGCGGCCGGATTCACGACACTGTTTTTGATCGGGTTGATCCTGGCTGACGCGCGACTGCAGACGCGGTCGCTCTGGTTGCCGATCGGTTTGCACGCCGGCTGGATTTTCACGGCCGGCGTCTTCAACAAGATCGCGCTGCGCAAATTGATCGTCTTGCCCTGGCTCGGAAAGAATCTGCTGGTTGGAATCATTCCGCTCGCGGTCGCGCTTTTGACGTGGTTGATAATGCGCAGCTGGTTGAGATACAAAAATGTTCCCGACACCAACTGATTTGATTCGCGAAATCGCCTCTCTGGTTTATCCGCCTGCGTGCACGATTTGCTCAGCGTCGGTCGCGCTACACGAATATCTTTGCGCCGATTGCGAAGCGAAACTTTCGCGCATCGTGCCGCCGTTTTGTTCGAAATGCTCCGAACCGTTCGACGGCGCCATCACGACGACGTTCGCCTGCGCCAACTGCGCCCATCGTGTTCTCTATTTTGAAGCGGCGGTTTCGGCCTATCGCAGCCGCGGCATCGCACGGCACGTCATTCTCAACTTCAAATACGGCAAGCAAATTCATCTTCGTCATCTGGTCGGCCGCTGGCTCATCGCCGCGTTTGATGACTCGCGGTTACGCGAACGCCGCTTCGATGCGATTGTTCCCGTTCCATTGCATCCGGCACGACAACGCGAACGCGGTTTCAATCAAGCCGGTTTGTTGGCCGAACGGCTCGGGCCGCATCTTGGAATCCCGGTTCGAGCCGCGTTGGAGCGGGTCCATTACACGACCACTCAAACCGCGTTTGACCGGGCCGAGCGGATCCAAAATTTGCGCCACGCATTCCGTTTACGAGAAAAGGTGGACGTGCGAAAGTTGGACGTGCTCCTGATTGATGACGTCTTAACCACCGGCTCGACCCTGAGTGAATGTGCCCGGGTGCTGAAGGAGAGCGGGGCGCGCTCGGTTTACGCCGCGACGGCGGCTCGCGCTTGATTGCCATGGCCATCTTCAAAAAACCAACACTGAAGACACAGTCCCGTAAGAAGCGCGACATCCCGCAGGGCCTGTTCCAAAAATGTCCTGGCTGCAATGAAGTCGTTTCGGAGATTGAGCTCAACGAAAACCTCCGCGTATGCCCGCGGTGCGATCACCACTTCGGGCTCTCGGCCAAAGACAGGATTGGCAATCTACTGGATTCGCAAACGTTCGTGGAAATGGATGCCGATCTGAGATCGGTCGACACATTGCGATTTCAAGGCATGGCCAGTTACAAAGATCGCCTGAAAAATTATCAGGAGCGCACCGGATTGACCGACGCCGTGATCAGCGGACACGGAATGATCGACGGTTACAAAGTTGCCCTCGCGGTCATGGACTTTGGATTTCTTGCCGCGACCATGGGTTCGGTCGTGGGCGAACGCATCACCCGCACGATTGAGTACGGCACCGATGAGCACGCCGCGGTCGTTATCGTTTCGGCGTCCGGCGGCGCGCGAATGTATGAAGGGATGCTGAGTTTGATGCAGATGGCCAAGACGAGCGGTGCACTCGCCCGGCACTCCGACGCGCGCCTGCCTTACATTTCGGTGCTAACGAATCCGACAACTGCCGGCGTGATGGCCAGCTACGCTTCGTTAGGCGACGTGATTATTTCCGAGCCAAAGGCGATGATCGGCTTTGCCGGGCCGCGCGTGATCAGGGAAACCACGCATCAGGATTTGCCGAAAGGTTTTCAGACAGCGGAATTTCTGGAAGAGCACGGCTTGGTCGACATGATTGTCCATCGCAAGAAAATGCGCGAGACCATTAGCCAGTTGCTCGGTTACTTCTCGTCCGTGTCGTGAAGTATAAAGAGGCGCTCGCCTGGCTTTACAGCCTTCAGCGCTTCGGGATCAAACTGGGCCTGGAAAACATTCGCCGGCTCATCCGCGAGTTGAATGTCGATCTTGGTGGAACGCGGATCATCCATGTTGCGGGCACAAACGGTAAGGGCTCCGTCTGCGCAATGATCGATTCGATCTGTCGTGCGGCAAAATATCCCACCGGCCTGTTTACCTCCCCTCACCTCGTTACGTTCCGCGAACGGATTCGAGTGAACGGCGAAATGATCTCGCCATATGAGGTTGCGTCCAGCCTGACGAAAATTTGTGAGTTGGTGCGCGATTGGGAACCGCACCCAACATTTTTCGAAATCACGACTGCGCTCGCTCTGAAACATTTCGCCGATGCGAGGATCGATATCATGGTTTTGGAAACCGGGTTGGGTGGCCGTCTCGACGCCACCAACGCCGTTCAATCAAGCGTCGCGGTCATCACGCCGATCGCGCTTGATCACGAAAAATGGCTTGGTGATTCAATCGCGAAAATCGCCGGCGAGAAAGCTGGAATTATCAAAGCGCAGACGCCGGTGATTGCTGCGCCGCAATTCGCTGAAGCTGAAGATGTAATTCGCGCTCGTGCCGTCGAATGCAACGCGCCGATACGCGTTCTCGATAAGCCTTACAGCAATTCGCCGGTTGCCTTGCGCGGGAACTTTCAGCAACTCAACGCTGCAATCGCAATTGCGGCTATTCGTTTTGCGAAAATCGATATCGACGAAAGCGCAATCACGCGTGGGCTTCTCGCCATCGATTGGCCCGCGCGTTTTCAGCAATGGGACAAACGCACTGTCATTGATGGCGCACATAATCCGGTCGCCGCGAAAACTCTCGTAGAAACCTGGCACGAAATTTTCGGCAGCGAACGCGCAACTTTGATCGTCGCGATTCTTTCCGACAAAGATTTGCGCGGCATTTGCGAAGCGTTGGCTCCCATCGCCGATTGTTTTCTGTTACCGAAGATCCGTACCGAACGCGCTGCCGATCCGGCAAAGCTTCAAAAAATGTTCGACGATCTCGGCTGCAAATCTGAAACGAGCGCGAGCTTTGCCGACGCTTTCGACAAAGCTCGCGCCAATCCAGCACCAATCCTCATCACCGGCTCATTGCATTTCGCCGGCGAAGCCCTCGCCCACTTGCGGGGTGAACCGGCCGCGTTTGAAGAATGCGCGCAGTAAATTACTCTACGATCTCAAGAGTCGCGCGTTGTCCGTGACGCGAGGCAGAACTATTCAGCATCGCGCGAATCGCATGAATCGTCTGGCCGTTGCGGCCAATGATGCGCCCGACGTCACTTTGACGTAGCTGCACCTTAAAGATCGTCATTTTGCCGCTCGGAATTTCCGTCAGGACCATGTCGTCCGGAAATTCGACCAACTCGCGGATGATGAACTCGAGAAATTCCTTCATTGCAGAATCAAAACTAACCACTAATGGACACGAATCGACACGAAATTTTCAGCGCAATTATAGCGACGGCGCTCTGTCGCCGTGGTGAGAACGTGCCTCAACAGAGCGAGGCGGCTACAGCCTAACTCGCGCTCTTCTCTTCTGAACCGACTTCGGCTTTCGGTGTTTCGGGCGCAGCTGGTGTGCTTTCAGAAGGTGTCTCCGGCGCCGCCGGCTCCGCAGCTGGTGCTGGTTCTTTAGCAACTGCGGGCTTCGAAGCCTTGGCGGCTTTTTTCGCAGCCGTCGCTTCAGCTTTCTTTGCCACTGCTTCCGGGTTTTTGTTCTTCTTGATCAAGCTGCGCACCGTGTCGGAGGGCTGTGCGCCTTTGCTGATCCAATATTCGACGCGGTCGAGCTTGAGAGTACTGTTCATCCCCGGCTTCTTCGGATCGTAAGTGCCGACGATCTCGATAAATTTTCCGTCGCGCGGACTGCGTTTGTCCGCGACGACCACTTTAAAATACGGGCGATTTAACGCGCCTTCTCTTCGTAATCTGATTGCAACTGCCATGTTATTTTCTCATTCGCGCCATTTGCGCCATCATCTTCTTCATTTTCCCCGCGTTCTTCATCAGCTTTCGCATCTGATCGAACCGCCGAATTAAATCGTTTACCTCCGTGACGTTTGAGCCGCTGCCGCGAGCGATTCGCTGACGACGCCTCGCATTTAGGATCTCCGGGCGCGTCCGCTCCTCGCTGGTCATCGAAAGCACGATGGCTTCGGTGCGCTTGAGCTGCTTCTCGTCAATCGAGAGGCCGGGAACGTTACCCATGCCGGGCAGCATGCCAAGGACATTTTCCAGCGGCCCCATTTTGCGAAGCATTTTGAACTGGGCCAGGAAATCGTTGAAATCGAACGACGCGCGCCGCAGTTTTTCTTCGAGACGGGCTGCGTCTTCGGGCTCGATCGTCTCGGCAGCTCTTTCAACGAGACCGACGACATCGCCCATTCCCAAAATCCGGCCGGCCAGTCGCTCCGGCACGAAGGCTTCGAACTGGCCGAGCTTTTCCCCGGTCCCGGCGAACTTGATCGGGCGTTGGGTCACCTCGCGCATCGACAAGGCCGCGCCGCCGCGGGCGTCGCCGTCGAGTTTTGTCAAAATGATTCCGGTGACTTCGAGCGCGGCGTTGAAGTGAGTCGCGACGCTGACGGCTTGCTGACCCGTGGCTGCATCCACAACCAGGAGCGTCTCCTGCGGCTGCAAGAATCTTTTGAGTTGTTGGAGCTCTTCAATCAACGCGACATCGACTTCCTGGCGACCGGCCGTATCGAAGATGTCGATTGAGCCTGGTTGTCGATCTTGCGATTGGAGTGCGGCTGCGGCTGCGCGTTGAACATCTTTCTCATTTGGATCCGGCGTGAACACCGGAATATCGATTTGTTTGCCGAGCGTCGCGAGCTGCTCGATTGCGGCCGGTCGCTGCAGATCGAGCGCGATCAAGTTTGGGCTGCGACCCTGTTTCTTGATCAAACGCGCAAGCTTGGCGGCCGAAGTTGTTTTGCCAGAACCATTCAGGCCCACGATCAGAATTCGATGCGGTTCTCCGAGATTGAGCGGCGCGGCCTCGCCGCCGAGCAGGATCGACAATTCATCGTAAAAGATCTTAACGATCTGCTGACCGGGCGTGATGCTGCGGAGAACGGTTTCGCCGAGGGCCTTCTCTTTGACGCGAGCGATGAATTTCTTCGCGACCTGAAAATCGACATCCCCCTCGAGCAAGGCGAGCCGAATCTGGCGCAGCGCGGCTTCGATGTTCTCGTCGCTAATCTTCCCATGGCCGCGGAGATCTTTGAAAATCTCCTGCAGCTTGTCGCCGAGTTGCGAGAACACAGAAGCAATCGCGCGAGATTGCGCGATCTATTTTTTCGGCGTCGAGGTCGGCGCGATTTGCACTCCAGCTCCGCCTTCTTCGATCCCGAAGGTCCAGTGTGTCTCGACTTTCTTGTCGCCAGACTTCGCGCTGAGAATCACGGTGCAACTCTTTTCCCGCAGCTTCTGGGTGACTTGATACGAGACAACTCCTGTCTTTGGATCGTAGCTTGCCGGGACCAGTCCCAATCCGCTGATTCGCAACTGCACGCTCGCCGGATCAATTTGGCCGACTTGACTGAGATTCGCTTTGACGAGCGGCAGCGCGCTACGAGTTGTCGATCCATCGGCCGGCTCAACTTGCAAATTCTCCGGGCCTACTGCCGCAACTGCCGGCCCGCCGGGTCCGCCGCTTGAACTGGCGATCATTTTC
>Ga0209328_10000016_pt1 | contig 28677 bp, 30 predicted proteins | sample JacPinW_OM3H0_M1_FD_187954 | JGI IMG/M metagenome (GOLD analysis project Ga0209328, IMG submission 187954) | Forest soil microbial communities from Algoma, Ontario, Canada - Jack Pine, Ontario site 1_JW_OM3H0_M1 (SPAdes) (version 2) | ecosystem: Environmental > Terrestrial > Soil > Boreal... | reverse complement strand
ATCAGGGTCAAACTGCACAATCGTGGCGTCTAGGCTTTCGAGGTCTAGGACCATCTTTCGTAGGGCTTCATGGGTGTTTTCGATATCGCCCGCCAATTCGGCCCGACGCTTAACCAGCCCGCTTAGGACGAAAGCGTTCACCTTCCTTCATCCTTGGCGGCGAGTTCTTTAACGGCCGCGTCTGCGGCAGTATTGGCCTCCGCTTCTGTTTTCGTAGTTCCGCTCTTAAGCGTCCTGCCGCCGCCCCTGATTTCCCAGCGAAAGCCGGTTGAGGGACTGCCCGTGATTAGTTTCTGAAGTTCTGCCATGTCGATCACCTCCAGCCGGAAAGGTAGCAGGGAAGGCAGCATCAATCGACATCTCCCTTGGTGAGTTTGCTACCTAATGCCGGAACTGCTTGAAGTCTCGATGATCGCCTCCGTTGCCGGCGAGATCGAAGGCGGCGCGCTGACCGCGCGGCGGCCGTTCCGCAGCCCCCATCATTCCGCGAGCATGGCGGCCCTGACCGGTGGTGGCATCCGCGCAAAACCCGGCGAAATCTCGCTCGCTCATCAGGGCGTGTTGTTTCTCGACGAACTGCCGGAATTCGATCCGCGCGTGCTGGATTCGCTGCGCCAGCCGCTGGAAAACGGCGAGGTCTCGGTCTCCCGCGCCAATCATCGCGTCACTTATCCCGCGCGCTTCATGCTGGTGGCCGCGATGAACCCCTGCCGCTGCGGCCACGCCTACGAGCCCGGTTATTCCTGCAAGCGCGGCCGGGTCGACCGCTGCACGGGCGATTATCAGGCGCGCATTTCCGGCCCGCTGATGGATCGCATCGATTTGCGGATCGAGGTGCCGGCGGTGACCGCGTCCGACCTGATCTTGCCGCCACCCACCGAAGGCTCGGCGGAAGTCGCAGCCCGCGTCGCCGCCGCGCGCGGCGTGCAACTGGCGCGCTATGCTGCGGCCGGATTGCCGCGGGTCCGTACCAATGCCGAAGCGCCGGCCTCGGTGCTGGAGACAGTCGCGCAACCGGACGCGCAGGGCCAAAAACTCTTGCGCGACGCCGCCGAGACCATGCGGCTGTCGGCGCGCGGCTATCACCGCGTGCTGCGCGTCGCCCGCACGCTCGCCGATCTCGACGGCGCGGACAAAATCGGCCGGCTGCATCTCGCCGAAGCATTGTCCTACCGCGCGCTCGCCGACGATATCAGGCGGGCCGCCTGACCGCGTCAACGAGCCGGTAACCAGTTTTGTTTACACTCCGCAAACCATAAGCCGTTGCGTCCGCAACCGGCTTGTCGGCGAGCGAGCGTGTCATGTTGCGTTTCAAGATCCTGGCCTCGGCCGTTCCATTGATGATTGCCGCCGTTTTCGCGCGCGGCGGGCTGTTGCCGGGACCGCACCCCTGCATCGCCGTCGGCGAGACCTCGCTCCAGATTGCTTCGGTTCCCTGGCGGGCCGACCTTCACGTCAGCTTCACCGACGATCCGGCGTTTGCCACCGTGCGGGTCCAGATATCGGACAGCGCCGAGGCAGCCGATTTCGCGGTCGTCGACGATGTCGACACGGCGGAGGATGGCGCCTGCGAGTCCAATGCGGCAACAAAATTGGTAGCGATATCCGCAAGCCCCGCAGCCAATGCGCCCGTGATTTATCTCTCGCATGATGGCCCCGCCGATTATCGCATCTTCGTGCGATCGAAGACGTTTTCGGCCCGCGAAGCCGCTGCGCTGATCGTCGGCGCCAGCGGTGGGCACCGCCGGCTCGAGGCTGCCTCGCTCTAAGCGCGCCTTTAACTTTCCGTTAACCCTGTTCGCATCAGACGGCCCAAAGCCGCCCGGCCTCAAACACTTTGCAAGGTCGCCACCCCATCTTCGTCGTGAGCACTCGACGCGAGCCGGGCGCACCAAGAATATGACGCGCGCGAAGCGAAGCACGATCCTCAAGTTAATCTCAGGATAGTTACGCGATGGGGCTGGTTTTCGGGATCAGATTACGCATTCGCCGCTTCTCCCGACGCCATCCCTGGCTCACTTTCGCAGTCCGCTCGTTCATGATTTTCTCCGCCACCTTCGGCGGCGCATATGGGTTTATTGCCGGCAGCCGTCCGGAAAATTCCGGCTACGACCCCAACACCTTTGCAATCGGCGTCAGCTTCCTGTTCGCGATCGCCTGCGTGGCGTTGGCGACGCTGAGCTTCCGGCTGCGCTTCATACGCCAGAAACTTCGTAAGATCGCGCTCCACAATGAGGCGCTCGCCGACCGCAATTGGGAATTGCAGGAGGCCGAGCAACGCGCCCGCAGCCTGTCCGAATCCCAGGGCGACCTGATCGTGCTGCGCGACGCCGAGGGCTGCATCACCTTTGTCAACGATGCCTATTGCGCGCTCGCCGAGCAATCGCGCGGCGCGCTGCTCGGCAGCAAATTCACGCTTGCGGTGCTCGCGCAGGGCGACACCGCGCTGCAGGGAGATGGCACCAGGATCCACGACCAGAAAATCGCCAGTCGCTTCGGGCCGCGATGGATCGCCTGGCGCGAAGGCCTGGTTCGCTCCGATGCGGGCCAGCCGGCGGAGATGCAAAGTGTCGGCCGCGACGTCACCGACCGCACCGAGACCGAACGCGCGCTGGCCGAGGCCCGTGATCAGGCCGACGCCGCCAACCGCGCCAAGTCGCGGTTTTTGGCGATGGCCAGCCATGAGATCCGCACTCCCCTCAACGGCATCATCGGCATGAGCGGCTTGCTGCTGGATACGCCGCTGACGCCGGAGCAGATGACTTATGCCAAGGCGGTGAAAAGCTCCGGCGACGCGCTGCTGGCATTGATCGAGGAGCTGTTGGATTATTCCAAGATCGAGGCCGGCAAGATCGATCTCAAGCAGCGCCCGTTCGCGCTTTCCGGCCTGATCGAGGACATCACCGAATTATTGGCGCCGCGGGCGCAGGCGAGAAAGCTCGAGATCGCAGCCTATGTCGACGAGCGGCTGCCGACTGAGGTGGTCGGCGACGCCGCGAGACTGCGCCAAGTGCTGCTCAACCTCGCCGGCAACGCGATAAAATTCACCGCGACCGGGGGCGTGGCGCTGATCGTCGAACCGGGCAGCGCGCCCGATGAAATCAGTTTCTTGGTGCGCGACACCGGCATCGGCATCGCGCCCGACGCACAGCAGCGCATTTTCCGCGAGTTCGAGCAGGCCGACGAGAAGATCGCCCGCAGCTATGGCGGCACTGGCTTGGGCTTGAGCATCTCCGAGCGCATCGTCAAGCGGATGGGCGGCCGCATCACGCTTCAGAGCCAGCCCGGCGTCGGCTCGACATTCGAGGTGTCGGTTCCGCTGGCCGCAGCGAGCGAAGATGCGCGACAACAAAGGGCATTCGCAGCGCCGGATTTGTCGGGCCAATCGATCATGCTAGCGGCACCGCAGAGCATCGAGGCCTCGCTGATCGCGCGGCGGCTGCAACGCTGGGGCGGCCAGACCTGCATGATCTCCGACATTGCGGTGGCGCAGGCCCTACTGCCCGAACGTTCCTGGCAAGCCGTCCTGCTCGATAACGCGCTCGGCAGCGCCGAAGTGCAGGCGCTGGCGGAAGCCGCACGCGTTCACGCGACGCAGCGCATCGTGATGTTCACGCCGGCCGCGCGCCACGAACTGCAACTCTCCGCCGCCGCCACCTCCGCCTTCACAGGCTATCTGGTAAAACCGCTGCGCGCGGCTTCGCTCGCGGCCCGCCTGTCGGCGGCGCCGGAAGTGCACGCCCCGAATCTCGCAGCGGACGCCCTGATCGAATCGCCCGATGCCAAGACGCCGCCAGCCCCTGTTGCGCGAGGTCTCTCCGTCCTGGTCGCGGAAGACAACGAGATCAATGCGCTGTTGATGCGTTCGCTTCTGACCCGGCTGGGTCATCACGCCGTCATCACCACCAATGGCGAAGCCGCGCTGGAATCCTGGCAAGCGGCAAAATCCGCCGGCGCGCCCTATGATCTGGTGCTGATGGACATCCAGATGCCAGAACTCGACGGCATCGAAACGACAAAGCGCATCCGCGAGCGCGAGGCCGGCCAGCCCGGCCGCCAGACGCCGATCCTCGCGCTGACCGCAAACACGCTGGTGGAAGATCGCTACGCCTGCTTTGAAGCCGGCATGGACGGGTTTCTGATCAAACCGCTCGATCGCGAAAAGCTGGCGGATGCGCTGGCAGGTCTCGCCGCGTCGAGGCATCTCGCGGCGTGAATACCTCACAGAGTCGTCCCCGCGAAAGCGGGCGGTTCACAGCCGCCGCAGCGCGACCTGCTCGACCACGTGATCGGCGCCTTTCTTCAAGATCAGCGTCGCGCGCGGCCGGGTCGGCAGGATATTGTCCTCGAGATTGGCGAGGTTGGTGCGTTCCCAGATCGCCAGCGCCGTTGCCTCGGCCTCTTCGTCCGACAGCGGCGCGTAGCGATGGAAATATGATCGCGGATCGGTAAACGCGGTGTCCCGCAGCGCCAGGAAGCGGCGAACGTACCAGTTGCGCAGCACGACTTCATCGGCATCGATATAGACCGAGAAATCGAAGAAATCCGAAACCACCGGCACGGCCTGGCCGTCGCGCGGAAGCCGGCCGGTCTGCAGCACGTTGACGCCTTCCACAATCAGGATGTCGGGCCGGTCGATCTCGATCCACTGGTTCGGAACGATGTCATAGGTCAGATGCGAATAGACCGGCGCGCGGACCGGCCGTCGTCCCGCCTTGATGTCGCTCAGGAACGATAGCAGCGTCGGCAGATCGTAGCTCTCCGGAAAGCCTTTTTTCTGCATCCAGCCTTGCCGCTCGAGTATCGCATTGGGGAACAGAAAACCGTCGGTGGTGATCAGATCGACCTTGGGCCGCGGTGACCAGCGCGCCAACAGCGCCTGCAGCACGCGCGCGGTGGTCGACTTGCCGACCGCGACCGATCCGGCGACGCCGATAATGTAGGGCATCTTGCGGTCCTGGATGCCGAGGAATTGGCGCTGCGCATAGAACAGCCGCTGCGTCGAATCGACATAGATCGACAGCAATCGCGACAGCGGCAGATAGATGTCCTCGACCTCTTTCAAGTCGAGACGGTCATGCAGCGAACGCAGGCGATCGAACTCGCCCGGCTCCAGCGTCATCGGCGTGTCGTCGCGCAACCGCGCCCATTGCTCCCGGGTGAAAACCCGGTAGGGATTGTAGGCTTGCTCCGGTGCCCGAATATCCATGACGCCGCCTCTTGTTATTAATCGCGCTTGCGCGCTGCCTTCTCTTCTAATCCGGACATCGTCGTCCGCTGCGCAAGTGCGGCCTCGACATCCCCCAACGTAACGCCGCGCGACTTCAGGAGCACCAGCAAATGAAACAACAGGTCGGCGCTCTCGGCGATCAAATGATCGCGATCGTTCTCGACCGCGGCGATCACGGTCTCGACCGCCTCCTCACCAAGTTTCTTGGCGCAATGCTCCGGCCCTTTGTCCAATAGCTTGCGGGTGTAGGACGCCTCTCCGCCTGACGCCGCGCGGGCATCGATGGTGGCAGCGAGATCTTGGATCGTGAAACGCGACATCAACTTGAACTCACGCGCCGCAAGGATCGGGCGCCACATCCCTATGTGGGATTTAGCACTTTTAAGACAAGGAGTCGTCAGGGATCGAGCCGCATCGGCAAGCCGGCACGGACCATGTGGTCCTTGGCTTCCCGGATGGTAAATTCCCCGAAATGGAAGATCGACGCCGCCAGCACCGCGGTCGCATGCCCCTCGCGGATGCCGTCGACCAGATGATCGAGATTGCCGACCCCACCGGAGGCAATCACCGGCACCGGCACGCTGTCGGCAATCATCCGGGTAATGGGAATGTCAAAGCCCTGCCTGGTGCCGTCGCGATCCATCGAGGTCAGCAGGATTTCGCCGGCGCCGAGCGAAACCACTTCCTGCGCATATTCGATCGCGTCGATCCCGGTGGAATTGCGCCCGCCATGGGTGAAGATTTCCCAGCGATCCGAGCCGCCGCGGCTCACGCGCTTGGCGTCGATCGCGACCACGATGCACTGCTCGCCGAATTTTTCGGCTGCCTCTTTGACGAATTCGCGGCGGCTGACGGCGGCAGAGTTGATCGACACCTTGTCGGCGCCGAACCGCAACAGCGTCCTGATGTCGTCGATGCTACGCACGCCGCCGCCGACGGTGAGCGGCATGAAGCAGGCTTCCGCCGTGCGCCGGACCACGTCCAGCATGATGCCGCGGTTTTCATGGGTTGCCGTAATGTCGAGAAAGCACAACTCATCCGCACCGGCGGCATCATAGGCGATGGCGGCCTCAACGGGATCGCCGGCGTCGCGCAGATTGACAAAATTGACGCCCTTGACGACCCGGCCGTCCTTGACGTCGAGACAGGGGATTATGCGGACCTTGAACATTTTTCAAAACTCCTGGAGCATGATCCGGAAAAGTGGAAACCGGTTTTCCGAAGAGATCATGCTCAAACCAAGAATAACCTAGGCCGCGGCGCTGGCGCTCTTAATCAACGCCAACGCGGCCGCCGGATCGAGCCGGCCGTCATAGAGCGCGCGCCCCACAATCGCGCCCGCGAGTTTCTTGGCGCAAGGCGCAAGCAGCGCCTTGACTTCCTCGATCGAGGCAAAACCGCCGGAGGCGATCACGGGTATGGAAATGCGCTCGGCCAGCGCAATGGTGGCATCGAGATTGAGGCCCTTTAAGAGACCATCGCGCGCGATGTCCGTGAAGATGATCGCAGCGACGCCGGCATCCCCAAAGCGCTGTGCGATCTCAAGCACGGTGACTTCGGAGGTCTCCACCCAGCCTTGAACCGCGACCTTGCCGTCGCGCGCGTCGAGGCCGACCGCGACACGGCCGGGGAATTTTTTTGCTGCGCTTTTTACCAGCCCGGGATCGCGCACCGCCGCGGTGCCAATGATGACTCGCGAAATGCCTTTTGCCAGCCAGGCTTCAACCGTGTGCAAATCGCGGATGCCGCCGCCGAGCTGCACCGGCATGGTGACCGCTTTCAGCATCGCCTCGACGGCTTGCGCATTCATCGGCTTGCCGGCAAAGGCGCCGTCGAGATCGACCACGTGCAGATATTCGAACCCTTGCGCGGCGAAGGCACGCGCCTGCGCCGCCGGGTCGAGATTGAACACGGTCGCGCGCGCCATGTCGCCCTGCTCGAGCCGCACGCACTGGCCGTTTTTCAGGTCGATGGCGGGAAACAGAATCACGGCTTCCACTTCAAAAAGTTCGAAATCAGCGCCAGCCCAAAACGCTGGCTCTTTTCCGGGTGAAATTGCGTGCCCACCGCGGTGTCCTTGGCAACGATTGCCGTCACTGGTCCGCCGTAATCCGCGCGCGCCAGCACATCCGCGTCATTGGCCACGTTGAGGTGATAGGAGTGCACAAAATAAGCATGGCGGCCCTTTGGGCCGAGCGGCAGACGCTCCAGCACCGGATGCTCCCGGACCATATCGAGCGTGTTCCAGCCCATGTGGGGGATTTTCAAATTCTCCTCGCGCGGCCTGATCTTCTCGACGTCGCCTGCGATCCAGTTAAATCCGTCCGTGATGACATGCTCCTTGCCCCGGGTCGCCATCAATTGCATGCCGACGCAGATGCCGAAGAATGGCCGCGCCTTGTTGCGCACCGCTTCGGTCAGCGCCTCGATCATGCCGTCAAGCGCATCCAGTCCCCGGCGGCAATCGGCGAAGGCGCCGACGCCGGGCAGCACGATGCGGTCGGCGCGATACACGATTTCGGGATCGCTTGTGACGACGATCTTTTGCGGCTCTTCCATGCTCCGCGCCGCGCGCTCGAACGCTTTCGCGGCCGAGTGCAGATTGCCGGAGCCGTAATCGATGATGGCAACGCTCATCGCGACGCTCCTGGTTCCGGAAACAATCCGATAATGCCGCCCTGCGGCAGCGGCGGCGGCGGTTTTGAAAATGGCTGGCCCGGAATGTCACGCGTCGGCGGCGGCCCGCCGCGATCGACCGATGATTGATCGTTGCCGAGCCCGCGCTGTTTCGCAGTCCAGCGATCGAAGAACCGCCGCTCCGCTTGCTCCTCGTCGTCGCCGACCACGATGTCGAGCTGGCGCCAGTTGCCGCGCGACAGGGTCCAGCGCTCAAGGCTTGCCGCTTCAAACCCCATCAACAGCGCGATCAGCAGGTTCGCCAGAAAGATCGCCGCGCCGCCGGCGCCGAGCCTGGTCATTGCAACATCGATCGCGAGGATCACGACGATCCAGCCGATCAGCGCCAGCCACAGCCGATGCCAGATCAGCCACACCGGGCCGAGCAGCGCTGCCCAGACGTGAAAGCCATCGCGCACGAAGGTAAAACGGTCGGTGGCACGAAGGTCTGCGCGAGAGGCGTTGGGAGCATGAACTGTGTAGACCGGCATCGTATTTCTCCGCCGCGTGCAAAAGATCAGCCGCCGAGCTGACCCTTGGTAGAAGGCACTTCGCCCGCGGCGCGCGGATCGATTGCGACCGCCATGCGCAGCGCCCTCGCCAGACCCTTGAAGCAGGATTCGGCGATATGATGGCTGTTCTCGCCATATAAGGTCTCGACGTGCAAAGTCACGCCGGCATTCATCGCAAACGCATTGAACCATTCGCGCACCAGTTCAGTGTCGAATTGCCCGACCTTGTCGCGCGGAAATTCCACCTTGAACACCAGGACCGGACGTCCCGAGATATCGATCACCACGCGCGACAGCGTCTCGTCCATCGGCATGTGGACCGAGGCATAGCGGGTGATGCCGGCCATGTTGCCGAGCGCCTGCTTGACCGCTTGTCCGAGCGCGATCCCGACGTCTTCGGTGGTGTGGTGGTGGTCTATGTGAAGGTCGCCGACCGCTTTCACCGACATGTCGATGCGGGAATGCCGAGCCAGCAGGTCGAGCATATGGTCGAAAAAGCCGATCCCGGTCGCGACACTGGAGGTGCCGGTTCCGTCGAGGTTGACCGAAACCTCAATATCGGTCTCTTTGGTTTTGCGCTTGATGGTGGCGTTGCGCATGAAAAGTGCTTTCCCTTAAAGCCGGCTTTTGGGCCGAAAACGCGGCCCTTTTAACAGGCCAGTGTCGCCTTCGCTACTGCGGGATCGGCCGATAAAGACTGAACTTCGGCCTATGGTGACCGGAATCGAGGGTTGGAGCGCCCACGATTGTAACCCCGCCTGCCAATCCCTAAGTTTGGCCGAACATGAGGTCCTCCATGCAAGCATCAGAAACCCCATCGCCGGTCTGGCACGGCACCACCATTTTGACGGTCCGCAAGGGCGGCAAGGTCGTGATCGGCGGCGACGGCCAGGTCTCGATCGGCCAGACCGTGATCAAATCCAACGCCAAAAAGGTCCGCAAGCTCGGCAAGGGCGACGTCATCGGGGGTTTTGCCGGCGCCACCGCGGACGCCTTCACCCTGTTCGAGCGGCTGGAAAGCAAGCTCGAGCAATATCCGGGACAATTGACCCGCGCCGCCGTCGAGCTCGCCAAGGACTGGCGCACCGACCGCTATCTGCGCCGGCTGGAGGCAATGATGATCGTCGCCGACAAGGAGGTGTCGCTGGTGCTGACCGGGACCGGCGACGTGCTGGAGCCGGAAGCCGGCGTGATGGCGATCGGCTCCGGCGGCAATTACGCCCTGGCCGCGGCGCGCGCCCTGATCGATTCCGACAAGGATGCCGAGAACATCGTGCGCCGTTCGCTCGATATCGCCGCCGACATTTGCGTCTATACCAACCGCAATGTGACCATCGAGACGCTGCAGAGCGGCTGAGCATGACGGCCTACGCGTTCCGCCCGATGTCCGCCGCCGACTTGCCGACGATCCAGCGATGGCTCAAGACGCCGCATGTCCGCGAGTGGTGGCACGATCCTGCCGAGCAATTCGAGCTCGTCAGCGGGGATCTCGGCCATCCGGACATGGCACAGTTCATCGTAGCTTTGGACGCGCGAGATTTCGCCTATTTGCAGTGTTATAATTTGAGCGCCTGGGATGTCGGTTTCGGTCCGCAACCGGAAGGGGCGCGCGGCCTCGATCAGTTCATCGGCGAAGCCGCCATGCTCGGTCGCGGTCATGGCACGGCATTTATCCGCGCCTTCGCCGACCGCTTGCTCGCATCTGGAACGCCGCGGGTCGTGATCGATCCCGATCCCACTAATGTGCGTGCGATCCGGGCCTATGAGAAGGCGGGATTTTGCCGCGACCGGCTGGTTGATACGCCGGACGGGCCGGCTTTGCTGATGGTCCGCGACCCCTGACGCCTCGGCACAACCCTTGCCGCACGATTGCGGCAACTTGTTCTCGCAACATTTTGAACCTACCTAGGACCCATGACCGACTTTTCCCCCCGCGAAATCGTCTCCGAACTCGACCGCTTCATCATCGGCCAGACCGACGCCAAGCGCGCGGTTTCCATCGCGCTGCGCAACCGCTGGCGCCGCCTGCAGCTCACCGGCTCGTTGCGCGAGGAAGTGCTGCCGAAAAATATCCTGATGATCGGGCCGACCGGCGTAGGCAAGACCGAGATCGCGCGGCGACTGGCAAAGCTCGCCGGCGCGCCGTTCATCAAGGTCGAAGCCACCAAATTTACCGAGGTCGGCTATGTCGGCCGCGACGTCGAGCAGATCGTCCGCGACCTGGTCGAGGTCGGGATCGCGCAAACCCGCGAACGCAAGCGCAAAGACGTACAGGCCCGCGCCCAGCTCGCCGCCGAGGAGCGCGTGCTGGATGCGCTGGTCGGCCCCAACTCCAGCGCTGCGACGCGCGATTCGTTTCGCAAGAAGCTGCGCGCCGGCGAGCTCAACGACAAGGAAATCGAGGTCGAGACGCAGTCTTCCGGCGGCATGCCGATGTTCGAAATTCCGGGCATGCCCGGCGCGCAGATGGGCGCGATTTCGATCGGCGATATTTTCGGCAAATTGGGCGGCCGCACCAAAACCCGCCGCCTGACGGTCGAAGGTTCGCACGAAACCCTGGTCAACGAGGAGTCCGACAAGCTGTTGGACAACGATCAGTTGGTGCAGGAAGCGATCAACGCGGTCGAGAACAACGGCATCGTGTTTCTGGATGAGATCGACAAGATCTGCGTGCGCGACGGCCGCGTCGGCGGCGACGTTTCGCGAGAGGGCGTGCAGCGCGACTTGCTGCCGTTGATCGAGGGCACCACGGTTTCGACCAAGCACGGCGCGGTCAAGACCGATCACATCCTGTTCATTGCGTCGGGCGCATTCCATATCGCAAAACCCTCCGACCTGTTACCGGAACTGCAAGGGCGCTTGCCGATCCGGGTCGAATTGGCAGCGCTCACCCGCGACGACATGCGCCGCATCCTGACCGAGCCCGAGGCGTCCCTGATCAAGCAATATGTCGCGCTGATGCAGACCGAAGGCGTGACGCTCGATATCACCGACAGCGCCATCGACGCGCTTGCCGATATCGCGGTCGCCGTCAACTCCACGGTAGAAAATATCGGCGCGCGGCGATTGCAGACCGTGATGGAGCGTGTGCTGGACGAGATTTCCTTCGCCGCGCCGGACCGCCATGGCGAGACCATCCAGATCGATGCCGAGTACGTGCAGAAGCACGTCGGCGACCTCGCCAAAAACGCCGATCTGAGCCGGTTTATTTTGTAGTTTGTTGTCGTCCCTGCGAACGCAGGGACCCATAGCCACCGATGGCTGTTGTTCGATCGGATAGCGGCCCCAGCCTTTGCAATTTCACACGCCTGTGGTTATGGGTCCCTGCGTTCGCAGGGACGACATCGAGTGCGCGTTGCGTGCCCCACATCTAACGTGTGATAAGTCCGCACCTTGTCTAGCCGCCGTCTCGGGTGCCGAATGAATCTGCGTGTGCCGAAAAACCCTTGGCGCCTGATGCTTGCCGTCAATGTCGCCGTTCTCTTCGGGGTTTTTCTCTACAAGATCACCCTGCCGCCCTACGTCCCCTACATCCACCTGCTGGTCGATTATCATTTCGGTTTTGCCAAGCGCGCGTTGATCGGCGCGGTGGTATCGCTGTTGTTCGCAAAGGTACCGTTGTGGCTGGTGTTCGCGCTTTCGGGCGCGGTCTGGCTTGTCACGCTCGGTCTCTTCACACAACTCTTCCGGCGGACGTTTGGTTTCGACGATGCGCAGATGCCGCTGTTCGTGTTCATGACGGGCTCGCCGTTTTTCCTGAAAAATTTTATGTTCACGCTGGGCCATTTCGACATTTATGGCTGCGCGTTTGCGATTATCCTGCTGCTGGTGCCGGCACGCTCGGTCGCTTTCGTGCTGCTTGCCGCGCTCGCCTCAATGATCCTGGTCCTGATCCACCACATTCATCTCCTGATGTATGTGCCGACCATCGCGGTCATCGTCGTGCTGCGCTATTACCTCGTGCAGGGTTTTACGCGGCAAAATATCGCCGCCGGCCTCGCTTCATGCGCCTGTGTCGGCCTGCTGTTCCTGTCAGCACAATTTTGGGGAACGATGGCGGTGCCCGAGGCGGAGTTCGTCCGCTATTTGCAAGGCCGGATGGCCGATCCCACAAAGACCAATTTCCTGAGCTTCAGTTATATCTGGTATCAGCCGCTTTCCCGCGAGATCCACGACACCTGGGAGCGCATGCCCTCCAACATTTTGGGCGTCCCGGTGTTCGCATTGCTGATCTGGCTGCACACGCCGCTGTGGCGACATTTTGCCGATCTCATTCGATCATTGTCGGATGAAATCCACCGCCGTGTCGTCATCGCGGCCATCGTCACGGTGAGCTGCGCCTATCTCGTGATGTTCGCAATGGTGTTCGACTATTCACGATGGATTTCGAACTGGGCAGTCTGCATGTTCTTGATATTGCATGCGGTGAAGACCTTGCCGGCCTCCAAGCAGGTGGCGTTGATTTCGGCGGATGATCGCAAGACAAACGTTTTCGGCTGGATCATCACGCTGATTCCGCGCGTCGGAATTGTGCGGCCGTTTTAACTCTTCCGTCGTCCCGGCGAAAGCAGGGACCCATACGCCGTGTCCCCTCGTATAAAAGAACGCAGTTCGCCGGCTTTTCGCGCCACACGACCAGCGGTGGTTATGGGTCCCTGCTCTCGCAGGGACGACCGGAGATTAGATCTTAGCCCGCCTGATCCGCACGTAGAGCGCGCCCTCGCCGCCGTGGCCGATATGGGCTTCCTCAAATCCCACCACCAGCGCACGGAACTCGGGAAGGCTCAGCCATTGCGGCACTTGGCGGCGCAGCACGCCGCGCTCGGATTCGGCGCCCATTTTGCCCTTGCCGGTGATGATGAGAACAAACGTCAGGCCGTCATGGTGGGCGCGTCGCAAGAAGCCCGATAGCGCGCGGTGGGCGCGTGTCTGCGTCATGCCGTGCAGGTCGAGCCGGGCGTCGATTTCCTTGCGCCCACGCGACAATTGCGAGCGCTCGCGGCGCCCAAGCGGCGCCAATGGCGGTGCTTCCGATTTGGCCGATCGAACAGCGAGCGGAGGCGATTTTTGTGGAGCTGCGTGCTTCGCAAGCGCCGGCGTTTCCGGAGCCGATGAATCAACCGGCGTCTTCGCAACGCGAGGCTTCTTCCGCAGCGGCTTTGTCTGTTTGGCAACGCTCTCCCACAACGCCCGCTCTTCTTCGCTCAGGTTACGCTTGCGCCGTGGGGGCGCGGGCAATTCCGGGATTGAGGTCGAGCGCTTCATCGGCCGCCGTGGTGATAACGATGGCGACGGACTTCAGGGCTCGGCTTGATGTTCGGCCGCGGCTCGGGCAACGGCACCAATTTCGGGGCGGCGGTTTGAGGTGTCGAGGCTTGTGCGACGGCAGGCTGGGCTGGCGTTGCCGCGGCGTTCTTCTGGTTTTTCGGCTGACCCTTCGAAGCATCAGTTGGCGGAAACAGCTTTGCGATTTTTTCCGATGGCCGCGGATCCGGCACCGGCATCTTGCGGCCGCGCGCGGCCGGATCAAGGCTCTTCGGCACCAGCATGACAAAATGCATATTGTGCCGAAGCCGGCCGGAGACTTTTCCGGCTTCGACGCCGGCGCCGAAATAGAGATCGGCGCGCGCCGGCCCGACGATCGCGGACCCCGTGTCCTGCGCGATCATCAGCCGGTGGAACGGCGTTTTCGACACTTCCGACTCGATCGGCAGCTCGCCCTCGATGAAGAACGGCGTGCCGTAGACATGCAGCGCCTTGTCAACCGCGATCGAGCGGCCCGGCGTCAGCGGGACGCCCTGGGCGCCGACCGCTTCATCCTTGTCGGACAGATTTACTTCGCGAAAAAACACGTAGGCCCGGTTCTGCCGCCGCAATTCCTTGGCGCCGTCGGGGTTTTGATCCATCCATTCCCTGATCTTCTGCATCGACATCTGCTCTTTCGGGATGATGCCGCGGTCGATCAGGATGCGCCCCACTGCCGTGTAGGGATAGCCATTATGCGCGTCGTAATTGATGCGGATGGTCGAGCCATCCTCGAGACGGACCCGCGCCGAGCCCTGGATTTGCGAGAACAGCAGATCGGTCTGACTCTTGAGCCAGCAAATTTCGAGGCCACGGCCTGCGATGGCGCCATCCTCAATCTCGCCCCGGTCGTAATAGGGCACGAGCTTGCGGCGGCCGATTTTGCGGAACACCTGGCCCTTGTTGGGCAGACTTGGCGAGTCCTGATGGAACCCGCGGACGAACAGATTCGAGGGATGGCGATAGACCGGCACAATATAGACCTCGGTCTGGGTGCGCGAGCCGTCGATCACGGGCTCATAGTAGCCGGTGACAAATCCGTCGCCTTCGCCGAGGCGCGAGATTCGCAAGGGCAGAAAATGATCCTCGAAAAACGCTTTTGCCTTGGCGCCGTCGGAAATGTCGAGCGCCCTGGCCGCCCGGCAGGGATCGCGCAACGAAGTGCCCAGCGCTTTTGGATTGTCCGCTTTTGGATCGGCAGGCGGCGTTCGTTCCGCCGCGATCGGCCGGCAGCTGGCGCGAAACGCCCTGTAGGCCTGCAGGTGATCGTCCTCGCTCCAGCCTGCGACCTCGGCCCATGCGAGGGGAGCATATTGGCTGCCGCTGATCTCGAGCGGCCAGGCAAGTTGTGGATAAGGAATTTGCCGAGGAGGAGGGAGGGGACGGACGGCGTGTCGCGTTCGCGCGGCATAAGCGGCGAACGAAGCAAGCGACAATGCGATGGCAATCACAGCGAACGCGGCGGCGTATCGTCTGATGCCACGCGCGTTAGTGAGCGCTTCCCGTGCCAACCAGCTTCCAGTTCGGATCGCGTGAAGTCGGGTCGCGGGCGAATGTCCAAACATCGGTGATATCGGTGACCTTATCCGGATTGCCGTCGACAATCGTGCCGGCCTTGTCGCGGGTGACCGACACCATCTGCGACACAAAACGCACGGTGAGCTGCGCCGCGCGATCGCGCGCCTCGGCACCGACGAGCTCGGCCTTGTCGATCGACACGAATCGGGTCTCGGTTTTCTGCTCGTTCTTCTCGCGATCCTTGATCGCGGCCTCAAAACTCTCATAAACCTCGGACGACAACAGATCCTTAAGCGCGCGACGGTCGCCGTTGGCGAACGCCAGCACGATCATCTCGTAGGCGCCGCGCGCGCCGGAGAGGAAATGCCGGGGATCGAACGAGGAATCCTGCGCCGCAATGGCGTCAAGCCCTTGCGCTAACGGCGTGCCGGGCTCCGCCAACCCTTTCCAGCGGTCGGTCGGCGGGGCGACGTCCGCGGTCGGTGCCAGCGGCGCCTGGTCAATCACCGTCCCCGGCATCGGAACCACATTGTTGTCCTGCGCCCCCTGCACCGCGTTGCGGGCGGTGCGATCGAACGGCGGCCGCTCGTTTCCGGTGCGCTGTCCGAGGACATTGCGCAGGCGCAGGAAGATGAAGACCGCGAGCGCCAGGAAGATGATGGTGTAAATATCCACGTCGTATTTGCTTTCTGGTCTGCGCCGACAATGCGTTCGGCGGTAGAGCGTTCCGCTTTCTGAGAACGGCAGAGATACTACATCATGGATGGGTCAGCAGCATGTAGGCACGAAACTTGGCCTGGCCAATGGCGCGTCCCGGCATGAAACGCAATGCATGAAACACAACGCATGAACCACCATGCCGGTGGAAATGGGCCAAGCGGGTTGCTCGCCCCCGTTTGCCACAAGCGAATTGTAGCGCGTTTTGGCGTCTATGGGAAACCCCGAGACTGCCCGGAAATCGCGTATATTCAACAATTTAGGGTGCATCTGCTCGTCGATTTTTAAGTTTTCGCTGCGTTCGCTTGATTGTCGTCCTTGTAGAATGAGGCAGGGCTATGATAGCCACTCGCCCCGACAAAGGCATTTTCGCAAGATCCCGAGCGGATTCCGTCACAATCCGTCCCCGCTCGCTTTGAGAACGTTCCAGGAGAGATCGAATGACCAACGGCAACGGCGCGCCTCCCGAGGCGGCCCCTCCCCAGCTGAACGTGCTGGCGCAGTACACCAAGGACCTGTCGTTCGAAAATCCGAACGCGCCGTCCTCGCTGGCGCCGCAAGGGCAGCAGCCTGCGATCAATATCCAGATCAATGTCAGCGCCAACAATGTCGCCGAAAACGAATTCGAAGTGACGCTTTCGGTCGAGGGCAAGGCGGAAAATGCCGGCAAGGTGATGTTCAGCTTCGACCTGGCCTATGCCGGGGTGTTCCGTATCGTGAACGTGCCGAAGGAAAATCTGCACCCGCTGATCATGATCGAATGTCCGCGGCTGTTGTTCCCGTTCGCGCGCGAGATCATCGCGACTTCGGTGCGCGACGGTGGCTTTCCGCCGCTGATGCTGGATCCCGTGGATTTCGTCAGCCTTTACCGTCAGAACATGGAGCGGCAGGCCGCCGCCCAAGGCGCGCAACCCGGGCAGGTCAAGCCGAGCTGACCCAACGAGCTGAACCGGGTAGCGTCCTAAGCGGTTACGCGTCGGCTCGCTGATCCGAAGCCCAAAATTCGTTCCAGATCGGCTTTTCGCCCAACGTGGCGACAAAGGCGCGGTGTGCCACGAGATCTTCCTCGGTGACCCGCGGCGCCAGCGGTATCTCGCGCTGCCGCCGCGGCATGTCGCCAAAGCCGCCGACGCGGATGTCATGCGATTCGGCAGCCAGAATCAATTGCGACTGCCGGGCGCCGATCAGGTCGATATAGACCTCAGCCAAAAGCTCGGCGTCGAGCAACGCGCCGTGTTTGGTGCGGTGCGAGTTGTCGATCGCATAGCGCGAGCAGAGATCATCGAGGCGGTTGGAGACGCCGGGATGCTTGCGACGCGCTAGGAGTAGCGTGTCGACCAGCCGCTCGCGCGGGATCGGCGGACGCTTGAGGCGGTCAAGCTCGGCGTTGATGAAGCTGATATCGAACGAGGCGTTGTGGATCACCAGCGGCGCATCGCCGATGAATTCCAGGAAATCCTCGGCCACCTCGGAAAATAGCGGCTTGTCGGCGAGGAATTCGCTGGAAAGCCCGTGTACGGCAAAGGCTTCCGCCGCCATCGCGCGCTCGGGATTGAGGTACTGGTGGAACGTCTGCCCGGTCGGCATCCGATTAAAAATCTCGACACAGCCGATTTCGACCAGCCGGTCGCCCCGCAGCGGATCGAGGCCGGTGGTTTCGGTATCCAGAACGATTTCGCGCATGAATGACTGACCGCCTGGAGCATCGAAAAAGATGAGAGCGGCGAATCAGGTCCGTCGCTGCGGCATCTTAACAGCCTGTTCCAGGATGTCCCTGATTCGGGCCCGCACCGGGTCGAGGCCGTCGGAGGTATCCACCACGAAATCTGCGCGCTTGCGCTTTTCGGCATCGGACAGTTGCCGCGCCAGGATGGCGTCGAGCTTCTCTACGGTCATATTATCGCGGGCGAGAATCCGCTCACGCTGAATTTCCGGTGTGGTTGTGACCACCACCACCGCATCGACGCGTTTCTCGCCTCCCGTCTCATACAATAGCGGCACGTCGACGACGGCAACAGGTGCGCCGGACCGCTCGGCATCCACCAGGAATTTTTGGCGCGAGGCGCCGAGCATCGGATGCACGATCGCTTCGAGCTGCCTGATCGCCAGGGGATCGTGCACCACGCGCGCGGAAAGCTTGTTGCGGTCGACCTTGCCGCCGACAGTCGTACCAGGAAACGCCGCCTCGACGGCAGGCGCCGCCTCGCCTTCGTAAATTTTGTGAACGGCCGCGTCGGCATCGTAAACGGGAACGCCGGCCTCCGCGAACAGCTTTGCGGTGGTCGACTTCCCCATCCCGATCGAGCCGGTCAGTCCAAGGATGATCACTTTTGCATCGCCATTCTCCGCGGTCACAGGAATTGCGTTCATCCCCCGAGCAGCCGCTCGCTGCGCAGGAATGCGAGTAACTGCAGCAGCGGCAGGCCGAGAATGGTAAAATGGTCGCCTTCGATACGCTCGAACAGATGCACGCCGAGCCCTTCGAGCTGGTAAGCGCCGACGCTTGACGTAACGGCCTCGCCGGCTTCGTGGAGATACGCGCTGATCTCGGCCTCGCCCAGCTGCCGCATGGTCATTCGCGCGATGGTGACGGCTTCGAACAATATCTTTTCGTCGCGCGCCACGGCAACGGCAGAGTGGAGTTCGTGGCAGTGGCCGGCCAGTGCACGGAGTTGCTCCTTGGCCTGCGCGCGGTCGGCCGGCTTATTGAAGATCCGAAACCCGAGCGCCAGGGTCTGATCCGCGCCGACGACCAATTTGCCGGGCTGCAGGGCTGACACCGACAGCGCCTTCTCGCGGGCCAGAAGGGCTGCGATCTCGCCGGGCGCGGAGAGGCGCGAGGCTTGCTGCACCGCCCGTTCGTCGATATCGGCGGGAACGGCTTCGAACTCGATGCCGGCATTGATGAGCAACGCTTGCCGCGCGCGGCTTTGCGAGCCCAGGATCAACGGATGTTTGCCGCGCCATAATTTCATTCCGCAAGCCGCTGCCGCTGCCGGTCGGTGAATAATTTGAGCACGGCAGCCGCCGTCTCCTCGATCGACCGCCGCGTCACGTCGAGCTGCGCCCAATTGAATTTTGCGCTCAGTCGCCGGGCAAACGCGACTTCATCGGTAACCGCCTGGCGATCGATATAGGTGTCGTTATCGCGGTCGCCCATGCTCAACAACCGGTTCTGCCGGACTTGAATGAGACGCTCCGGCGTGGCGTGCAGGCTGACCACCAGCGGCTTTGTCAGCGTCTGAAGCTGGTGCGGAATGGCAATGCCTGGCACCAGCGGCACGTTCGCGGTGCGGATACCGCGGTTGGCGAGATAGATCGAAGTCGGCGTCTTCGAAGTGCGAGACACGCCCACTAGAATCACATCGGCATCTTCCAGGCCTTCGACATGCTGGCCGTCATCATGCATCATCGTATAATTGAGCGCGTCGATCCGCTTGAAATATTCCGCATTCAGGACGTGCTGGGCGCCGACACGCCCGGTGGTCGGCGCTCCGAGATAGGCTTGAAATAGCTGCATCACCGGGCCGATGATCGACAGGCTCGGTATGTTGATCTGCTGGCATTTTGCCTCCAGCCGCCCGACCAGATCCTTTTCCAATAGCGTAAAAAGTACGATGCCGGGCGCTTCCTCGATTTCATCCAGCACGCGATCGAGCTGCTTCTGGCTGCGCACCAAGGGATAGACATGTTCGACCGGCGTCACATTGGCGTATTGCGCGGCAACCGCGCGCGCCACCGTGATCAGTGTCTCGCCGGTCGAATCAGAGACCAGGTGAAGATGAAAATAATTGCCGGTCGTGGGCACCGTGACCCCTGTGTAACCTGTGAATCCTTGTGGAGCTTACCTGAGAGATTGGGGCTCGGGTCGACCGATCAGGGATAACCCGGCTTTTTCTTCACAGGCCTCAAAGTCAGGATAAGTCGTTTCGGTCTCTCGGACGATAGTGGACTTATGTGCACTTGTCTCTTCATAGACTGCTCATGAGGCCGCGCAAGCGATTGAAGCGAGAGGCGTTATCCGGATCACCACCGTGAGGGGCGAAACTGTTGATGGATGTGAATAGGCAGAGAAAATTCCGGGACAGTTTTGCGTGGGCCCAATCCACTGCTACTTAGACTCAAACCTAAGATTCTAAAATTACTTATTTAGAAAAGGGCTGCTTGCGGATATGTCTCACTTCCCCTTGAGATCGGCATTGGCGGAAACGCCGGATGGCGTAGCCGCAGGGATGCGAAAGAGTGAGGCCTGCCGGAATGTACGAGTGGATCAAGGCGCTGCATGTGATCGCGGTGATCTCATGGATGGCGGGCATGCTCTATTTGCCGCGGTTATTCGTCTATCATTGCGAAGCCCAAAAGGGATCGAAACAATCCGAGACATTCAAGGTGATGGAGCGCCGGCTGTTGAAGGCGATCATCAACCCAGCAATGATCGTAACCTGGCTGGCCGGGCTTTACCTCGCCTGGGCGGGCAACTGGTTTTCAGCGCCCTGGCTTCACGCAAAACTCTTGCTGGTCCTGGTGCTGTCGGGTGTTCACGGTTTTTTTTCCCGCTGCGTCAGGGATTTCGCCGCCGACCGGAATCTCAGGAGTGAGAGATTTTATCGAATTATCAACGAGATACCGACGGTTTTGATGATCGGGATCGTTATCCTGGTAGTGGTGAAGCCGTTTTGATGGGCAGTTTTGATGGGCAGTGTCGTCAACATCTCAGACGTTTGGGCTCCTTGCGAAAGGCTGATTGATTTTCTATATTGCCGAAATCCCACCCCACGCAGGCGGATGTGGTTGCGTTTCGGCTTCCTAGTTGAGAGCCGGCCGCCGCATCAGGTTTGAAGCCTCACCGGCACTTTCCTTGCTCAGACCTGCGGACCTTCCTTTTGCTCGCGTCCGCATTTTCTAAAGCCACCTCGCAATCCCAATCCCAAGATACTCCACAGGACCATCCCAATGCGGGAAATGAAACTTCAAGACCTCAAATCTCAAACGCCGGCCGAACTTGTCGCCTTCGCGGAAGAGAAAGGGGTCGAAAACGCCAGCACCATGCGCAAGCAGGAGCTGATGTTTGCGATTCTCAAGCAACTCGCGATCCAGGAAATCGACATTATCGGGGAGGGCGTCGTCGAAGTTCTTTCCGACGGTTTTGGCTTTTTGCGCTCGCCGGACGCCAATTACCTGCCCGGACCGGATGACATCTACGTCTCACCCTCGCAGATCCGCCGCTTCGGGCTTCGCACCGGCGATACCATCGAAGGCCATATTCGCAGCCCGAAAGAAGGCGAACGCTATTTTGCCCTTCTCAAAGTCAACACGCTCAATTTCGAAGACCCGGAAAAGTCAAAGCACAAGGTCAATTTCGACAATCTGACGCCGCTGTTTCCCGATCAGCGGTTCCGGCTCGAGCTCGAAGACCCCACCAGAAAGGACCTATCTGCAAGGGTTATCGACATCGTCGCCCCGATCGGCAAAGGCCAGCGCGCCCTGATCGTGGCGCCGCCCCGCACCGGCAAGACCGTGCTGATGCAGAACATCGCACACTCGATCACCGCCAACCACCCCGAATGCTATCTGATCGTGCTGCTGATCGACGAGCGCCCCGAAGAAGTCACGGACATGCAGCGCTCGGTGAAGGGCGAAGTCGTGTCATCGACCTTCGACGAGCCGGCGGTGCGTCACGTCCAGGTCGCCGAGATGGTGATCGAAAAGGCAAAGCGATTGGTCGAGCACGGCCGCGACGTCGTGATTTTGCTGGACTCGATCACGCGGCTCGGTCGCGCCTACAACACGGTGGTGCCGTCATCAGGCAAGGTGCTGACCGGCGGCGTCGACGCCAACGCGCTGCAGCGGCCAAAGCGCTTCTTCGGTGCCGCCCGCAACATCGAGGAGGGCGGCTCGCTCACCATCATCGCGACCGCCCTGGTCGATACCGGTAGCCGCATGGACGAAGTGATCTTTGAAGAATTCAAAGGCACCGGAAACTCCGAACTGATTCTCGACCGCAAGGTGTCCGACAAGCGGACCTTCCCGGCGATCGATATCTCGCGCTCCGGCACCCGCAAGGAAGAACTGATCACCGATCCGCAACTCCTAAAGAAGATGTACGTGCTGCGCCGGATCCTCAATCCGATGGGCACGATGGATGCGATCGACTTCCTGCTCGACAAGCTCCGCAACACCAAGAACAACGCGGAATTCTTCGAATCGATGAATACCTGAGCCGTTTTGGCGGTTTTGGAGGGGGCGTCCTCGCGAGGGGCGCCCCTTTTCATATTGGACTCCGAAACCTGATGCTGCGGCTTATGCTGCAGCGCAACCGCAGCATAGAATGGTTGGCCGGGTTTTTCCGGAATCTAGTAAGTAATTGAAATACCAGAGATCATTTTCGGCGAAGGGCATCGCTCAAGTTCATTGGACCGGTTTCCGCAGCAAAAATGCTGCTAGTTCGCGGCCCCGCCGGGTAGCGGGAATTGCGTTGCGCTCGCAAAAGGGCTCGGGGACAAATAGGCGATGCATCCACGCGAGCAGACCATTTTTGCGCTTTCGTCCGGCCGGCTGCCGAGCGCGATTGCCGTGGTGCGGGTCTCCGGGCCGCAAGCCGGTACCGCGTTGACGTTGCTCGCGGGCAAGACGCCGGCGCCGCGAATCGCGACACGGGTACTGTTGCGCGACGCGAATCGGCAGCCGATCGATGATGCGGTGGTGCTGTGGTTTCCCGGGCCCGCGAGCGCGACCGGCGAGGATGTCGCGGAGTTTCACGTCCATGGCGGACGTGCGGTGCTCGCAGCTTTATTCGCTGCTCTCTCGGCATTGAAGGATGTCCGCGCAGCGGAGCCGGGCGAGTTCACCCGTCGCGCCTTCGAAAACGGCAAGCTCGATCTCACCGAAGCCGAAGCGCTCGACGACCTGATTCATGCGGACACTGACCGGCAACGCCGCCAGGCGCTGCGGCAGCTCAAGGGGCTGCTCAGCGACAAGGCACGCGACTGGCGCGCGCGAATCATCGAGGCGTCGGCACTGATCGAGGCGGGGATCGACTTTTCGGACGAAGGCGATGTGCCCGCGGAGCTGATCGCGCCGGCGATGGAAAAGATAATGGCGCTGCTCGGTGAGATCGAAGAAGTGCTGGCGGCACACGGCAAGAGCGAACGGCTGCGCGATGGGCTCGTAGTCGCGATCGCGGGCCCTCCGAACGTCGGCAAGTCGACCTTGATCAATCAACTGGCGCGGCGCGAAGTCGCGATCGTCTCGCCCTATGCTGGTACGACGCGCGACGTCATCGAAGTGCATCTCGATCTCGACGGCTATCCGGTGACGGTGATTGACACCGCCGGTGTTCGTGAGACCGACGATCCGGTGGAGCAGGAGGGCGTGCGTCGTGCGCGGGCGCGTGCGGCAGAAGCCGACCTGGTGTTGTGGATGATCGATGCGGAGCACCAAACCATTCCGCATGAGGGCGCTGCGCCAGTCCGGACCGTCCGCAACAAGATCGATCTGGGCGGAGCGATCGGCGGCGAGCGGCGCGGAGCGGATTTCGAGATTTCGGCGAGCCGGGGCGATGGCATCCCCGAATTAATCACCGCCTTGGTCGGCTTTGCGCAGGATTATTTTGGTTCGGGCGAGGCTGGGCTGATCGGCCGGGAGCGGCAACGAGGATTGCTGCAGGATGCAGCAGTTATGTTGCGACGCAGCATGGATGTGGTTGGCCAAGGGGAGGAGTTCGCCGCTGAGGAATTGCGGGCGGCGGCTCTCTCGCTGGGTCGGCTGCTCGGGCGGGTCGACGTGGAAGACATCCTGGATTCGATCTTCAAAGACTTTTGCATTGGGAAATAGTGAACGTAAGTTCATTTCAATAGACGAAGTGTTTCACATGAAACACGGCTTCGCACCGAACTTACCGCTTCCGGCTTTTAGCGTCCCGCGATAAAAGCCTCGCCCATGATTGCCGGACAAGAATCATTCGACGTTATCGTCATCGGCGGCGGCCACGCCGGCTGCGAGGCCGCGGCTGCGGCTGCGCGCATGGGCGCCAACACGGCGCTCGTGACCCATCGCTTTGCGACCGTCGGCGCGATGTCCTGCAATCCCGCGATCGGGGGGCTCGGCAAGGGCCATCTGGTCCGCGAGGTCGATGCGCTGGACGGACTGATGGGGCGCGTAGCGGACGCGGCCGGCATCCAGTTTCGCATGCTCAACCGGCGCAAGGGCCCAGCAGTGCGCGGCCCGCGCGCCCAGGCCGACAGAAAACTCTATGCCGCAGCGATGCAGGCCGCGATCAAGGCGACGCCCAATCTCAGCGTAATCGAGGGCGAGGCTGATGAGCTGGTGGTCACCAACGGCCGAGTGACCGGCATCCGCCAGGCCGATGGCCGCGCGCTGTCGGCGGGCGCCGTCGTCATCACCACCGGCACCTTTTTGCGCGGATTGATCCACCTCGGCGAGAAGAACTGGCCGGCAGGCCGCGTCGGCGAGGCGCCGGCGCTGGGCCTCTCGACATCCTTTGAACGCGCCGGCTTCACGCTAGGACGGCTAAAGACCGGTACGCCCGCCCGCCTCGACGGCACCACCATCGACTGGTCCGCAGTCGAGATGCAGCCCGGCGATGATCCGCCGGAGCCGTTCTCCGTGCTAACTGACAAAATCACGACGCGGCAGATTCAGTGCGGTATTACCCGCACCATACCCGCGACGCACGCGGTGATCCGGGCCAATGTGCATCGCTCGCCGATGTATTCCGGCCAGATCAAGAGTAGCGGGCCGCGCTATTGCCCCTCGATCGAGGACAAGATCGTCCGCTTTGGCGATCGCGACGGCCACCAGATTTTTCTAGAGCCGGAAGGTCTCGACGACACCACGGTCTATCCGAACGGCATTTCGACCTCGCTTCCTGAGGAGGTGCAGCTCGCGATCCTGGCGACGATTCCGGGTCTGGAGCGAGTGCGGATGGTCCGTCCAGGCTATGCCATCGAATACGATCACGTCGACCCGCGCGAACTCGATCCCACCCTGCAGACCAAGCGTCTGCCGGGACTGTTTTTGGCCGGACAGATCAACGGCACCACGGGTTACGAAGAAGCGGCCGCGCAGGGGCTTGTTGCCGGCCTCAATGCGGCTTTGTCGGCCGGCGCTGCCGCACCGATCGTGTTCGATCGTGCGCACGGCTATCTCGGCGTCATGATCGACGATCTCGTCACCCGCGGCATCACCGAGCCGTACCGGATGTTCACCTCGCGCGCCGAATACCGGCTGACGCTACGGGCCGACAACGCCGATCAGCGCCTGACCGATAGGGGGATCGCGCTGGGCTGTGTGGGCGAGGTACGGTCGCAGCGCCACCGCGCCAAGATGGCCGCGCTCGATGCCGCAAAGGCGCTCGCAAAATCCCTGACACTGACGCCCAATGAAGCCGCGAGGCACGGGCTCGTGCTCAACAAGGACGGCCACCGCCGCTCGGCCTTTGAACTACTGGCCTATTCCGAGATCGGCTGGGCCGAGGTCCGCGGCATCTGGCCGGAATTGTCGGCCATTGAACCAGCGATTGCGGTCCATCTCGAGATCGATGCCAAATACGACGCCTATCTCAAGCGCCAGACCGCCGACGTCGAGGCCTTTCGCCGCGACGAGGGATTGGTCCTCAGCGATATCGATTACAGCGCGGTGCCTGGGCTCTCCAACGAGGCGCGGTCAAGGCTGCAAGCCGCGCGTCCGCGCACGGTGGGGCAAGCGGGCCGGCTGGACGGCATGACCCCGGCGGCTCTTGGGATTCTGGCGGCGTATTTGAGGCGCGAAGGGCGGCGGAAGGCTTCTGCGGTCACCGCGTAGGCGTGTTTCACGTGAAACAGGGCGGCTCACCCCGTCATTGCGAGCCAACGGGTCGCGCGAATGCGCGCCCGATGACAAGCTCCGCGACCCAATCCAGCTTACCATCCGAGGAACGAAAGCTGGATTGCTTCAACAGTTTCATCCAACGTGGGTCGGCGCCTTAACGCCGGTCCCAACTCACAATGACGGCGGTCGGATCGAGCCAGAACACCAGGACGGAAGACTTCTGCGAGACCAGCCGTGGCCAAACCAACTGAACTGACCAAATCCCCTATCCTCGGCTCCGACAAAGCCGCGGCGCTGGCGCTCACCCCTGTTTCACGTGAAACGGAGGCGCGGCTGGACCGCTATGTCGATCTGCTGCGGGAATGGCAGGCCAAAACCAACCTGGTGGCGCCATCGACGCTTCCTAATCTCTGGACCCGGCACATCTCCGATTCGCTGCAGCTTTTGGCGCTCGCGCCGTCCGCCAAAACCTGGGCCGATCTCGGCAGCGGCGGCGGCTTTCCGGGCATCGTGCTCGCCTGCGCGCTGGCAGAGACAGCCGGCGCTGTGGTCCATCTGATCGAGCGCAATGCCAAGAAGGCGGCTTTCCTGCGCGAGGCATTGCGGGTGACGGGCGCGCCCGGCATCGTGCACTTGGCTGACATCGGGGATATTGTGGATAGAATCACTGGCCCGGTCGATTGCGTCACCGCGCGGGCGGTGGCTCCGCTACACCAGCTGATCGGCTTTGCGGAGCCGCTGGTGAGAGTGGGCGCCAAAGCGCTATTTCTCAAAGGCCAAGATGTAGAGGCTGAATTGACCGAGGCCACTAAATATTGGAATATAAAGCGGCATCTGCACTCCAGCCGCACGGGCGGGCACGGCTGGATCGTCGAACTCGATCAGATCGAGCGGCGCAATCCGGCCGCGAAAGTAATCGGTACCCCAGAATGACCGTAATTGATCAAATTTATCAAGAGGATAAGGCCCCAACCTCGCCCGGCCATCCACGCATCCTGGCGCTCGCCAACCAGAAGGGCGGGGTCGGCAAGACCACCACCGCGATCAATCTCGGCACCGCGCTCGCGGCCATTGGCGAGCGTGTCCTGATCGTCGACCTCGATCCCCAGGGCAACGCCTCGACTGGTCTCGGCATCGATCGCCGCAACCGCAACTGTTCGACCTATGACGTGCTGATCGGTGAAGCCAGCTTGCGCGAGTCGGTGGTGCCCACCGCCGTGCCGCGGTTACACATCGCCCCGTCGACCATGGATCTGTCGGGCCTGGAGCTCGAACTCGGGTCGACGCCGGGCCGCGCCTTCCGGCTGCGCGACGCGATCTCAGCGCTCAACAACAACGTCTCTCCGGAGGCCGACTACACCTATGTGCTGATCGATTGTCCGCCGTCGCTCAATCTTCTCACCGTCAACGCGATGGCGGCTTCGGACGCGATCCTGGTGCCGCTGCAGTGCGAGTTCTTTGCACTCGAAGGCCTGTCGCAATTGCTGCAGACGGTGGAGCAGGTGCGCACCACCCTCAATCCCAATTTGTCGATCCACGGCATCGTGCTGACCATGTTCGACTCGCGCAACAATCTGTCGAACCAGGTGGTCGCCGATGTCCGGCAGTTCATGGGAGCTAAGGTCTACAACACCATGATCCCGCGCAACGTGCGCATCTCCGAGGCGCCGTCCTATGGCAAGCCGGTGTTGGTCTACGATCTCAAATGCGTCGGCAGCGAGGCCTATCTCAAGCTCGCGACCGAAGTCATTCAGCGTGAGCGCGAGCTGCGCACGCATTGAGATGATCGTGGGACCGTAGGGTGGGCAAAGCGAAGCATGCCCACCAAAATGGTCCACGGTGAAGCGAGGGTGGGCACGGCGTGAAGGACGCCTTTGCCCACCCTACGAACTACAACGAATCTTCAAATGCGGAGTGCTGCGAGTGAATCCAAGGGAGCTGGCGATGGCCGACGAGGCGCGTTCGCGGTTGGGCCGCGGTCTTGCAAGTCTGATCGGGGATGTCGGCGGCGAGGCCGCTCATGTCGAGCGGCCACGCGCGCAGCGCAAGGTGCCGATCGAATTCTTAAAACCCAATCCGCGCAATCCGCGCCGTGAGTTTGCCGATGCCGAGCTCGGCGAGCTCGCCGACTCGATCAAGCAGCACGGCGTGATCCAGCCGATCGTGGTACGCCCCGTGAAGGGCGCGCAGGACCGCTTTGAAATCATCGCCGGCGAACGGCGCTGGCGCGCCTCGCAGATCGCGGGCCTGCACGAAGTGCCGATCGTGCCGGTCGATGTCAGCGATTCTGACGCGCTCGAGATCATGATCATCGAGAATGTTCAGCGCGAAGACCTCAATGCGATGGAAGAGGCGCAGGGTTATCACGCGCTGGCGAACGAATTCAAACGCAGCCAGGACGAGATTGCAAAGATCGTCGGCAAGAGCCGCAGCCATGTCGCCAACATGATGCGGCTGACAAAACTGCCGGCCGAGGTGCAGGCCTATATCGCCGCGGGCCAATTGTCCGCCGGCCACGCCCGCGCGCTGATCGGCGTGCCCGATCCGCTGGCCGCTGCGAAACGCATCGTCGAGGAAGGCCTCAACGTGCGTCAGGCCGAGGCGCTGGCGCATGTCGAGGGCGTGCCGGAACGCAAGCCGCAAAAGCCGCGTGGCGGCAAGACCAAAGATGCCGACACGGTCGCGCTGGAAAAGCGCGTCAGCGACGCGCTGGGACTTGCGGTCAATATCGATCACCGCGACCCCGGCGGCACCGTCCACATTCGCTATCGCGACCTCGATCAGTTGGACGAGGTGGTGCGGAGATTGGATAAGGGCGCTTAGCCTCGTCAAATATGCTTGTCGTCCCGGCCTTGAGCCGGGACCCATAACCATCGATGTCAATTGTTAGTT
>Ga0209328_10000014_pt1 | contig 28875 bp, 18 predicted proteins | sample JacPinW_OM3H0_M1_FD_187954 | JGI IMG/M metagenome (GOLD analysis project Ga0209328, IMG submission 187954) | Forest soil microbial communities from Algoma, Ontario, Canada - Jack Pine, Ontario site 1_JW_OM3H0_M1 (SPAdes) (version 2) | ecosystem: Environmental > Terrestrial > Soil > Boreal... | reverse complement strand
CACTTCGTTTGTTGATCATGTGTCGGACCTCGTCGTCGAGTACAAAAATCTCGAAGATCCCCATGCGGCCTTTGTAACCAGTGCCGCGACATTGCTCGCAGCCTTTACCTTGCATGACCTGCACGTCGCGTAGCTGACCGGGCTCGATTCGCAGAGCGCGCATTTCGCTTTCGCTCAGTTCCGCGGGCTGCCGGCAATTCGAACAGATTCGCCGAACGAGTCGTTGCGCCATTATCGCGCGCAGGGACGAAGCGACGAGAAACGGCTGCACGCCGATGTCGATCAAACGCGCGATGGCGGACGGCGCGTCATTCGTGTGGAGCGTACTGAAGACAAGATGTCCGGTGAGCGAAGCGTTCGTTGCGATGCTCGCAGTTTCGAGGTCGCGAATTTCACCGATCATAATTACGTTCGGGGCCTGGCGAAGAATCGAGCGCAACGCGGCCGGAAACGTCATTCCGATTTCGTGATTCACCTGGACCTGATTAATGCCGGTCATTTGATATTCGATCGGTTCTTCGACAGTGATGATCTTGCGGTCCGGTTTGTTGATGTAATTGAGACAGGCGTAAAGCGTGCTCGTTTTTCCGGAGCCGGTCGGACCGGTGACAAGAAGGATTCCGTCAGGCAATTGAATCAAACGCTCGAATGTTTCCTGGTCGTCACTGAAAAAACCAAGCTCGGGCAGCCCAAGCACCAGACTCGATTTGTCGAGGACGCGCATAACGACGCTCTCACCGTGATTGGTCGGGATGGTGGAGACACGGAGATCGATCGGTTTCCTTTTGATTTTGACTCGAATGCGCCCGTCTTGTGGCAATCGTTTTTCAGCGATGCTCATCGAGCCGGTCATGATTTTGAGCCGGCTGACGATGGCGGATTGCAAACGTTTGGGCGGCGCCTGCATTTCCTGCAGAACGCCATCGATCCGGAATCGGACACGGAATTTCTTGTCGAGCGGTTCGAGATGAATATCGCTCGCACTGGCGCGATGCGCCTCGATGATCAGCATCGAGACCATTCGAATGATCGGCGCATCTGCTTCATCGACTTCGGTGATGGCAGCGCCGTCGCCGAGCTCGAGGCCAAGATCGACATCTTCACCGATTTTTTTCTTAAGGACATCGGCCGCTTCATCGGCCGTGCCGTAATATTTGATCAACGCTTCACGAATTTTCTCGGGACTGCTGCAAACGAGCTCGAGTTCGCGTTGGAGCAAAAAACCAAGGCTATCGATCGTGTCGATGTCGAGCGGATCGCTTACGGCCACGACCAGACCGGTCTCGCCAAACGCGACCGGGATGACTTTGAATCGGCGGGCGTCTTCGGCGCGGATCTGTTTAATGATTGCCGGCGGAATCACGATCGAGGAGAGATCGATCCAGTCCATATGCGCCTGGGCCGCGAGCGAGCGCGAGACATCGGACTCTGTTACAGCGCCGTCTTTAATCAGAAGATCGACAACATTGTTCTGACCATTCAGGCGTGTCCTCGCCGCGTCGATCTGCTTCCACGAAACAAGCCCCACATCTTGCAGGACTCTAAGGACATAACCTTCGTTCTGTTGCACGGTGGTCTGGGGGTTGTGTGCCGGGCCGAATCGTACAAATGTGCCTCTCTTGTGTCAACGAACGAGCTGGGAGGGAGCTATGGACCGCACGGGCAAAGAAGGCACAAAAGTCGCGCGCAACGAAAAAATAAGTCGAACAGGGATTTTGCGTTGTCGAATTTCGTGAAGGCACGACCACATCGCGGCTAGTTTACGATTCAGATAACAACTTTACGGGGAATGGAGCGATGTTTTTGCGTTGGACCCGCACAGTTCGTTTTAGTGGAGTTGTCGGTCTCGCGCTGACGTGCGGCCTGCTCGCTTCTCTGCCATCATCGCAAACCAACTCGCAAGCAAGCTTCGCTGCTCCGCCGCTTCTTTCCGTCGCCGGCAGTGAAGTCGGCTTGACCGGCTTCTTCTCAATGGCGAAAGGCGATTTCAATGGCGATGGTATTCCAGATTTTGCAGTAGCGGGATTTGCCTGTTCGAATGGCCCGGGTTTACCGGCCGATTCCGTCGCCGTTTATCTCGGCAATGGCGATGGGACACTTAAAGCGCCAGTTTATTACGCGGCCGGACGTTGCCCTTATCAGGTCGTGGTCGGTCACGTGCGCGCTCAGGGCACGCCCGAGGACTTGGTCGTCGTTGATGCCGGCGTGGGAAATAATGTGACCGTTTTGCTCGGCAACGGCGACGGAACGTTTCAGACGCCCATCACGGCCGCGTCGTTTGTTGGTAGCATCACCGCGGCGGCCATTGGAGATTTTAATGGCGACGGCAAACCAGACATTGCTGTGAGCGCGTGGGGTGGTTCAGGCGCGACTGGTGGCAATCTACAAACGCTCGCAATTTTGCTCGGCAACGGGAACGGTACGTTTGCGCCGCCCGTTTTTTATCAATCGGTCATTAATCCGTACGGGATCGCGGTCGGCGATTTCAACAAAGACGGCAAGCTCGACGTCATTCTCCAAAATCCGGAGGCACTTGCGGTATCGTTAGGCAATGGCGACGGAACGTTTCTGCCCGGCTACGTTGTCCTAACGGAGCCGACAACGTTGGTTTCGGTCACTCCGCCGGGACCGATTCTCAATGGTCTGCTTTCGTTTGCCCTGGGCGACTTCAACGAAGATGGCAATCTCGACATCGCGGCGCAGGAAGACGGCGAGCGTATCGACATTTTGCTCGGCACTGGCACGGGAACATTTTCACCGCCGGTCACCTATTTAAACAACCAGCACCAGAGTGGTCACGGTGGCGGACAGATCGCAGCTGCGCGTCTGAAGAACGGTGGTCATGTCGATCTTGTCGTCAGTACCGGCTATGGCACGACGCTAGGGATTTTTCGCGGCAATGGCGATGGGACGTTTCAATCACCGCAGCTCTATCCGCTTCCGCAATACAATGACGCAGGTCTGCTCGTGGCCGATCTGAATAACGATGGCCCGCCCGACATTGTCACTGGAACAATGGGCGGACGAGGGTTGAGTCCGAATTTTCTGACCGTGTTGCTCAACAACGGCAATGGCGACTTCGGAACTCCGCCTCCACTCTTTTCGATCATTGCCCCGTACAACCGAGTTACGACGACAAATGCGATCGGCATTGCGCTGGCGGACCTTACGGGAAACGGAAAACTTGATGCGATCACGACTAATTGGGGCATACCGATCGAGCCCCTAACGAATGGACAATTTCCAATGCCGCCGACGATTGACCCGAACAATCAGACGATCGACACGCACGGCAGCATTTCCGTCCTCGCGGGAAATGGTGACGGAACTTTCCAGGCCGAGCAGCAATATTTCGTCGGCGGCCGGCCCATCGCGACACAAACCGCCGACCTGACCGGTGACGGCAAGATCGACATCGTAGTCGTCAATGCGTTCGACAATCAGTTGTCGATCTTGAAAGGAAATGGCAACCGCACGTATCAACCGGCGATATCGATTCCGGTGGGGAAAAATCCAACCTCGCTCGCGCTCGCCGATGTCAATGGCGACGGCAAACCGGACATCGTCGTGACCAACCTTGTCGATAACAACATTTCAGTTCTCATCAATCAAAGCACTCCCGGAAACATCAGTTTCAAAGCGCCTATTACGTACGCAGTGGGCACATACCCGGCGGGAATTGTTGCGCGAGACTTTAATCACGATGGCAAGATCGACATCGCAGTCGTCAACTCCGGCAATTTCTTTGGCGCGAGTAAAGACACGACGCTATCGACTCTAACTGGCAATGGCGACGGCACATTTCAACCAGCAGTGACGCAAATCTTGTGGGGAGGCTACAATGGCAGCGGCGGAGATGCGATCGCCGCGGCGGATTTCGGGACCGGCCAGATTGATCTTGTTGTCGCGAACTTTGCCTTTAACGAGGTCATGAACGTGCGCGGCCATGGCGACGGCACGTTCACGCCGGCGGGCACCTATAAAGTTGGATCAGGGCCCGAGGCAATTGTCGCGGTGGATTTCGATCGCGACGGCAAGATCGACATCGCGGTCAATAATTTGAATGACAACACCGTCACGCTGCTGCGCGGCAATGGCGATGGAACTTTCGTTCCGGCAGCGGACCGGAGCGATGACACGACGCGGCCATTCGGCTTCGCGACCTGGGGTTATCCAGCATTCATGGCGGCAGGAGATCTCAACGGCGACGGCAAGCCGGAGATCGTTACGACGCATTTGTTCGAATCGGCGATCACGGTTTTGCGCAACACGACGATCCCGCCGGTGCAATTGATCAACATTGTTTCGCGAAAAATCCACGGCGGCGCCGGCACATTTGATGTCGATCTTACCATCGGCAGCGCGATTGAATGTCGCAGCGGTGGGTCCAATGGTGATTACACACTGGTGTTTAAGTTCGCCGCTCCCTTGGCAAGTGTCGGCAGCGCCAGCGTAGCGAGTGGCACTGGAACGGTAAGGAGCAGCGCAATTGGCAATGACACGCACCAGTACATTGTGAATCTAACCGGAGTCATAAATGCTCAGACGTTAACCGTGAATTTAAGTAATGTTGCCGACGCAAGCGGCAACTTCAGCAGCGCTGTTTCAGGTTCCATGCGCCTGCTAGTCGGTGACACAACCGGCAATGGTTTGGTGAACTCGAGCGACATCGCGCAAACTCAATCGCAATCGGGGCAAGCCGTAACGGCGAGTAATTTCCGCGAAGATGTGACGGTAAATGGCGTGATCAATAGTTCCGATATCGCGCTGGTTCAATCCAAGTCGGGCACGGCGATGCCCACATCTGCGCCTGTGACCGCACCTTTGCAGCCCAGTAGTCAGGTTAGCAGCCCGCGGCACTCGAAAACCTCGGGCGATTCTCGTCGACCGCGCTGACGTTACTCAACAGTAACGCTTTTGGCGAGATTGCGCGGCTTATCGATGTCGCGGCCGAGCAACTTCAGATTCGGCTTAAAGTAAGTTTAAAACAAAAAATTGCTTGCGCGTAACAAGTTCCTTGCGAAGATCGAGCGCCGTGAAGTTCCCCCCGACCTTTCTCTCCGCTACCGTGTTACGGGCGATCAGTTTTTTGGCCCTGATGAGTTGCGCAATTGGCCAAACGTTGAGGGGAGCGAGTTCTCTGCAAGAGGGCGGGCGCGCAGGGTTTGAGATCAACTCTGTTGAACTTGTTGCCGCAACCCCGGCGCCTTCACCGCAAGCTACTCTCAATTATGTAGCGAGCCGATTGGCGGCCGATCCGGTACGCCCGCGAGTTTATGCGACAGTGACCGGCGCAAACAGTGTCGTCGTTATCGACACAAACACACTTTCGGTCATTAAAACGATTCCGATAGGATCGATACCGCGCGGACTTGCCATCTCGGCCGACAATTCAAAACTTTGGGTTGCGAATTCGGGGTCAACCAACTTTGCGGTTGGCGTCATCAATTTGGACACGCTGACCACCCTCGCGAGTTTACCGGCGCCAACGCAGCCCTACGATATCGTTGAAGGCTCCGGACACCGGCTTTATCTCACGCCGGCGGGTAATCCGTACCCATATTACGGCATCATGCAGATAGATTCCGATACGGGTCAATATCAGGGATCGCTGGGATCTTACGAAGTTTACGCCGGCGGTAGTCTCGGCGTGACCCCGGATGGCAAGACTCTGTTATTTGGTAATAGCGGGTTATCGCCTTCGACCTTGGACAAGTTCGATATCAGCACAGCAAATGGTTTGCTCCTCCAGAGGACAAGCAGTGTCGGTTCCAATGGCGAAAGTCTCACGGTTAGTCATTCCGGAGCCTGGTTTGTTTATCCCAACGGCGGAGGAAACGGCAGCGGGTATGTCACCTACGAAATTCCTACCGCTAATATCGCCAGTGTAAATTGCAGCTTTAATCTCGGCCCGTATCCAACCTCTGCTGCATTTAGTAATGATGATAGTTTGTTGTATCACGGCGCCGCAAGCACCAGCCGGATCAGTACCTTTGAAACGACTTTTGGGACCCTTCTAGGCAGCTTCGACCTTCCCAACAGCGACTCCGTCAACGATGTTGCAGTCGATAGGTCGGGGCAGTGGCTGTTTGTTTCCACTTCCGGATACGGTTCGCCCCCGGTTGGCGACATTCGCATCTTCAACACCGGTCGCACTGATCCACTGCAGCCGTTTGTCACGAGCGTTGTTTCGCGGAAAACGCACGGCGGTGCAGGCACCTTCGACGTCGATCTTACAAGCGGCAAAGGGATCGAATGCCGCAGCGGCGGGGCAAACGGCGACTACACGCTGATATTTACCTTCACGAACACACTTACCAGCGTGGCTAGTGCGAGTGTGAGAAGCGGAACTGGTTCAGTCGCTGGCAGCGGTGTCGACGGTAGCGATGCGCATAATTACGTCGTGAATCTTACCGGCGTCACCAATGCGCAAAGAATCACTGTCAGCTTGAATAACGTGGTTGACTCCGCCGGGAACTCTAGCAGCTCTATTCCGGCTTCGATGGGTTTGCTGATCGGCGACACCACGGGCAATGGTGCGGTGAATTCCAGCGATATTGCGCAAATCCAATCACAGACGGGACAGCCTGTTACTTCAGACAATTTTCGCGAAGACGTGACGGCAAACGGTTTGATCAATAGTTCCGATATCGCGCTCGTTCAATCCATGTCGGGAACTGGGATTGGATCGGCTCAACAATCCTCCGACGCGGGCACCGGCCCATCGGCGGCGCAACAGAAAAAGAAGCAGCAGTCACAGAGTCGTGTGTCGCAGCGGCAATAAAATCAGCGTTCGCTCTCGGGCCTAGCCGATTACTCAACCGTCACGCTCTTGGCGAGGTTGCGTGGTTTATCGACGTCGCGCTTCAGCTCGACGGCCAGATGGTAGGCCAGAAGCTGTAATGGGATCACGGTCAAAACCGGACTGAGACAATCGATCACGTTGGGGATCTCAATGATGTCCGCGGCAAGGTCTTTCAATTGTTTCGCGCCGTTTCCGGAAGTGATCGCGATGATTGGCCCTTTGCGCGCTTTGACTTGCTCGATGTTATTCAGGTTCTTTGAGAACACGGCGTCGTCCGGCGCAATGAAGATGGAAGGCAAGTCCGGCCTAACGAGCGCGATGATTCCATGTTTGAGCTCGGCGCTGGGATGGCCTTCAGCGAAAAGATAAGTGATCTCCTTCATCTTGAGCGCGCCTTCGAGCGCGATCGGGTAATTGAATTGCCGTCCGAAAAAAAGCATTCCGCTAACACCGGCATATTTTTTGGCGATCGATTTGATCTGGTCACTAAGCTTCAGCACTTCCTCGATCTGGCCTGGTAATGCTTCGAGCGCGTCGATCATTCGTTTTCCTTCCGCGGTGGAGAGTTGCCGCATTCGGCCGAGGAGAAGACCAATCAAAGTCAGAATCACGAGCTGCGAAGTAAACGACTTGGTCGCGGCGACACCAATCTCAGGACCGGCATGCATGTAAACGCCGCCGTCGCTCTCGCGCGCAATCGTGCTGGCGACATTGTTACAAATTCCAAGCGTCCGATAACCTTTACGGCGGCTTTCGCGCAACGCACCCAGTGTGTCCGCGGTTTCGCCGCTCTGGCTGATCGCAAAGACGAGTGTGCGTTCGGTCATCGGCGTATTGCGATGCCGGTACTCGCTCGCGAATTCGACTTCAACCGGGATATTGGCGAGTTGCTCGATGATGTATTCGCCGACTCGACCCGCATGTAACGCGGTGCCGCAGCCGGTGAGCACGACGCGCGCGACGTCGCGCAATTCCGCCGGATTCATATTCAGACCGCCGAGTTTGGCTGTGCAATCTTCGTAACTGAGTCGGCCACGCATCGCGTCGCGCACTGAGTCGGGCTGCTCGCAGATTTCTTTGAGCATGTAGTGCGGGTAATCGCCTTTCTTAATGTCTTCCGCACTGAACTCGACTTTGCTGACCGCGTGCTGGCCAACAGCGCCCTGGATCGAGCTGATTTCAAATTTGTCCCGCTCGACGGCGACCAGATCGAAATCATTCAGGTAAACCGCATCCCGCGTGTAAGCGACAATCGCGCTGACGTCACTGGCCAGGAAATTTTCATCTTTCCCAACACCGAGCACAAGTGGGCTGCCGCGGCGTGCCCCAACAATAAAGTCCGGGATATCTGCGTGCACGACGGCAATGCCATACGTGCCAATGACCTGCTTCAATGCCGCGCGGGTCGCGTTGACGAGTCGCGCTTTCGAATCTTTGCCGTCGAGTTGACGATAAATGTTTCCGATCAAATGCGCCAAAACTTCGGTGTCGGTGTCGGAGCGAAAATTCGTGTCGCCGTTTTGAATGAGTTGTTCTTTGAGCGCCTGATAATTTTCAATTACGCCATTGTGGACGAGAGCGATCTTGCCGGTGGCGTCGAAATGCGGATGGGCGTTCTCATCGTTAACTTTTCCGTGCGTCGCCCAGCGAGTGTGACTAATTCCGTAGGATCCGGCGGCCGGTTTTTGGGAAATGAGTTTGGCGAGCGAGGCAATGCGACCGGCGCATTTGCGGGTCTCGACGTGATCGCCATTGACGATGGCGACGCCAGCGGAGTCGTAGCCCCGATATTCGAGGCGACGAAGTCCATCGAGCAAAATGGGCGCAGCTTGCGCGCGTCCGACGTAGCCGATGATTCCACACATATTGGAAAGTGAAGGTTGCCACTGGCGACAGGCCCTTGCAACCGGGGTAAATCCGAGCAAAAAGGTTGCCGCGACCCGCAAGCACTGAGTTATTGAAGGAGTGCAGACCCAAAATCCCGCCGCTCGCGATTCAGTCTCGCGGATGTCCACGCCCGCGCTTCCACCGGGCACGACTCAGCGAACGCTCGCCATCATCATGGGCGGCGGCGCGGGCACCCGTTTGTTCCCGTTAACGAAAGATCGCGCGAAGCCGGCGGTACCGCTCGGCGGAAAATATCGCATCGTCGATATTCCGATCAGCAATTGTCTGAACTCGGGCCTGCGGTCGATTTACGTGCTGACCCAGTTCAACAGCATGTCGTTACATCGACATATTCAGGCCAGCTACAAGTTCGACAATTTCTCGCGCAGCTTCGTCGACATCCTGGCGGCCCAACAAACTCCGGAAGGTTCGCAATGGTATCAGGGCACCGCCGACGCCGTCCGCCAGAACATGCGCTACTTCCTCGAACACTCATTCGATTACTATCTCATTCTCGGCGGCGATCAGCTCTACCGGATGGATTTTCGCACGCTGTTGCATCAGCACATTCAAACCGGAGCCGACATCACGCTTGCAACCAAACCGGTTCATCGAAATCAGGTCGCAGAGTTCGGCATTATGCAAAGCGGAGTTGATCGCCGGATTGTGCGCTTTGTCGAAAAGCCAAAAGACGACTCAATCCTTCAGGAAATGAAGATGAGTCGCGAGCTCCTGTGTGCCGTTGGCTCTAAAGAAGATGACGAATTGTTCCAGGCTTCAATGGGAATTTACGTCTTCAATCGCGATGTTCTTGTGAAATGTCTTGATAACGACCTGTTCGATTTCGGCAAACACATCATTCCGCACTCAATCAAAGATCGACAGGTAAACGCGTTTATTTTTCAGGGTTACTGGGAAGACATCGGAACGGTGCGCGCGTTTTACGAAGCGAACCTCGATCTGACCGATCTCATTCCAGAGTACAGCTTCTTCGATACCGAGGCGCCGATTTATACGCATCCGAGATTCTTGCCGGGGAGCAAAGTCAATGGCGCGACGCTGCGACAGGCGATCATTTCCGACGGCTGCATTATTTCAGACGCGCATATTGAGCGGAGCGTCATCGGGATTCGCAGTATCATTCAGAGCGGAGCTACCATTCGTGACAGTATCGTGATGGGTGCCGATTATTTTGAACAAGATCGACCGGGCGCGGCGGATGTGCCGCCGATCGGGGTGGGACGCAATTGTGTGGTCGATCGCGCGATCGTCGACAAGAACGCGCGGATCGCGGATGGCGTTGTGATTACGCCGGAAGGAAAACCACTGAATCTTGACGCGGAGAATTATTTCATTCGCGACGGCATCGTGGTTGTTCCCAAGAATGCCGTTATCCCAGCGGGATTTTGGATCTGAACCGACGCTATGTCGATTTGAGAAAACTCAGCGTTTGTCGCTGAAGTTCGCGAATTGGCCGCCACTTTCCCATTTTTCCTGCTTGTTCCAAGGCATCGCACCTTCTGGTTTGGCATCGGGATCTTTGACCAATGCGACGTCCCCTTTTTGGGTCGCGCACGAAACCAACATGCTCGCCGCGGCCAGCAACAGAACTGCCGCGACCTTTCTCTCCTGCTTACGAATTTGTGCCAGCATAAATGACAATGTCCCCCGGTTGCACCTGGACGCCTCGCGCCAGAGTGCCGGTCATGATATCGCCGATAGCGGTCGCCGGTTCAACTGAAGAAATACGGATTTTTCCAATAAAGGTGCCGTCTCGCACGACCAGCATTTCGGAATGCGGCTCCACGCCGTTGCGACCGCCGAGATTAAGCACAACGAAGTTGTAAGCCTGATTGACCGCCAGAACGGTGCCGCGCACACCGACTTTCCCACGCGCGACAGTGCGCCGCTTCTTTTCATCTTCGAGCTGTGAGGAGCGCTCTTTTACAGATTGCAATTTTTCCGAAAGAAGACTTTTCTCGCGCTCCGCGCTGTCGAGCTGTTGGCGGGCGTCATCAAGTTGGGCCTGTAATTCGACAGCCGATGGTGCACCGGGATTGACCGAGGCCGGGTGCTTTTCTTCGACTTGCTTTTGTAATGCCAGGATCTCGCCTTCCTTGTCTTGGAGTTTGGCTTCGAGTTGAGTTTTCTCGTTCAGAATTTGTGTGAGTTGGTTCTCGGCAGCTCCCGTCTTTCCTGGGTATTCACCGAGTTTCGCTTGTTCCGCCGCAATCGCCGATTCGCGCGCTTTGAATTCCTTTTGCTGCTTCGCACGATCGTGCTCGGCGCTATCACGTGCCGCAACAGCGTGGGCCATGGCGGAGCGCAGCGTCTTGACTTTCGCGACGTTGAGCGCACCGAAAATCGCGGCCGCGCAAAGAAGCAAAGCGGATACGCCGATCAGCGTTTTTGGAGTCGCGGTGAAGTTCTCGGACAGCGGCAGCACAACAGATTGTTTAATTGGAGAGCGGGGCAAAATGCAATCCTCGATTTGCTTTGTTCTCGCGTCACGTTGCTTGCGCGTGACGCGCTTCGCACCTATAACAAGAGCGTGGGTCAGCAGCACCGAGTTCGATCGAAACGTACACGCCGAAAAGCGTATCTGAAACGCAAGAAAAAGACATTGCGCTCCAAACAGCGCGCATCGCCAAAACAGCGAAGCAAAAAAGAGCCTGCGCCGGAATAGATCGACACCTCGCTTCCGACCTACACTGTTGAGTGCCTGCGCAATACCTTATTGTCGATGGTCACAGCATCATTTTCGCCTGGCCCAAGTTGCGTCAACTGCACGCCAGACGGGGATCCCTTGCGCGCGAAACACTAATCAAGAAGATGCGGCATTATCAAGATTGGACGGGCGTGCATGTTGTTGTCGTTTTTGACGGCCGCGGCGAGCGTGTTACCGAACAGTCCGATCCGCACGACGTGCAAATTTTCTATGCTCGCCGCGATCAATCAGCGGATGCGATTATTGAGCGATTGGCGAGCAAATATGCGTCCCAGTTCGAAGTAACGGTCGCAACGTCGGACTCTCTCGAGATGGAAACCGTCAATGCTTGTGGGGCGTCGTGCATTTCGCCCGGAGGATTGCGCAAACTTTTGGACGCAATCGCAAAGCGCTGATCAGGCAGCGCCGGCCAGCGCGGGTTGCTGACCGTTAAAGGTCACGCTGCGTTTGCGCTGTTGACACGTGGCAAGAATTCGCGCGAGCACGCAGTAGAGTTGTTCAATCGGCAGGTTTTTGCTGACGTATCCGTTCGCGCCCGCGTGGAGAGCAGCGTGCATTTGCTCTTCGTCGTACCCGACGCCGGTGAAAACAACAATCGGAAGCGTCGGATTCGACTCTCGCATAAAGGAAATGAGAGAAATTCCGTCCACTTTCGGCATCTTAAGATCGACAATAGCCACTTCGCAGTCGTTTTCAGAGAGCCAGGAGGCCGTCTGGAAGCCATCGGTCAGAGCGTAGCAGGTGTGGCCCCGCTGACGCAGATACGTGACTAGGAACTTGGCGATGCCAGGGTCGTCATCGATGATGAGGAACTGGGAATACTCACGCTTGGTCGGCTTCATCTTTATAATTTCCATAACCACTAAAGCACTATCCTTGCCAACCTTAAACTCTCCGCGCCATTTTCCGCTCGACGCCTGTGCTTCCCCTTACAACCCCAGCTTTTTCTCGATCACTTTGACCCGGTCGAAGAGCTTGCCCAGCCGATGGATCCAGGCAATTTGTCGCTTGGCTTCCGGTAGTGGCACAGCCGGCGAGCCAAACCAAGCCCCACCGGGGAGGTCTTTCGAGATGCCGCTTTGTGCCGCGATGATAGTGCCGTCGTCGATGGTGAGATGGCCAATGACGCCGACCTGTCCGGCCATCATCACTTTTTCTCCAACGCGTGTGCTCCCCGAGATTCCCGTCTGCGCTGCGATGATTGAGTGCTTCCCAATGATGACGTTGTGCGCGATCTGCACCAGATTGTCGATCTTCACCCCCTCCTGAATCCACGTTCGACCGAATCGGGCGCGATCAATGGTTGTGTTTGCGCCGATTTCCGCGTCGTCATCGATCTGAACGATTCCGATTTGTGGAATCTTTTGGTAACGCCCCTCGACGAATTCAAAACCGAAGCCGTCCGCGCCGATGACCGCACCGCTATGAATGATTACGTGCGCCCCTATGCGCGTTCGTTCGCGAATGGTTACATTCGCATAAATCAGGCACGACGCGCCGATACTGCTTTCGTGTCCGACGTAGCTGCCGGCGCCGATCACGCTGTTGTCACCGATTGATGCACCGGACTCGATGACCGCATGGGGTTGAATCGAAACGCCCTTTCCGATTTTGGCAGTTGGATCGACAACAGCCGTCGGATGAATGCCGGCGGCAAAGGCGATTGGCTTCGGCGCCAGTTTCAGCACGACCTGCTCGAACGCCTTCGAAGGGTTCGCGACGCGGATCTGTGCAGCAGCGCTTTGCTCAGAAAAATCGAGCGGAACAAAAACTGCCGACGCACCTGTTTTCCGCAATCGCGACAGGTAACGCGGGTCGGCGTAAAATGTGATCTCGCCCGGACCTGCTTCGGATAATGAAGCTGCTCCGCTAATTTTCTGGGCCGGATCGCCGCGTAATTCTCCGCCGCAAAGCCCCGCAAGTTCCTTAAGAGTAAAACTCACGTGATTTGAGAGGGCGTCGGGAACATCGGCAACAGCGATGTCGATCTAACCTTTGACGCTCGCGCGGACTGTGTCCAGTTGGCCGGCCGAGCCGAGTTTCTCGTTTTTGTGCGCGATGAAGTTGGCATACTCCTCGACAAAAGTTTTTCCAGGAGGCCTAAAATCGAATTGCTCAGGATGATCGCGGAAGAATTCGCGGTGGACCCGAGTCCAAACGAGGCGCCCGTCGGTGTCGATATTAACCTTGGTCACGCCGAGCTTTGCTGCCGGCAGATACTCTTCTTCGTTCACGCCGCGCGCGGAAGGGTCGAGTTTTCCGCCGGCGGCATTGATGCGTTCCACTTCCGATTTGGGAACACTCGACGATCCGTGCATGACGATCGGAGTAGGGGGAAGGCCAGCTTTCTTTACCTTGTCGCGAATTCCCTCAATCACGTCAAAGTGCAGCGACTGTTGTCCTTTAAATTTGTAGGCGCCATGACTGGTGCCGATGGCGGCGGCGAGCGAGTCGCATTTCGTTTGTTTGATGAATTCCACCGCCTCATCCGGATTTGTCAGGCAAGCGTGACCTTCATCCACTTTGATGTCTTCTTCGACGCCGCCAAGGCGGCCAAGTTCGGCTTCTACGCTGATGCCTTTGGCATGGGCCTTGTCCACGACGCGCTTTGTAACGGCGACATTTTGCTCAAATGACTCGTGGCTGGCGTCGATCATGACCGAACTGTAAAACCCGGACGCGATGCAGTCGTAACAAGCTTCTTCGTCGCCATGATCGAGATGGACCGCAAAGATTGCCTCCGGAAACATTCCCTCGGCTGTGCGAATAATCGCTTCTAGCATTCGCTTGTCGGCGTATTTCCGCGCGCCCTTGGAAAGTTGGATAATGAAAGGCGCCTTGCTTTGCACGTTGCCGCGGAAAAGGCCAAGGCATTGCTCCATGTTGTTGATGTTATAGGCGCCGACAGCAAATTTGCCGTAGGCCACTTTGTAGAGTTGAGCGGTGGTAACGATCATAAAGGCGGAAATGCGGGTTTGCTTTGCGAAGACTCAAATCGCAGGCCGTAAATCGCAACTCGAAATTTCGTTAATCCTTGCCGCCCGTTGCGGGCAATAGCACGCTGACCTGGGTTCCTTTTGACGTCGAATCGACTTCGACCCTGCCATGATGATCGAAAACGGTCCGTTTCACGATCGGGAGGCCAAGACCCATCCCTCGCGGTTTGGTCGTGCAAAACGGCGAAAAGATTTTCTCTCTTATTTCCGCCGCGATGCCTGTGCCGTTGTCACGCACGGTCACCACGACTGCGGCGGGCTGCTTTCCTTCTCGAACGGGTTTTGCTGAAAGGGTGATGCGCGGCTTGCTGCGATCCGCGCTGGCTTCGGCGGCGTTGGCAAGAAGATGGGCGAACACTTCGGCCAACGCCATTTCATCTCCTAACACCCGCGGTAGATTACTGGGCAATGACGTTTCCAGTTCTACTTTGCCGTTAATGCCATAACGCGACCGGGCAATTTCCAGGCCCTTTTTGACCGGGGCGCGAACGTCGATTGCTTTAAAGACTAGCTCGGGTGGGTGCGCGAAATTGTTGATCTGCGTGATGATTTTGTCGAGCCGATCGATTTCATTTACCACGATCTTATTGAATTCTTTGCGAAAATCCGGGTCGTCGAAACGTTCCGGCAGCAGCTGAGCAAAAGTCTTGATCGCCACGAGCGGATTACGAATTTCGTGGGACATGCTCGCGGCCAGGTCGGTCCAGAACGTCGCTCGATCGAGCAATGCTTGTTTTTCGCGCAAGCTTTCCTGGTCGGTCAAATCTTGAATCACCGCGACCGCGCCGAGCGGCGAACCGTTGTCGGCGATTTGGCGCGCTTCGACAGAAATCGATCGGCGCGTGTTATTGTCGATCCACTGTTGCGGTGGCAGCGGCGTTTTCGACTCCAGTGTTTCGCGCAGAAAGGCGGCAAGTCTGTTGCCGACAGCTTCCGCCGGCTTATTCAAAGCTTTCGCGCCGGACAGACCGAGAATTCTTTCGGCTGGCGGATTAAACCAACGAACGGTTGCGTCCACATCAATAGCAACGATGCCCGGTGGAATCGATTTCAGGAGCGTTTCCGCCAGCGTCCTTTGGACGGTCGCCTCCTCATAGAGAAGCGCATTTTCGAGAATGGTCGAAACGTGCTCGGCCAGCATCGTGAGACCTTCCAAGTCGCGGTCGTCGAAGAGCTGCCCGGTGACGCGATGTCCAAAGAAGACCCAGCCGATAATGGAGCCACGCGCATAAAGCGGCACGATCGCTTCGGCGCCGAACATATCGAGAGCGCGCCTCATCAGGTTTCGTTGTCGTTGATCCTGCGTTCGAAGGAGATTGGCGCGTGAAATAAGATGCGCGTGTAATTCAAACCAGCGCACCAGCTGGTCGCGCTCTGCAAATTCTAATCCTTCGGTCTCGGGCAAACAATGAAGGCCCGCGCGCAGCCGATACTGATCTCCTTTTCGAGTTCGCGAAAAAAGTCCAACCCGGCTCACGCCGGCCGAATCCGCTAACGCTTCCACCACTGTTGCCACCAGTGTGTCCATGTTGTCCAAACGGCGAAGGACTCGGGGGAACCGGAGCAGCGGCAGCGTCCGTATCGCGTCGATCGATTGATGCGCGGCTTCACCTTTCCGGAGGATTTCCGGCGTCATTGACGATGTTTCGCGCAGATCGCGGTTTTCCTGTGAAACTTTCAAATAATCGAACGCGCGTCCGAGCAACGAATGAAACCGGCGCCGTTCCAAGCCGATTTCATCCGCAGCATAAATTCCAAACTGTTCAGCTTCGCGCAGCGTCTCAGATTGGGCAACACCGAATGCGATGATCAAGACATCGGGCTGCTCATTCTGAATTTGGTCGATTAATTCGCGGCATTCTTTTGCTCGCAAATCCATCATCAAGACGGACGGTCCCGCTTGTTGCAGAACAGGCTCAAGGCGATCGGGATCGCTCACGTGCCGCACTTGCGACATCGTGCGTAAGAATGCTCTGGCCCGGCGAACAAGCTCGGCATCCTGCGTATATAAAATGCAGACCGGTGCGGGTGTCATGCGGCAGCCACCTTGCTGTCGAACCGCACTAACGGGAGCGAAATGTGAAACGCTGTGCCCTTTTGCAGCTCGCTCTCGACTTCGATTTGCCCGCCGTGCTCCTGGACGATTCCGTGCACAACCGACAATCCCAATCCCGTTCCGTAATCTTTGGTAGTGAAGAACGGATCGAACACGTGCGGAATATCTTCCGCGCGAATTCCCTCTCCGCTGTCGCGAATGGTAATGAGCAACGCCTCGCGCGCCTGCCTACTGCCATTGCTCTCGCCGTTCGCCGAGCCCAGGGAGCTGGTCCATTGTTCGTCCGAGCGGATTTCGGTCTTCACCGACAATTCGCCCTGCGTTTTCATCGCATCCATTGCGTTTAAAAAGAAGTTGAGAAAAACCTGCTCCAGCTGATCAGCATCGCCGTGGATCGTGTCGACATCCGCGCACCACGAGCGATTCAATTTAATGTCTTTCTGGTAAAGTCTGTGGCCAACAAGCGTGAGCGCTTTCTCCAGAATTTCATGCGTATGCAGCGGTTTGAGAATTGGTTTGGCTGGCCGCGCAAACCGAAGCAACTGATTTACAAGTGAATCAATTCGGTCGATCTCGTGTCCGATTAAATTAGAAAACGTGTCTCGAAAATCGGAGTCCTGATAACGCTCAGGGAGAAGTTGAGCGAAAGTTTTGAGCGAGACGAGGGGGTTCTTGATCTCATGCGCCATTCCGGCTGAAAGCGTTCCAAGACTGGCCAGGCGGTCGCTGCGACGAATCTGCAGTTCGAGACGTTTGATCGCGGTGACATCCGTTACCACCATTAGCGCGCCGAGCACTTGTCCCTCTTGTCCGTGAAAAATGGACGTGCTGCCGCGGATGATCACATCAGCCGATCCCACGTGCATAAGGATCTCGCGATTTTCCTGGCTTTCTCCAGTGCGCAACGTTGTGATCAACGGTTCCGCCAGTTCGAGCGGAAGAGCGCCTAAGGAACCGTCCAGCATTTCTTGCGAGTTCAGTCCGGTAATTTCTCCCGCTTCATTGTTGAAGACAGTAATGCGCTCGTCCGTGCCCGCGGCGATAACGCCGCTGGTCAGATTTTCGAGCAACGTCTCGTTGTAGATCTTGGCGTTTTGGACTTCGGTGAACAGTTCAGCATTTTCAATCGCGACTGCCAATTGCCCGGACAACACCTGGAGAGCGCCTTGTTCGGTCGCGCCATAAATGCGGCCGGATTTTCGCGCCCCCAGCAGTAAGACTCCTGCCAGGTGATCGCGCGCAAAAATGCCCATCGCTAACGCAATTTGAAGCGAGTCCAATTGCCGTATCACACGCTGAAGTTGCGGCGTTGGTTTCACTCGCCGCAGCTCATCCAAAACGATCGGCTCGCGATTTGACTCCAGCTCCGCGATGGTCGCCTGATCGCGTGTTAGCTCCAAAAAATAACGCGACCCAGACTCGACAATTGGATAACGCTGCGAAAATCCCTGCTTGGCGGGTAGAAGAATTAAAACGCGGTCGGTCCCTACAGCCTCGGCTACAGTGTTGGCAAAGCGGTCCAGCAAATCGCGCAGGGTTGTGACTGACGCCAGGATCTTCGCAGCTTTACTCACGGTCGCGCGAAAATCGAGTTGATGTGACCCGATGAAGAGACGCTCGGCTAGGCGCTGTGACATGCCGCGGGCGGGAGCCATCGCGAAGGCGATCACAACCGCTGCCGCCGCGTGAGCAAACGGGTGCGCCAGCGGAGTTGAAAATTGTAATGCAGTTGAAACGAGCCACCAGATCAAGGCATAAAGGCCCAAAAGGTAAGCTGCCAACACCGCATAAGAGATGACACGACGAAGCAAGACGCCTACGTCCATTATTTTGCGAGTCGCGATCCCATAAGAAATAATCAGGCTGAAAAGAACGATCCGCAGTGGTGGGAACCACGTCAGGATCGACCGGTCTATGAACATTCCGAGACCGAATGATAGCAATGTGGTTCCAACCGCGACCGCAGCGCCGATCGAGATAAACGCGAGCTCGCTTTGTTTGGTAGCCGTCGTTCGCTTCAAATCGCGAGCATAGCCAATGACGATGGCGATACCCGCAGCAATGAAGTAGGCAAAGTAAAAGACGGATCGTGGGCCGTAGATTGGAATAAACGCTCCAGTGACATGCGAGAATTGAGCGCCTTGGAGAAATAATCTCGTTTGGCAGAATGCAACGACGGCAGCGGCCGTTACGAACCAAAACCACGCTTGACGAAAAATTTCTGGCCATGTTCGCTCGCCGCTCCTGATCGACAACCGAAGAAGGTTGAACACCACCAATAGCAACGCGCCGAAGGCAGACGCTTGTCGAATCCAGAATGCCGCGACACCCGGAGTTGCTGCGGTCAAAGTATAGTACAAGCTGCATAACCATCCAGCTGCGACCAACGACAGCAGTAGAAAGCACTGATTCGTCTTTCGATGTCGATTTGCCTGAAAAACGACCAGGCCCAGCGCAACCTGGATGAACAACGCAAGCAGAATTGGAATGGTCGAGCTATTCATGGCCGTTAACGCGATCGACCACGAGCGAGCTCGCGCTGCCTCCCAAACCGCGAACATTCATTAAAATACAGTTCAGCTTCGCTTTTCTTGCTCGCAACGGCACAAAGTCTAAATCACATTCCGGGTCCGGCAGGTCGCAGTTGGTTGTCGGCGCGATAACCTGATCGCGAAAGCTTAAAGCGCAGGCGGCTAGTTGCAATGGGCCCCCGGCTGCCAGCGGATTGCCGGTCACACCTTTGATCGAGCTGATCGGAATTGAGTACGCGCGCTCGCCAAAGACTTCCTTGATGTAACGCACTTCCGCAGCATCGAGGATGGGATGGCCCGGGCCATATGCGGAAATGTAATCGATGTCGTCCCCGGACCGGCTCGCGTTTGCCAATGCCAGCCTCATCGAGTCGGCTAATCCTGAAGCCGGATCATCCGGAGCGCGGTCACGTTGTGTGGCATAACCGGTGATCTCGAGGTAAATGCGCGCTCCGCGCGCTTGTGCGCGTTCGAGGTCTTCGAGCACGAACATTCCAGCGCCTTCTGAAATCACTCCGGTGTCGCGCTCAATATCAAATGGACGACTTGCTTTTTCCGGTTCGCCATTGCGAAAAGAACTCAGACCCGTCGCAATGAAGCTTGCCATGCCGTGCTTGGTCAACGGTGCATCGGCGCCACCGGCGATGGCGAGTTCGGCCGCACCCGATCGAATCATTGCCGCCGCCAACGCCACCGCGTCCAAACCGGACGGGCAGGCCGACGAAACAGTCGCGGCATGCGCTCGCGCCCCGATTCGATCCGCTATCAGGTTTGCCGCGGCCTGTGGTTGTGAACCGCTAAGCGCCGTCGGCGAGATTGCATCAACTCCTCGATTGTCCGAAACGCGAAAAACATTTTCGATCACATCCAACGCGCTCGTGCTCACGCCAACAACAACCGGCGTCGGACTCGGAAAATCAGCCTCGCTAATTTCGAGGCCCGCATCTTCGAGCGCCATCATGGTCGCGGCATAGGCAAACTGCGTATGGCGCGCCATCCGTTTTGGTTTCAGTTCCGGCTCGATGTAGTTCTGTGGATCAAAACCTTTTACTTCGCCGCCAATCCGACTTTTCAGATCACTCGCGTCAAAGAGCGTGATCGGGCCAATGCCGCTACGGCCGACCAGGAGCGATTCCCAAAATTCCTCGTTGCCGATTCCATTCGGCGCCAGAATTCCCATTCCGGTAATGACGACGCGATTTCGCTTCATTGTTTTTCGCGACCCTGCGGGCACAAACGCCTCGTGAAGACAGTCCGAGGTATCGCCACCGCGAACTCTGGGGGGCTAGCGGTTAACTGATTGTCGATCTTTTCGGGCACGAACGAATCACCGCGCATTCTAAACGCTACATTGGCTCCAGTCATTATATTTTTTGCGTCCCAAATAGATTAGTTATTCACCAAGGCCGAGAACTTATTCACAAGTTGCACCTTGCGTGCCATCGGTTTCTGCTTCAACGTTCGCCCGGCTGAGCCAGATGAATTTGCGCCGGTTTTTTTTGCTTCTTCGCCCTGTCTACGGCATGCCCCTAGCTTCTATTGCCGCTGCTGCATTATGACCGCCGCGACCGAACTGCCCCAAATCCTTGTTATTGATGATGAAATGGGGCCGCGCGAAAGCTTGCGCATGCTCTTGAAACCAAATTATCAGGTGCATACTGCCGATTGCGTCGAGGCCGGCCTGAAACTCCTCAAAGAGAAACAGCCCGACACGATTGTCATGGATATTCGGATGCCGGGAATCAGCGGGATCGAGGGTCTGCGTCAGATCCGTGCGATCGATCCGAATCTCTCAGTGATTATGCTCACCGGTTTTGGTGCGCTTGAAACTGCGAAGGAGGCTCTGCGGCTTGGTGCTAACGATTATATCAGCAAACCCTTTGATGCTCATGAAATGCAGCAGGTGATCGATCGCAATGTCGAACGCACCCGCGCGCATCGGACGAGCGAAACTGCCGCCGCCGAAATTAAAGAATTAAATAATCGTTTGCTTCAACAACTGGCGCAAAAAGAGCGATTGGCCGCGCTCGGCCAGGCGTCTGCTGAATTTGTTCACGATCTCGGCAATCCGCTCACTATTGTTTGGGGTTACGTCCAACTGCTCGCGCGGCGTCTTGACAAGTCTGACGAGGACGAAAGCGCCAGTTCGGTCAAAGAATTAAAAATCATCGAGCAGCATGTGCGCACCTGTCGGGAATTGCTTACTATGTGGCAAGGCTACGGCAACGTCGAAGCGTCACCGCCTAAGCCAGTTTCCGTTTCGGGAACGCTGCGGGAGATCCTCAAAGGCCTTACATCTGTGGCGGATCAAAAGGGAGTAGCTTTTCGGATGACGATTTGTGACGACCCATGCGTCCTCTTGGGAGATGCCTTGCAGCTTAATCGCGCCATTCAAAATGTACTCATCAATGCCGTTCAAGCCTGTCCTGAAAAAAGCGGAATTGTCACCGTCACCTGCGCTCAAAAAGATTTTTATGTCGATCTTCGCGTGGAAGACAACGGACCTGGTATCCCGGCCGGCCAGTTGAATAAGGTTTTCGATCCTTATTTCACAACCAAGCAGGCCAAGAGCGGCACCGGCCTTGGACTTTACATCACCAAAAAGGTCGTCGAGGACCACAACGGCTCGATCAAAGTCGAAAGCACGCCCGGTACTGGCACGGTTTTCACGATTCGTCTGCCGCTCTCCACTAATTAAATAGCGAGCGCGGTCGAAGGTCGCTGGATTCTCGGCGTTTTCTTTTGCGCGGTTTCACTTGTCAGTTCCCTCGCGTTTGGTTTTGCTGAACGCGTGTCCTATCGCGTCGCGCCAATTTTTTTAATCCGGTTGGCCGGCGGACCGTTTGACTGCATCGAGCAATTGGCCACGCCTGAAACCTGCAAATTCGGTCGCAAGATGGCAATCAACCAAACCGGGCCCGATGGCGCGGAAAAATCGCAGCTTGCACAGACCCTGGAGATCGAGCTCTCGTCGGTCCGCGCGAAACTCTGGAAAGCCGCTCTAACAATCTTGGCTCCGTATCTCGTCTTTGCCGGTGGCGGTGCGCGCGAACTGCTTGGGCATTTACTCAATTCTTCTCGCGCCGAAAATCTAACCCACCGTAACGCTCGGGCCGGCGATCGCGAGCGTCATGTCTTGCTTTATCTTCAACGCGTCGCCGCCAAGAATGACACCTTCAGCGAATTCGGACCCTCGGGCTGGGGAACAATTGCAAAAAACGTTTCCGGCGTAACGCTCGCACCCGAACCGGGCATCGCTAAACGGGAAGCCTTTCTCGAACGCTGGATTGCGCACGCCATCACCGCCGCAATTAACTGTGATCCAGAGAACTCAAATCCGAAACTCGCTGTGCCGGCGCTTGAACCGCACGCGGTGGATGTTTTGCTCGACGACGTGGAAAATTGGCTTCCCAGCGCCGCGCGCGACAAGTGGTTATCGATCTTGCAGGCGTTGGTCGAGCTTCCGCTGAAATTTGCCGCGAGCACTGATTTGCGAGATCGACAATCGATCCTCGGTAAAGCGCGAACGTTACTCCAATCGATCGGCGCCGGACCAAAAGAGAGCGATCGCTTCCTTTACGCTGCGACGAATCCGATCGGCGAAGAATGTTTTCGCGAGTGTCACTTCGAAATTAACGAGCGTTTGATCGATGAAGTCGCCGTTCAGGCCGAACCCTGGATCGATCTTTGGCGCGACAGTTATGCGTTTATCGCGTCGCGCGTGGCCACCGGTCTGCGCGGTATCATGGAAAAAGCAGGCGCGAAAAGCGGGGCAATGCCGTTACCGGCATTCATGCAGGCGTGCGAAGCGGCGAAACTTTCGTTGACTGGGCCCGGATTGGTCGCGCTCTCGGTGATGGCGTTCCAGGAAGTGAAAGCCGCCTTTCGAAAACGCTTGCAGCCGCATGTCGATCTTAGCGACTACGAACTCACGACCGAGGATTGCCACATTGTGCGCGACAATTTCGATTATCCAAAGTTCGACGAGTACACGTATCCGTCAGCTGATCTGCAGCTCGCTGCGACATCAACTGACGCGATCGCACGTGGCGATTATCAATGGATTTTAGCCGAGCTCCATCCGCCGATCGCGCTCCTTCATCATTGCATGTACTGGAGTTGTCCGGACAAGAACGCGCTCGGCCGCGCGCTAGCGAGCACGACGTTCAGTCGGCCGAATTTCCACTTTGGCTTTTTCGCGGCCGATTTCACTGCGCACACGACCGTGCGTTTGTTCGACGCAATCCCGGAGTTATCAAACTTCGTCGCGTCCCAACGAGCCAATCCGAAATGGAAACGAATTTCACCGGCAGACGCGGAAGTTTACATTGACGAAACAAACGGCGACGTTGCCGTGCGCAAGATCGACGATCGCGAACATCTCGGATCGTTCGCGCGCGCATGGGTCATTCCGCTCGGTTTTCATCCGTTCCAATTTGGAATCGCGCCGCACACACCGCGTTTGCGTTGCGGAAAGGTGATTGTGCAACGTCGGAGCTGGACTGTGAAAGCCAACGACTTAATTCCCGGCAAATACACCGGCGTCTCACACGATTTAGTTCTCGCGGTCGAAAAATTGCGCGCCGATAAAAATTTACCGCGCTTTGTTTATATTCGCCCGACCGAGCAAGCGCTTCGGCGCAGCGGGGCGGAAGGTCGCGATAAAGATACCAAGCCGGTCTATATTGATCTTGAGAGCTATTTATTTTTGGAAATTTTTCACCGCTGGCTCATGAAGGCGGGCGAAATTGAAGTCACCGAAATGTTGCCTGAGCCCGAGCATTTATTTTGGAAAGAAGCGGATGGCCGCCACAGCTTCGAGCTGCGCACACTGATTGTTCCGCGCTCATGAAAATCGTAGCTATTGCCAACCAGAAAGGTGGAGTGGGTAAGACAACGACGGCGGTGAACCTTGGTGTTGCATTGGCGGAAAAAAAACTGCGCGTTCTTTTGATTGATCTCGATCCTCAGGCGAACGCGACCAGCGCGCTCGGCATGCAGGAAGTCGAAGGCGAGAGTATTTACGAATCGCTTCTCGCTGGAGTTTCTATTGCCAACAAAATATTGCCGACTCGCCTCGATAATTTGTTCATCATTCCGGCCGATCTCGATCTGGCCGGCGCGGAAGTTGAAATTGCGCGAATGCCGGAGCATCTCACACGTCTGTCGAGAACGTTGTCGACCTTTCGTTCGGATGAAACGTTTGATCTCGTCCTTTTAGATTGTCCGCCTTCGTTAGGCATTCTTATGACTAACGCGCTGGCCGCGGCCGATGAGATCCTGACTCCGATCCAGTGCGAGTATTTTGCGCTCGAAGGTTTGGTTAAAATCGTTCGAGTGGTCGAGCAAGTGCGCGATTCGGGCGCAAACGATCAGGTCGAGATCGGAGGAATCGTCATGACCATGTTCGACAGTCGGACGAATTTGAGCGGGCAAGTCGTAGATGAAGTGCGAAAACATTTCGGCCAGCGCGTCTATAGTACCGTCATTCCGCGAACCGTGCGTTTAAGTGAAGCGCCGAGCTTTGGGAAATCGATCCTCGAGTACGACTCGAGCGGCGTCGGCGCCGGCGCTTATCGCGCTCTCGCGCGAGAATTCATCAAGCGGCATTCTCTTTTCCCCATCGCGCGCGAGACAGAGAGAACACGTTTGTCGGAAAGCCTCGATAGATAGTTTGCTTCTCTAAACTCATTCCGATCTTTTCCGCGACGCGCCGAGACGGGATGTTCTCGGGATGAATTAACGAGATGACGCGCGGCAATTTCAAATCGCGGAAAGCGTGATCGCGCACCGCGCCAGCAGCTTCCGTGGCAAGACCTTTGTTCCAGTAGTCGGGATGCATTCGATATCCGATCTCAATCTCGTCCACGCCATCAATGTGCTGATGATAAAAGCCGCAATAGCCGAACAACATTTCATTGCTTCGAAGCACCGCAGCAAAGAGCGACGGTTTATTTGCATTTTGCAGCGCTAACAGTTTTTCCAGAAATCCGATCGTTTGTTCTCTCGTGTAAACGCCGAGCGAGAAGCGCATGAAATCCTGATTCGCCATCAACGCGGACAAAGGATCGACATCTTTCTCGCGGAATGGCCGCAAAGTTAAGCGCGACGTTTCCAGAATCGCCATCGCGATGAAATACGCGCGACCGGCCATGTCGATCTTGCCGGCGCTTTAAGACTTCGGTGTCGCCGACGGCTTTGGCGCTGTGGTCGCGGACTTCTTTTCCATCGGCCCAAGTTTTACAAATTTTGCCTCCAATGTGCCGTCCGGATTTTTCCAATACGCGCCGCTCACTTCTTCATTATCGACAATGTCCTTCATCGTCCCGGCGGCCGCGCCTTTCATGATGCTTGTTTTGTCTGTGACTTTGAAAACGCGCGTCGCTTCTTTGCCGCTGATCGTGAACGTTTTGTTGTTCTGATCGACCGCCGAAACCATTCCGTGAAATGGAATTGGTCGGGTTGACTGTTTGCCTGGAGGCGCTGATGGCGTTGGCGAAGAGGAACTCGGTTTTGCCGTCTGCGCAACTAGCGATAATGGAAAAACAAGGGAAGCAACGATCGCGGCGGCGAGAGAAGTCTTGGATTTCATAGTTTTGGGGACTGGTTGAATGGAGGATTAGTTGACGAGCTTTGCCAAGCTAAATGTGAGGCGAGAGACTACTAGGAAAGACTGGAGGTAAGGGGATTACGCTCCCGCTAGTGCATCCAATAATGAAACCCTTTCAATAGAATTTACCTCCACGCCTGGAGGCTTTGGAGGTAAGGGATTATCCAAAGCTGCGCTTTGCCTCCAGCGCGAGAGCTTCGCCTCTAACCCATGCGCTCCGCGCCCCACCGGTCGAACAAGATTCTCATCCCCTCATTGGATCCTGAATTTTGCTTGCGCGAAATTTGTGGAGGTAAGGGGATTCGAACCCCTGACCTTCTCATTGCGAACGAGACGCTCTACCAACTGAGCTATACCCCCGAATTCGGAGAAAGATTATCACGTCGATCACGATTTTGATCAAGCATTGTCCAGCTTGAATTTGGAATCTGACCTCATGAAGGAAAAGACTTGGTCTCGACGATTTCTTCCGATACTATTCGGCGACGCCGCGGTTGAATGACTGCGACGCGCAGGAGGTCCCCTTATGAAAAACTACACCTCGAGCAGCAAGCTGATCGTTCTTCTTTTCATGGCCGCGAATCTCGCTGCCACCGCCGTTCTTCAAGCCGGTGGTGGTTATGATTACTCACGAAGCGAGCTGATGGGCAACAGCGGGTTGACCATTTTTCGTGAGGCAGACTTCGGCAACGAAATCGGTCTGAGCATTTCTATTGATGGCATTCCGATTACGACCCTTTCCCGCGGAGAAGGTTATCGCGCGATGATTCGGCCCGGGCGCCATGTGCTGACTGTCACTGATACGCCTTCACCGTACGGCAAGACTAAGTTCACTCACCGGACCATCAATTTTGTCCCCGGCCGGAATTACTCGTTTACCGCGCTGTGGGAAGTCGAGACGATCCATCTCGAAGACGGCGGCTATCAGTATCACGGCTTTTACCGATAACTGTCGGCCCGGCGCTTAGTTTCAATGAAGCATCGTCGGAACAGTCATAGTTCCTGAACCGAGTTGCGTTTCATTGGTCGCAATCTTCGCCGGCGGCGCGGCGATCGCGGGCTTTCCTTTTGATTTGAGCGAGTCGTTCAAGGCCGGCAAATCTTTCGTCAGCAACTGGTCGAATTCCTTGGTGATGTCACCCAATTCTCGGCGCAGCGCATCGGTGTAAGCGATTTGATAATCGCCGGGCTTGCCTTCGAAGCTGAGAAGCGCGCCGTAAAGTTGGTCGGTGTGCTCGCGCAGCCGTTCTTCGCCGGTAATTGCGCCGCCTTCCTTTGTAGCAACGATTTTCTTGCGGACATTGTCGATCTTGTCGTCGAAACCTTTGATGTTCTTTTTCAACGGATCATTTTCGGGAATCGCGGAGGCCGCTTTTGCCACATCGCCTCGCAAAGATAGAATCCGGTCCATCAACGCGCTTTCATCATTGAAAAGCGCGCGCACTTTCATGGCCGCGTCGTATTGGGCCTTCCGATCTTCGGCGCTAAATTTCGCCCGCCGATCCAAGCCGACCGTCAGCTTTGTTTCGTACGTTTTGCCGGCTTTCGTCAAGCGAACAGTGTAGTCGCCCGGAATGAGGCGAGGTCCGCGCGTACCGGCAAAAGCAATTTGCGCGGCCGGCGGCACCCGTGGCGGTTTTTCGCGCATGCTCCAGGTGACACGATTTAAACCTGATCGCTTGCTCGCTGGAACTTCATCGACTACGCGCCCGGTCGAGTCGAGGATTTCGATTTTCAATTTTCCAAAAAGATGGCGCGTCCGTTGATAATAGGTGATGACGGCGGCGTCGGGCGGATTGTCACCGACAAATACAGCGTCGCCATTCGCCCAGCCGCCATTGCCTTCAATGCGCTGCTGAACCGGTCTCGCGGAAACGAATGCAACCTCCTGGGAAGTCACATCATTCGTCAGGTTACGCAGCGGGACAATGTCGTCGATAATCCAAATGCCGCGGCCGTGCGTCGCGAGAACGAGATCGTTGTCGCGCGGTTGAATCGCCAAATCGCGAACCGCCACCGCCGGAAAATGGTTTCCTTTGAATTGGGCCCAGTTTTTTCCGCCATCGATCGACACCCACAGTCCAAACTCAGTGCCGAGGAAAAGGAGGTCCGGCTTTTCCAAATCTTCCTTGATCACGTGCGCGTATCCGCGAACTCCTTTCGCATCTTGTGCGCTCACCAGCGGCGTCCATGTCTTTCCATAATCGGCCGTACGAAAAACGTACGGCGCCATGTCTCCAAATGTATGTCGATCAAACGCGGCATAGGCCGTGGCCGCGTCGAAGTTGCTGGCTTGGACCCAGCTGACCCAGGAATTTTTGGCCAGGCCGGGAACGTTGCCCACAACGTTTGTCCAAGTCTTGCCCGCGTCGCGCGTGAGTTGGAGATTTCCATCATCGGTTCCAACCCAGATCAGATTTTTGTCCTTTGGCGATTCGCTAATCGAATAAATCGTGGTGTGCATTTCCGCTGACGAATTGTCCACCGTCACGCCGCCCGATTGTTCCTGCTTTTGTTTTTGCGGATCGTTCGTAGTCAGATCCGGGGAAATCCGCTCCCAGCTTTGGCCGTGATCGCGCGAGCGAAATAAAAACTGCGCGCCGATGTAAACGGTTCCCTTCTCAGTCGGCGAGAGCGCGATTGGCGTGTTCCAATTATAACGCAGCTTCTCGTTGTAATTCGGGCGTGGTTTAATGTTGCGCGCTTCGTGCGTGCGCCGATTCACCCGTCCGATCTCGCCGCCTTGGTACTCCGCATAAATGTAATCGGCATCGGCCGGGTCCGGGAACATCCAGAATCCGTCGCCGTTGTACATGTTTTCCCAGCGATGATTTGTGATCCCGCCCGGATATTGAGAATCGCCCACCCACGAGCTGTTGTCCTGAAGACCGCCGTAGACACGGTACGGATCTTCGTCGTCCAGACCGACGTGATAAAATTGCGAAACGGGAAGGTTTTCGCCTTTCCACCATTTGCTCCCGCCGTTGTAGGAGTACCACATCCCGCCATCGTCTCCGCTGAACACGGTCTGCGGATTGGTCGGATCGATCCAGACATCGTGCGTGTCTCCGTGGCTTCCTAGAAAACCGCCGACTACCGCGAAACTTTTGCCGCCGTCTTCACTCAGAATCAGCGCACCATCCGGCTTGAACACGCGGTCGGGATTTTTTGGATCGACAACCAGCCGCGCGAAATAGAACGGCCGCCAGACCATCCAATTGCTTTTGTCGCGCTTGTCCCAGGTCGCGCCGCCGTCATCGGA
>Ga0209328_10000013_pt1 | contig 29844 bp, 30 predicted proteins | sample JacPinW_OM3H0_M1_FD_187954 | JGI IMG/M metagenome (GOLD analysis project Ga0209328, IMG submission 187954) | Forest soil microbial communities from Algoma, Ontario, Canada - Jack Pine, Ontario site 1_JW_OM3H0_M1 (SPAdes) (version 2) | ecosystem: Environmental > Terrestrial > Soil > Boreal... | reverse complement strand
CTGGGGCTCGGGTTCGTCAGGCAATTTCCCTTTTCCGACCGGTTGCGGTTTGCTGCGAAAGCCGAAGTCGATTAGCAAGGAATCGGTATGGAGCAGCCCGCCGAGCACCACGAATTCGCGAGCGACAATACGCTCTGGATTTGTCCCGAAGCACTGGTCGTGTTGGCGCAGGCCAATCGCGGCGCGGCCGAATCGTACGGCGATGACGAATGGACGCGACGCCTCCGTCAATCGGTCTGCGATCTTTTTGAGACCGATTGCGACGTCTACCTTGTTTTCAACGGCACCGCGGCGAATGCGCTGGCTCTGGCGCAGCTATGTGAGCCGTTTCATAGCATCGTTTGTCACCAGCAGGCGCACATTCAGACGGACGAGTGCGGTGCTCCGGAATTCTTCACTCGTGGCTCCAAGCTGCTTCTGGTTGGCGGCAACGCTGGAAAGATCAACATCGATGAAGTCAACGCAGTGATCGCCCGCCAACCGGCTTTGCACGCCCACAAGCCGCGCGTCATCAGCATTACCCAGGCAACCGAATTCGGAACCATTTACCGGCGCGACGAGATCGATGCGATCGCTGAATTGGCGCACCGACGCGAAATGTTTTTGCACGTGGACGGCGCCCGATTTGCCAATGCGGTTGCAACTTTGAACTACGCCCCAAAAGAGATCAGCTGGGAACGCGGCGTTGATGTCCTTTGTTTTGGGGGAACCAAGAACGGTCTGGCCGCGGGCGAGCTTGTGATTTTTTTCAAGAAAGAGCTGTCGCGCGAATTTGATTATCGTTTGAAACAAGGCGGTCAGCTGGCGTCAAAAATGCGCTTCCTGGCGGCGCCGTGGATTGGACTTCTCGGCAACGGCGCCTGGTTGCGTAATGCCCAACACGCCAACGCGAAGGCGCGGAAACTTGCCGAGCGTTTCGAGCGCGAGGCAAAGATCGACATCGTCCTTCCGGTTGAAGCGAACGCTGTGTTTGTTCGATTGCCCGAGGCGCTCACGCGCAATCTGCAGGCGCGCGGTTGGCGGTTTTACAAATTTATCGAGCCTGATGTCTATCGGCTGATGTGTTCGTGGGCGACAGCTGATGCCGAGATCGACCGATTCATTGGCGACGTGTTGCGCTGAGTAAAAGAGTCGGTATAAACACCGCAATGAAACTCGGCCTGTGGGCGATTGCTTTGATTGCACTTGGTTTGACCGGTTGCGGAATCGGCCGGGCCATCACCGCGCCGGTGCGCTACGTCTTTAGCGGTTCGGAACCGACGCCGGCTCCGAATGCGTCGGACGTGACAAATCCGGGGCGACCGTTGCCGACTCCGTCGCCAACGCCGCGGAAGGTGGCCTCGCGCAAATCAGCTCAGCGGTCTGCCAGCGCAACACCGCGACCAGCGGCGAGTAAATCGGGTTCTTCACCGGCTGCAGCAGCACAGTTTCCAGTGGCCAAACAGGTTCCGGGTAAGCCGGGTCTGGTTTTCAATCCATTCAAAGCGAATGGGGGATATATCGATGTGAGCGGTTATGCGCCAGGAAGCAAAGTGAAGGATCCCGAATCGCAACAGATTTTCATCGTTCCATAACTTGCGAAACCGCGGTCAGGGCGATGCGAAAGAATTTATTTCGATGGCGCGAATGGTTTCACCCAGCGGTCGACTAATGCTTCCTGTTCGCAAAAAAAGGCGCCGAAATCAGTATTAATCCGCATTTTTTCAGTCCGATTGTGCACGGATACTGCTTTTCTAGAGCTCATAAAAAATATGACCCCTTCATTTACTACCAGATTTACGTTGACCGCTAGACGTAGCCTGGCCGTCTTCGCCAGCCTTGTTCTAGCAATCGGTTTGCCTTGGATCCTTCATGCCTACGTGCTGGAAGGCCCAAAATGGCCAAATAATTCCAATCCAGTGGTGCAATTGGAACTTGGTTCGGCTGGCCGAACTCTTAGCGACGGCAATACGTCTTGGAACGCCGCAGTCTCACCGGCGATCGACATGTGGAACCAGGTGATGGGCAATTTGCAACTGGGCCGGGTTATGGACTCGAGCGCGCCGATTGCTTCGGGCGATGGCCTTAATTCGCTCTCGTTTGGCAGCAGCTTTTTTGGTCACAGTTTTGGATCGAGCACACTGGCTGTAACTCTATACTACTACTCTGGGTCGACCATGGCAGAGGGCGACATTGTGTTTAATACCGCGTGGGCGTGGGATTCTTACCGCGGCAGTTTGAGGTCGTCCCCCGATATTCAGCGTGTTGCCCTTCATGAACTTGGCCATCTCCTGGGCATGGCTCATTCAACCTTGAGCAACGCGATCATGTACGCGTACATCAGCAATTCCTATCTTCTAACAGCCGACGACATTGCTGGCATTCAAAGTTTGTATGGACCGCCGAGCGGTAGCCCAACTCCGACGCCAACGCCTACCCCAACACCAGGACCGACCGCTACCCCCACACCAACTCCGAGCGCGACGCCGACGCCAACTCCGGGCGCAACGCCGACGCCAACTCCGAGCGCAACAGTAGGTCCGACGCCTACGCCAACCCCAGGCGCTGGTCCGGCAGTAATGACGAGTCCGGCTCCTGGCTCAACATTTGGCTCTTCGAGCGTTACCTTTTCTTGGAGCGCTGGCGGCGCTACGAATTATGCGCTTCTCGTAGGCAACTCTGTCAACGGAAGTGATATTTACTATTCCGGCATCATTAGCGCGCTCTCGGCCACTGTAAACACGATGCCTACGGATGGCAGAACGATCTACGTATCGCTTTACTCCAAGGTGAAGAATTCCTGGGTGGCAAATCAATACACCTACCGCGCCTTCTCTGCGTCAGGAACGCCCACACCGACGCCTACGCCCATACCGACCGCGACGCCCACACCAACGCCTTCTACTTCGCCGGCAGTAATCGTTTCAGCGACGCCCACAAGTGTCCGAAGCGGACAGATCTCGACGTTCACGATTTCCACTTCAGTTCCAGCGGCGGGTCCAATTACTGTTACCTATACGATGGGCGGGAACGCCACTTTGAACAAAAACTACTCGCTCAGCGGAACACCTAATCAAGTGACGATTCCCGGTGGCGCGAGCTCGGCTACCGTAACCTTGAGGGTGCTAAGTGTCGGCAACACCGGCAAGACCGCGACAATGATCCTGACGTCCGGCTCCGGCTACACAGTTTCGTCTCCTTCAAGCGCTTCAGTATTCATGAAGAGATAAACCCAACCATTTCCTACTGATATGAAAATCAAATATTTTCTCCCACTCATATTGATCGGCCTCGTTTTTGGCGGCGCTACGGCTACGACCGTGATTCCGCCGACCTTTGATCAGCTTGTTAAACAAGCCGAATTCATTTTTCAGGGAACAGTGACCGATGCGCGCTCAGTTTGGGAAGGCGAAGGCGGTCAACGCCACATCGAGACCTACGTTACCTTCAAAGTGGACGACAATGTGAAAGGCGACGCTGGTGCTTCGTACACGATTCGGATGCTCGGCGGCACGGTTGGCGACCAGACCATGGAAGTAAGCGACGCGCCGAAATTTAAAGTCGGCGAGCGCGACATTCTTTTTGTCGAGCACAATTACGACCAGTTCGTTCCGCTTGTCGGAATCGATCATGGTCGCTTTCATGTTCAGCACGATGACGCGACCGGCCGCGACATTGTCGTGAATGGCGAAGGTGAACCGGTTAAGGATCTCGCGAAGCTTGGTTACGAAGAGGAATCCGTCAGCGGAATGGAAGCGATTTCGCCAGAGCAACTCAAATCAGCGATTAAGAATCAGCTGAAGACTCAGGCCGATTATCCCGCGCAATAAGTCGCGCCGGGCGCAATTTATCGATTTTTGCGGACATCGCCGCGTTGCTCTGAAACTTACGGGTCTTGGGCCTCTCTAGTCTGTGAGCGAGCCTGATCTCTAACATCGGCCGCGCGGTCGAGCGCGCGTTTCATCCAATTGTATTCGGACGCCTGGCCGCGTGGAGCGGGCGTCAAAGCCGGTCTTGAATTGGCGGATTGCGCCTGCGCTGCCACGCGCGTTTCCGACGGGAGGTTTTTCTGCTCGTTCTTCTTCTGCCAAAGAAATAGCCCGCCGCCAATTCCAGCGATTAGGATGAACGTGACCAGACCGCGCATGTCAGATTTCGGAGCATGATGCGAGCCAGCCTCCTTTGCCGCGAAGTTAGGCCAATGATAGTTTCGAGAATGCTTCCGTTGCGGCAGCTGTCGATTGCGGCACTGGCGATTTTGTTCGCGCATTTCGCCGTCGGGCAGACTTATCAAGGCAAGGAATTGGTCAAAGCCTCGCTCGTTGCCGATACCTCCGCCATCGTTTCCGGCAAGCCCTTCAGTGTTGGATTGCTTCTGCGAATGGCGCCCGGCTGGCACACCTACTGGAAATTTTCCGGCGACGCCGGGCTTCCGACCGAGATCAAATGGAATCTCCCACCGGGTTGGAAAGTTGGCGAGATCCAATGGCCGATTCCGCTCAAGACAATCGATCCCGGCGACATTCAAACCTACGGCTATCAGGACGAGGTCCTCCTCATTCAGGAAATCACGCCGCCGTCGAAGATCGACGCCTCCCCGGTGAAACTTTCGGCTCAGGCCGATTGGCTCGTTTGCGAGAAAATTTGTATTCCCGGCGGCGCAACGCCCGCGCTTGAACTGGCAACATCGACATCGGCCGCGCCGAAAAATACCGACCTGTTTGCGCGCTATCGCCGGTTGCTGCCGCAAAATTTTCCGGACGGGAAAACGGCGACTGCAACTTGGAGCCGCACTGGTAACGATCTTCATCTCAAAGTCACCAGCGACCAGATCGCGAATTATGAGACCATCGACTTTTTTCCGGTACCGCAAGGCAACAACACCGTCGTCGGTCATCCGAGTGTCGAAGCGCGTAAAGCGAACGAGGTCACATTTAAGATTCCGGTCGAATCGCCCGACAAAAGTCTGTTGTCGATGCCAGGTCTCATTGTTTTTGCACTGCGCGAGAACGGCAACGATCGACGGGCGTGGGAACTTGGCGCACCGCAAATCGCAGCGGCACCGCAAGTTTCACCACCGTCGCGAGGCCTCGCTACGTTTCTGTTCTTCGGCTTCATCGGCGGATTCATTTTGAACCTGATGCCGTGCGTCTTGCCGGTGATCTCGCTCAAGATTTTCGGATTCATTCAACAAGCCGGAGAAAGTCGGGCAAAAATTTTCCAGAGTGGTCTCGCTTTTATTGCGGGAATCTTCACCTGGTTCGTCGGACTTGCGCTCGCTCTCATCGCGATCAAGGCCGCCGGCCACGACGTCACTTGGGCGTCGCAATTCACCAATCCTTATTTCGTTTTGCTTCTCAGTGTCGTTGTTCTCATCTTTGCCCTGAATCTCTTCGGCGTCTTCGAAATCAATTTGCCGCAATTTGTCTCTCGGAGAATCGAATCAGCGCCGAGCCAAGGCAACGTCGGCTCGTTTTTCCAAGGCGTTTTCGCGACCGCATTGGCGACGCCGTGCACGGCGCCGTTTCTTGGCACCGCGATCGGGTTTGCGTTCACGCAATCGTCCGCAGTCATCTTGTCGATGTTCGTCGCCGTCGCCGCCGGAATGAGCGCGCCTTATTTTCTGCTCAGCGCGGAACCGGCCTGGCTGCGCTTTCTTCCGAAGCCCGGACCATGGATGGAACGTGTAAAACAATTCATGGGGTTCCTCCTGCTGGCGACGCTGCTCTTCCTGCTTTATGTGCTCGGCGCCCAACGCGGACTCGACGGCGCGATTTGGGCGAGCTGCTTTTTGTTAATCGTCGCGATCGCCTGTTGGATGAAAGGCGCCTTCATTGTTCCGACCGCGTCTGCTGCAAAATGCGTCGTCGTCCTCGTGCTCATGCTCGTGCTCTTGCTCTGGAGCGGCGTTTATTTTATCGGCGACAAATTTCGGCAGTCGAAGATCGACATCGCCCAATCAAACCTTTCCGGCGATTGGCAATCATTCACGCCCGAGCGCTTGCAAAGCGAGCGCGATCAAGGCCACGCCGTGTTTATCGATTTCACCGCGGCGTGGTGTTTGACCTGCAAATTCAACGAGAAAGCCGTGCTCGAGAATTCGGAAGTCCGCGACGCGTTCCAGCGGCATGGCGTGGTGAAAATGAAAGCCGATTGGACCAACGGCGATCCAGTCATCACGAAATTGCTTCAACAATTTGGCCGGCCCGGTGTCCCATTATACGTGCTTTATCCGGGAAAATCGCAGGAGCCCATTGTCTTTCCGGAATTGCTCACTAAAACTATCCTTCTCGATAAACTCGAAACCATCACTGTTGCTTCACGCTAACTTATGAACACAAAACTACTCCTCACCGCAGTTAGCACGCTCGCAGGCGGCGCCCTTTACGCGGCTGACGTTCCACCGGTCGGCAGCGCCGCGCCCGACTTCTCCCTCAAGGACACGAAAGGCGAGACCCATTCGTTAAATCAGTACAAAGGCAAATACGTTGTGCTCGAATGGTTCAATCCGGAATGTCCTTTCGTGAAAAAACATTATGGCAGCGACAACATGCAAAAGCTGCAAAAGGAATTCACGGACAAAGGCGTTGTCTGGCTCACCATCGATTCCTCGGCCGAAGGCAAGGAAGGTTATGTCAGCGCCGATCAGGCCAACAAAATCATGACGCAATGGAAAACGCATCAGACCGCGCTTCTGATCGACCCTGACGGGGTCGCCGGCAAAGCTTACGGCTCGAAGAACACGCCCAACATGGTGATCATCAATCCGGACGGCAAGATCATCTACGAAGGCGCCATCGACAGCAAGGCGTCGCCAAATCCGGCCGACATCCCGAGCTCGACCAATTACGTCAAATCCGCGCTGGAGGAATCACTCGCCGGCAAACCGGTCTCCAACGCCCAAACCAAGCCCTACGGTTGCTCAGTTAAGTACAAATCTTCCTAAATCTTCTGTGGACACAATGCCGGTGCGGCTCGCACCGTCTCGCCTGCAAAGGCTTTTGTTTTAGCGACGTTTCGTTCCGAATCGCCACGCGAGGCGCAAGATCGACAGCGGTGTGATGCGGACGAGGAACATTCCGAGTTTCATCAAGAAACCGGGAATTACGAGCGGCTTGTCGGATTCGATTGCAGCGAGCGCATCGCGAACCACTTGTTGGACTGGAACGTAAACCGGTGATGGGGCGTCATCCGGTCTGCCGCCAGCGCGTTGCGCTTTCGCTTGAAATTCCGTGTGCACTGGACCCGGACAAAGCGCGGTCACAGTCACGCCGGTGCCGCGCAGTTCCGCGCGAAGTGATTCAGTAAAACTGCTCACGTACGCTTTGGTCGCGGCGTAAACGTTGAATTCCGGGATCGGCAGAAATCCAGCCGAGGAGCTGACATTCAAAATCGCGCCCCGTTTTCTCGAAATCATTTGTGGCAACAACGCGCGCGTCAGCGTGGTCAACGCAACGATGTTCACCTGCAGCATTTCATCGTTGCGGGCGGGCGGCGAAGTCGCGAACGGTCCAACATCGCCGAGTCCGGCATTGTTGATTAAGAAGTCGATGTCGATCTTGTTTTGCTCGACCCAGCGAACGAGCTCGTTGATTTGCAGTTTATGGCAAAGATCGACAACGCGTACATGAACGTTCAATTGCGCGTTGCGATTGCGGAGTTCATTGCGCAGTTCGTTCAACCGTTCCTCGCGACGCGCGACGAGCACGAGCGTTCGTGCTCGTGATGCCAATTGGCGCGCAAACTCGCGACCGATTCCGGCCGAAGCGCCAGTGATGAGCGCGGTGCAGTTATCAAGCTTCATCTCGTGAGGTGGATCGGCCCTCCGCGGGCGATGTCAAAAATAATGCGGCTTCGCCGTCCAAATAACATCGAGCAAGGGACTGCTCGATCCACCCAGCTCGGACTTATCGGTGTTCTTCGATAAACTTGGTTGGATTAATCCAGCCGCGGGTGTCCTGGCGATAGCCGGGACCGATGAACGGCGTGATGAATTCGCGCATTTCAAAATGAAGATGAGCGAAGTAACGGCCGTCTGCAGTGCCGACCGTCGCGATCTGTTGCCCGCGCATCACCGTTTCGCCGGGATGCACCAGCATGTCTTGAACGTGCCCATAATATGACTGCACATATTTTCGTTCGCCGTCTTCGAAATAGGCGTGAAGCAAAATGACGACGTTGCCCCAGCCGGGGCCGCCCTCGCGCGCGAGAAGGACGCGCCCGTCGGCGATCGCGTAAATCGGATCGCCCAGGTCGCTGTTTTCGCCGCCGATGCCGTTTAGATCGTCGCCGAGATGTTTGTTCTCGGTGAAGTGCTGCGCGTTGTAGGCCATCGCGCCGTTTTCGTTCCCGAGCGGAAAATCAAAATGTGACGCGGTTGGAATCGATTCGAGCTCGAGCGGCGACGGAACTCGAAATGCAGCATCGACAAATTTCGATCGGGTTAGCTCTGGCCAAAGCTTCCAGGCGAGCGTCGCGACGAACGCCAAGACAAACGCAAGAACGCTCGCCCCGATCAGCTTTTTCATTACCCAACCACGAATGGACACGAATAGACACGCAGCACAAACAACTTGCTGTTCTTAGTGTCCATTGGTGTTTATTCGTGGTTAATGAGGATTTTGGTCACCGGTGGCGCTGGATTTATCGGCTCCCATTTGGTCGAACGATTGATCGCCGATGGTCACAACGTTGCCATCCTCGACGACTTCAACGACTTTTACGATCCGAAGATCAAGCGTGGCAACATTTCCGGAGTCGCGAAGGAGGTCGCCGTTTACGATGTCGATCTTCGTGACGAGGAGAAAGTGGCGAGGTTGTTTCAAAAGGAGAAGTTCGACACGATTTTCCATCTCGCCGCCCGCGCAGGAGTTCGACCGTCGATTCAACAGCCGCAGCTTTATTACAACACGAATGTTGCAGGGACTTTGCACTTGCTCGAAGGGGCTCGTGCGAGCGCAGTGGATCGATTCGTCTTGGCCTCGAGTTCCTCGGTTTACGGCGCCGCAAAGAAGGTTCCGTTTTCGGAAGAGGAACATCTTACTCAGACATTGAGTCCGTATGCGGCTACGAAAGTCGCAGCAGAATTTCTCTGCTCGACTTACGCGCATCTCCACCAAATGCGGATCGTCGCCCTCCGCTACTTTACGGTTTACGGCGCACGGCAACGGCCAGATCTCGCGATTCATCAATTCACTCGGAAAATTCACGCCGGCGAACCAATCGACCAATTTGGCAACGGCTCGACCCGGCGCGATTACACTTACATCGACGACATCATTCAGGGCACAATTGCGGCTCTGAAATACGACGGACCGATGTTCGACGTCTTTAATTTGGGCGAAAGCGAAACCAATCAGCTCAAGGATTTGATCGCGGCGATCGAGAAAGCGCTCGGCAAGAAAGCAAAGATCAATCAGCTGCCGGAGCAACCGGGCGACATGCCGCTGACCTGCGCGGACATTTCAAAAGCGCGGAAGCTTCTTGGTTATAATCCGAAAACGAAATTCGAGGATGGTTTGCCGCGATTCGTTGATTGGTTCCTCAAATCGCGTGGCGCGAAATAATGCTCCCATTCGATCAGCGGGCTTGTTTCATCGCCGGTCAGGCGAAATCAGGAACGACGTTGGTCGCTGCATTGCTCGATGGTCATCCGGAGTTGCTCGTCTTGCCGCAGGAGACCGCGTATTTCCCGACTGTTCTCAGAAAATATCGAAACGCTTCTCGGCGCTCGCAGCTCGATTACTTGACCAAAGAATCGTTCTCGCGGGTGTTGTTTGGCGGCGAACCGAAATGGCGTGAGCACGAATACAAAGATTTCCCGCAGGAAAGATTTCACGAAACTTTCGACCGACTCGCGTTCGATCCGGCGAACGCGCAGCGCGATCTGCTCGCTCTAATGGCCGAAGCGTACGCCGCAACCATCGGCGTACCGGTTGATCGGGTGAAGCGTTGGATCGAGAAGACGCCAGCGAATCGGAATCATGTCGACGAGATTTTTAAACGATTTCCAAACGCCAAGCTCCTGGTCACGCTGCGCGATCCGCGGGCGATTCTGGCAACTCAGATCTCGCTGGAGAAAACGCGGCAGACCAAACGCTTCTCGGTTTACTATGTAATCGCCCATTGGTGCGTGGCCGCGAAATTGGCGAGGCGTGTCCGAGCCGGCGATGTACCCGGCTCGTTCGTCCAATTCGAACAGCTCGTCAGCGAACCCGCGACCGTGATGAAGGACGTCTGCGATTATCTTGAAGTTCAATTCGATCCCGAAGTTGTTTTGATGCCGACAAAAATTGGCGAGCCATGGGGCGGAAACTCGGCCGCGCAGATCGCATTTTCGAAAGTGACCGCGGAGCCGGTGTCGCGTTGGGAAAAGGAATTGTCCGAGGACGAAATCGGCTGGGTGGAATGGCATTGTCGCGATCTGATGCCGGAGTTTGGGTATGAGCCACGGCTGAGTGCGCGCTCTTTGCGGCATTTCGCGAAGCCAATTCGCGGGGAATGGACGCGCGAATATTTGAAATCGCGCGCGTACTCTCTCCGCGACTCCTGGATTCGTCGTTAAGATCGACATCAGGCCGCTAAAACCACCCCTTGCAAAGCCCGAGCGAGCGGGCGATAATCGGCCGGTAGATGTCGGGGATCTAATTCGATCTCGCATCCGTTCGAAGCTAAAAAGTATGAAGCGAGGTTTGTCATCTTCGCGATTCGATTGGCTGACCGAAACTGGTTGCGTCCTGAGACGATTCTATTTCCGACACGACGAGGCGGAGTTTCCAACGGCGTCGCAGACTGTTTGCAATCTGAGGCCTTCTCGGGGTTCGCGCGCCGCGGACTGTGCATCACCGGATGCGCTCCGCCCATTGAACAACTTAGAAATTGAGGATCAACATGAACTCGCATTCATACGGGAGACGCCAGCGCCATGGGCGCGGTCGGTCTCGACGACGGGGCGGGCGCGGACGTTTCCAAGAGCAACGCCCGCAGGCTCCGACGCAGAAAACATTTTGGCAACGCATCGCCGCATTTTTTGGAGGAAACGGCGGGGGCCAAAGGAAATCAGCGCCGCAATCGCGTAACGGCCAGCAGGAACGACAGCAACAACAGCGCGATCAGCAACCGCGGCCGCAGCGTAAACCTGAGTCGGTCGAAGTCACGTCGCCGCGTCTTTACGTCGGCAATTTGTCCTTCGACGCGACCGAGAGCGATCTTTTCGAGCTCTTCAATGGCGTCGGCCACGTCCAGAACGCCGAAGTGGTGAGCTATCGCCACAATCAGCGGTCGAAAGGTTTCGCCTTTGTCCAAATGCAGACCATCGAGGAAGCCAAGCGTGCGGTGGAGGAATTGCACGACAAAGAATTCCTTGGTCGCAAGCTCGTGGTCAGTGGCGCGAAATCGAGCGAGCATTCGCACGGTTAATTCGCGACCAGGACACATTTCTAACCGGGAGTTTGTTAATCGCAGACTCCCGGTTTTGCTTATGTTTTGTCATTCCGAGCGGAGTCGAGGAATCTCTGACTATTTCTTTCCTAACTTCGGCCGGAAATATCTAGAGATGTCTCGACGTTGCTCGACATGACCAACCTGCGCGGCGTCTTCTTCATCGTCGGCCCGACGGCCACCGGCAAATCCGAGATCGCGGCCGATGTCGCGCACGAATTGGGCGCCGAGATTGTGAGCGCGGACGCATTCCAAATTTATCGGGGACTCGATCTGCTCACAGCAAAGCCGAACGCGGCAACGCTGGCAAAAGCGCGACATCATCTCATTGGGACGATGTCGATCTTGGAAGAGATGAACGCGGAAAAATTCCGGAAGCTCGCACTGCAGACGATCAGCGAAATTCATTCACGTGGAAAACACGCCATCGTCGTTGGCGGCAGCGGACTCTATATCAAGGCGTTGACTCATGGATTGTCCGCTGCGCCGGCGTCGGATCCGAAGACGCGCGCGAAGTTAAGCAAATTGAGTCTCGGCCAGTTGGGTCTGCGACTTGCAAAACTTGATCCGGAATTGGCGCGCAAAATCGACATGAAGAATCGGCGCCGAGTTCAACGCGCGCTGGAAATTTGTTTGCTCATTGGAAAACCGGCATCGCAACAACGCACCAAATGGGGCGGCGAAGTGACAGCGCGTGGAGTTTTCGTCTTTCGAGACCGCAAAGATCTCTATCAGCGAATCAATCGTCGGGTGGAAGCGATGTTCGAGAACGGCGTGATCGAAGAAGTGCGCGTGGCGGGCGCGACGAGTGAGACGGCTGCGAAGATGATCGGTCTGCGCGAGATTCGAGACTTGCTCGATGGGAAGATGTCGATCTTGCAATCCGTGGCCACGATTCAACAAGCGACCCGACGTTACGCCAAAAGGCAGTTGACCTGGTTTCGGCGGCAAACTAATTTTGAACCGCTGAATTTGTCGCTTCTTAGTCACGTCGAAGCAAGGATTTCGCTGCTCGCGAAAATGTCGGGAGTTCTGCTGGGGAATGATTGAAACACGTCCGAAAAAAACTCACGAGCGCGCGCTTTTGATCGGTCTCGAAAAACAGGGCGTCTCGAAATGGGACCTGCGGGATTCGCTCGAGGAACTGGCCGAGCTTGCCAGTTCGGCAGGCGCGGAAGTCGTGGACACCGTCACGCAAAAACTCCAGAAGCCGACCGCGCCGTATTACATCGGCAAAGGCAAAGCCGAATCGCTCAAGCCGGCCTTGCAAGATCGACAAGTGACGTCGGTGATTTTTAATGATGAACTCTCGCCGGCGCAGGGACGCAATCTGGAAAATCTTCTTTCGCGCAAAGTGCTTGATCGAACCCAGCTGATTCTCGACATCTTCGCGCAACGCGCGCGCAGCCGCGAAGGGCGACTGCAGATCGAACTCGCGCAGCTGCAATATCTGCTGCCACGGCTCACGCGGATGTGGCATCACTTGTCGCGACAAACTGGCGGAATCGGTACCCGCGGTCCTGGTGAAACGCAGCTGGAAGTCGACCGTCGTCGCGTGCAGGAACGAATCTCGCGGCTGCAGCGCGAGCTGGAATCAGTTCGCAAGACGCGCGCGGTGCAACGACAAGGCCGCAAACGCCATCAATGGCCAGTCGCAGCGGTTGTCGGTTATACCAATGCCGGCAAGTCGACATTGTTAAACCTGCTGACCGGCGCGGACCTTGTGGCTGAGAACAAACTGTTTGCCACGCTCGATCCGACCACGCGCAGTTTCGTTTTGCCGAACAAACAGCGCGTGCTTCTCACCGACACTGTCGGCTTCTTGCGAAAGCTGCCGCACACATTGATCGAATCATTCAAAGCTACTCTCGAAGAAGTAAGCGAAGCCGATTTGCTCATTCATATTGTCGACCTTTCACATTCGCGCGTCGACGATCAGATCGAAGCGGTCGAGGGCGTGATCAAGGAACTCGACGCGTTCGGGAAACAAACGCTGATCGTCTTCAACAAGATCGACAATCTGCAGAACCGAGAATTGATCGAAGCCTATTTGCGTAGATTTCCAGGAAGCGTGGCGATCTCCGCGCACACGGGCGAAGGCGTGAACAAACTGGTGCAGGCGTTGCAGGATGCGTTGAGCGCCTGGCGCCTGCGTTCGCGTTTCAAAATTCCAGCGAGCGAATCGGCGCTCATCGCTGAAATCCATCGCGTTGGTCACGTGCTCGAGTTGCGTTACGAAGGCAACGACGCACTGGTCGTCGCGCACGTTCCGCCCGAGCTCGCGCAAAAACTCGAGCGCTTCGCGCAAAGTTGATTGTCGATCCTGCGCGCGCAGGCAAGATTGCGCGATGACTGCGCGCGAGCGGGTTGCCAAGTTGATCAAAGTTTGGCCAAAGGTCTATCCGGACGCGCACACCGAGCTGAATTACAAAACGCCGCTCGAGCTTTTGATTGCGACGATCCTGTCGGCGCAGTGCACCGATAAGCGCGTCAATATGGTGACGCCCGCCCTATTCAAGAAATATCGGAGCGCGAAAGATTACGCGAACGCGCCGCCGGGCGAATTAGAGAGTTCGATAAAATCGACCGGTTTCTTCAATAGCAAAGCGAAAAGCATTCGCGGCGCGACAGCGGCGATCGCGGAAAAATTCGGCGGCAAAGTTCCAAACTCGATGGAGAAACTGCGCGAGCTGCCGGGCGTCGGTCGCAAGACCGCGAATGTCGTTTTGGGGAACGCTTTCGGGATCAATGAAGGAATCGTTGTCGACACGCACGTGATTCGTTTGTCGCAACGCCTCGGCCTAACCAAACACAAAGATCCGGAAAAGATTGAGCAGGACTTGATGAAGCTGGTGCCGAAAGAATATTGGGCAGTTTGGAGTCACTGGCTCATCTGGCACGGGCGGCGGCGTTGTTTCGCGCGCAAACCGGATTGCGCGAACTGCGAAGTTTTCAAGCTTTGCCCGAGCGGCAAAGCTTTCTTGCGGACCGGCGTTGCTGCCAAGCCTGACTCTATTTGATTTAGCGCTCGGGCTCGACATTTTCGTCAGGCTCGACGTGGCGTAGGTTTCGTCCGCGGTGTTCAGCTTTGGTGCGCAAACGTCGGAATTGCTCCTCCAGTCTGTTTAGTTCTTCGTCGGAGAGATCCTCCAGATCGACGAGCTCGTTTCGCGCTTTCTTTAGCGCGCGAATAATTTCATCGAGCTTCAAGTGCATTGCCTTGGCGTCGCGGTTCTGAGTGTTCTGGATCAAAAAAACCATGAGGAACGTGACGATGGTGGTCCCGGTGTTGATGATCAGCTGCCAGGTGTCGGAGAAATGAAAGGTCGGGCCGGTCAACGCCCAGACGAGAATAATAAGAATTGCGCCGGCAAAAGCCCACGCGCTTCCCAGCATGATCGAGGACTTTCTGGCGAAGAGACGAAAGGCGTCGCTGATCACGCAAAAGAAATCGCGTTCCTGTTCGTGCTTTTTCAATTCCTGCGTTTGAGTGTGATTCATAACCCCCACTTTATCTTCGCGTTGGAGGGTGACAGCGCGCGCACGGTAGATGTCCGCCACGGCGAATCGGTCCTCGCCACCGGACGAGTCCGTCCGACTGGCGGACTTTGGCGGATCGATCTACGATCATGTCCGGGAGAGGCCGGGGATTGATTTTCCCGCCGATCTGAGGAAAATAGTCCCCCCGCAGCCCCATGCAGCACGTCACCGCATTCTCGCGTCCAGAAACCGTGCCTCCCGTGCCGGCGATTGTGCCCAAACGCAATGTCTGGATTCTCGACAGCTGGCGCGATCTGATTCTCTACGTCGGAACGCCGCTGCTGATCATTCCGCTTTTTGTGATGGCGCAGGCGCGCTGGAGCGCGCAGGACATTTATCTCTTCGTGGCCGCGTTTGGCGCGATGGGCCATCACCTGCCGGGAATGATCCGCGCCTACGGCGACCGGGCATTGTTCGAACGATTTCGCTGGCGCTTTATCGTTGCTCCAATTTTTCTGCTCGCGGTCTGCGTTGGTTTTTATTTCTGGGACATCAAGACCAACCCAGTAATCATGATTGTGTTCCTGTGGGGCGTCTGGCACGGCATGATGCAGACCTACGGGTTCGGCCGAATCTACGATGCGAAGATGGGTTCGTTTGCCGCCCTGACCAGGCGGCTGGATTTCGCTACCTGTGGAATCTGGTTTGCCGCGGGCGTGATTCTTTCACCGGCCAGGATGACCGATACGCTCGAAGGATTCTACGGATGCGGTTTGCCGTTCATTGCGCCGGCCGGGATTCACGCGCTTCAACAAACGTTCCTGTTTGCCGCCATAGCCATTTCGATTCTTTGGCTGGCCAATTACGTGCGAATGTGGATCGCCGGCGCCCGACAAAATCCGGTGAAGCTGGCGCTCTTCATCACCAGCGTCGCGTTTTGGTGGTATTGCAATAACGGCGTGGCCAACATTCTGGCCGGCATCGCGCTGTTCGAAGTTTTTCACGATGTGCAATACCTGTCGCTGGTTTGGATTTACAACCGTAACCGGGTGGAGAAAGACAGCTCCATCGGCGGATTCATGCGGTTCATCTTCCGGCGCAGCGGATCGTTGATCGGGCTTTATGTCGGGCTGGTCTTTGCTTACGGCTCGATCGGTTACCTGAATTCGACCATTGGAATGGAAACGGTGACGCGCCTGCTTACTGGCGTGGTGGCGGCGTCAGGGCTTCTTCATTTTTATTACGACGGTTTCATCTGGAAGGTGCGCGAGAAATCAACGCGTCAATCGCTCGGCCTAGCTGGCGGGACGGCTGATGTGACGCTCAGCGGTTTTCTGCCTAGTTGGGCGGTGCACGGAACCAAATGGGCGGTAGCGTTTGTCATTCCGCTTGGGGCGATGTGGTTCGGGAAAGTCTACCGGGCTGCTCCGCCAGCTGAACGCAGCGGCCATGTCGCCGTCGATCTACCGAGCAGCGCGAGAGCTCACTACAATTACGGCGCAGCTTTGCAACAAGAGGGGCGGCTTGATGAGGCCGAAAAGGAATATAATGCCACGCTGCGTTTGGATCCGAATTACACGAAAGCATGTGTAAATCTCGGCCAACTCTTCGTTTCAAGACACAAGTTGGATGCAGCGAAGAAGTACTACGACAAGGCGATCGAGCTCGAGCCCAAGATTGGCGAAGCGCATGCCGGTCGTGCCTATTTGCTCGAGCGCCTTGGAGAAGCGGAGCAGGCTAGAACTGAATACGAGAACGCTCTTCGCCTCAGTCCGAAGTCAGCGCGCCTTTACTACACCTACGGTGCGTTTCTCGACAAGAGAGGTGAACTGGATGCCGCAATCGTTCAATATCAGCGCGCTCTCGATGTAGATCCAGACATGGCCGATGCGCACTCTGAGATCGCGACCGCGTTGTTGACCAAAGGTGATTCCCAAAGAGCCGAATTTCATTACCTCGAAGCGGCGCGACTCGATTCAAAACGCGCCGACGTCCACAGCAATCTGGGGAGTCTGCTTCTGCGCGAAGGCCGCGTCTCACAGGCGATCATTCAGTATGAAGAAGCGTTACGGATCGATCCGAACCTGACCGAGGCGGCGGAGAATCTTCGCGTCGCAAAACAAAGCGATAACCGCTTTCAATCGCGCGCTCCGAAATAGAACCGGCTGAGGAATCTAATGGCCTCGATTAATGCATCGTTAGATCCGCAGATGATGCCGAGCATTCCAGCGAAACGGAGTCTCTGGATCCAGGGTTGCTGGCGGGACCTGATTCTTTATGTCGGGACGCCGCTTTTGCTGATCCCATTGTTCGCGGTTGCGCAGGTTCGCTGGACCGCGCAAGAGATTTTCGTATTCGTCGGCGCGTTTGGCGCCCTGGGGCACCACTTGCCGGGAATGATTCGTGCCTACGGGGATCGCACATTGTTCGAGCGTTTCCGATGGCGTTTCATCGTCGCGCCGGTGTTTCTGCTCACGGTCTGTGTTGGTTTTTATTTCTGGGACCTCGAAACCAATCCAGTCGTGCTGATTGTCTTCTTCTGGGGCATTTGGCACGGGATGATGCAGACCTACGGCTTTGGCCGGATCTACGACGCGAAGACGGGCTCGTTCGCGGCAGCGACGCGCCGTCTCGATTTCGCAATGTGCGTGATCTGGTTCGCCGCGGCTGTGATTCTTTCTCCGGCTCGAATGAACGATGCGTTGAGTGGATTTTACGCGTGCGGCGCGCCGTTTATTTCGCCGGCGTCCATCCATCTTTTGCAACAAACGGCGCTGGTCGCAGCGGTTACGGTCTTAGCCCTGTGGCTAGCCAACTTCGTTTGGATGTGGATTGCGGGAAGTCGCCAAAATCCCGTGAAAATCGCGCTTTTTCTTACCAGCATCGCATTCTGGTGGTACTGCAACAACGGCGTCGCTAACATTCTTGCTGGCATCGCGCTTTTCGAGGTTTTCCACGACGTTCAATACTTGTCGATCGTTTGGATCTATAATCGGAACCGTGTGGAGAAGGACAGCTCCATCAGCGGCTTCATGCGCTTTGTTTTTCGCAGGAGCGGATCCTTGATGGGATTATATGTCGGGTTGGTCCTTGCCTACGGATCGATCGGTTATCTCAATTCGCATATCGGAATAGGAACGGTGACGAGCGTGCTCACCGGCGTCATCACTGCTTCGGCGCTGCTGCACTATTATTACGACGGTTTCATCTGGAAAGTCCGCGAGAAATCGACTCGTCAATCACTTGGACTCGTCGGCGGCACGGCCGATGTGACACTGGGCGGTTTTCTACCTGGCTGGGCTTTGCACTGGGCAAAATGGGCGGTTGCGTTCGTGATACCTTTGACCGGACTTTTCCTCGGTCGAACTTACAGTGTTGCTCCGGAGCTTGATCAGACCGGCCAGATAGTGTCGGATCTTCCCTCCAGTGCGCGGGCGCATTTCAATCATGGCGCGGTTCTGCAAAAACTTGGCCGGCTGGAAGAAGCGCGCGAAGAATACGATGCGGCTCTTCGGATTGATCCAAACTACGTGAAGGTTCATGTCAATCTCGCCAATCTTTACAAAAACGAGGGAAAATTAGAGCAATCGCAAAAACATTTTGAAAAGGCGCTTGAGCTCGAGCCCGGCTCTGGTGAAGTTCATTTCGGCTATGCGTATTTGCTGGAGCGCCTCGGCCGGCCCGATGACGCGCGGACAGAATACCAGAGAGGCATTGAGCTCAGTCCGAAGTTGGCCGCGATGCGCTTCAATTTTGGGGCATTTCTTGAGACGCATGGGGAGCTGGACAACGCGATTGCACAATATCAACGCGCGGTGGAGGTCGATCCCAATTATGCCGATGCGCACGCAGAACTAGCGACCGCTCTTCTGACCAAAGGCGACACCAAGGATGCTGAAGCGCATTATCTCGCAGCAGTACGTCTCAATCCCAAACGCGCCGATGTTCACAGTAATTTGGGCAGTCTGCTTCTGCGTGAAGGCCGTGTCTCCCAGGCGATCATCGAGTATGAGGAAGCGTTACGGATCGATCCGAACCTGACCGAGGCTGCGGAGAACCTTCGAATCGCGAAACAAAGCGATAACCGCTTCCAATCGCGCGCGCCGAAATAATCTTTCTGAGCTGCGCCATCCATCTCAATCTCGACGGCGCGTGGCGAGACGAGCCGTTAAGGTTGCCGGCGGTCGACGCGCGCGCATGGGGACCGCAACTCCGCTTCAGCGCCCCGTCGCGACTGGTGGAACAGTTTTATCGCGCGTTCGATCCTCAACTTGCGCCGTTCATTCTCTATGGTTCCGGCGATTTTCATTACTTGAGCGCGCTTTGGCTTCGCCGCGTTGGTCAACCGTTCGTTCTCGTTTCGTTCGACAATCATCCAGATTGGGCCACCACGCCGCCGCGCTGGGCATGCGGCGGTTGGATCAACCGCGCACTCGAGCTTTCGCATGTCCAGCACGTCGCGATCTGGGGACTGGGAAACTTTGAATACTGGTGGCCGCACAACATTTTCGCCAATCGTCGCGCTCAACGCGAAGGCCGGCTCGAAGTTCATCCCTGGGCCGACCAGCGCCCGATCAAAGATCAACAACGACCGGGTGCGATCCTGCACGACGATTGGCGCGGCGCGTTCGAGGAATTTGCCGCGAAGCACGCCGGCGCGAACATTTACGTTACAATCGATCTCGATTGTTTGCGCGCGGAGGAAGCGGTGACGAATTGGGAACGCGGCCGCTTCACGATTGTCGATCTTGAGTGGGCGCTGGCGAAACTGCGGGAACAAAGCCACATCATTGCCGGTGATATTTGCGGCGCTTATTCAAAACCAAAGTACGCGCGGTGGAAACAGAAGTTCGCGTCAAACTGGGATCATCCAAAACTCGATCTTCCGAATGCCGAACAGATTCGAAAGATCAACTTCGCGACTCTGGCGCGGCTCTGGCCGGCGTTAGCTCAATGAAACCAGCACGATCCCGGCGCTGATCAGCAACGCGCCCAGCGTTAACCGTAAATTCAGCTTCTCGCGCAAAATAACCGCGGCGGCGAGGCTGATAATGATGACGCTCAACCCCTGAAACGGATAAACGAAACTGAGATCGAGATGGGCGAGCAGACCAAGAGTGATCAGAAAGTTGATCGTCATCGAAGAGATTCCGCAGGCGAGGAAAGTTAGAACCTTCTTGTCGCGAAAACCTTTCACCGCCGAAGATTCCATGCCGCGTTTGAGAAACAGCTGGCCGTTCACGAAGGCGATCAGCGCGATCGGAATTAGAACAAATACCTGCCAACTCATAACTTCTCCTTCAATTGCGCCGCCGGCTTCGCCGTCAGGATCAAACCAATGACGACAAGCGCGATGCCGCACCAGCGACGGGTGGAGATGTTTTCGCCGAGAATCATCCAGCAACTCAGTGGGACAAGGATGTCGACCACGCGCGAAAGCGGAAAGGCGATTGACAGCGGAATGTAGCGCAGAACGTAAAGCCAACTGAGCAGACTGACGATCATCAGTCCCATCGCCAGCCAGGTCAGCGGCGAAGCCAAGGCTGTTATCCCGGTCCACGACCAAACCTGAGAAAGATGCGCCGTCTCGCTCGCGCCGCGTTTCTGCAGCAGCTCGTAAACGAGCACGCAGATGACTTCCAAAACGAGCACGAGCCATGGATTGGCGAAGCCGGAACGTGTTTTCTCTGTCATGTCGAGCGACGTCGAGACATCTCTAGATATTTCTGATTAGCTGCATTCGTAAACAGAAATAGTGACAGATTCCTCCACTTCGGTCGGAATGACAAAGGCTGGCTCGAACCTCAAACCTGATCTGCGTTTGGAAATTCCTTCAAGATCGGATCGTGTCGCGTCGGTTCGAGATATTTCACGGCAAGCTGAAAGATCGGATTCAACAGCGGTTTTGTGTGCACCACATAAAGATCGAGCGGCGCGAGCTCGTGACCGAGATGTAACTTCGGATCGTAGTTGAGCGGGCCGCTCGAATAATAACGAAGTCCTTGAGCCATCGCCCATCTGATAACGTCCCGAAACGTGTAGAAATAGAGATACAGGTCGAACGCGACCGCGTAGTCCAGGCCGAGGCACTCGTCATGGATCGTGTCGCCCGAGATCAGACACAGGCTGAAGGCAATGATCTTTCCTGATTGGCGCCAAATGAAAAAGCGGGCTTGTTCGGGCATGGCATGGGCAATCGCCGAGAAAAATTCTTTGGTTAGTACTTCGAATTTCATTGGCGAACGCTCGTGGACTTGACGATAGAGCGGATAGATTTCGTCAACGTGCGGACTAATATCGGTTATGACTTCCATGTCGATCTTGGCAGCGCGCTCCGTTTTTCGAAATTTTCGGCGGAGGCCCTTGCGCGTGACGTAGCCGATTTGTCCAAGATACTCGTCGAAGTCTTCGTAATCGATGCGCAATCGCGTCATCGGCATGCTTGGAACGCGCACGTAACCATTTTGAGTGAGCGCAGTCAGCGACGAGCGGTACTTGGCGGGGAAATCCTTCCAGACTATGAGCGATGCGCGCTCCTGTTTCGCGAATGAAAGAAGAATTGGCGGCATCGCCTGGGCGAGCCACGACTCGTCGTTCGGATCGATCGCGCCCAGTTGTCCTTCGCCGGCCGCGCATCCCACCATCAACACGCGCATAGTCAAAAACCGCGGGAATTTTTTTCGACCGAGATCGACAATCGCGCGAACTTTGCCGGGAACGCCTTCGACTAAATTTTGCCGGACGAAAAAGATCGGCTGCACTGCGCGGTTCTTTCCGGAGCGATCTTCGAGCACGACATAACGATTCTCGAATTGATTCGGCAGGGTCTCCTCGATCAGTTCGTAGTAGCGATGGTCCTTGGTCTTGCCGGCGAAGGCCCGCTCCCAGAACGCGTTGCCTTTCAGCGCGTCGATTCGGACAATTCTGGCGACGCCGTCTGGAAACGGAAACGCCAGATCACTTTCCATCTCGATCTTTCGCCGCAACGTTTTCGACTTTGAGCACGCCGCCGCGGAAATGGATGTCGCGTTGCGGAGTTGGAATCTCGATGCCAGCTTCGCGCAATTTTTTCTCGATCGCGAAATTCAAATCGCTGCGGTATCGCCGCGGCCGATAACTCATTTCATCACTCCAAACCACCAACTCGAAGTCGATCGAGTTTTCGCCAAACTTTTCCAGGAACACGCTCGGCTCGGGATCTTTCAAAGTGTGCGGATTCTCCTTGCCGGCGGCAATCAGCGCCGCGCGAACTTTTTCGATGTCGCTGCCATAAGCGACCCCGACCGGAATTCGAAAACGCACCCGCGGATCTCCGTAGGTCCAGTTGGTCACCGGCGAATCGATGAACTTCGTGTTGGGCACGATCATCGTGATGTTGTCGTTCGTCACGATCACCGTGCTCCGAGCCCGGATGTGCTGGACTTGACCGATAATGCCCGCCACTTCGACGCGGTCACCGACGGTGATCGGCCGTTCAGCAAGAATCACCAAACCGCTGATGAAATTGCTGGCGATGTTTTGCAATCCGAAGCCCACGCCGACGCCGACCGCCCCGGCGAAAACGGTCAGCGCGCCGAGATGAATGCCGGCATTATCGAGAACAATAAAAATGCCGACGATCAGGACAATGTTGCTGACGATTTGAGCAATCGCGTATTGCAACGAACGATCGAGCCCGCTCTTGGCCAGGAAGCGGTTAAAGAGAAAACGTTTCGTGCGCGATGAGAGCCAGAAGACGGCGATGAGAAGGGCGATGAGCAGGAAAATTTGAACGAGGCTGAGATTGACGCCCGGCAATGGCGCGTTCCACGACAAAGGCACGCCTGCGGCGTTGACCGCGGTGATAAAGAAAAACACGAGCATGGCGAGGCTCAGAATCGTTGTGATGATTGCGATTAAATTGACCTCGATCTTTAAACGGCTGAGCAGACGGCGAATGATGTCGTGCTGCAGCACCCGCGACATCGCCAATCCGAGCGCGAACCAAATGACGAACGCGATCAGTCCAAGAAACGACACGTCGTGGCCGAAGACGTGGAGCAATGGCTTTTGCAGCAGGCTAAAATCCATTGTCGTTAGTCTGGGCGCGTTAGGCGTGTGCGCAACCGCGAAAGAAAAAACACGGCGCAAGCCGTGTTTTTCTCAAATTAACAATTTAGGAACGCCCGGCTAACTTGCCGCCGCTTCGCCGCCGCCCGACGACTTGGCGCGTTCTTTGATGTAATTGATCACGTCACCGACGGTCTGCAGTTTCTCTGCATCCTCGTCCGGCACTTCCACCGAAAATTCTTCTTCGAAAGCCATCACCAATTCCACGATGTCGAGTGAATCGGCACCCAGGTCTTCGATAAACGATGCCTGCGGCGTGACCTGCTCGGGGTTGACCCCGAGTTGCTCGACGATGATGTCCTTGACCTTTTCCTCAATCGTTTTGTCAGCCATAAAACTTTTTTGGGTTGGAGCGCAACGCTTACCCCACGCTCTGCCGCACCGCAAGCAAAACAATCACCTATTTTTGCGCGCTCCAGAGCCACAAACGCGTTGGTTTTATTCGCGCATTGCGGTAGAGAACAGACGTGTCTGAAGCGTCTGTCGATCTCGACGAACTAGTCGATCTTAAAATGCTGCCGGCCTGGGTGAGCGAGCCGCCGCCGAGCGAGCGCTACGCCCGACACGAAGGCGAAGATCACGAGCATCGGCGATCGCGTGACCGGCGACCGCACGATCGACGTCGACCCGATCGAAAAGGTCCGCCCCGCGACTTCAATCGTGGGCCTGCAAAGGAAAAACAGCCGGAGCTCGCGCGACGCCATGATAGAAGATCTCCGCGCCGTCACGATAGACATCGCAAAGATCGACATCATCCGCCCAAACGTCCGGTGCCGGAAAAACCGTTACCGTCGATCGCGGTCAAATTTTTACCGCGCGCAGCTGCGTTCGAAAACGTGGTCGAGCAAATCAGATCCGGCACAGTTGCGTATTCGCTCTTCGCGCTAGCTCGGTTGTTTTTGGAAAAAGCCACCCGTCACGATGCTCAGCTGACCGCGCCGCCGGAAACTTCGCTGTTTCAACTTGGCAAGCATGGCGCTGTTTCGGTCGATCGACCATTTCTTGAGCGCAACGCGTTTCGCTCTGCTCAATCTGATTTTTACAAGATCGACATCACCGAGACCGAGCCGATCAAAGGAAATTTTGCCAACGTGGCGCGCGACCGATTGAGCGGGACGTTGCTTGGCCCGACGAACCATCACGATTATCAGCGGCGATTAAGGAATCTTTACGAGCAGCGGTTCAGTCGCCGAATGAGTTTTGGCGACTACCAGCGCCAGATTCAGATCGTGACCGACCCGGCGGAGGTCGAGAAATGGAAAGAGGACGCGCGCAAGGTCACCACTTTCACGACGCTACGCGAAGAACCGCCGCAAACCTTTTCATCCGCAGCGGAGGCCGAGCGGCATTTTAATCAAAAATATCTGCCGGGGTTGGTGCGTTCAGTTTCGGAAGTCACGATCGATGGCCCGGCGAGCCGGCGTTTGCACGATCGCGTTCTGAACAAAGTGATCGAGAACGAATGGACAAGTGAGACGAAGTCGCCGTCGCCAATGATGCAGGAACTGGCGGGGCGATTCCGTGAAGCGGGTCTTCACGTTTTTCGGCATCGGCGCGGAATGTTGTTCGTCTCCTCGATTTATCCGCGCCCATTTACCAAAGAACAAACCGCCGTTTCAACACAGGTCCGAACGATTGTCGACGCAATCGCGGCGCAGCCGCGGATCGGCCGGAAAGAGCTGGCCGACAAACTGATTGTCGATCCTTCAACTACGCTCAGGACAAGTCTTACCGGCGAAGAAGCAGACCGCGCGAAACTCGCGCTCGCTTCCGATCTTCTCTGGCTGATATCCGCTGGTCACGTGATTGAGTTCAACGACGGCTCGCTCGATCTGCCGCACGCCAAAGCGAAACCGAAAGAAAAAGAAGAAACTCTTGTGGAGGCAGGCGTCTCGCCTGCAAAAGAAAAAGAGAACTTAGACGCGGCCGCATCGGCAGCGGATAAAGAAGCACGCGTTGAAGCAGGCGCTCCCCCTGCAGACGAATTACCAAGACCGCCGAAAGAATCGAAAGACGTTGTGGCGGCCGCTGTGTCAGCGGCCGAACCAGAAAAACAGGCGTCCGCCGCGGCGGACACCTCTGAAACAGAAATCGGCGGAAGTTAAGGGTGGATCGAGCAGTCCCTTGCTCGATGTCAAGTAAGACGCCGAAGGCGCATTTGTTTAGCATCGCGCGACGGAGCGCGCGATCCACCAGCGCTAGATCGCGCCGGCTTTTTTCAGCGCTTTGTAAGCGCCGTTCTTGTTGATCGTCTTCAAGCCGCGCGCGGTCACGCGCACGCGGACGAACTTCTTCAGCTCCGGCACCCAGACCCGGTGCTGGTGCAAATTGGGCGCGAACCAGCGCGGCACGTTCTTAGTCACGTGCCGGCCGACGCCGCCTTTCTTCTTGGCCATACCGCGACGGTGAATCTCGCTGCCGCGCATGGGTTTCGAACCGGTGATGTCACAAACTCTCGACATGGTGCTTGAAAACGGGGGCGCAAGATGCCGCGCGACCCGTGATTGTCAAACGATAGTTGAACGAAACTTGTTCATTTCCGTCAAAAGTTGAACTCGCGTAACCGTTAGGCGCAGTGCAAGATCGACATCCGACACATGGCTCAGAAAAGTAATCAGAAGTTAAGAATCGGGATCGTCGGGGCGGGTAACATCGTGAAAACGCGGCATTTATGCGCGCTGAAAAAGAATCCAGACGTCGACATCGTTGCCGTCTCGAACTCGACCTACGAGAGCGGCGAAAAGTTCTGTAAGGAAAACTGCCCGAGCGCGACGCCGATGGCGAACTGGGCCGACCTGCTCGCAGTGCCTGATCTCGACATCATCTGGATCGGCACGCCGCCTTATATGCATTCGGCGGTGACGATTTCCGCGCTCGAAGCCGGCAAACACGTTTTCTGTCAGGCGCGAATGGCCATGGACCTGGCCGAGGCGGAGGAAATGCTCGCCACCTCCAAGCGTTTTCCCGAACTGGTGACGATGCTTTGTCCGCCGCCGTACGGAATGCGGGCCGACTTGCTCATTAAGAAATTGCTCGCTGAAAATTTCATCGGCAAACCGCACGACGTGCGTATGCAAAGTTTCAACGGCCAATATTTGAATCCGGAAGCGCCGGCCCATTGGCGGCAGAAGATCGAGATCAGCGGGCTCAATGTGCTCACGCTCGGGATTTACGTCGAAGTGATGCAACGCTGGCTTGGCGACATCGCCGGCGTGTTCGCGCGCGGAAAGATTCTGACTGCCGAGCGACGCGGTTATCACGTCATCATTCCCGACATGTTAAATGTGCTTTGCGTTTTCGAGAACGGCGCCGAAGGCGTGCTCGAGTTCAGCGGCGTCCACGCCGGCGCGCCCAACGATCGGTTGCGAATCTTCGGCGACCGCGGCGCGTTGCTTTACGATTTCACCAACGAACATGTCCGGAGCGTGAAATACGGGGGCCGCGAAATGGAAGATCTCGAAGTTCCAAAGGAACTCGTGACCGAGTGGAGCGTGGAGAACGATTTCATCGCGGCGGTGAAATCAAAAGGCCGCGTTCGCCCGCGTCCCAGTTTCGAGGACGGCGTCCGCTACATGCGCGTCGTCCAAGCCGTGGCCGATTCTCGCGCTGCCAACGAGTGGGTCCCGATTAAGAAGTAATTCTAGTCTCGATTTGCTAAGCCGTAATGTCTTTTCCGTGAAAGCGATCGCGTGTGCATGCGTTCTGGCTGTCTTCGCTTTTCACATCGCAAGAGCAGAGAACGACCCACTACCAAAGAATCTGAGGGCATTCGCAGGCAACACTTGGGTCGGCCCTTATCACGTGGAGCTCGAGGGCGACACGGTCCTATATTGGCGTGGCGGTCCGAAGGACAAGAAACACGCCGAGAAAATCAAACCCACGAAAGCAAGCTGGCAGGCCTTTCGTCGTGAGCTGGATGCGATCAATATCTGGCGTTGGCGTCCGGATTATTCCACCCGCTCGATAATGGACGCGACGGCATGGATTTTCGAGGTCGAGTATTTGGATCGCAAGATAAAAACTGGCGGAGACAGAGGACTCTTTCCCGATAAAACTGGCGCGCCGATTCCGTTAGATGCTCCGCATTCCGAAGATCAGTACATGCGGTACGTGCATGCGCTGCAAAAGCTCATCGGTAGCGAGAAGTTTCCGAATTGAACGCCCTAATCATCCGAAATGCTGCATTCACGCGACGACGTTATTGCTGAGGTTCAAAAAACTTTTCCGGAACGTAGTTGGGGACACGTTTTGGTGCTGCTCGACACCTACGGCGTTGAATCGCACGAACGGGAACGCGAGCGGGTGCAGCTCGCGATTTTGAAATTGAGCGGTGCAAACGAGGAAAAGCTGCGCGAGTTCGTCGCAGTAGCGAAGTGCGATTATCGGGACGTGCTCTTTTGGGCGGACAATCCGAAAGAAGCGAAGTTGGATACGCCGGAGAAACGCGAACGACTTAGAAAAATGTTCGAGAAGTTCGGGATCAAGTCGCCAAAAGAATTCTGAACCGCGGATGACGCGGATAACGCAGATTTTAGCCGGCGAGGCGTTCGAAGAGATAGCCGATTAGGCCGGTGACGGGGAGCGTGAAGATCCAGGCCCAGATGATTCGTTCGACCACGGTCCAGCGCATCCCGCTGAAACGTTTCACTGTGCCGACGCCCATTATCGAAGTCGAGATGACGTGGGTGGTTGAAAGCGGAATTCCGTAAATGCTCGCGACTTGAATGATCAGCGCCGCGCTGGTTTCGGCGGCGAAACCGTTCACCGGTTGCAATTTCACAACCCGATGCCCAAGCGTGCGAATGATTCGCCACCCGCCGGCCGCGGTACCCACCGCCATGGTCAGCGCGCACAAAATCTTTACCCACAACGGCAGGACAAACGCGGGCGTGTGCAAAAACTGAAGCCACGCCGGGAGATGATCGAACCTCCCGGCCTGTGTTCCGGTGAAAAGCGCGAGGGTGATGATGCCCATTGTTTTCTGGGCGTCGTTAGTGCCGTGGCTGTGCGCCATCCAGGCAGCACTCAAGATCTGCGCTTTGCCAAAAAACTGATGAATGAAATGCGGCGTAAGTCTGTGAAGCAAAACGAACAGCAGAAACATCACGAACCCGCCCAGGATAAATCCGGCGATTGGCGAGGTGATCATCGGCACGATCACTTTCGGCCAAAGACCGGCGTGCCATTGAATGACCGACCAATTGCCTTTGGCGGTGGCGAGCGCGGCGCCGCAAAGTCCGCCAATGAGCGCGTGACTCGAGCTCGACGGCAACCCGAACCACCACGTGGTCATGTTCCAGATGAACGCGGCCGACACCGCGCTGAGCACGGTTCCCATCGTTACGACGTGAGTATCGACCAGACCTTTACCGACCGTGGTAGCGACTGCGCCGCCGAGAAGCGCGCCAGTTAAATTGAAGAACGCCGCCATCGCGATCGCTTGCCGCGGGGTGAGCACTTTGGTTGAGACGACGGTGGCGATGGCGTTGGCCGCGTCGTGGAAGCCGTTGCTGTATTCAAAGATGATCGCCGCGAGGACGACGATGAGAAAGAGCCACATGTCGATCTTGGTCCGGCAGCTGCCGGACTACGTGTGTTTCAGCACAACCTGAAGGATGACGTTGCCGGCGTCGCGGCAGCGGTCGATCACCTTTTCGAGCAGTTCGTAAAGATCGCGCAAAAAGATGATGTGTTTGGGATCGTAATTGCCCTGGTAAAGATCGCGCAACAGCTCGAGCTCTAGATTGTCGGCTTCGCCTTCGATGTTTTGCAGCTTGGCATTCATCTCGCGCGCGGTGCGAACATTCATTCCTTTGCGCAATTGTTTCACCATCGCGAGCACCGCTTCGGCGGCTTGATCTAGCAGTTGAACTTGTTTGGCAAAACTCGGCTTCGGCAAATCCTGGGGGCAAATCAGCATCCGTTCCCCGATTTTCTCGACTGTCTTCGGGATCTTGTAGAGCGACGCTGCCAGCGCCTGAATATCCTCGCGCTCGAGCGGGGTGATGAATGTCTTGGTCAGCTCTTCGGTCAATTCCTGAGTGATGCGTTTGTCCTCGCGGCGGCTTTCGGCGAATGCGGTCAGGTCGGGAGGCGAGCTTTTGTTGCCGATCTTGGCCAATAGATCGACCAGATGATGCACGCTGGTGTCGGCTTGTTGGGCGCTGGCTTCGAGCAAATCGTAAAACTTTTGGTCGTGCCCGAGAAATCTGCCGATCGAGATCATTGGGTATTTTTGAGATTCAGCTCGAAGGACATGATGGCTAAGCAAGCGGCTAAGTAAATAACGTTGATTAGATCAACGGGATTCGCTTCAGCGGCTGGCTGTTACTTATTCGAATCTGACTCGGGGTTCGGATTCTTCTCGCCCCAAAGATGAAACGTGTAGGTAAAAACGATGTAGCCAAACACGCGGCGGGGATCGTCGTTGCTGAAATAAATCGCGGGATTGAATTGGAGATCGCGGGTGAGGTTACAGGTAAAGCCGATGGTCGATGAATTTTCCTTGCCGCTCTGAAAATCGACCTGGACCCGCCAGGTTTTGTTGAAGTCGTAGGCGTAACCGAGGATCACTTCGTTTTTGTAACCGGCGTGAATACCGCCGACGATGAACTTGTTATGCTCAGTGTAATAACCGGCCTCGATGTACGGCTGAGGATCGACATCGAGGTGGGGGGACCAGTTAATGAATCCGACTGACAACAAGTACGGCTCTTTTGTCAGAATACCGAGCTCGGTTGCAAAAATCCATTCGTCGGGCTGAAATCCACGAAAGACCGATGCCTCGGCCCATTTCGTGATTCCGAGCTCGGCCTGCAATTCGTCGGGATTTGCGAT
>Ga0209328_10000012_pt1 | contig 29921 bp, 23 predicted proteins | sample JacPinW_OM3H0_M1_FD_187954 | JGI IMG/M metagenome (GOLD analysis project Ga0209328, IMG submission 187954) | Forest soil microbial communities from Algoma, Ontario, Canada - Jack Pine, Ontario site 1_JW_OM3H0_M1 (SPAdes) (version 2) | ecosystem: Environmental > Terrestrial > Soil > Boreal... | reverse complement strand
GGTCTCGATCTTCGATGCGCCGTGGCAGAGCTATCCGGCCGGCGGCCCTGACACTATGCCCGGTGGCAGCAACCACGTCACCGGCGTGAACGCGGTCTCCTATACCGCGGAGTTCGGCCAAGGCATGTCGGCTGCGGTCGCGTTGCAGGATCCGACACAATATGACCAGTCGAACCTCTTCAACCTGTCGGGCGCCACCGCCACGGGCATGATCACTGGCGCCTACGGCACCAATGACCTTGGCGGTACGCGTGCTCCGGACATTATCGGGAGGTGGACCGTTGACCAAGCCTGGGGTCTAGCCCAGATTTCCGTTGTTGGGCACAACAACCACGTTGGCTACTTTGGTGCGGACGAGACCACCGGTCACCCGGGTGACAAGTGGGGCTTTGCAGTCCAGGGTGCCCTGTCGATCAAGAACATCCCGACTGGGCCGGGTGACGTCATCAATATGCAGGCCGTCTATACGGACGGTGCAACCCGCTATAACTTCCAGAGCTTGTTCCCGCAGGCTTTCGCGACGTATGGCGGCACTGGCTTGGCTGGCGCATACCAGAGCATCGGGATTTTCGGTCTAGCTGATGCTACGTTCAGTGCCGGCACCGGGCTTTCGACGGTCAAGACCTGGGGCTTCCGGGGTGGTTACACTCACAACTGGAATCCCTACTGGGCCTCCGCCATCTACGGTGCCTATGGCCAGCTGCAATACGGTTCTGCTGGCAAGGCGACGATCTGTGCCAACATGGTGGCGTTGCTTGGCCTCGTCGGCACCTGCAACCCCGACTTCAACTTGGCAGTCATCGGTGGCAACGTTGTCTGGACCCCGGTCAAGAACTTCGCGTTCACCGCCGACGTCAACTGGACGCATTTTGACCAGAAGTACTCGGGCACGATTTTGTCCCCGTTGGTTACGACGGTTGCCAAGCCGGGAGTTGTGTATCAGCTCAAGAACCAGGACCAGGTCAACCTGATACTGCGCGCTCAGCGCAACTTCTAAGCACGGTCTAACGACCTGACAGAGCCCCCGGCGGGAAACCGCTGGGGGTTTTTCTTGTGTGCCGAGCATGATCGACAGCTTGGAGGTGGAAGCCTGGCCATTGTTATGGACGTTCATCCGGCGTGCAGCGCGTTCAGTGCAGCCCACCCGGAAATAAGTCCGAACGTCTTGGCGCTTTCCGGCGCGGAAGGGCTCAGAAATGAACCGTGACAAGGCCCTCAAAAGCGCCGTGCGCGCATGTGCTCATCGGGGCGACAGCGGCTTGTCCGGCACTGGCATGGCGCCGGCAGCGGCGCCCCAGACCGACTGGTCGAAATTCACGACCGCGCCCGTCATCAGTCCGGCGTCGTCCGAGACAATAAAGTTGACGGCGCGGGCTGCCTCGGCCGGGTCAATGAGACGGCCGAAGGGCAGGGCGGCGACAGCCTTGGCCTCCCAGTTTGGATCGCCGGTCTCCGCGGCCTGCAACTCGCGTTCGTGGTCGGAAGCCATCCAGCCCACGTTGAGCTGATTGACACGGATGCGGTTCTTCATGACGGAGAAGGCGGTGTTTCGCGTCAGTGTCGCCAGTGCACCCTTTGTGGCGCAATAGGCATTGATGAAGGGCTGGCCCGCGTGTTCTGAAATCGAGCCGATATTGCAGATCGCGCCTTCGATGCCGTCGCGGACCATCCGGCGGATTGCTTCCTGCATCAGGAAGTAGGGGCCGCGCACATTGACGGCAAAGAGCACATCGAAAAGTTCCGGTGAAGTGTCAAGGATGGTACCTCGGTCTGTGCGTGCGCCGGCATTCACCAGAACGTGAATCTGACCATATACGCGCTCCGCCTCCGCCATGACGCGGCGGCAATCCTCGACCTTGCCGAGATCGGCGCTCACGAAATAGACGGGCACGCCGGTATCGTTCGTGATCGCGTCGGCCGCAGCACGGCCCTTTGCCTCGTTGCGCCCAAGTGTCACGAGGCCCGCAGCACCCGACTGCGCCAGTCGGTGCGCGATCGCCGCCCCCAGGCCCTGCGTCGAGCCCGTGACGACGCAGATCTTTCCGTCCATCCGATTCATGGGTCAGCTCTCCACCACATAGCCCGCCGCGGCCATCACGCGCAGCAGTTCCTTATGCCCGATCTTCGCCATTTCGAGTGGCGGGCTCTTCACGGGATCCTGTTCAGCCTCGACCACGAACCAGCCTTCATAGCCATGGGAGGCCAGACGTTTCACGATCGCCTCGAAATCGAGCGACCCGTCGCCAGGTACCGTGAACGCGCCTTTGACGACGGCATCCAGAAAACTCTCCCGGGTGCGATCGAGCCCGTCGACAACATCTCGGCGAATGTCCTTGGTGTGGACGTGGGAGATGCGGGAGTGATGCTTGTCGATCACCCGCAGCACGTCGCCGCCGGCGAAGGCCATATGGCCGGCGTCGTAAAGCAGCGGCAGGGCCTCTCCCGAATGCTCCATCAGGAGGCCCAATTCTTCCTCGGTCTCGATGGGCGCGGCCATGTGGTGATGGTAGGCGATGGGCATGCCCTCCGCCGCGCACCATTCGGCGAAGGCCGTCATCTTGCGGCCGTAGGACTTGATTTCGTCCTCCGAGAGCCGGCGTTTGGTCGAGAGCGGGGCCGAGCGGTTCCCTTGGATTGTCCCGGCTGTTTCTCCGTAGACGATGCAGGGGGCACCGACCGCCTTGAATAGTTGCATTTGCGGTGCGATGCGGTCCTTCTCCGCTTCGAGGTCGCTATCGAGCAGCAGGCCGGAGAACCAGCCCCCGCACACGCTCATGCCGAACTGCTCGAGGATCGGGCCCAGCACACCTGCCTCCATTGGGAAGCGGCGACCGGTCTCCATGCCGGTGAAGCCGGCCTCCCGCGCCTGACGCAGGCACTCCTCGAGTGAAACGTCGTCGCTCAGTAGCGGAAGATCGTCGTTCCACCAAGCGATTGGCGCAATGCCAAGTTGGGCCTTCATATTCATCTCCACTTGTCGCCGAGGGCTGACCGCGCCGGGGGCGAAACATGCCGGAACAAGCCCCGGAATCAAACGCCCACGCGCTGCCGCTTCCGGCCCTCTTTCTGGGCGGCATATGCGTTGCGGACCTCTGCGCGGTCGCTGATTGCCGGCACGCCGACGTCCCACCACGCATCGCCCGGTGTCCAGGTGAAGGCATCGGAGACGATGGTGATGACAGTCGTGCGATCGGTAGACTTCGCCCACTCCATGGCCTGCCCGAGTTCTGTCAGGCTCTCTACACGGCGCGTCAGTGCCCCCATTGACTCCGCGTGCTTGGCGAAATCGACCGCAAAGGGTTCCTTCACCCGGCAGTCCTTGATGAGATTATTGAAAGAAGCGCCGCCCTTCGCATTCTGCAGCCGGTTGATCACCGCGTAGCCGCCATTATCGCAGACGACGACGATCATCTTGTGACCTGAAAGAACGGACGAATAGATATCCGAGTTCATCATCATGTAGGTGCCGTCACCGACCATCACGATCGGCGTGCGAGTCGGATCTGCCATGGCCGCGCCCCAGCCGGCGGCGATCTCGTAGCCCATGCAGGAGAAGCCGAATTCACAGTCGAACGTATTCGGTTCCTTTACCCGCCAATTCTTCATCACCTCGCCGGGCAGGCCGCCGGCAGCCGTGATCAGAAGGTCGCGGTCGCCCGCCTTGGCATTGACCACGCCGACCACCTGGGCGTAGGTCGGCACTGGATCGTTGGTCGGCTTCTGGAAGCCGGCGAGCAATGCGTTCCATTGGGCGAACTCGGCCGCGCCGCTGTCGGTCCAGTTCTTGTCGGCGCGCCAGTCGCCGAGTGCAGCGTCCAATTCCTGTACGGTTTCGAACGCGTCGCCGACCACCGCGAGCGCGCAGTGCTTGGTCGCGTCCCAGCGGGCTGCATTGATCGACACGAACTTGGCGTCCGGCGCGAACGCACTCCACGAGCCGGTGGTGAAGTCCATCAGCCGCGTGCCGACGGCAAGTACCACGTCGGCCCGACCTGCCAGCGCATTCGCAGATGTCGAGCCGACAATTCCGATCGGGCCGACATGCGCCGGGTGATCGTGCGTTACCGCGCCTTTGCCGGCAATCGTTTCCGCCAGCGGAATGCCACGCTTTTCGGCGAAATCCGCCAGCGCCGTCTCGGCGCCGGAATAGCGCACGCCGCCGCCCGAGATGATGAGAGGCCGCGTAGCAGATCTGAGGATTCGCACCGCCTCGGCGAGCCGGTCCCGATCTGGCCGAGGCCTGGGAACCGCATGCACTTTCGGCTCGAAGAAGGCTTCCGGATAGTCCCACGCCATCTCCTGCACATCCTGCGGCAACGCGATGAAAGCCGGTCCGCAATCGGCGGGGTCGAGCAGAATGCCGACTGCTTGCGGCAGCGAGGAGATGATCTGCTCGGGATGGACGATGCGATCCCAATAGCGCGTGACCGCTTTAAAGGCGTCGTTGACGTTGATGGTGGGATTGCCGAAGTGCTCCACCTGCTGCATGACAGGATCGGGTCGGCGATTGACGAAGGTGTCGCCCGACAGAAGCAGCACGGGCAGCCGGTTCGAATGGGCCACGCCTGCAGCCGTTACCATGTTCAGCGCGCCGGGGCCGATGGAAGTCGCCGCGACCATCATCTGGCGACGGCGCTTCGCCTTCGCGAAACCGATGGCAGCGAGCGCCATTGACTGCTCGTTCTGACCACGCCAGGTCGGCAGTTGGTCCTTGGCAGCCTCCAGCGCTTCGGCCAGGCAGGTGACGTTGCCATGCCCGAAGATCGCAAAAACGCCAAGAAAGAGCGGCACCTTATCACCGTCGACAATCGTGAACTGATTGCACAGGTAGCGCACGAGCGCCTGGGCCATGGTCAGACGGATGGTTCCCGTCATCTTGCTCCTCCCTTGCGTTGTGACGTTCGCAAACCTTACGAAGGCCGTATTGCAAAATCAAGAAATATGCAACGTCTATTGCAGGATGAATTTAAGGTGCCCAGTGCGACCGGTCCGTCCCAAGCTTTCTCCCTCGCGTCGAGGCTTGCGCGACGTCGAGAAATGATCATTGACAAACTTAATTTGATGCAACAATCATTGCATTGCATTGAATTCATCTGGGAGGAACATATGCTCCGCATTGCCGTTCTCGGCTGCGGGCGGATTGGCCGCATGCACGCGGCCAACATCGCCGCTCATCCGCGCGCTCAACTGATCGCCGTTTATGATGTGAACCAGTCGGCTGCGGACACCGTTGCCGCACAGCACGAGGTTCGCGCATTTGGATCGGCTGAGGAAGTTTTTGCCTCTCGTGATGTCGATGCGGTTCTTGTTGCGACGGTGACGGACACCCACGCCGACTACATCGAAAGGGCCGTGGCCGCGGGCAAGCCTGTCCTCTGCGAAAAGCCGATCGATCTTAGCCTCGAGCGGGTCAACCGCTGTGCCGATGCGGTTCGTTCCAAAGGCGTGCCGATTCAGATCGGCTTCAATCGGCGCTTCGATCCCGGTCACCGTGCGGCCTGGAAAGCCGCGCGATCTGGCGAGATCGGCGAGTTGCACCAGGTCATCATCACCTCGCGAGATCCCGGCATGCCGCCGCGCTCCTATTACCAGGCGGCTGGCGGGCTGTTCCGCGACATGACGATCCACGATTTCGATCTCGCGCGCTTCATGCTGGCGGAAGAGCCTGAGGAGGTGTTCGCCGTCGGCGGCCGGCTGATTGATCCGAGCATGATGGAAGAGCTGAACGACTACGATAGCGCGATGATCGTCATGCGGACGAGCAGCGGCAAGCAGTGCCACATCAACAATTCTCGCACCTCGACGTACGGCTACGACCAGCGCGTCGAATTGCTGGGTAGCGCCGGCATGGTGATCAGCGAGAATCGCAGGGCGGACGAATTGCGCCGGTATTCGGCCGCGCGAAGCGAAGCCGCCGCACCCTATCTCGACTTCTTCATCGAGCGTTATCGCGAAGCCTTTGACGCAGAGATCGATGCCTTCGTCACAAGCGTCGAGCAAAGCGAGGCGCCGCAGGTGGGCTTCGAGGACGGGCGCCGCGCCCTGATCTTGGCCGAAGCTGCGATGAAATCGGCGGTTGAGGGCCGCTCCGTGAACGTCGGCGAGATCAAATAGGGTCGAGTGCGGAGAGCGCGCGGCGCTTTCGTCAGCGCAGAACGTCCTCGATTTTTTCGCCGGGAGGATTGACCCGGCGCTCGTGGTCAGCGGAGCTCAACTCAATGGCGAGTAACAAGCCTCAACTCAAGATCGGCCTGATCGGCACCGGCTTCATGGGCAAGACCCATGTGTTCGGCTTCGCCGCGGCACAGCGCGTCTTCGATCTTCCTTTCGAGTTGGTTCTCCATGCGGTCGCCGACCGTACCGACGAGCTTGCAGCGCAGGCGGCGCGCACGCTCGGTTTCGCCCGGTCGAGCGGCGACTGGAGAAGCTTGGTCGAGGACACTGACATCGATGTGATCGACATCACGGCGCCCAACGCGCTTCACAAGGAAATGGCGCTGGCCGCTATCGCTGCCGGAAAGCACGTTTACTGCGAGAAGCCGCTGGCGCCGCGCGCATCGGACGCCCGGGAGATGGCCGACGCGGCCGAAGCCGCTGGCGTCACAACGCAGGTCGGCTTCAACTATCTCTGCAATCCGATGCTCGCCCTCGCGCGTGATCTGATCCGCAGTGGCGAAATCGGTGAAATCCGCAGTTATCGCGGCATTCATGCCGAAGATTACATGGCGGACGCGCAGAGTCCGTTCACATTTCGCCACGACCCGGTCGGTGGTGGAGCGTTGTCAGATCTGGGCAGTCACGCGCTTGCCACCGCTGAGTTTCTGCTCGGTCCGTTAGAGCGCGTCTTGGGCGATCGCGTCACCGCGATCGCAACCCGCCCGGACGGCACGGGCGCTCACCGGGCGATAGAGGTCGATGATATCGGCCGCGCTTTCGTGCGCTTTGCCAACGGCGCTTCGGGCAGCATCGAAGCCAGCTGGATCGCGACTGGGCGCAAGATGCAGCACGATTTCGAGGTCTATGGCACCAAGGGAGCGCTCTTGTTCAGCCAAGAGCGCCTCAACGAGCTGCATTTCTACAGCACCGCCGATGCCGCCGGCCGGCGCGGCTTCCGCCGTATCGAAGCGGGGCCGGAGCACGACCCCTATGGCCTCTTCTGCGTCGCGCCGGGCCATCAGCTCGGTTTCAACGATCTGAAGGCGATTGAGGTCGCGCGCTTCGTTGACGCGATTAGAACGCGATCCGAGCCGTTCAACTTTCGTGCCGGGCAGCGCATCCAGGCCTTGGTCGAGGCAATCCAGCAGTCGGCCCAAGAAGAGAGGTGGGTGAGCCTGACGCAGGACCACTTCACTCCTCTTCACACCGAGAGATCTGCTTTTTCTGGCACCGGGGTGTGACATGACGGATGCGATGCTCTTGTCGATGGACTATCCAAAAGCCACTCGACGTCTGCGGCTCGGCTTCGTCGGCGGCGGCCGCGGCGGCCAGGTCGGCGCCTGGCATGCGGCCGGCGCCCGACTGTCCAATCGCTGGGACATTGTAGCGGGGGCCTTGTCCTCCGACCCCGCTAACGCACAGGCATCAGGGGTGGACTGGTTCCTGGATCCCAGTCGAACGTATACCGACTACGCCGACATGGCGCGACGGGAAGCCGCTCGTGCGGATGGAATTGACGCCGTAGCGATATGCACACCCAATCACACACACTACGACATCGCGTCGGCATTCCTTAAGACCGGCATTGACGTCATTTGCGATAAACCCTTGACGACAACGATCGAGGATGCGCAGGCCCTGGTTGCGCTGCAGGGCGAGACCGGGCTGGTGGTCGGCGTAACCTATGCCTTCGCTTTCCACGCCATGGTGCGGCAAGCACGTCATATGGTCCTTTCGGGGCAAGTCGGAACCGTTCGGCAGGTTCACGTCGAATATATGCAGGAGGGGTCTTGCCTCGAGCCGCAGGCGCCCTCCAAGACCGCTGCGTGGCGGCAGGATACGCGTAAGGTCGGCCGGGCCTCGGCGGTCAGTGATATCGGCACCCATGCCTTTCATCTGGCCACTTACGTTACCGGCCAACCCATCACCGAGCTCAAAGCGAGCCTCCATGTCTGCGGACCGCCGCGCTCGCTTGAAGATACCGCGTTCATGAATATCCGGCTCGCAAACGGCGCTCCCGGGACAATCCTGGTGACGCAGGCTGCCCCCGGCAACTACTGCGCGCTACGAATTCGGGTGTTCGGCGACAAAGGTGGAATCGAGTGGGATCAGGAAAGGCCCGAATATTTGAGGGTCAGCTTGCTGAACCAACCTGACCAAGTGATCGTTCGCGGCAAACGGGGTGCGATGCTTCCGTCCGTCGAACGAATGTCGCACCTGCCCAGCGGGCACGGAGAGGCGCTGTCCAACGCCTGGGCCAATCTCTACACGGAGTTTGCCGTCGCGATCGCCGCAAGACGAGGCGGCGACACGCTGCCGGATGGTCTTGTTGAGTTTCCGACGGCGCTTGATGGGGCTCGCGGCGTGAAGTTCGTCCATGCGGCGGTCGATTCCCACGACGCCGGAGGCGCTTGGACTCCCTGCTGGCTTGAGGCGTAATAGTAGGACGGCGGTCAAGCAGGAGAACAGACGTGAGCGTACGTGTCGGAATTGTCGGGGTTGGCGTGATGGGGTCCGATCACGCGCGCATTCTCGCGTCGCAGGTTCCTGGTGCGAGGGTACAGGCAGTCTATGATGCCGATCCGACACGCGCCAAAGCCATCGCGGATGAAACCGGTGCAGGGGCCGTAACTGCCGACCCCGCTGCGCTCATCCAGGATTCGACCGTCGACGCCGTGTTGGTGGCTTCGCCCGATCATACTCACAAGCAGCTGGTGCTAGCCTGCATTGCGGCGCGCAAGCCGGTGCTCTGCGAAAAGCCGTTGGCGCCAACCGTTGCCGAGTGTCTCGAAGTGGTCGCAGCAGAATCTAAACTGGGGCGACGGCTCGTTCAGATCGGTTACATGCGGCGGTTTGATCCGGCCTATGTCGAGATGAAGTCCAGCATGCTCAGCGGCCGTCTCGGCGCTCCCTTGATGTTTCACTGCCTCCATCGCAATGTCTCAGCTCCCACCTGGTTCGACTCAAAGATGGCGGTCGGCAATTCGGCCGTCCATGAATTCGATATCGCCCGCTGGATTCTCGGCGCGGAACTGACCGGCATTCAAGTGTTTCGGCCGCAAGCGGCAAAACTGGACGCTGCTGGTGCGCCGGTGTTTCTCGTCCTCGAGACCTCGAAGGGCCAGCTGGTGAGCGCTGAGATCTTTATTGGCGCCACGTACGGATATGACGTGCGTGGCGAACTTGTCTGCGAAAAGGGAACCGTCTCCCTGCGTGCGCCCGTCTACACGGAAACCAATGCCGACTTGACGAACGGGATCGGCTATCCCGCCGACTGGCGCCCGCGCTTTGCCGATGCCTATCGGCTGCAAGCACAGGCCTGGATAAGAGCAATCGAGAGCGAGACGCCGGTTGGGGCCAGCACTTGGGATGGATATGCCGCAGCAGCTGCTGCTGAAGCGGGATTGCAATCGCTTGCCGAAGGCCGCCACACCGCGATCCGCTTGGTTGAACCGCCGGCTATCTTTCGATAGTCGTCACCGGCTGGTGACCGTAGGAATCCTTGGATCAGTGTTCTTCTGCAGCCGGGCTGCGAGCGCCACCGTTAGAGCCTGGGCAAGGCACATAGGCGCCGCCAGGGAGCGGGAAAATGTGTATCCATGTTCCGGCACGGCAAACAGCACCTTTGCGTTCTTAGCAAGGGGAGAAAGCGTGCTGTCTGAAATTGCGATGATGGGAACCCCTCTGCCTGCCGCTTCTTCCACGACGTTGACAACCTCGTTCGCGTAGAACCGGAAGGACACAGCAAACAGAACATCCGACTTACGGATCGCTCGGGCCATGTGCGTGGCCAGACCGCCTCCAGGATCGAGGAGGATGCAGCGCTTCCCCAGCATCGTCAGGATGTAACGAAGAAGTTCGACGACAGGAGCCGAACGGAGCTGACCGATCAGATAGATGACATCGGCTTTTTCGAGAAGGCTGATTGCTCTGGCAAGCTCTTCCGCCTTTATCTGCGCAAGCATGTCTTGAAGCGAAGCGATATCGCCAACTACAAGATCGCGCATGAATCCGAACTCGCCACGGTCTGTTCGCGAGCCGAGCTCGCTTTTCAGGGCCTTGATGCGCGCCTCGAAACCGGGAGCTGCGGTGGTAAGCCGCCTTTGAAACAACTCCTGCAGACTCTTGAACCCGTCATACCCCAGCGCTTGGGCGAAGCGTACCAAGCTCGACGCGTGAACACCACAGCGCTTGCCAATGGCATTCACAGAATGCACCGCTACATCGTTTGGGTTCTGCGTCAGGTAGAGCGCAATCTTTTGATAGGCATTGCTCATGTCGGTATAGGAATCATGGATTACCCGGATCAACTCCTCGTACCCCGCCGGCGCCTTCGTTCTTTGCATCGGTGCTCTCGCAATCTTCATTGCACGATGCCGCCAATGGACGGCTCTCTTCATTAAAAAATTGAAAGACAGGCTCGCATGCCGCCAGGCAAGAAGGACTCGCGACGCCGTCTCCCACTACTCCTGGTTTCCGCCGGTTCCGGCCAAGTTTCCCTAGGGAAGTGAAGATCCCGCAATGGCCCGATCCGCGTGTGAAATTGATGTTGCAGGATTACGTTATATGCAATATCAATTGCATGAAAGTGGCGATGTGAGGCAGCCGGGAAGAGCTGACCCCGCACCAGGGAGGGAATGCGTGGCGTTGCTTGATGTGCGAAGGTGGCGACCGGCCGGAAAATGCAACTCGGCTTTGAGCTGACGGGCACGAAAGGCTCCCTCGTATACGCAAGAACGCCTCAATGAACTGCTTCATTATCGCATCAGCGGCGACCCACGCCATAACGGCTACACCCGTATTGAGGCGGGGCCTCAGCATCATCCCTACGGACTGTTCTGCGTCGCGCCAGGACACCAGCTGGGCTTTGATGATCTCAAGACGATCGAAGTTGCTGAATTCCTGGAAGCTATCGGCGGTGGTGAAAGGGCGCGGCCCGACTTTCGCGAAGCTTGGGAAATTCAGAAGATTATCGATACTGCGGTTCGATCATCCAAATTGCCAGACTTGGCAAGCAACCAAGTAGTAGGCAACAGATTTTGTAATTTATGATAAAATAGCTGAGCAAAAGCGGCCACAAGAGCTGCATGACAGGGAGGTACCAGAGTGGCTCTGCTTGAAGTTCGTAACGTATCGAAGAGTTTCGGCGCTATCCACGCGGTAAACGACATTAGCTGGTCGATCGAGCCCGGCGAGGTCGTGGGGTTGATGGGCGACAATGGTGCCGGCAAGTCCACCCTGGTCAAGCTGATTGCTGGGAATTTTCCGCCAACGGACGGGGAAGTTCTCGTAGATGGCGAGGTCTGCCATTTCCATAAGCCCATCCAGGCGCGCGCGAAGGGTATCGAAGTCGTCTACCAGGATCTCGCGCTTGCCGATAATCTCACCGCCGCGCAGAACGTGTTCCTGGGCCGCGAGCTAAACAAGGGGTTCTGGCCCTTTCGGGTGCTCAACAAGCAGGCGATGATCGACCGATCGGCTAAATTGTTCGACGAACTGAAATCCGAAACGCGACCACGCGATCTGGTCAAGAAAATGTCGGGCGGCCAGCGCCAGGCGGTGGCCATCGCCCGCACCCGGCTTTCCAACTCCAAGCTCGTCCTGATGGACGAACCGACCGCCGCCATTTCGGTGCGCCAGGTAGCCGAGGTGCTTGAACTCATCCGCCGTTTGAAGCACCAGGGAGTGGCGGTCATCCTCATCAGTCATCGTATGCCCGACGTGTTCGCGGTGAGCGACCGCATCATCGTCATGCGGCGCGGTACCAAGGTTGCCGACAAGGCAACTACGTCGACATCGCCGGAGGAAATCACCGGCCTGATTACGGGAGCGATCCGTGCAGCATGATCTCGTCAAGGCGCCCGAAATCGTTCATGCCGCAATTTCAGATGTTGTGGAGAACAAAGAACAGACTTTTGGTGCGCGCGTCATCGCGAGCCAACCATTCTGGGTGACGATCGCGCTTTTCGTGCTGGTCGCGGTCATGGCCATCAATGAACCGAGCTTCGGCACCACCGAAAACGCCGCCAATGTCACGCGCAACTTCGCGCCGATCGGAATCATGGCGATGGGGATGACCGTGGTCATCATCACCGGCGGCATTGACCTTTCCGTAGGGTCCGTGATGGGCCTGGTGGCGATTGTCGCCGGCCTGTTCCTTACTTGGCATTACTCCTGGTATGTTGCCTTCACGATGGGGATGATTGCCGGGCTTGCTTGCGGCATGGTCAACGGCTTTTTCGTGGCCTATATCGGTATGCCTTCCTTCGTCGTCACGCTTGGTATGTTGTCAATCGCGCGGTCGCTTGCGGTGGTGTTTTCGGCCAACCAGATGCTCTATCAGTTCGGGCCCGACGCACCGATCGTCAAGGCCATCGGTCAGGCGAAATGGCCTTCGCACGCGCCGGCCGGTTGGGCACCGCACTGGATTCCCGAATTGTCCTCGCATTTCTGGGTCATGGTCGGGCTGGCCCTCATCGTTGGCTATGTGTTCAATTCCAAAGCCTGGGGCCGCCATCTCTTTGCGATCGGCGGCAACGAGCAGGCTGCGCGGCTCACCGGCGTTCCGGTCGATTGGATCAAATTTCAAGCCTATGTGTTTTCCTCATTCACCGCTTCGTTAGCCTCTCTGCTGCTGCTCGGCTACAACGGCTCGGCCATCAATGCCATGGGGCAGGGCTATGAGCTGCGCGTCATAGCGGCGACCGTGATCGGCGGGGCCAGCCTGATGGGTGGGTCGGGCACCGCCTTCGGGGCTTTCATCGGTTCGGCCTTTCTCGAGGTCATCCGCAATGCCTTGTTGATGGCTGGCATCGATTCCAATTGGCAGGGCGCATTTGTCGGCGCTTTCATCATTCTCGCGGTGCTTCTCGGCATGCAAACCGGGGGCAAGTCGATCATTGCGGCCGTTTTGGAGCGGTTGTTGCCGAAAAAGCACCGTTAGAAACCGAATTCACTGCGGGCAATCAGTGAAGGTCAACGAGGAGGAAACGAGATGAAAAGATTTCTCTTAGGCACGGCTATCGCTTTCGGCGCTATGTCCGTGGCGATGTCCGGCGCCCAGGCGAAAGACGTCTTCGCTTTGGTGCCGAAGAACATGAACAATCCATTCTTCGATCAGGCTCGCGACGGCTGCAAGAAAGCCGAAGCGGAATCAAAGGGTGCCTTTGAATGCATGTATATCGGCCCCGGCGAACACGGCGGCGGCGAGGAGCAAGTGCAAATCTTGCAGGATCTCGTCGCCAAGAAGGTGAACGGCATTGCCGTATCGCCATCCAATGCCGCGGCCGTGGCAGTGGCGTTGCAAGCTGCCAAGGCTGCGGGCATTCCCGTTCTTACCTGGGACTCCGACCTCCTGCCTGACAGCAAGGGCCTGCGCGCAGCCTATATTGGCACTCATAACTACGAGATCGGCGTGAACCTCGCCAAACTCGCCATGCAGATCAAGCCGAAGGGCGGCACGGTGTGCATCCAGTCGGGCGGCGCCGCTGCGGCTAACCACAATGAACGGATGCAGGGAATTCGCGACACATTGTCGGGCAAGAAATCGGCCGCTTCTCCTGGCGACCGCTTGACGGGCCAGAACGGCTGGACCGAGATTCAGGGTTGTCCGCTTTATACGAATGACGACTTCCCGGTATCTGTACAGCAGTTCACCGACACTATGGCGAAGAACCCGAAACTCGATGCCTTCATCCCGACCGGCGGTTTCCCGCAGTTCATTCCCGACGCAAACCGTGCCGCGGTGATGCCGTATAAGGACAAGATCGCCTCTAAGGCACTTGCCCTTGTGGTGGCAGACACCCTGCCGGTGCAGATCGATCAGATGAAGGAAGGCCTGTCCCTCGGCCAGGTCGGCCAGCGCCCGTTCGAAATGGGCTACAAGACGATGTTGGCGCTGGAAGCGATGAAATCGGGCAAGCCCGCGCCCGCTGATCCTACTTACACCGGTCTTGATGTTTGCACGCCCGAGACCGTCGCCACCTGTATCGGCAAGTAACTCTGTTCAATTGCGATGACGGGACGGGAGGTAACTCCCGTCCCGTTGTCTTAAAAGGGCGCTGGGCGCATCTGCCTTCTACTTTTGATGGCAATCTCCGCCCCTGACCAACGAGCGATTGATCGATCCCCACGGCCCCCGGAAGTGGCGGCTGCCGTAGTTACGGAGCGTAATGAAAGCTTCAGACGCCTATTCCGTTGATTTCGCAGAATTGCCGCATGCGATGAGCGGCGCGGTCCGGATCGACGAGGAGACGGGCAGTGTCGGCTAACCGGAAAATGTCGGCGTAATGGAGGATGCCACGGGTCGACTCTAGGCCGCTCACCATTCGGAAGTGGTCCTGGAAGCCATTGAGCCAGGCAAGGAACACCACACCCGCCTTGTAGTATTGCGTCGGCGCTTCGAAGATTCGCCGCGACAACGGCACTGTCGAATCGAGGATGGCGTGGTAGCCGGCGTGATCAGCAGCCGCGAGGCGATCAAGGGCCGCGGCTGCTGCTGGGGCGATCGGGTCAAAGATGCCGAGCAGACCGTGCGAAAAGTTGCGGCCATCGCCCTCGATGAGGTCGGCGTAGTTGAAATCGTCACCGGTGTACATGTTGACTCCGGCCGGCAGTCGGGCGCGCATGCGCTCCTCGTGGCGGCGCTCCAGCAGCGAGATCTTGATGCCGTCGATCCGGTCGGCGTGGGCGGCGATGAGGTCAAGGCAAGTGGTCATGGCCGTCTCGATCTCACGCGAGCCCCAATAACCGGCGAGAGCCGGGTCGAACATGGCGCCGAGCCAGTGCAGGATGACCTTGTTGCGACAACCGGAGATCAGGCGGCCGTAGACGGCGAGGTAGTCATCGGCAGAACGCGCAATGCGGCAGAGCGCTCGACTTGCCATCAGGATGACCCGCCCACCATGGGCCTCGACGTGGCCGATCTGCTCCTCATAAGCTCTGACCACCTCATCGAGGCTGCGCACTTCACTCGTGACGATCTGATCCGTGCCGGCACCGCAGGCAAGATCGGCACCCGGGACGGTGTTTGCCTCGGCGAGTGAGCGGCGGATTAATTCCTTCGCTTTCGACCAGTCGAGGCCCATTCCGCGTTGCGAGGTGTCCATGGCTTCGGCGATCTTGAAGCCGAGACGCCACAGGTGATGGCGAAAAGCGAGAGTTGTCTCCCAGTCAATGGCGCAGTCGGACCACGGATCATGTGAAGCAAGTGGATCCGCGACCACGTGGGCCGCCGCATAGACGATGCGCGGGAAGCTGCCGACGTGGCTCATCCCGTAGGGCGAAGCCGGGCCGAGCTGGTAGCTTTCAATTGCACGATCGTTCCGCGGCAAAAATAGCGACGCCACCATATTTCCTCCTCCCGCCGGGCGGTCACAATTTGGAACGTTCCAAATATATATCAAGGACAAAGAAGACGATCAATGAATTTTGTTCATACAATAATGGATATTGCAAAAGGGCTACACTCCTGATATGGAACGTTCCAATAGATAAGGAAGTGCAGGGATGGCGGGCGCGAAGAGTGCAGCGCGTACGGTTACGATTATCGACATCGCCCGGGAGGCCGGGGTGTCGAAATCGACCGTGTCGCTCGTCCTCAAGATGAGTCCGCTCGTCAAGGACGAGACCCGTCAGCGCGTGACCAAGGCGATGGACGCGCTCGGCTATGTTTACAACCGTGGCGCGGCCAGTCTGCGACGGTCGCGATCTGACATCGTCGGCATGGTGATCAACGATCTCGCCAATCCCTTCTTTGCCGAACTCGCCATCGGCATTGAGCGGGCCCTGCAGAATTCGGGGTTCATTCCCTTCGTCGCCAACACGGCCGAAAGCGTGGTGCGCCAGGCCGAGGTTGTGCGTTCGATGCGCGAGCACGGGGCGGCCGGCCTCATCCTTTGCCCGGCGCTCGACACCGATGCCGCGGAGATCGAGCGGCTCGGTTCCGGTCTGCCTATCGTCCTCGCGATCCGGCGGATCATGGGCGCCCGCGCCTCGCTCGTCGTTTCCGACAATGTAGCCGGGGCCGCGCGCGCAACCGAACACCTGGTCAACCTCGGTCATCGCGACATCGCCTTCCTTGGCGGCATTGGTCATATGGTCGTCTTTCAGGACCGCGTCGCTGGTTTCACGCGCGCCATGAATCAGGCCGGCCTCGCCGTCCAGTCATCCCTGATCGGCGAAAGCATGCCGACCAAGGACGGGGGCTTCGATGCCATGAGCCGATTGCTCTCCGTCGACGGGCGGCCGACTGCGGTGGTTTGCTTCAATGACGTCGTGGCCATCGGCGCGATGCTCGCCATCGCTCGGCACGGGCTTGTCGCCGGGCGCGACATCGCGGTCGTTGGCTTCGATGACACGACCGAGGCGCGTCACGTCTCGCCGGCCCTGACCTCTGTCTCTGTCGATACCGGAGGTCTTGGCGAGCGGGCCGCGCAGATTCTGCTCCGGCAGATCAATGAGGGCGAGCGGCGCCTTGACATGTACACCGGCGAAGCCATGCTCGTCGTGCGCGAGAGCTGCGGGGCAAGACTCGGACGGAGGATCGCATCGTGAACAATGTACGTTGGGGATTGATTGGTGCGAGTACCATCGCACGGGAATGGATGATCGACGCAATTCGCGCGGCCGGAGGCGAAGTGGTGGCCGTCATGAGCGGCGACCCGGAGCGCGCAAACCGTTTTGCCGCTGAGAACCGCATCGCGACAGCGGTGACGAGCCTCGATGCGCTCCTCGGGAGCGGTATCGACGCCGTCTATATCTCGACCACCAACGAGCTCCATTGCGCGCAGACGCTCGCCGCGGCTGCGGCGGGCAAGCATGTCCTTTGCGAGAAGCCGCTCGCGCTGAATCTCGCCGACGCACGACGCATGGTTGGGGCCTGCAAAGCGGCCGGCGTCGTGATGGGCACGAACCACCACTTGCGCAACGCTGCGACCCACCGGGCGCTGCGTGCCGCGATCAAGCAGGGCCGGATCGGCCGCCCCCTGTTCGCGCGCGTATTTCACGCCGTCTACCTGCCGCCGCATCTACAGGGCTGGCGTATCACGACGCCCGGCGCCGGGGCCGGTGTCATCATGGATATCACCGTGCATGATGCTGACACGCTGCGCTTCGTTCTCGACGATGAGCCGACCGAAGTGACCGCTCTCTCTCAGTCCAGCGGCATGGCGGCCGGCGGCATAGAGGATGGCGTGATGGGCGTCGTCCGTTTGCGCTCGGGCCTGACCGCCCAGTTCCACGACGCCTTCACCGCGAAATTTGCAACGACCGGCTTCGAGGTCCACGGCCGTGACGGGTCACTGATCGCCACCAACTGCATGACCCAGCGCCCAGTCGGCGAGGTCCTGCTGCGCACCGCTGCCGGCGAGGAGCGCCTGCCGCTCGAGCATGAGAATCTCTATGCCCGAGCCGTCAGGGCCTTTCACGCCGCGATCCGCGGCGAGGGCATGCCCGCCGCCACCGGCGAGGACGGAGTACGCTCGATGGCCGTCGCGCTTGCCGCTCTCGAATCGGCTGCGACCGGACGCGTCGTGACCCCGGCCATTGATTAGAACGGAGCTTCGCCCACCATGGCTTTCCCCCGCGTTCTCGCCGCCGACCAAGCTGCAGCACTTATTCCCGACGGCGCGACCGTGACCGTATCCTCCTCTTCGGCTCTCGGCTGTCCGGACGCTATGCTTGCGGCAATCGGCCGCCGCTTCGAGGAAACGGGCCATCCGCGCCGGCTGACGACGCTCCATCCGATCGCGGCCGGCGACATGTACGGGGTCAAGGGCATCGACCACATCGCAAAGGAGGGACTCCTCGCCAAGGTGCTCGCCGGCTCCTATCCTTCCGGGCCGTCTTCGGCCGAGCCTCCGGCCATCTGGCGGATGATCACCGACAATGTCATTCCGGCTTATAATATCCCCTCAGGCATCCTCTTCGACATGCACCGAGAGGCGGCGGCCAAGCGACCCGGTGTCATCACCAAGGTCGGCATGGATACGTTTGTCGACCCCAACCATGAGGGGTGCGCGATGAACGCAAATGCACGTGTGGCCCCGATCGTTAGCCGCGTGAACTTTGCCGGTGACGACTGGCTGTTCTTTCCGACAATCGTTCCGAACGTCGCCATCATCCGCGCCACCACGGCCGACGAACGCGGCAACCTCTCCTATGAGCATGAGGGGGGAATTCTCGGCCCGCTCGATCAGGCGCTGAGCGTGCGCAACAACGGCGGCCTGGTGATCGCACAGGTCAAACGCCTCGCCGCCGCCGGTTCGTTACGGCCGCATGACGTCGTTGTCCCGGGAGTCCTCGTCGATGTGATCGTCGTCGCACCCGATCAGAAGCAAACGACCCACACGCCCTACGATCCCGCGATATCAGGCGAAATCTTCCGCCCGTTGTCGACGTTCGAGGCGCCGGCGTTTGGCGTCGGCAAGACGATAGCGCGTCGCGTTGCTCAAGAACTGCGGGATGGCGATGCCGTCAATATCGGCTTCGGCATCTCCGCCAATGTGCCACGCATCCTGATTGAAGAGGGCCACCACGGTGCTGTGACCTGGATGATCGAACAGGGCGCTATCGGCGGCATTCCTCTGTTGGATTTCCAGTTTGGCTGCGCCTCAAACGCAGAAGCGATCGTGCCATCACCTGCGCAATTCACCTATTTCCAGGGCGGCGGCTTCGATATGTCGTTGTTGTCCTTCTTGCAGATCGATCGCCACGGCTGCGTAAATGTCTCCAAGCTTGGAATACGACCTCATGTGACGGCCGGAGCCGGCGGTTTTGTCGATATCACTGCGCGGGCGAAGAGGATCGCCTTCTCGGGCCTTTTCACTGCCGGTGCCGCGCTCGAAATCCAGGACGGCAGGCTTCACATCAGGCGCGAAGGTAAGGTAAAGAAACTTGTCGAAGCCGTCGAGCAGATCTCTTTCTCGGGGCCCCGTGCTGTTCAGCAGGGGCAGGAGATTGTGTATGTCACCGAGCGTTGCATGATGCGGCTGGAACCAGCGGGGCTGACCGTCCTGGAGATCGCACCCGGCGTCAATCTCGAGCGTGACGTGCTGGCGCAGTCCGAATTTCCGTTGCTGGTGTCTCCGCAGCTGAAAACGATGGACGCGAACTTGTTCCATCCCGAACCGATCAGGCTGCAGCTGCGTCCGGCAATGGAGGCGGCGCAGTGAGTCCGTTCGTCCAACTCGCATTCGATGGCCCGCTGGCGCGATTGACGCTGAAGCGCGGCGACAAGCTCAATGCGCTCGATCAGGCCATGATCCACGCGCTTGCTGATGCGGCTCGTACGATCGACGAGACGGATGAAGCGCGCGTCACGATCCTGAGTGGCGAAGGCAAGGCATTCTGCGCCGGCGGCGACATCGGCGCCTGGGGTGCACTGCCGCCGTTGGACATGTGGCGAAGCTGGACACGTGCCGGTCATCGCGCGTTTGAAGCGCTCGCGCGGCTACGTACGCCCTTGGTCGTTGCGCTAACGGGTCACGCCTTCGGTGGCGGCCTGGAACTGGCGGCTGCCGGCGATTTTCGCATTGCCGAGCGCGGCGTCAAATTGGGCTTGCCCGAGACGGGCCTCGGCATGGCGCCTGGCTGGTCGGGGTCGCAGCGGCTGGTCCGTCGTTTCGGCGCATCGGTCGTTCGCCGCATGGCGCTGGCCGGACAGCTGTTCGAGGGCGAGGCCGCGCTTGCGCTAGGCCTTATCGATGAGATCACAGAACCCGGTCAGGGATTGGTGCGTGCAGAGGCCATGGCTGCCGATATCGCCAAGCGCGGTCCCATCGCCGTCCAGATCGTCAAGGCGATGATCAACTTTGCCGAAGGCGAGGACATGGATGCACCGATCGAGGGGCTCGCGGGCGGGCTGACGGCGACGACACAAGACCTGGCCGAAGGTGTCGCGGCGTTTCGTGCCAAGCGCGCGCCGACGTTCCGAAACATCTGAAAGGACCTTGAGCCGTGAGCGCATTCGCTTCAGTATTGCTCAAAGACCGGACCGCGGAGGTTGCGCTCGGACAGGGCGCTGTCGCCGACGATACCGAGGAAAAAACGTTCCATGTTCACGAAGGCCCGTGCATGAGCTGGTGGCTCCCACGGACCTGACCTGAACCAAAAGATCGGAAGCCAAATCAAGGCTTCTAGAAACGGCGCCGGACCGAATCCGGTGGGAGAAGATGCCCTGGAAGGTAGAACATGAAACTTCGTAGTCTGTTATTGACTAGCGCGATGGCCGCTTCGGTTCTCGGCTTTGCCACGACCGCAAACGCAGCCGACAGCAAAGAAGTGCAGATGCTGCACTGGTGGACCTCAGGCGGCGAGGCCGCCGCGCTAAATGTCCTGAAGCAAGACCTCACCAAGGAAGGATATGTTTGGAAGGACGTGCCCGTTGCCGGTGGCGGCGGCGCGGGCGCCATGACAACACTGAAGGCGATGGTCGCAGCCGGCAATCCGCCAACCGCGTCCCAGATTCTCGGCTATTTCGCGCTCGACTATGCGGAAGCCGGCAAGCTCGGCGACATCACGGCGCTCGCGACCAAGGAAGGCTGGGACAAGCTCGTCCCAACCGCGCTGCAGAAGTTCACGACCACCAACGGCAAGTGGGATGCCGTTCCGGTCAATATCCACTCCGTCAACTGGATATGGCTCAACAAGGCCGCGATGGAGAAGATCGGCGGCACGGAACCCAAGACCTTCGACGATTTCGTAGCTCTGCTCGACAAGGCGAAGGCGGCGGGCCTCATTCCGCTCGCGCTCGGCGGTCAGCCCTGGCAGGAAGCCACCATGTTCGACTCGGTTATCGCTTCCACCGGCGGCATCGAGTTCTACAAGAAGGCTATCATCAATCTCGATGAATCTGCCCTGAAGTCGGACACCATGAAGAAGGCCTTCGACAACCTCGCCAAACTTCGTTCTTACACCGACCCGAACTATGCCGGCCGCGACTGGAACCTGGCCACCGCCATGGTGATCAAGGGCGACGCGCTCGTGCAGGTGATGGGCGACTGGGCCAAGGGCGAATTCCGGGCGGCCAACAAGGAAGCCGGCAAGGACTTCATCTGCTACCGCTTCCCGGGCACCGACGGCGCGGTGATCTACAACTCAGACATGTTCGCCATCTTCAATGTGCCCGCCGATCGCAAGGCGGCACAAAACGCCATGGCCGAAGCGACCATGAGCAAGAGCTTCCAATCCGCCTTCAACGTCATCAAGGGCTCGGTGCCGGCCCGCATGGACGTACCTGATACCGACTTCGACATGTGCGGCAAGAAGGGCATAGCTGACGTCAAGGCTGCGAACGCGAACGGCAACTTTGTCGGCTCGCTGGCGCAGAATTACGCTCAGCCCCCGGCGGTTGCTGCAGCATATGACGATGTCGTCACCAAGTTCTTCCATGGTGAGATCAAGACGTCTGATGCCGCTGTGACCGAACTCGTCAAAGCGTTGAACAACGCCAAATAGTGCGTTCCTGAACATGCCTCTCTCCGTCATCGGAGAGAGGCATGAGTAACCGGCTTGTTGGTTGGTGCGATGCATCCGCTCCGCAATGACCATCGAGGCAACAGTGCATAAGCGAGCGGCGCTGCCGTGAGCTGACGGGAGATATGCATGTCTGTAACGATCGCTCCGGTCGCCGTAACCGATGGCCGGCCGAGCCCCGCGCTGCGCGCACGCATTCAGGGTCTCGTGCCGAAGCTCGTTCTCGCGCCGTCGTTCCTGCTCGTCTTGATTTTCGTATATGGCTTCAATCTTTGGACGGTATTTTTGTCCTTTACGAATTCGAGGGCGTTCGCGAGTACCAAGCTGATCGGCCTCGCCAATTACGAAAAGCTTTGGAACTGGACGTTCGAGACCGACCCGCCGTCGAGCTGGTACACCGCGATTGTCAATATCGGCATCTTCGGCGGGCTCTATATCGTCTTCTGTCTCGTGCTCGGCCTGACGCTGGCGATCCTGCTCGATCAGAGGATTCGCGGCGAGGGCATTCTCCGCCCGATCTATCTCTATCCGCTCGCGCTGTCGTTTATCGTCACCGGCACGGCGTGGAAGCTTTTTCTCGATCCGGGCATCGGGCTCGAAAAAGCCGTCCACGATTGGGGCTGGACGAGCTTCAAGTTCGATTGGGTCGTCAATCCCCGCATGATGATCTATTGCGTCGCGATTGCCGGTATCTGGCAGTCGTCCGGCTTCGTGATGGCGATGTTTCTCGCGGGCCTTCGGGGAGTGGACGGCGAGATCCTGAAGGCTGCGCAAATTGATGGCGCCTCCACCTATGCGACCTATCGGCGGATCGTGATCCCGATCATGCGGCCGGTCTTTCTCTCCGCCATCATCGTGCTCGCCCACATGGCGATCAAATCGTACGATCTCGTGTTGTCCGTCACCGGCAAGAACCCGGGCGGGGCCGCCGAGCTGCCTTCGACCTTCATGTATTCCTACACGTTCACGCGCAACCAGATGGGGGTAGGCTCCACCAGCGCGGTCATCATGCTGATGACGATCGCCGCGATCATGATTCCTTACCTCTACTCGGAACTGCGGGAGAAGGGCCAATGACCGCCGCAGATCTTGTCGTTGCTCCGCCGCCTCGACCCCGTTCAGGCCAATCCGTCATCACGCGGGTTGTGATCTACGGGCTGCTGTTCTTTTTCGCGGTCATCTATCTGGTGCCGCTCATCGTGATGGTGATGACGTCGTTGAAGCCGCTCGACGAAGTCACCGGCGGCAATATGTTTGCGCTGCCGAAATCGGCAACGTTCGCCCCCTGGACCAGGGCCTGGGGCGAAGCCGCCATCGGCGTCTCCGATACGGCCGGGATCAGCGGCTATTTCATGAATTCAATCAAGATGGTTGTGCCGGCGGTTCTGATCTCGACGCTGCTCGGCGCATTGAATGGCTATGTCCTCACCAAATGGCGCTTTCCCGGCCACAAGCTCGTATTCGGCATGATGCTGTTCGCCTGCTTCATCCCGTTCCAATCCGTCATCATTCCGATGGCGGTGATCCTTGGACTGCTAGGCCAGATCGGCAATCAGCTCATTGACGCCACCGGCTTTTCATTCGGTTTCGGCAATCCGACCGTCAACCTGGTGATTTGCCATGTGGTTTATGGCCTCGGCTTCACGACGTTGTTCTTCCGGAACTACTACGAGGCGTTTCCGACGGAACTGGTGAAGGCGGCGATGATCGACGGCGCGGGCTTCTTCCAGATCTTCCGGCGCGTCCTGTTGCCGAACTCGATGCCGATCATCATCGTCACCGTGATCTACCAGTTCACGAACATCTGGAACGACTTCCTGTTCGGGTCGACCTTCGCCGCCGGTGACCAGTCGCCGATGACGGTCGCGCTGAACAACCTCGTCAATACCTCGACGGGGGTCGTCGAATACAACGTCAACATGGCTGCGGCCATCATCGCCGCCGCGCCCACTTTGTTCGTCTATGTCGTCGCAGGGCGCTACTTCGTGCGTGGGCTGATGGCAGGCGCGGTGAAAGGATAGAACATGGCGTTCCTTGAGATAAGCGGGCTTCGCAAGCGCTTTGGCTCGCTGGAGGTCCTGAAGGGTATCGACCTGACCCTGGATAAGGGCGGTTTCCTCGTGCTGATCGGCCCCTCGGGTTGCGGCAAGTCGACTCTCCTCAGCACCATTGCAGGTCTGGAAACGATCAGTGCCGGCGAGATTCGTATCGAAGGTCAGCGGATCAATGATCTCCACCCCTCGAAGCGCGACATTGCGATGGTATTTCAATCCTACGCGCTTTATCCCAACATGACGGTCGCCGAGAACATGGCGTTCGGTATGGAAATGCGCGGCGTGGCGAAGCCCGAACGCGAAAAGGCCGTTGCAGAGGTCGCGAAGACGCTCCAATTGGAGCATCTTCTCAAACGCCGTCCGAGCCAGCTTTCAGGGGGGCAGCGCCAGCGCGTCGCGATGGGGCGCGCATTGGTTCGCGAGCCCCGCGTCTTCCTGTTCGACGAGCCGCTTTCCAATCTCGATGCCAAGCTGCGGGTCGATATGCGGGTTGAGATCAAGCGCCTGCACCAGCGAACGGGTGCGACGATCGTCTATGTCACGCACGATCAGATCGAAGCCATGACGCTTGCGACGCGCATCGCCGTCCTGAAGGACGGCGAGCTTCAGCAGGTCGGCACGCCATATGAAGTCTACAACACGCCCGCAAATCTATTTGTCGCCGATTTCATGGGCTCGCCGTCTATGAATCTGCTCGAAGGCAGGGTCTCCCGATCGAACGGCGCGGCCTCGGTCGTCATCGAGCGCGCGGGAACTGTTCCGATCGCGTTTCCTGCTCCCACGAGCGCTAACGTGGAAAAGCTTAGCGAGGGCGCCAGGGTCATCTTCGGCATTCGTCCTGAGGCTGTCAGCGATCCCGAAAGTGTGAACGCGAAATCGAAGAGCGTCACGACGTTCACGAGCGATGTCGAGATTGTCGAGCCAGCCGGATCGGACACATTCGTGGTCACCTCGATTGCCGGCAAGGAGGTTACCGCGCGGATGCGGGCTGATTCCGACATTCGTGTCGGGCAGAGCCAAGTGTTTGCACTGAACCTCGACAAGGCAGTCTTGTTCGACCCGGCCACGACGCATCGAATTTAAGCCATTTGCCGCCGCCGGCCCCTGTTGCTGACCGGGCATGGGGACAGTTAGTCACTGCCACGAACGTCTTGTCGCGAGGTTCCCTTGTCTGAGCCAACCGCATTGAGCCATGCCTCAAGCCCCGACGTGATCATCGTCGGATCAGGCATGGGTGGCGCGACGCTCGCCGCCGGGCTCGCGCCGACGGGGGCTCGCATCGTCATTCTCGAGCGCGGCGAACAGCTGAAGGATACTCCCGAAACACGCGACGCACGGGCCATCTTTCAACGTGGATTTTATCGCCCAACCGAGACGTGGACGGACGGAGCGGATCAACAGTTCAATCCCGGCAACTATTATTATGTCGGTGGAAACAGCAAGTTTTACGGTGCGGTCCTGATCCGATACCGCGCGTGCGACTTCCGGCCGATCGCACACGCAGAAGGGACGACCTCAGGCTGGCCGTTCGATTACGACGAGTTGGAGCCCTGGTATACAAAGGCCGAGAGCTTGTATCGCGTCTGCGGTGCGCTCGGTGACGACCCCACGGAACCACGCCATTCCGCACCCTATCCTTTGCCGGCCATCCCTGACGAACCGGCCATCGCGGCAACCCGCGAACGATTGCGGAAAACGGGACTGCACCCGGCGTCGCTCCCGCTCGGTGTCGACATCCGTGCCTGGATGAAACGCGCGGCCACGCCCTGGGACGCGTTTCCTGATGCGCGGACCGGAAAGATGGACGCCGAGACTTGCGGTCTTACTGCCGCGCTCGCCCATCCCAACGTCACTCTGCAGACAGGGGTGAAAGTCCAGCGCCTGATCATGGCGCCCGACGGCAAATGTGTTGAAGGCGTTGAATGCGACATTGGTGGCGAGCGGCACGCGCTGAAGGCCAGGCTGATCGTGCTGTCCGCCGGCGCGGTCAATTCGGCTGCGCTGCTGCTGCGGTCCTCGGAGCGCGGCGTTGCCAACAGAAGCGACAAGGTCGGCCGGCATTTCATGAACCACAACTCGTCAGCCGTATTAGCTGTCGACCCGCGAACGATCAATGACTCCATTTATCAGAAGACGTTCGGTATCAATGATTTCTATGTCGACGACGGCGCAGGCGGTCCGCCGCTTGGCAACATCCAACTGCTCGGTCGAGTAACTGGTCAAATCCTCAAAGCCAATCTGCGTCAGATTCCCGAATTCGCATTGAACTGGATCAGTCGACACGCCGTCGACTTCTACGCCATGAGCGAGGATCTGCCCAATCCCAATAGCCGCGTCACACTCGACGGAGCGGGGATCCGACTCGATTGGAAACGCAGCAACTGGGCCTCGCATCTTGCCCTGGTCGCGAAATTGCGCGAGCGGCTTCGTGCTGCGGGTTACCCGATCGTGCTCGCGCGCGCGTTCGATCGCCGTACACCGTCGCATCAGTGCGGCACCGTGCGCATCGGCACGGACCCGGCTGAGGCGCCGCTCGACCCATACTGCCGAGCTCACGACCACCCTAATCTGTTTGTGGTTGACGCGAGCTTCATGCCCTCGTCTGCGGCGGTCAACCCGGCCTTGACGATCGCGGCGCAGGCCCTGCGCGTCGCCGATCACATCGTCTCGACCAGGTTTGTCGCATGACGAGCCGGCCCGTTGCCATCGTCACCGGCGCTTGCCGGGGTATCGGCCGCGCCACGGCTGAAGCGCTCGCCGGGCGGGGCTTCGATCTTGCCGTGACCGATCTCATGCCGGAGGCGGAGGGCGAGGTATTGCTGCAGGACCTCGCCCGCCGCGGCTGTCGGGCGCTCTATCGGCCAGGCGACATTGCCGACCTCGCCACGCACACGCCGTTTGTCGAACGGACGCTTGCCGAATTCGGTCACATCGACTGTCTCGTCAACAATGCCGGCATGGGCGCTGTCGCGCGGGGCGATCTCCTCGATCTCGAGCCAGAGAATTTCGACCGGATCATAGCCGTTAACCTGCGCGGCACGGTTTTTCTGACACAGGCCGTGGTCAGCGCCATGCTCTCGCAACCGCCCGGCGACGCGCCGCGATCGATCGTGACGATCACATCGGTGTCGGCTGAACTCGCCTCGTCCGAGCGCATCGATTACTGCATGTCGAAGGCTGCTCTCGCAATGTGGGTGCGTGGCCTAGCGCTCAGGCTCGCGTCCGAAGGCGTCGGCGTCTTCGATGTGCGCCCCGGCATCGTGCGGAGCGCGATGACGGCGAAAGTTGCCGAAGTATATGACGAGCGCATCGCTGCCGGGCTGGTGCCGGCGCGACGCTGGGGCGAGACCGGCGACGTGGCCACTGTCGTCGCGAACCTCGCCTGCGGCGACTTCGCTTTCGCGACCGGCAGTGTCATCGCCGTCGATGGCGGGCTCTCCATTCCGCGATTCTGATGGCCGACGATTTGAGGGCAGATCCCATGACCTACGACTACATCATCACGGGTGCGGGATCAGCCGGATGCGTTCTCGCCTATCATCTGAGCGAAGATCCGACCATCCGCGTGCTCCTCGTCGAGGCGGGAGGACGCGACCTCAATCCGCTGTTCCATATGCCGGCCGGCTTCGCCAAGATGACGAAGGGAATAGCAGCCTGGGGCTTTTCAACAGTGCCGCAGCGTCACCTCGGCGGTCGCGCGCTCCGCTATACGCAAGCGAAAGTGCTCGGGGGCGGCTCCAGCATCAACGCCCAAGTCTATGCCCGCGGCAATCCCCAGGATTATGACGCCTGGGCTGCGGGGGCTGCGACGGGCTGGAGCTACAATGAGGTTCTGCCCTATTTCAAACGTGCCGAAGACAACCAACGCTTCGTCGACGCGTATCACGCGCGCGGCGGGCCGCTCGGTGTATCGGTTCCGATCAATCCGCTGCCGATCAGTGAAGCCTTCCTGCGAGCGGGGCAGGAATACGGAATTCCCTACAATCCGGATTTCAACGGCGCCCGCCAAGAGGGCGTCGGACATTATCAGGTGACGGTGAGCGATGCGCGACGTTGCTCCACGGCCACGGCTTACCTGAAGCCCGTGCGCGGCCGGTCTAATCTCACCATTCTCACACGCGCACACATCACGCGCATCGTCGTGGAGAAAGGGCGCGCCGTGGCCGTCGAGATGACGCGGGATCGCGGGCCTCTTGAGGTCGTTCGCGCCGATCGGGAAATTATCGTGACCTCGGGTGCGATCGGTTCGCCACGCCTTCTCCTGTTGTCGGGCGTGGGGCCGGCGGATCATCTCAAGTCCGTCGGCATCAAGCCTGTGCATGACCTGCCCGGCGTCGGCGAAAATCTTCAGGATCATCTCGACCTTTACGCTATCGCCGAGTGCAAGGGGGATTTCACCTATGACGGCTACGCTAAGCTGCACCGGACACTATGGGCGGGGCTGGAATATCTCCTGTTCAAGAGCGGCCCGGTCGCGTCCACGCTCTTCGAGACGGGCGGATTCTGGTACGCCGACGAGGCGGCAAGGGCAGCCTGCTGGCCCGACATCCAATTCCATCTCGGCCTCGGCTCTGGGATCGAGGCCGGAGTTGAGAAACTCGAGAATGCAGGCGTCACCCTGAATTCGGCATTCCTCAGGCCGCGCTCCCGCGGCACCGTTCGCCTCGGAAGCGCGGATCCGTTGGCGATGCCGCTGATCGACCCGAACTACTGGGAGGATCCCCACGACCGGTCGATGTCGCTCGAAGGATTAAGGATGGCTCGGGAGATCCTGCGGCAGCCCGCGCTTGCGCCCTTTATCCTGGCCGAGCGCATGCCAGGCCCGGCAACGGCAAACGAAGCCGAACTCACCGATTATGCCGTCAAGATCAGCAAGACCGATCATCACCCCTGTGGAACCTGCGCCATGGGGATGCACGAAATGGCGGTCGTTGACCCGGAACTCAGGCTCCGGGGTCTCAAGGGCATCAGAATCTGTGATGCGTCAGTGATGCCGCATATCACCTCATCGAACACAAACGCACCGACGATCATGATCGCCGAAAAAGCCGCCGACCTCATCCTGGGCAAGGCTCGCCTCCCAGCTTCCATGCTCCGTCAGGGATCGCCGATCTCCCTCCAACGGGAAACGCACGTATAAAGCCTGACAATTAGTTGCTCACGGATCTTTGTGTGGGCGTCATTCGACATCCCCAATGACCGCTAAGGTTCTGTCATCGCACGGAACGACCGCTTATGGCGCGAAGCAGTCGCTCGTAAACTATCGACGTCGGTTACGTCCCCAATAGCGGAAGAGTCTTCGCCTGCGCGCTGCCTTCAAGTCATTCGACCAAGGTCGCGCGGAGCTGGGCTGACAGTGCGCCATTTACTCGGGATGCCAGGATGAATCCACCGACGTTGTATCTGATATGCGGATGGATCTCATCTGAATAAGCTGGCTTATCTGACTACGCTGCATTTCTTAGTTTTCTCCCCATGAGCAATCCAAGCCCTTTCGAGGAGAACACTATGAACCAATCATTCAAGCCCGTCCGTGTCGGACGCTATACCGTGCCAAACCGTCTGGTCATGGCCCCGATGACCCGCAGCCGCGCCAAGTTCGACGGCACGCCGGGAGAACTGGCCGCCGAATATTATGCCCAACGCGCCAGCGTCGGCCTGATCGTCACCGAAGGCACTCAACCTTCGGATGACGGACAGGGCTACCTCGCGACGCCCGGCATCTACACGCCCACGCATATCGCAGGCTGGAAGAAGGTGACCACAGCCGTGCATGACAAGGGTGGCCGTATCTTCATCCAGATCATGCACGCGGGACGTATGTCGCATCCCGACAACACGCCGCATCATCGTCAAGCCGTAGCGCCCTCCGCGATCGCGCCGGGGAGTCAGATGTTCACGGCAACAGGGATGCAGGACATTCCCGCACCGCGCGCACTGACGACGGAGGAAGTGCGCCGGACCGTCGTCGACTTCCGCCTTGCGGCGCGCTTCGCCATTGAGGCCGGCGCTGATGGTGTCGAGATTCACGGCGCGAACGGCTATCTCGTCCAACAGTTCTTCGCCCCAAACGCCAACACCCGCACTGATGAATATGGCGACTCCATCGCGAACCGCGCCCGTTTCGCCGTCGAAGTCGCCACGGCGATTGCCGAGGAAATCGGCGCGGACAGGACCGCCATCCGCCTGTCCCCCGGCATAACGATGTGGGGCATCGACGAAGGCGCGGAAGGTCCT
>Ga0209328_10000011_pt1 | contig 29993 bp, 25 predicted proteins | sample JacPinW_OM3H0_M1_FD_187954 | JGI IMG/M metagenome (GOLD analysis project Ga0209328, IMG submission 187954) | Forest soil microbial communities from Algoma, Ontario, Canada - Jack Pine, Ontario site 1_JW_OM3H0_M1 (SPAdes) (version 2) | ecosystem: Environmental > Terrestrial > Soil > Boreal... | reverse complement strand
TGAAAAATCCTGTCTTCGGGCTAGCTTTGGCGCTCATTTTTGCCCTATGTCACAGCACCGAAGTCTCAGAGGAGCCAGCACGATTGTTGCGAAACGCAATGTTCTGAAGCGTTTCGAGCGGGTCGAGCTGCTCAAGAAACGCGGCCAATGGAAAGAAGGTCGCAAAGTTGTCGGTCTTCCCAAAACGAAGCCGGACGCCTGATTTCGCTTTCGCTAGATCGACATCGATCTATCGCCGAAGTTGAACCGTGCGCTTGAATCGGTTCCTTGCCGCAGCCGGCATCGGTTCGCGGCGGCAATGCGATGAGCTGATCGCGGCCGGACGCGTCAGCATCAACGGCCGAGTTTGTACAAATTTCAGCGCGCAACCAAGCGAGCGCGATTATGTGAAAGTCGATGGCAAGCTCGTTCATCCCGAGCGCGGGATGACGATTGCGTTGCACAAACCGGCCGGATTTGTTTCGACCCGAAGCGATCCTTATGCGCGCGACACGATCTTCGATTTGCTGCCGCCAAAGTTTCCCCGTCTTTTCAATATCGGCCGGCTCGACACCCAGAGTGAGGGTTTGCTTCTGTTAACAAATGACGGCGACCTCGCGCAGCAACTCACTCATCCACGCTTTAAAATCGAGAAAGAGTACGAGGTCACGTTGGATCGACAATGGGAGAGCGCGCTGGCGCAGAAACTCTTACGCGGAATTTTTCTAGATGGTCAACGCGCCCAAATTGCGCGGCTCCATTCCATCGGTCCGACGAGAGTGCGCGTTGTTTTGCGTCAGGGAATTAATCAGCAAATCCGGCGCATGTTTTATGCGATCGGTTACGAAGTCAAACGGTTGGTGCGGGTACGGATTGGAAATCTCCGGCTGGGCGATTTGCCGCGCGGACATTGGCGCACGTTGAGCAAATCCGAGCTGAACGCTCTAACCCGGACGCCTAAAACAAACCGTGCGGGCGCGAGAGCAAGTAAATCCAGTTCGATAGCACCAAGATGACGGCGAGGAGACGAAGAAAACTTTTTTGCCACGGAGTGAATTGGACGATGCGTAATCGGGGCGCGCGAATTACCAAAACGGCGAAAGCGTAAGCGTCGAAGATCGACAATCCGCTCAAGAAGAGAAAGACGAGCGGGTTCCGCGTCCATGCGCTCCAGAAATCTGCATGGAAAAAGGCGATGGCCGAGCGAGTCGCGCCGCAAGTGATGCACGGATGTCCCGTGACTGCCAAAAAAATGCAATGCGGCCAGGGCAATCGAAGCGCCAACCAGACAATTGCCAAGCCGAGCGAACCAAGCGACACGCTGAGCCAGATCAGCTCATGATCGATTTCATTCGGCGCGAGACGGCGACGCGTCAGTTGCATCGCCATCGCTCACTGATTCGCGTGCATGAGGGCGCCAAACCCGCCGAGCATCATTACACAGAGGAATCCACCACAGCAGCAGACAATCACCGGAAGCAAGACAGCCAACACAGCGCGTCCGGTCTCTGTCTCATGGGCGCGAGCCAGGCCGATGCAACGAAGGATGATGTCCCATATTCCTGCGATCACACCGCCGCAGAGCGGGACAACCATCAGTGGAAATACGGACCCGCTGGCAAAACAAATTACTCGGAATGTCGTTTCAAACGGCTGTTTTGCGCCGCCTACGATCATTAAACAGACATGCAAAATGGCGGCGTTAATAAAAGCGCCGATCGCAACCAGGACTGGAACAAAAATTATTAGGATCACGCCGCCAATCCCCGCACCAATGAGATGGGCAAGAGGATTAGGCCTGTTAGCAAACATTCCAAGCGACTGAAACGCTAACTGGTAGATGAAATAGAAGACCAACCCGAAGCTTCCGCCGATGATTGCGTAAAGCAGCGGTTCACCGAGTCCGCCTTCGCGTCTCATCGCGGTAAAAGCCTCGCTCGGGCGGGTCAAGACCGTCTGCAACGTCTCGATGAATGCCGAAAAGAATCCCTTGGTGTGTCGCTCGTCCCACGGCAAGCCGCTTCGCGGCGCGGATGTCGATCCTGTAGTAGGAGCGATCATCGCTGGAGCGGTGGGAGTTTGAGGAGCAGGAGGAGCACTCGCGGCGGGCGCGGCGGCGAAGTCGTCAGCGAAGTCCGCAAATTGCGAAAGCGGTTGCCAACTCGCCATCCCTTCGCGCCAACCGAGATCGGTTCGAAGAAAGCGGCCGGCGCGAATTCCTTCGCGAACTTGTTCCTCCGGAAATGCGCCCAGACTGGTTGCGCCCCGATTAACGTGAATCATCGCCATAATCCGGCGTTTTAGTGACCGCTGCCGGCAAAGTCAACTTCACTTAGGCACGGCTGTCGTTATCGAGCGCGCGCCAGAAATACCAGGCCGCGACTGAGCGATGCGGCCGCCATTTTTCACCAAGCTTCATCAGCTGTTTCGGTTTGGGAAGTTTTCTCTTACCGAACGTCTTCGCGAATCCTTTCCGCACCCCGTAATCGTCCACCGGCCAGACGTCCGGCCGGCCGAGATCGAAAAGGAGCAGCATCTCGACGGTCCAACGTCCAATCCCGCGAACAGTGATCAGACGCGCGATGATTTCTTCATCGCTCATTTTCGCTAATCTGCGCGCGCTCGGCACCGTCCCGTCGATTGTTTTCGCGGCCAGATCTTTGATCGCGGCGACTTTGTTTCGCGAGAGACCCGCGCCGCGCAACTTTTCGTCAGGAGTTTCCAGAACTCGTTCCGGATCGAGATACTTGCTTCGCGGATAGAGAGCGCGGACGCGTTTCCAAATAGTTGCGGCAGCTTTTCCGCTTAACTGTTGGTAAGCGATGGACTCGGCCAACGCGTCGAATGGTCGAACCAATCCGCCCGGCTTCACGTTGTAGCGAAGCGAACGCTTGATCAGCGCAGCCATCCGCGGATCAGTCGCCGCCAAATGTTTTTCAGGCGTAGCCATGAGCCAACTTCTTTTCGCCCAGGAAAATGTTTTGCTCAACCGCGTGTTTTCGTTTCCGTGAAACCATGTCGCAAACGCAACTCACCTGGTATGGGCAATCGGGTTTCAAAATCGTCACGTCGGGAGGAAAAACGCTCTTGGTCGACCCGTGGCTGACCAATCCGGTTTTCAAAAAGGGCAAAGATGAACTGGTTGCTCTGAAAAATGTCGATCTCATTTTGCTTTCGCACGGACATTCCGATCACGTCGGGAACACGGTTGAGATAGGGGAAAAAACCGGAGCAAAGTTGGTCGCGAACTTCGATTTGTCGGCAGCGGTAGTGAAGGTCCTCGGTTATCCGAGGAAACAAGCGGAGAGCGACACTACCGGACACATCGGCGGACAGCTGACATTATTGAATGGCGAGGTGACGGTTTGCTTTGTTCCGGCCTGGCACGGGTCGACTGTGCAGAAAGATGAAACGTCGCCCGCGGTCCCCGCGGGCATGCCGACCGGGCTTATCATTTGCATTCGCAACGGACCGACAATTTATCACACCGGCGACACCGGATTTTTTTCCGACATCGCGCGCGTTTCCGATTACAACAAGATCGACATCATGCTGGTTTGCATCGGCGATCATTTTACGATGGGCCCGATCCGCGCGGCCGACGCGGTGAAACTGGTCGGTCCCCGAACTGTTATTCCGATGCATTACGGCACGTTTCCAGTGCTGACCGGAACGCCGGAGGCGTTTGGGGAGGAATTGAAAAAGCGCGACGTAAAAGCAGAGCTACGCGTAATGAAGGTGGGAGAGACGATCACAGTCTGAACAAAGAACGACGCAATCGGTGCGTGAAAAGAAGACTTGAAGCAATCGCGATCAAAGCCGTCGAAGAAAAAAGCGAAAATGGGAATTCTGGGAGATGGGGTTGCATTGGTTGAGAATCTCGTTCCAACCGGTTTGATCACGGCAGCGAGTAAACTGGTGGAAGCGCCGCTCGGTCTGGCGGATGTGGCGACAAGGCTTGTCGAAGCGCTAGCGATTAATTCGGTCACAGAGAAAACGCGGCGCGGACGACGCGTTATCGTCAAGCGCCGCAATCTGCACAGCGAGCAGTTAGCCGATCTGACTAATCTCTATTTCCGCATGGCCGACATTCCGATTCGGTTCTGGAGCAAGGTAGACGAATGGCAGCGGTGGGAAGTTGGCTGTTTTGAAATGCTAAATGGCGACCGCTATCGCGCCTACGCTTCGGGCAAGAGGTGCGTTATTGCCGAAAAACTGCCCGGCGAAAGTCTATGGGAACACCTGAATCGCGGCACGCTCACCCGCCGAATGTTGCAGGCCGCGGCTGGAGAATTTCGCCGGGCCCATCAATTTTGGAGCGACCATCTTCGTGGCCGCTGGTCCCATGGCGACGGCACTTCCCAGAATGTAATTTACGATCCGAGCAGTAACCGCGCACGACTGATTGACTTTGAAATTGTTCATGAGAGATCGCTCGCGACCGCTGCCCGACAGGCGGACGATTTGCTCGTCTTCCTGCTCGACATGGTAGGAATCGTACCGAGCCGACAATGGTTGCCCTTTTCGATGACGTTTCTGGAAGCCTACGGCGACCGAGAAGTTATCGGTCAGCTCCGAAAACAACTCGATCTGCCTGGCGGACTGGCTTGGATCTGGTGGGGCGTGCGCACGAATTTCACAAATCCGGCAAAAGTGAAGGGACGGCTGGCAAACCTGAGCCGGGCGATCGCCAAACTGAAATTCTACGAGGGGGCTGGCTCAGCCCGCGCCCGCAACAAACGCCGGCCTTCAATGATCTGCCAAACAATCAGGCCCGGAATACCGAGGCCGAGCTCCCGCAATCGCGTAATCAAAGAAAGAGCAAAGGCAGAGTCCCCGGGAATCCCGAGCAGACTGCCAACGAGAACATAGCCGCCTTCCTGAACGCCAATGCCACCGGGGACAGCAAAGGCGGCTGCGCGGATGGTGAAAGCCATGCTCTGCAGAATGAGCGCGTTGATAAAGGATGCCGGAAGATCCATGGCATACAGCGCGATCCAGGTCTCGCCAGAAGAGAGAAAAAGCGAAGCAATTGTCCAGGCGCAGCATCCGAGAAGGCCGCGGCGACGGCCATACAATGTGCGCACGGTGCGATCCAAAGTGTCGCCCTGTTGCACCAGCGATTGCCAATCGGAGGAACTGGTGAGACGCGAAATCAGACGCCCGACAAATCCGAACATTCCCCGCCGCTGGGCGAAAAAGAACCCGCTAAAAGCAAGAAGAGCAATCACCATTCCGAACAGAGTGGGACGAACGAAACTCGTTTGTCCCGTTGCCTGAACAAGAAGCACTAATCCCATCAGGGTAAATCCAGCCTGGACAAATACACCCAAAGTAAGATCGACAATCACCGTGCCCGCCGCGATGGGAAGTGACGCACCGTGCAAGGCGGCAAGTCGCGCGCGAATTATGTCTCCACCGATCGCGGCCGAAGGGACGAGCGTGCTGATCGATTCGCCGATCCAACGCATCCAAACAAGTTGGCGCAACGGAGGACGTTCCTTCGCTGGAAAGAGCACCCACCAGGCAGCGGCATCGAGAAATATTGGAATGGAATGATATGCCACGATGCCGGCGATGACCCATTCCGGCGTGACAAACGCATCGAGCACCTTGGCGGCTCCTTCTCGAATTAGTAACGCGGTAAAAAGCGCTGCCCCGCCGAAGCCGAGCAGATAAAATGTAAGTTGAACCTTACTGGGCGCTTTCATGTTCCAAAAACTTCGGCTCAGACCGAGCCAAAGCCGATCGTGATGCTACTACGAAACGCGGCCGAAGGCGTCCCTGGATGGACGCGACAGCGTTAAATCAGTGGCTCTGAAGCTGGCACCGCCGCAACTTCGGCCCGCACTGGAACCGGGACCGGGACCAACATCGCGGTTGCATCCGGCAGGACATCGGCCATGACTGGTGGCACAATCGCTCGCCGCAACGGACGCGAGACCAACAGACAAAATGTCAGCCAGCTCGTACCGAGAAATATTCCGCCGAGCACGTCGGTTAGATAATGTGCGCCGAGCGCGATCCGGCTAAACCCGACAAGAACGATAACGAAAGTCGCCGCCGAAAAGACCAACGCGCGACCGCCGCGATTTTTAATCATCGGAATAATGAATAGAGCGAGTTGCCCATAAAGCAGCGTGGCGCCGATGGTGTGACCGCTGGCAAAACTGTAACCCGACCAATCGACGAACCAGCCGTCAACAAATGGACGATGTCGATGCACCAAAATTTTGATCCACTCGTTCAAGAGCATTCCGCCAGGGACTGCCACAACCATCATCAGAAGCGACGGCCACCAGCGTTTGAAAACGAAAAACAGGACCGCGATTGAAAGGACGACGGCAATCCACTCGCCCGAGCCAAATTCGGTGATTCCCCGGAGCACGCTCACGAAAGTGGGCGTCAGGTGGGCGTGAAACCACAGGGCAATACCGTGATCAATCCCGCCGAAGGGGTTAGCGATTGCAAGAGGAGGGGGATTCACAAAAGCCGTGGAAAGTAATGCAAATCGGACGTCAGTCAACCCCGAAACATTCGGGGTCAAACGCTAAAAATCCAGAAGCGTCCCAACCTTTTGGATCGCCGCTTGCTGAGAAAGCTGGAATGGGATACACGGAGATTGGCTGCTGCATGCGAATACAAGATCGACAACCAGCACTTGCGGCAAAAGTTATGAATAGCCTCCGTCTCGCCTTAACCGTCGGTTTCCTTAGCCTCATTTCGTCCGTTCTCGCCGGCACGGATCTGGAACTCAAGCGCGGGCAATCGCCCAGCGATGAGAACAAGAACTCAACCGAGATTTTTAATTACGAGACTCTCTACACCGGGAAGAGCGATTTTCAGAATTATCGGGGAAGCTTCGGCCACGGCGATTCGCTCTACAACGATTTCAGCTATTCTCATCGGTTTCTCATCACTGGAAATTGGTATTTCCGTGCCGGGGTGGAGTACGAGCGATTTGATTTCGGCGGAACCGACAACGGATTACCCGATCACTTGCAAACGATTCATGCTCTCCTGGCCTACGAATACATCTTCCACGACCATGCTGGAGCCGGTGTGGAGATTGATCCCGGTCCTTATTTCCAAAATGATATTAACAGCGATTCAATCGACGTGCCCTGGAAAGTCTGGGTCACGTTTCCGCTCAAGAAAGACAAGATTTTTGCGGTCATTGGTGCCGGCGGCTCAATCTATTCGAATCCAATTATCGCGCCGGGCGGTGGTTTGATCTGGCTCTTTACCGAGCATTTCCGGCTCGAAGGGGTCTTTCCCAAGCCTGCGCTCGTCTACAATCTGAATGACGACTGGGAATTTCGTATCGGCGCCAATCTCATGTACGAAAGCTTTCGGACCGACGACGTCGTTACGCCAGCACGGAAGCTTCAGGTCCAGAACGCAGTCGTCCAATACAGCGAAGACCGTGCCGGATTACTGATCACCTATTCTCACTTCAAACCGCTCGACATTACTCTCGACGTCGGTTGCACGATCAGACGCGATTTTGATTTCTTCCGCGCGGAAGCCAGCGTGAAGTCGGATCCCGCGCCCTACGTCAGGCTCGCAGTCAAAGCGAAGTTCTAAGGAAAAATTTCGTCCAGCTTTCGCGCGAGGCTTTGCGGGCCGCGAATTTTCAAGCGGCCGGTGAAATAGGCCCACTTGCCGCTGAGTTTGCCATTCGAAATCGCGACCCAATCCTGTCCCGTGGCGACAAAGGTGACATCGGGATTGTCAATCCTGCCCTTTTCGATCTTGCAGCGGCCGTCATTGACTTCGATAAACCAATCGCCGCCCTGCGGCTCGCGCAGATTCCATTGATACTTGATGTGCGCGCCCGTGGCCTTATCCGGCCGAAAACTTTGTCGCATTCCGTCGAACACGTCCTGCGGTGTTTTGTTGTCCGCACCAGCCGCAAGGCAAGTCATTGCCATCAGCAACATCCCAATCCCAATCGTCTTCATTCTATTGTTCAATTCGTTTCAAAAGGAACGCTGCGCCTAAAAAAGTGACCAGTGCGCCGGCCAGCAGCACAACGAGATCGACAACATAAAATGCGGGCGAGGCGTAATACATGTTCACCAGGCGAAATGCGCGACAAAAATGGGTGAGCGGAAAAATCTCGGAAATGTAGCGGACAGTCTTCGGCAACTGCTCCAGCGGCGCGAAGGCGCCGGAAAGGACAAAGACGGGGAGGAGAAAGAACACCGAAAACTGGATGGCCTGGGTTTGTGTTTTCGAGAAAGCAGAAATCAACAGTCCCAAGCCTAACGAGCAAAGCAAAAACAGCAGACAGACCAGCCCAAGCACCGGCATTTGATAAAACTGCACGCCGAAATGCCACGAGCTCAGCGCCATGATCACCCCAATCAACAAGATTGAGATGCCGAGATAGGGCAGAATTTTCCCGATCACGATCTCGCCCCGCTGCAACGATGTCACCAGCAGTTGATAGAGGGTGCCGGACTCGCGTTCGCGCGCGATCGTGCAGGCCATGAGGGTGACTGTAAGCAGTTGCAAGATCAGCCCGATGATCCCCGGAATGACGTAATCGATAACGCGCGACTTCGGGTTGTAGAGAATCTTGCTCTCGGCCGACCACGGCTCCATCAAAGAGACAAATTGTTTGCGGACCTCGACGCGCAATTGTTTTCCTAATTGGATTACATCGTCGGGCAAGTTTCCGACGATTAGGTCGCGCTCCTTCATCTGAAAGTCAGCCAGGCTTTTTTGCACGGCGCCCTCCACCGCCGACGCGGTATTGATGTCGGAGCCGTCCAGGTAAAGCGGAAGCGGCTTTGGATTGCCGGCTCGGAGCGTGTCGCTCCAGCCCTGTGGAATTACGAGCGTAGCCCGGACGCGATTGCCCAGTAGGTCGGATTCGTTCGCGACGTTCGGCGACGCCTGCCGCCAGCGAAGCGTTTTGTTTTTCAAAATGATATCGACGAATCGCTGCGTCTGTGGGGTATTGTCGCGATTGATGAGCAGCCCCGGGATATCTTTGATCTCACTGGTCTCGAATGCCTGCCCGAAAAGCAGAGTGAAGAGCGGCGGCAGGATTAACAACAGCAGCAATACGCGCCGGTCTCGATAAATGTGGAGAAACTCTTTGTAAGCGACGCTTCCGATAGCGCTGAGCGAAGGCGCTGTCATATTGTTGATCCTTCGCTGGCGCCGTCTGCCGGAGTTAGCAGGAGAGCGTGGTAACCTTGCGAATACGCAGTGAAGACATCTTCCATGTCGGGTTCGACCCAGCGTTCGCCGCGCAATTTCACATCTGGAAATGGCCAGCTCGTTTTCCAACGCGCCATCAATTCCTCGGCGTTGGCCGAATAGATCCGCAACGCGCCGCTGCGCAGCGAGACACCGAGCACATCTGGGAGATTACGTAGTCTAACCAGCGCAGGCATCAGAGGATCGACCTGAAGTTCGAGTAGCCGCGCGCGAAAACTTTCCTTCAATTTACGCGGCGGCGCTTTGGCCAGCAATCGCCCGCTCTCGATAAAACCGAGCTCGGTGCAGCGCTCAGCTTCGTCCATGTAATGCGTCGTGACGAAAATCGTCTTTCCAGTGTTGCTCAGATCGTAGAGCAAATTCCAAATCTGCTGGCGATGGACCGGGTCGAGACCGGACGTCGGTTCGTCGAGAAACAGTAACGGCGGCTCGTGCACCAGCGCGCAGCCAAGCGCGAGCAATTGACGCATGCCGCCGGATAAACTTCCCGCCGACGCGCTTTTCTTTCCTTGCAGATCGGCCAAGGCAAGCAAACGTGTGATGCGCTCATCGAGTTCGGCGAGCGGAACGCGGTAGGCGCCGCCGAAGAAGCGCAGATTTTCATCGACAGTCAGATCAGGATATAAACTGAACCGCTGCGCAACATAACCGAACTTCGTCCGCACAATTTGTCGATCTTTCCACACGTGGTGATTGTCGATCTTGGCGCTGCCGCCAGTCGGGTGCATCAGGCCGCATAACATCCGGATCGTCGTCGTCTTGCCCGCTCCATTTGCACCGAGGAACCCGAAAATCGTGCCCGGCGCGATGCTAAAGGAAAGATCCTGCACCGCGACTACATCGCCGAAGCGCTTGCTCAAGTTTTCAAGCACAATCACCGGTTCGCTCATTTGCGAATGCTTATTGCGATGATGCACTCATATTTGCAACCATGAGCCGCCGTAGTTAGGTATTTTCTGTTCATGAAACTCCGGCCTTCACTCTCACTCTTACTCTTACTCGTGCTCTTGCTCGCAAGGTCGACCATCGCGGCTGGCGATCCTGCTGCCGAACTCGCGAGCTTTTCCGTGTTCGACAAGATCGACATTAACGACCTGGCAAAAAGCGACGTGGAAACAGTACACGGTCCGCCAATGAGCGGCCGATTTCTTTCCGTGCAAAGCTGCTACGTTGTCCCCGGTTCTCCCGATAAACAAATGGCAGCGCTGAAGAATTGGGACCCAACCAAACATCGTGAGCTAAAGGTTTTTCTCCACTCCGATCTCCCCCCTTCTCCAACGGCCGAGAATTTCTCCAAGCTAAAAACTGCGCCGGACAACGGTTCGGTTCGCGCGTTTGTGAGCGCCACGCAGAAATTAAGTAACGAATTGCAAATCAGTAAGGAGGAAGCGAAGAAATTCAACGCCAGCCAAAACGGCGGCGGGATCGCGGCCGTAGCGACGCCCTGGGCCCAGGTCTTGAGCTCCCGCGCGAAAAGTTTTGTTTCCGGCGGCACCGCGGCGCTGGCTCCCTACGATTATTCCGGCGAAGTGATCCGCCCTAACGAAGAGCTCCAGAGCCTGCTGAAACAACAGGACAAAATCCGAAAACAATTCTCCGGGTTCCTTTCCGCAACCGGAATCGGCCGCAGCGCCGGTTCGCTCAAACCGGAATTGTATTGGGAATTTCTCGATGTGGACGGTCACGGCGTGGTCACCCTCGGCGCTTCCTACAATCGCGCGGGCGGAAATTATCAGGCGGCCGACGTTCTCTATTATGCAAGCGGGGGCTACTACGTCGCGCTCACGCTGTATCAAATGTGGCCGGTAACAGCGGACGGAAAAGCTTCCACGCTGGTCTGGCGCGGCGATATGATTTCGGCCGCCTCGCTCGAGGATCTCCATGGTGTCGAGCGGCTCGGTTCCGAATCGGCCATGATGAAAGATATTTCCAAAGCGGTAACATTATTCCGCCGCGACACCGGCGGCCGCTGACGAATGAACTGTCGATCTTGTAAAAACCTCGTCTTGCTCGGCTTTCTTTTGCTGAGCACGGCCGCAATGGCGCAAGATGCAGCCTCTCCGTCAATTTTAGAACACATTCCGTCTTTTCTTAATTCCGGCGAATATCTGGCCGAAGAAACTTACGTGAGCGATGCGGACGTGCGCCGAAGTAATCGCAAGATCAGTTTCGATGAGAGCGACACGATTTTGCGTTTCGTGGCAACACCGCGCACGAAATTCGGCGTCCTTCGTCTCGGCCTGGAATGGGAGCGTTTCGCGTTTGGATTTCCGAGCCGCACGCCGTTGCCGAACGGTCTGCAGGAGCTCAGCGCTGTCATCGGTCTCGACATGCAGCTTTCCGATTCGATCCTCGTCCGCGTCGAAACACAGCCTGGATTCTACGGGACGAGCAATTTCGATTCCGATCAAATCAACGCGCCTTTCATTGCCGGGGGCACTTATATTTACAATCCAAACGTGCAGTTCGTTCTCGGCGTGAGTGTGGACGTCGAGCGCGAGTATCCGGTGATTCCGGCCGCCGGACTGCGCTGGAAACTTTCCCGACAATGGGTTCTTAACGCGGTGATGCCGACGCCGCGCCTCGAATACGAAGCCACGAAGAAGGTGACGCTTTACACCGGCGCGAACATTAAGCAGACCAACTTTCGCGTCGATGACGACTTCGGCGCCACGCACGGCAATCGGCGATTGAATCACGCCGTGCTGACTTACAGCGAATTGCGCGGCGGCGTCGGCGTTAATTGGAAAATCTCGTCCGTTGTCACATTGACAGCCGAGGCCGGTTACCAGCCATATCGCAGCTTCGATTTCTATCGGGCCGATGTTCGCTTCCACGAAGACGGCAGCGCACCTTACGGAATGCTTTCACTCCACGGCGCGTTTTAATACAAATCGGGCCGGCGATGTTGAAACGCGGCCACTCGGCTTCGGACAAGATCGATCGTCTCGTTTGAAATCTCCCCGTAGATGATTTCTTCGCGATCAGGCGAAGAGGCCGCCAGAATGGCGCCGGAAGGATCGACAATCACCGATGAACCGCAGAACGTCACACCGTCGTCTGTGCCGACACGGTTGGCGATAATGAGATAGCTTTGGTTTTCAACCGCGCGCGCCAGCGCCAGAATTCGCAGATGTTCCGCGCGCACCACCGGCCACGCGGAAGAATTCACAATCACATTTGCTCCGTGTTCGACGACAAGCGTGCGCGCCATTTCCGGAAAGCGCAGATCGTAACAAATGCTCAGACCCACGTTGAACTTCTCGATCTTGCAGCTGGCGAATTCGTTGCCGGGCGAAAGACAAACGCGCTCATCCAGCGGTGCGGCCGTCACGAGATGGGTCTTTCGGTATTTCCCGAGGATTTCTCCCTCCGCATTCACAAAAACCTGTGAATTGAAGATGGATTCGCCATCGCGATCCGAAATTCCAGCGACGATACCAATTGAAATCTCTTTTGCGGTTTTTTGCAGCTCGGGGACTGCGCCTTCGCTCCATCTCTTCGCGTGCTTTTGAATCACCGACATCGAATAACCGGTATCGACCATCTCGGGAAAAACGATGAGCTCGGCTCCTGATTTTTTTGCGAGCGCAGCGAACTCGCGAACCTTGCGTAGGTTCGCGCTGAAATCGCCAAGCGCGCACGAAATCTGGGCAGCGGCGATTTTCATGAGTCGTTGTCGATTTTAACGCAAATTTCGATCGAGCGCGCCGATTTTGCGAATTTCCGGCCAGCGCCACGCCGCCGCCGCAACTACGAGAATGGTGCCAATGCCGCCAGCGACGACAGAGATGACCGGACCGAAGAGCGCTGCGGTCAATCCGGACTCCAACGCGCCGAACTCGTTCGATGTGCCGATGAAAATATTATTTACGGCGGAAACGCGGCCGCGCATTTCATCCGGCGTAACCAATTGAACAATGGAGCCGCGAATGATCACGCTTACGCTGTCGAGCGCGCCGGCCACGAACAACATGGCCAACGAAAGCCAGAGCGCTGTCGATAAACCGAAGACGACGGTGGCGATTCCAAAACCGGTGACGCACCAAAGAAGTGTTTTGCCCGCTTCACGCATCGGCGGCAGGTAAGCAACGATCAGGGCCATTGCGAAAGCGCCGATCGCCGGCGACGCGCGCATCCAGCCTAGGCCGACCGGACCGCAATGCAGAATTTGATCGGCAAACACTGGAAGCAACGCGGTCGCGCCACCCAGTAGGACGGCAAACAGGTCGAGCGTGATTGTCGCGAGGATCACTCTTTTACTGAAAACAAATTTCGCGCCCGCCACGAGGCTTCGCCACGTGCTTTGCTCCACTCGTTTCAATACCTGTTTTGCGCGCGGAATTGGCAAGGCGAGTAGGAAAAACGCAAACGACGTGATCGCGTCGATGACGTAAACAATTGGGAACCCCTGACGGGCCACGACGAAACCGCTAAGGGCGGGTCCAACCACGGATCCGATCTGAAAAATGGTGTTGTTCCAGGTTACTGCGTTCGAAAACGCGTCCCGCGACACCAGCGTTGGGAAAAAAGAACTGCGTGCTGCCCATGAAAACGTCCTCGCAATCGCGCCGAGAAAAAGCAGGAGATAGATGAGCGGAACTGAAGCGTCGTCGAAATGGAACCCCCTCTGATGTCGCTCGAAGATGCTCGCAACGGATCCCAGCACATGATTGCACGAGCGCAAGATCGGCATCTCCGGGATGGCGAGATGTTGCCAGGAAACAAGCGCTAGCAGCGCGGATGTAATCGAACTGAAAATTTGCGCGACCAGAATGATGTGTTTGCGGCTGATGCGGTCGGCCAGATGTCCCGCCGGCAACGAAAACCCGACAATCGGAATCGCAAAGACGAGCCCAACCAGGCCGAGCGCTGTCGCCGAGTGAGTGCGCCGATAAATCTCCCATTCCACCGCGACCGCCAGCATTTGCCGGCCGAGGATCGACAATAAGTTCCCGGTAGTGAAAAAACGAAACCCGCGCGAGCGAAACGCAGCGTACGGATCATGTCTCGGAACCGGGGGAACAATGGCGCCTGTAATTTCCGGCCGCTGGCCGATCGGCGATTCGTATTCGTCAGGCATGCTCGAGCGCAAGAGTACGCGCACGAGATTGTAGATTCATGCGCCGCTGCCGCAACTAAGCTCGAACGGATGAGACGATGTCGATCTTACAGCGTGGGATCCCGCGGGAATTTTGCGTAAGGCAACCGCGTCCCGCGGAAAAAGAATTTGTCGGAGCGAATCGCGTCGGGTGCAAGAAAATCGTGGGTACCCGACGCCCCGACGATATCGTCTTGATCAACACCGTCGCCGCTGATTCCGATCGCGCCGACGAGCACGCCGTTTCGATAGAGCGGAAACCCGCCGGGGAAAATGGTGATGCCGTTGGGCAAATCAAACCGGAGACCAGTCCGCAGCGGAGGCGAACTTGGATCTGCTGTGTCCGTAAAAGTAACGTTGGGTTCTTGTCCCGAAAACCCGGAAAGCTTGTCCTGTTCGGTAAAAAATGGCCCGGGACTGTTGCCGTCGATGCCCGGGGGATAAAAGCGCTGCGCCAAAAATCCGACGCAGCGCGTGGACATGGCAATGTTCAAACCGAAATTGAGGAAATCGTGACGCGAATAAAACACGGCAGTGCGCGCTTTCTGAACAGCCACGTCCCAACTGAATAACGTCGCTTCGCCGGTGCGAAACGTCCCGAGCACAGTCGGCGCAGCATTATCCGCGTCCGGGTTATTCACGACCGTGATGAAGACTTGCATCTGCGTGCCAATAGGTAGCCGAATACCCGCGCGAGTGATCTTCACTCGTTTGCACGCGAAATTGATGGCGCTGCTGACCTCGGCGGCAGTGAGCCGCGGCTGACCATTAATCGGCGCACCGAGCGGATCACTAATGATTGGCTGCCGGATCTCGCCGGAAACACCGGCAAAGGTGGCCGGCACAATTCCAGGGGGCGGGCCGGGCGAACTCTGTGGAGGAAACATCGGATCAAAGTTGCCTGTTAAGACGATCGTTTTGGAGGCTGTCGTAGTTGAATTCGTGAAAGGAAGTCGAATCCCGCCGATGAAAACATTATTTGCGGTAATGCTGGATGAAGGCGCAAATCCTTTCTGGCCGGCAAGAGCCACGTCTTCGTCGGTATCGTAGCCGTTGATGTAAATGAACGGATTTTCATCGCGCGCGATTCCCGGCACCGGCGGCGGAACAATGCATACTGGAACAGGGAATAATGGCGGAACGGGCACAAAAGAAATTGGTGGTTGCGGCGTGCTGTCGCCGGTAACGCCTATCCCGCCGACAAGGTTTCCATTTTTGTAGAGCGGAACACCGCCCGGGGAACCATCCAACGACGTAAAGACGATTGGCGTCCCGAAAGTTCCCGGTGAAGGCGTAATCGCAGGAGGAATCGGCGGCGGACAATACATCATGTCGATCTTCTTGAAGTGATTGACGTCGGAGATAAAAAGATTCGAAAGTCCGACGCCGACCAGCGGCCCGGTAGCGGTGTTTTTTACCCCGGGAGGAAAATGCTGTTGAATGATGAAACCGGCCGTGCGCGACGTAAACGCGTTCTGGTTGCTGCTCAAATATGCGGCCGTGCCTGCCTTCGAGACGGCGGTTGCTAATTGTCCCTGAGTCGCCGCGCCGCCCGCCACTACCCAGACGCCGAGGACGTAACCTTCACGATCGGTCACCGCGATCACGCTGTTGGGTGAAATCCTCACCGCCCGCGTGACCGCTTGATTGATAATGGCCGTGACATCGGCCGCGGTCAGCTGCGCGAACGCGGATGAAGTAAACAAGGTGGCTGCGGCCAAGATGAGAAGCGCGCGGCGTTTCATCGCTTTGGGAATAGCAAACCCGCGCAGGATTGACCAACCAAAATCCCAAAAAAACACGTAGGATCGACATCCTGGGCGCTTAAACCCGCCGGCTCTCTGGTCGGCGGCCACAGTTGGCTTGCCAATACGAGGCAAGTTCGGGCATCCTCGCCCTCCCATGCGCTGGTCAACTCCGTCGTTTGCCAGCGCGACTCTGCGCTCGCGAGTGGCGCTGTATTTCGGTCTTTCGATCGCTCTCGGAGACCTGCACGGGCAAACCGTCGAAATTTGGCGCGCGCAATCTCAGAACGCTCCTGAGAATCGGAGCGAGTTCGGAACAATCGCGGTGGTTGATTCGAAAGATGTTCTTTCGCTGCAAAGCGATGTTGTTGTCGCGAACACAACGGTTCTCGCGCAAAACGAGCCGCTTTCGCCGTCCGAATTCAATCCCGATCCCGGCGCGTCGCAACGCGAGCAACCCGAAATACCGGAAGCGCCGGAACTTTTCCCGCCGATTTTGCCGCAACTTCCCGATTACGGTCAGGAAGCATTGCCGCGTTCGCTTCAACTTCCGCGTAAGGGCGTCCGCGAAGTTGTTCCGCGCCGGAAAAAGCTGGAATACGAAACCTATCCGCAATCGGAAGAAGGCGAAGGATTGCTCCCCTCCTCGCTGCCAGAACCGAACCGCTGGTTCATCGGATTCGGTCGCTGGAAACGTTACGCCGATCCCTCAACCGAAACGCCCTATCAATCCGATCTCCACCTCTGGCACCCCTATTTGCAGAGCAAGCTAAAGGGCGACGCGCCGATCATCGACCAGGACATTTTCCTCAACATTACCGCGGAAGATTTCTTCCAATATGAAGTGCGCAAATTGCCGACGCCGAGTGGCGTAAGCGCGGCAAGGCCGAACAGTTCAGAATTTTTTGGCCTGAGCGACCAACAGTTTTGGTCGAACGATTTTTCGATCGGCGTCGATTTGTTCAAGGGCGAGACCGCGTTCAAGCCGATCGATTGGGCCCTGCGCCTTCTCGGCGTTTACAACCACAACTACATCGACGTCCAGGAAAACAACGTCGTGAATCCGAATCCGCAACACGGTACCACCCGCGAAAAAGAATTCTGGTCGTTGCAGGAAGCGTTCGCCGAAATTCATCTGCGCGATCTCTCGAACAATTACGATTTCATTTCGTTGCGGGTCGGCATGCAGCCGTTCGTGAGCGATTTCCGCGGATTCATTTTCAACGACACCAACCTCGGCATCCGGATTTTTGGTAACTACGACAACAACCGTTGGCAATACAATCTGGCCGCGTTCGACATGCGCGAGAAAGATACCTATTCCGATCTCAACGAGTTCAATCCGCGCAAACAACAGGTCTACGTCGCGAACGTTTTTCGGCAGGACTTGATTTGGAAAGGTTACACCGGCGAGCTCACGTTTGTCGGCAACTTCGACAACAACAGCCGGCATTACGACAAAAACGGATTCATCACCCGGCCGGCGCCGATCGGCACCGTAACCAATCACTACCTCCAAGCGTATTACCTCGGCTGGACCGGCGACGGACACATCGGATGGCTCAACATCGACCACGCCTTCTATCAGGTGCTGGGGGAAGACGGCCTGAACGGCATCGCCGGGCAGCGTGTCGACATCAACGCGCAAATGGCCGCGCTCGAATTGTCAGTCGACAAGGATTGGATGCGCCATAAATTTTCGGTCTTCTACGCGAGCGGCGACAGCGATCCGGCCGATTCGCACGCGACCGGGTTCGACACCGTGTTCGATCGGCCTTTTTTTGTCGGCGGTCCGTTCAGCTTTTTTTCGCATCAAGGATTCAATCTCGCCGGCACGGCCGTTAATTTTAAGCAGCGCGACAGTTTGGTAATCGATTTCCGAACCAGTAAATCGGAAGGCCAGGCGAACTTCGTCAATCCGGGCGCGCTCATCTTCGGCTACGGTTTCGACGCCGATGTTTTGCCGAGGCTGAAAAGCTTCATCAACGTGAACTACATCCGCACGGTCACGACCAAAACGACCGAGCTCGTACTGTTCACCAACAAGGCAAGCAATGATTTCGCGCTCGATTGCAGCGCAGGCTTCGAATGGCGCCCGCTGCTGACTGACAACATTATTCTCACCGCCGGCGCCGGATTTCTCGTTCCGCGCTGGGGCTACAAAGACATTTACCGCACCAACACCGTGCCGGTGTTCGGCTATCCGGGTCCCCCACCCGGCCAGGTCGATCCGTTTCTCTACAGCGCGATCGTAACGCTGACGCTCACTTATTGATGAAGAAAACGCCGAACGCCCAACGCCGAACACCGAACATCGAATTCAGAGATGGGCGCGTCGCTGAGATTCCAAGTCGAGAGTACGGCACGAGTCAGCGACCGAAATATGATCTCGAAGAAAGACTGTTGTCCTTTACTGCAAAAATCGTCTGGCTTGCGGACTCGTTGCCGAACACAAAGGCAGGAAATCACATTGCCGGGCAACTCTTGCGCTGCGGCACGTCACCGCTCGCAAATCACGGTGAAGTTGAAGCGGCCGAGTCGCGCAAAGATTTTCTCCACAAGCTCCGCATTTGTCTAAAAGAGCTGCGCGAAACGTGGCGCTGGCTGCGTTTGATTGGACGACTGAAACTCGCCGAAGACGCCGACCTACGTGAAACGCTGAACGAAAGCGAAGAATTAATCCGGATTTTCGCGGCCAGTGTTCGCACCACCGAGAAGAACGCGAAATGATGTGTGCGTTTGACTTCAACATTGGGCGTTGGGCGTTCAGCGTTGGGCGTTTTCTTCTTCTGCTTTGTGCAACGCGTTCTCTTCTCGCCCAGGAAACTTCCGGCTACGGCCCGGCGACTTCGGTTCCGGTTACAAGATCGACAATCAGTCGCGCGTCCCTGCCACCACGAAATTGGATCGATCAGACGCAAGCGGAGGCGGACAGAAAAAGCGTCGGCTGTTTGCAATGCCATCAAGGCGTCGAGCCGATGCATAAGTCCGAACAAAATGTCGTGCTCGGCTGCACCGATTGCCACGGCGGAAATGCTGCGCGGGGCTTAACGAAAGAGCAGGCGCACATTTTGCCGAAGAACAAAGAGTTTTGGAAAACGTCGGCGAAACCGCCAAACTCAAATGCCTGGCTCAATCACGAGTCGCCCGAGTTCGTCCGTTTTCTGAATCCTGGCGATTTGCGCGTGGCGCAACAATCCTGCGGTCTGTGTCACGGCGAGATCATCCGCAACGTCGACCACAGCATGATGAACCACGGCGCGATGCTCTGGGGCGCTGCTCTGTATAATAATGGCGCTTATCCGGAAAAAAATTATCGCTTCGGTCAGGCCTACGGCGCGGATGGCGCGCCGCTGAAGCTAATCAACTACACACCAGTCACGCCGGAAGACACACAGGTTCACGGCATCTTGCCGTTCATCGAGCCGTTGCCACGATTCAATTTGAGTAATCCCGGGAACATTCTGCGCATTTTTGAAAAAGGCGGCCGACCGCAGCTCTCTCTTGGATTGCCGACCAGTTCGGAACCAAACGGCAAACCCGATCGCCGCCTTTCCGAGCGCGGCCTCGGAACATTGAATCGCACCGATCCCGTTTTTCTCGGTTTGCAAAAAACGCGACTGCACGATCCACTCCTCGGATTTTTTGGATCGAACGATCATCCCGGCGATTATCGATCGAGCGGTTGTTCGGCCTGTCACGTTGTTTACGCCAACGATCGTTCACCGACAAATTCGGGCTGGTGGAGCAAATTCGGGCATCAGGGTTTGAGTTTCACCGCCGACGAATCGATTCCGAAAACCGAGCGGGGCCATCCGGTCATGCATCAGTTCACCCGTTCGATTCCATCGAGCCAATGCATGAATTGCCACATGCATCAGGGAAATCTCTTCGTGAATCCGTATCTCGGTTACACCTGGTGGGACCAGGAAACGGACGGCGAACTCATGTATCCGAAGGAACAGCACAATCCGACGGACGGCGAGCTGGTAAGATCGACAATGGAGAACCCCGAGGCCGCGGCCGCGCGCGGACTTTGGGGCGACAAAACTTTCCTCGACCAGGTCGCGGAGTTAAATCCGCAGCTCAAACACACTCAGTTCGCCGATTATCACGGACACGGTTGGGTTTTTCGCGCGATTTTCAAACACGATCGCAAAGGCAACCTCCTTGATCTCGATGACAACAAGATCGAGCACGGAGATCCGAAAAAATTCGCGAAGGCCGTGCATTTGAAAGATGTGCATCTCGCGCACGGGATGCAGTGCGGCGATTGCCACTTCAATGTCGATGTTCATGGCAACGGCATGCTTTATGGCGAGCCGCGCAACGCGACCGCAATCACGTGCGTCGATTGCCACGGCACGATCGATCGCCGCCCAACGCTAACCACCAGCGGCAACGCCGGACAAATTGATCTGGCCAACACCAGCAACACACCTTTCGGTCCACGATTTGTCTGGGAAGGAAGCAAACTCTTTCAACAATCGAGCATGTCGCCGGATGTGCGTTGGGAAATTCCGCAGACGATCGACAGCATTGATCCGCTTTCGTCGCACTACAATCCGAAGTCGGCTTACGCGAAAACGCTGTGTCGCGATGACGGAAAATGGGGCGGTGTTGTACCGACAGCATCGCAAGAGCGCCGGGTAAAACTCGCGCACGACAATAGCGCGATGGATTGTCAGATCTGTCATACGTCATGGGCGACGAGTTGTTTCGGCTGCCATTTGCCGATGAAAGCCAACCAGCGCGTGGCACAAAACAAATTCGAAGGCGTCACCGATCGGAATTTCACAACTTACAATCCACAGGTGGTGCGCGACGACGTCTTCATGCTCGGCATCGATGGCACAGTGAAGAAAAACCGCATGGCCGTGATCCGATCTTCGAGCGCGGTCGTCGTTAGCTCGCAAAACGCAAACCGCGAATGGGTTTATTCGCAGCAACAGACATTTTCCGCCGAAGGTTATAGTGGGCAGGCGTTCAATCCGCATTTTCCGCATACGACCTCGAGCGTGGGGACGACAAAGAATTGCACTGACTGCCATTTGTCAGCGAGCAACGACAACAACGCCTGGATGACGCAGTTGCTGGGTTTCGGCACCGGCACGGTAAATTTCTTCGGCCGTTACGCCTACATCGGCGAAGGGCGCGAAGGATTGCACGCGGTTGTTTGGACGGAGCCGGATGAGCCGCAAGCTGTGATCGGTAGTCATCTCCATTCCATCGCTTACCCAGCCAATTACAAAAAGCATCTCGATGGTGGCTCGTTGCTCAGTGAAGGCTACGAACACAGCGGTCACGACATTGAAGACATCGTTTTGCGGGGAGAATATCTTTACACCGCCAACGGTCCGGGCGGCTTCGAAGTTTTCGACGTCGCGAACATCGACCAAAAAGGATTTTCGGAACGGATTGTCAGCTCGCCGGTCTCACCGCTCGGTCAGCGGACACGGATTCACACGAAATATGCAACGAGCCTTGCGCTGCCGAGCACACTCGCGCTCGATCCCGCGCGCCAGCATCTTCCCGAAAACGAAGAGCAGTCGATCGATCTCTTTTATGCGTTCGTTTACATCTCCGACCGCGAAGAAGGGCTCGTCATCTCCAATGTCGCGACGCTCGTCGATGGAAATCCCGACAATAATTTTCTGAAAGAAAACGAGACCGTGCGTTTCAATCCGAACGGCGCTTTGACAGGCGCAACATTTGTCGCCGCCACCGGACATCGACTTTACATGACAACTCCGCACGGACTTTACGTTGTCGATGTTTCCGACCCAACCCATCCGCGCATCACCGGCGAATTAACAAACGGTTTTTTACGAAATCCGCGCTGCGTCGCGGTCCAGTTCCGTTATGGTTTCGTCACCGACGATGACGGACTGAAGATTGTCGATCTTACCGAGCCGACGCGGCCGATCCCAATTCCGCGCGCAACGCTCCGACTCAATCACGCGGGACGTTTGTACGTCGCGCGCACCTACGCCTACGTCGCGAATGGGCCGGAAGGACTGGCGATTGTCGACGTTGAAAATCCCGAGCGACCGCGACTCGATCAAATGTTTAGTGCCGGCGGCGCCTTGAACGACACCCACGCTGTTCAGATCGGCAGTGTGAGCGCGTCACAGTTTGCGCTTGTCGCCGACGGGAAAAATGGATTGCGCGTTCTGCAATTGATCTCGCCGGACACGGTCGCCGGCGCTCAGGGATTCAGTCCGCGACCGAATCCGAAGTTAATCGCGACTTATCCTACGAAAGGCGAAACGATTTGTGTTTCGCGCGGGCTCGAGCGCGATCGTGTCGTTGATGAAACCGGGGGACAAACTGTCGTCTTCGGCCGGCGCGGATCACGACCATTTCATTTGGATGAGATGGAGCGGTTCTACCGAAGATCGACTTTCGCCGAAGGCAAAGATTTCGAGCGACGCAAAGGAGAACTTTATCGCGTGGAAGACGTCACGCTTTCCGGCGGTGTCCTGACGACCAAGGGCGGCGAAGTTTTGACGCCACTGGCGACGCCAACGCCATCGCCGCAGCCGATGATGCTGCCGGTCGAGCCGGAAGTGGAGCCGAGCGCGATTCCGACGGCGACGCCGCCGAGCAAAATATTTCGCCGCGGTTACTGAGAGAAAATATTGCCGCGCGCCCGTGAAGTGAGTAAAAGAGCGGCATGGCGGACAAAAATAGTAAGCAGCCCCTGAACGTCCCCGGCGCCTGGTACGTGGACACGACCTGCACGATGTGTCGCACTTGTCTCGAAGAAGCGCCGACTCTTCTGAAAACGAATGAAGACGAAACGGCCGTTTATTTTGCGAAACAGCCTGAAGGCGACGCTGAAACGGCGGCGGCCCAGCGCGCGATGGAAGTTTGTCCGACCCTCGCGATCGGCAACGACGGTTAGCTAACATCGACACCGTTATGGCGGGGCCTTACACGCGCGCGAACCCTTTTCCGGCGAAGGTCGCGGTCAATCGCAGTTTGTGCGGCGAAGGTTCGGAAAAAGACACGCGCCATTTCGAGCTCGATCTCAAAGGTTGGGGATTGAATTACGACGTCGGCGATTCAATGACGGTCTGGCCGACGAACGATCCGGCGCTGGTGGACGAAATCATCAACAAGATCGGCGCGAAAGGCGATGAGACAGTTAAAGGGCCGAATGGCGAAAAGGCTTTGCGCGAGGTGCTCTTTCGCGATTGCCGAATCACCCAAACAACTCCGAAATTTTTGAAAGCAATCGCCGAGCGCGCGGTCAACGGGGCGCCGTTACTCACTGAACTTCTGAAACTGGAACGGAAGCAGGACCTCGACACTTATCTTTGGGGAATGGAGGTGGTCGATTTTTTGATCGAGCATCCGTCAATCAAATGGACCCCGCAGGAACTTGTCGACACGCTCGCGAAACTTCTTCCACGCATGTATTCGATCTCGTCCAGTTTGAAAGCGCACCCCGAGCAGGTGCACTTCACGATCGACGTCGTGCATTACGAAAGCCGCGGCCGGAAGCGAAAAGGTGTTTGTTCAACCTTTCTGGCTGAGCGCGCAGACAAAACTCCGGTCCCGGTTTTTCCCAACGCATCTAAGTTTCGGCTACCGGAAAATGGGAACACGCCCATCATCATGGTCGGGCCAGGAACAGGCGTGGCGCCGTTCCGCGCGTTTTTACAGGAACGAAAAGCGACCGGCGCGAAAGGAAAGAACTGGCTCTTCTTTGGATCGCAACACAAGCACTGCAATTATTTTTACGACGATGAGTTTGAGAAAATGAAAAGCGACGGATTTCTAACGCGACTCGATCTCGCCTGGTCGCGCGATTCCGCCGCAAAATCGTACGTCCAACACAAAATGTTGGAGAGTGCGGATGAAATTTGGAAATGGATGGACGCTGAAGGTGCGCACTTCTTTGTTTGCGGTGACGCGCGTCGCATGGCCAAAGACGTCGATGCTGCGCTCCGCAAAATCATTCAAGACAAAGGCGGCAAGAGCGAAGAACAGACAAACGAGCACGTCGAAAAACTAAAAGCGGACAAACGTTACAAGCGCGACGTTTACTGAAATTTGCGACGACAGGAAATCGCCGCTAAGAGATCGACATGCCGGAAGTCACCGCTCCACCGAAACCCGCCGCGTCTGCGTCGCAATGGACGCGCCAAAACCCGTTTCCCGGAAAGCTCGTCGTCAATCGCCGGTTGAGCAGCGATGACTCGGAAAAGGATACGCGCCATTTCGAGATTGATCTCACCGGCTGGGGATTAAATTTTGAACCGGGTGATTCGGTCGCAGTTTATGCGACGAACGATCCGCAGCTGGTGGACGAGATCATTCACGCGCTGGGCGCAAAGGGAGATGAACCGGTGCCGGCGGCGAAAACAACAAAGCCTTTCCGTGAGGCGTTGCTGCGCGATTATTCCATCACACAGCCGCCGCCAAAATTTCTGAAAGCCCTCGCCGAACGCGCGTCTGCCGCGCCGATGCTCACCGAATTGCTGGACCCGGACCGCAAGCAGGACCTCGATAATTTTTTGTGGGGAATGGAAGTGATCGACTTTCTCGTCGATCATCCCTCGGCAAAATTCAAACCCGAGGAATTCGTCGGGCTGCTCAACAAATTACAGCCGCGACTTTATTCGGTCGCGTCCAGTTTGCGTGTCTTTCCGGATCAAGTGCACTTCATCGTTGATATCATTCGCTACGAAAGCCACGGTCGAGTGCGGAAGGGCGTGGCCACCGCATTTTTGGCGGAGCGCGCAGAAAAAGGTCCAGTGCCGGTTTACCCGAGCTCGGCGAAACATTTTCACATGCCGGAAGATCCAAACACTCCGCTTATCATGATCGGCCCGGGCACGGGGATCGCGCCGTTCCGGGCGTTTTTGCAAGATCGACAGGCAACCGGGGCGAAAGGAAAAAATTGGCTGTTTTTCGGAGCCCAACGCGAGAAGTGCGATTACGCATACCACGAGGATTGGGAACGCTTCACCCACGAGGGCCTGTTAACAAAACTCGATTGCGCATGGTCGCGGGATCAGGCGCATAAAGTTTACGTGCAGAATAAAATGTTGGAGCACGCGGCCGAGATTTGGAAATGGATCGACGGCGAAGGCGCACAATTTTTTGTCTGTGGAGACGCGAAACGCATGGCCAAAGATGTCGATGCTGCGCTGCGCAAGATCATCCAGGAACAAGGCGGCAAATCAGTCGACGAGGCGAACGCCTACGTCGAGAAGCTTAAGAACGACAAGCGCTACAAGCGCGACGTCTATTAGATCGGCATCTTCTCTTCTGTAGCGGCGCGCTGTGAGCGCCGGATTATTTTATTTCGGCGGTTATAGACCGCCGCTACAATTTTCCGCGATGAAGCTGAGTCTATGCGCACTGATTTTGTCCGCGCAGATCGCCCACGCCGGTCTGGAAAAATATTCGTCGCTCGTTGTTGCAGACAAATATCCATTCACTGAGCCCGAGCCGAACGCGATTCGCGTTACATATCTCGGCGTTAACGGTTTTCAGTTTGAAACAAATCGGCGTGCCCTCCTGATTGACCCCTATTTTACGCGCATCGGACTTTTGTCGGCCGGACTGAACCAGCCAATTCAATCCGATCTTAATCGCGTAGGCGAAGGCTTGAAACATATTCGCCCCCGCGTGGATGCCATTCTGGTGACGCACGCGCACTTTGATCATTTACTGGACTCGCCCGAAATCATGCGGCACACGCGTGCTCGACTTGTTTCCGGACCTACGGCGGTTCAACTGGTCGAGGCGTTCGGAGTTTCACGCAACCAATGTGAAATCGTGAAGCCCGGAAACGTGCGCAGAATTGGTCAGTGGACGATTCGTGTTTTCGCGGCGCAACACGATCGACTATTCGGAAAGGTTCCGTTTGATAAATGCGAAGGCAAAATTTCATCGAAGTCGCCCGTCAAAGCATCGGACTGGTGCGTGGGCGAGCCGCTCGCGTTTGTCATCGAAGCCGCCGGCAAACGAATTTACATCGACTCCGGCGGAGTGCCGGGCACGCCGCCGGCCGCGCGGATAAGAGATGTCGATCTTGCAATTCTCGGAGTCGCGCTCCCGGACAGTCGCGAGAGATTCGCCGAAGCCGTTAGGCAATTGCGGCCGCATTACGTATTGCCAAGTCATCAGGACGACATGTTCGCGCCGGTAAGTCGCGGATTCACTTTTGGAAAAATGACAAACTTTCCGATGCTCGTGCGCGAATCAAAAAGAAAGGATTTGCCCGGGCGTTTGATTCTTCTCGATTATTTTCGGCCATGGACGTTGCGTTGAAGCGACACCCGCTGCTTGTCACGGCGTTGGCGCCATTGATCCCGCACCTGCTCGGGAGCGCGTTCAACATTTGGTACAACATGACGGTGATCGATCCGCTGCTGCTTGCCGCGGGTTTGAAGCAGCGTTTCATCGCGACGGTAATCGTTTGGAATCTGTCCGCCTATCCTGCGGGGGTTGCCATTTGGTTGTGGCTCATTCTTTCGTTACGCCCGGCCTTTGAACGGCTGCGCCGCAGCGAGAATGTTCCCGCGGACGAGCTTGATCGCGTTCGGCGCCGGCTTGTTCACCTGCCGTGGTATGGCGCGGCGATTTCCGGTTTGGCGTGGTTGCTGGGAGCGATTGTCTTTTTGATTTCATTGGCGCTGACTGGCCGACCGATGAGCGCACAATTGTTTTGGCACCTGCCAATTTCATTTGGTGTCTCCGGTTTCATTGCGACGACGCAGGGCTTCTTTCTGATCGAGCTGGCGAGTCATTGGGGATTATTCCCGTTGTTTTTTCAGGACGCGCGGCCTGATCGCTTGAAAGGAATACGGCCGATCTCCCTGCGGATGCGTGGATTCATGTGGGCGATTTCGGCGAGCATCTGTCCCATCGGATCTCTGCTGCTGTTGCTTTTTGCGCCACCGTCGCCCGGAACCAATCCGCAATCGTTCGGCGTCTTTGTCGCTGTGATCGGTATGGCCTTCGCGTTGTTTTCCGCGCTTTTAATTGGGCGTTCGGTTGCCGAACCGGTCGATGAATTGCGCGAGGCGGCGCAAGCGGTGACTCAGGGCCGGCTCGACGTGCAGGTGCCGTTGCGACGCGCAGATGAATTCGGCGCGTTGATCGGTGAGTTCAACCGAATGGTGACGGGATTGCGCGAGAAGGAGCAATTGCGACAAACATTTGGCGCTCACGTTGGTCGCAAAGCGGCCGAGGAAATATTGACACGCGATCCAGGACTCGGCGGCACCGAACAGGAAATCACAGTGATGTTTGTCGACATTCGTTCGTTTACTGCGCGTTCCGCTCATTTGTCGCCGACCAAGGCCGTCGGATTATTGAATGAATTCCTGCGCGCAATGGTGGAAGCGGTGGAAGGGGAGCATGGTGGAATGATCAACAAATTCCTGGGGGACGGCTTCATGGCGCTTTTCGGAATTGGCAGCGACAGTCGCAATCACGCCGATAAAGCGCTGGCGGCAGCACGCTCAATTCAGCGCACGATGGAACGATTGAATGCAGAACGCGCGGCGCGCGGCGACGACTCAATCCAGATCGGCATTGGAATCAATACCGGACCGGCAATCGTCGGCAGCATTGGTTCGCCCGAACGGATGGAATTTACGGTGATCGGCAATACCGTAAACGTGGCGTCGCGCATCGAAGCGCTGAATAAGACACTCAGCACATCATTGCTCCTGAGCAAAGACACTCGCGACGCATTACAACGCGCGGCCAATTTGCGCGAATTGCCGCCGCAGCCGGTCAAGGGGGTCGACGGACTGGTTCAAGTGTTCACCCTCGCAAGCTGATGGCGTTTCGAGCAGGCCCGAAACGATCCAACCGCGAAAACAAGGAAGCTTGCGATGGCAATTTCGCCGCCGAAAATCAGCCACCACGGCCGATAAATGAGGGTTAGCTTGCCGTGCGAACCGCCTGGCACTTCAACAATTGGAAATAATCCGCGATAAGAATCGACCCGAAGTTTCTGATTCCCGAGTCGCGCTTCGTAACCGCGAAAGTACGGCCGCGAAAAAGTCAGAAGTGCTGGCGAGCCGCCGCTCGGGACATCGACATCTGCCGCCACGTGATTGCGCGAATCATCGATTTGGGAAATTGTCGCCCCGGCGAATTGCTGGTTCGGTTTGGAATCGATCGATGTGACCGAGCGAACACGCGCCAGGGGTGGGCCGATTCGATGATAAAGACCGCCCTCCCCGGTTGAGGTAACGAATTCCCAATCCGGACCGAGCGCCGGATCAAGTCCCGAATCCCACGCAACGACGAGGCCATCGACACCGAGCCGCGCCAGCAATCCAGTCGAATTCGATTGCGCCCAGACGAGATATTCGGCCTCGTGCGGATTGATCTCGCCATGAATGCGGAAATCGAATTCACGCGCGATGCCGGCGGGGAGAATGGGACTGTAGCTATTGATGAAGTGCAGCCCTGCCCACATCGACGTGCTCCCTGCTCTAACAAGTTGCCCAACGGGCGCAGGTTTTTTTTCAATCCGATAAGTTGATTCGGCCGGCGGATAAATACTCAGATACAATCGCTGCGGATCGAGCGGCGCCGGATCAAGCAATTGCTGACTGAGATTGTATTTCGGCACGCCGCAATTCGGCGGAATACAAAAATAAGTGGCGAGCAGGATCGCAAATGTGGCGACTGGTGGTGCCCAATCCCGAAACTTCATGCCCGGTAGAAACAATTCACAAAACGCCCAGACGACAGCGACCTGAAAGTAGGCCCAGGTAACCGCCGGTCCGTAGTCACCCGCCAGGCCGAACATCGACATCGGAATCGTCACGACGATCAGTGCCAGAACTGTTGTCGATCCAGTCGGCGAGTTTGGCCGTAGATTCAGCACTTCGGCGGCGCAAAGTGCGAGGACGAGATGGAAGAACGGCAACCATCGAAAGCTCCACCGAAAAACGCCCGCGGTTGGAATCATCGCGAGCAAGAGCACGACAAAAAGTAGAGCCAGCTCCCATTTCATACGCCTGATCAGCATGCGCGGCCGCCAGATGAATCCCGCGATCAGCGCCGCCGGCGCGGCCACTCCACACGCCAACTCGGTGGCGGCGTGCGGAACATACCGTGTGGAAAAATCGGCCCAGTTAACGGTCCAACATGGAAGAATGAGTCCAGGCAACGCGCGCCACGGAACAATCCATTGCCAGTGTGCGTCAGCTGGCTGCGACTCGCGCGCGGAGCCGTGGACATAATCCAAAATTGCCAGCCAGGCGGGCGCCGACATTCCAAATCCGAGCGCGGCGCCGATCATCATCGGCAAGATCGACATCAAGCTTTTCGTCTCAGCCAATGACTTGATCGACAACCATGCGATCAAGAGCATGAGCATCAAAACGGTATAAGGAAAGCCGCCGGTGATGACTAAGTAGACAAACGGCGCGGGCCACAAAAATCGCCAGCGGCTTCGTTGTCGATCAAGCGCGCGCTCCAAACCCCACCAAGCCCACGGCAACCACGCAAACGCGCCGAGCGCGCCGAACCAATCGGTCGCTCCCCAACAAATGATCCAGCCGTTCAATGCGGCGATCAGCGCGACGAAGATCGACAACGGGAAAGAAAATTTCCGCTCACGCGCGAGCAAAAACGCGCCAAACGCGAGAACAAAGAGATGCGTGATCGAAAGTGCGGCGGCTTGCTGTGGAAACGTGAGCTGAAATTTCCATATCAGAACGACCGCTGTGTTTATGAAAACTGAAAACGTTCCGTATTGGAATTCGCCCGCAAGATTGCTGCACACCCACGAGTACGGACTGAGCAGCGGCAGATGTCCTTCGCTCCAACTGCGAGCGACGTCGGCAAATACCGGCAAGATCGACAATTCGTAGTCGTCGTTCCAAAAAACGAGCGGATCGTGCCAAAGCAAGATGAGGCAGAATCCTACGACAATTAATCCGGCG
>Ga0209328_10000010_pt1 | contig 30944 bp, 34 predicted proteins | sample JacPinW_OM3H0_M1_FD_187954 | JGI IMG/M metagenome (GOLD analysis project Ga0209328, IMG submission 187954) | Forest soil microbial communities from Algoma, Ontario, Canada - Jack Pine, Ontario site 1_JW_OM3H0_M1 (SPAdes) (version 2) | ecosystem: Environmental > Terrestrial > Soil > Boreal... | reverse complement strand
CGCGTTACTCTGGTTATTGGCGGACGATCGCGTTGCTTCGACGCTACCGAACATTTACAACGAAGAACAACTGATTGAATTCGCCAAAGCGCCCGAGTGTTCGCCGTTGACTGGTGACGACCTGGCGAAGATCGACAATCTCTATTCCGAAAACTTCGGCCTCGAGCCGGAGGAACCAAAGTTCAAAGGAACGATGGAGCTGCCGAAAGAAACGGCGGCCGCTTAAGAATTACCGATCCATTTCGGCACCGTCGATTGGCGAGATCTTCAGTATCTTTGTTCGACCATTCGTCTCGACTTTTAGTCGTTCATGGAATGGCGCAGAACTCTCCTCTTCACCGCCGCCGAATTCTTCGACCAATAACGTTCGCTCATCGCGCCAGCGAAGGTTGACCTCGTCGTAGCCTTCCCACGCCGCGGCGACAATTTCGAGGTCAATCGGTTGATGTTCCGAGAGTCGCCTGGATGACGAAAGAATGGCCACGATAGTGTGCGGATATCCGGCGGCTCCACAATCATGCGTGAACGCAACAACCTTTGCGCGACCGTTGGGTGACATTAGTTCCTGCGCGATCTTGTTCTGACAAAGCTGATCGATAAATGATTCGATCCGATATTGCACGACAGCGCGAGCGATCGCGAAAGCGGCCAAACAAAATCCTATTCCGATAAGAAGTTTGTCCCACCACTTCATCGACTAATCAGACGCGTCTTCCTCTATCGGCTGCGCGCGGCGGATTTGCTGAATCGGTTCGCGCGGCCGACTGGCTGTTTCCGACGATTTGTAAATCTCTTTGAAAACATCGGCGATCATCGGGGCCGCCGTCGTGCCGCCGTGGACTTTGCTCCCAACGTCGCCTTCGTAGACCGCGGCAAACGCGTATTTGGGTTCGTCTGCCGGCAAGAATCCTGCGAACCAGGCCGCAGTTCGCTCCTTGCTCTTCGGGCCCCACTGCGCGGTGCCGGTTTTTCCCGCAACCTCAACGCTTTCCAGCTGCGCTTCGTGCCCGGTGCCGTTCGGGCCGTTGACGACTTCGACCATCCCCTTGCGCACCTCATCCATTGTCGCCGCGGAAACATCGAGCATGCGTTTTTCCCGCAGCTCGTAAGCCGTCATGATTTGGTGGTCTAACGACTGCACCTGGCGCACCAGCCGCGTTTGATAGAATTTTCCGCCGTTGGCGACGATCGCCATCGCCTGGGCCATTTGCAGCGGCGTGACCTGCATGTCGCCCTGACCGATCGACAAATTCGCGATGTCGCCGTTGAGCAACTTGCGGCCGTGGGTTGCCTTCATGTATTCGTCGTTGGGAACGCGGCCTTCGGCCTCGCCGCGCAACGGGATCCCGCACTTCGCGCCAAATCCAAGCTTCAACGCCCATTCGATGATCGGGTCCGCCCCGGTTTTGATGCCGACTTGATAAAACCAGGTATCGCACGATTGGGTGAGCGCCTGGACGAAATTCAACGCGCCCTGGTCGCCCTTTTTCCAATTGTGAAACGTCAGGTTCCCGATCTGAATTCCCGGCACGCATTGATACAGATCGTCCGAATGAACCGCGCCGGTCTCAAGCGCGGCAATGCCCACCGCGACCTTGAAAGTGGAGCCCGGCGGATACGCCGAACGAAACGCGCGCGGCAAAAGCGGAAGGTCAGGATCGTTCTGCAATTGTTTAAATTTCTCCACCGAGATGGATGGAACAAAAAGATTTGGATCGTAAGTGGGCCAGGACGCCATCGCCAAAATGTCACCGTCGGTTGGATCGACAATGACGATCGCGCCGCGTTTGGCCTTGGCGGCGAGCGCTTTTTCGGCCAGCTCCTGAAGGCGCAGATCCAATGTGGTTACAATGTTATTGCCCGGGACTGCCGGTTTGATCAGCTTCTCGGAAGTTTTGCGGCCGTCTTTATCGAAGGTCAGTTTGTATTCGCCGTGCTTGCCGGTGAGCAATTCGTTGAAGGTTTGCTCGAGCCCATCTCGACCTTCGGTCTCCGGCCAAAGAGTCTCGTGATTGTCGATGATGCCGTCGAGATTGCGCCCGGTCTTGCCGGTGTAGCCGACGATTGCTCCGGCCGTTTTCCCGTTGGGATAAACCCGAACATAAATCGGTCGCATCACCAGAAAATCCTTCGCCCGATCTTTGACTGCTTCGTATTCCGACTGGCTGAGATTTTGCGCGATCTCTAACGGCAGAATTCCGCGGTTGTGATAATGACGCAGGATCGCATCATCGGAAATTTTGATCGGGCGCCCGATCAACTTTGCCGCCTTGTCGATTTTTTCCCGGGCAAAGCTGATCGCCTTGGTGTCCGTAAAATCGAGCGGCGTTGGAAAACTGACCGCCAGATTGTAGTTCACTTTGTTTTGCGCCAGAGGCAAACCAGTGCGGTCCGTGATTTGTCCGCGCGGCGCCGGAACGTCGAGAATGTAAGTCCGCGCCAATTTTTGCGTCTCGAAGGTCGGGATAATCGTCTCCTCTTCCGGCGAAGCGCTCGGTGACGGCGTAGGCGACTGTGCATAAATCGCGGTCCCGAGCGCGAAGATAGACAATAGCCGCAAAAACATCTGCGAATCTCTGAAGAACTAGCGAGTCTGCAAGAACCGATGCACTTCTTCGGCGAGCTTGGGACCGATTCCTTCGGTCGCCGCGATTTGTTCGACAGTCGCTTTCCGCAGCCGATTCACCGAACCAAATTTCCGAAGGAGCAAATTCTTCCGGTTCTCGCTTACGCCTGGGCAATCATCGAGAACGCTTTCGTCGATTCGCTTCTTGAGCAGAAGTTGATGGTACGCATTCGCGAACCGGTGCGCTTCATCGCGGATCCGTTGGAGTAAATGCAATGCGCCGGAATCGGGCGGAAGTTGCAATGGCATTGCGCGTTCCGGCCGATAAATCTCTTCGTGTTCTTTCGCCAAACCAATAATCGGCAAATCATGCAAGCCCAGTCGCTGCAATTCGCGACAGGCGGACGACAGTTGCCCCTTGCCGCCATCGACAATGATCAGGTCTGGCAAACGAACTGCCACAAACTGAGCGCCGCCATTTCCTTCGCTGGCATCATCCTCCGCAGCGTGCTCCAATGCATCGACCGGGTTCTCCTGAGAGAACTCAGCGAGGTCTGGATTCTTATTGCGCGCTTCGAGCAGCACGCGCGAGTATCTTCGCCGCACCACTTCGGCCATGCTCGCGAAATCGTCCTGACCTTCAACGGTCCGCACGCGATATCGTCGGTAACAATTTTTGTCGGGCACGCCATCGCGAAAGCAAACCATCGAAGCGACAACGTGCGTCGTGGAAATGTTCGAAATGTCGAAGCATTCCATTACTCGCGGCAATCGCGATAGTTGCAAGGCATCCGCCAAAGCTTGCACGTCGGCCACCGGGTCGATCGCGCTCGGCAGACTTCCGCGAGTGAAACGGCGGGTCGATCTCGTTGTTTCCCGGACGTCGTCGATCATATTGCGCATCTCGGCCGCTTTCTCGAAATCCATTTTTTCTGCGGCTTTGCGCATCTCTTCTTCCAACATGTCGATCATCTCGCGCGATTGCCCTTCCAAAAATTCGCAGGCCTGCATCACCCGCTCCTGATACTGCTCGGCTGTAATTTCGCTCAGTCGCACGGGCACCTGGTAAGTCGACGACTTCAACTCGCGCTCACTCGGCGCGCCCCGACCAAATGTGAGTACGCCAAATTTTTTGCGCATAAGGTTAAGCGTCTGCCGCAGCGCGCCCGCCGCGGCGAACGGTCCAAAGTACCGCGCGTTATCGTTTTTCTTCAGACGCGTCAGCCGAAAGCGCGGCCATTCCTCCGATAAGTCCACCTTTACCAGCAGGAACCGTTTGTCGTCGCGGAACGAAATATTGTAACGGGGCCGGTATTCCTTGATTAGCTTGCCTTCAAGCAAAACCGATTCGGCCTCGCTCCGCACGACGTGCGTTTCGAAATCCCAAGTCGCCTCGAGCATGGCGCGCGTTTTCAAATCAGCCTGGGCCAGTTTCGACGGCAGAAAGTAGGAGCTGACCCGTTTTCGCAGATCGCGCGCTTTGCCGACATAGATCACGCGATTGAACCTGTCGCGCATCAAGTACACGCCCGGCTTGTGCGGCACTTCGTGCACCTTCTTCTGCAAATCAGGTTTCTCTTTGCGTGAAACGGCCATTGAAACGACCGGCAATCTACGCGCCGCGCCCAGGATCAACAATCGGCGGCGCGTCCAAGTTACGCCGCTCGACGGCGCGGCAGCGCCGACTGGACCATCATCAGCTCACTCACGTTCTCCGGTGTGAGCAAGCCGACCAACCGCTTCATGCTGTCGAGCACAGGCAAAGCCGGGCAATTCGATTCCTGCATAATGCGAAATGCGTCTTCAAAGCGCGTGCCGATTGTAACCGTCGGACAACCGCGACGCATCACGTCGCCGACGCGGATATTCGGATCGCCTTTGCGCAACGCGGAGATCAAATCGTGTCGCGTCAAAATGCCGGCGACGTTTCCGGATCCGTCGAGTACCGGGAAATCGTGTTGCGAAGTCGCGAGCAAGGCGTCGACCGCTTCCTGTAACGTCGCGCTCTCCGGCAGGGTGCGAAACTCGCGAACCATTGCGCTCGAAACTGGAAATCGGCGCGACACATCGCGCATTTGGGCAAGAGCCGCTTCCTGCGACGCACCGATGTAAACGAAAAGCGCAATGAAGAGAAGAAACGGATTCGAGAAAAGGCCGATGAACCCAAACACGAACGCGCATCCTTGGCCGATGTTTGCGGCAATTTGGGTCGCACGGGCATAACTCATTCGTGTCGCCAACAAGGCGCGCAGGACCCGGCCGCCGTCCATCGGAAATGCCGGTAGCAAATTAAACAGCACCAGCACGACGTTGATCTGCAAAAGCTGCGCGATCATGTCACCGCCTTGCACCGTGTCAGGATTCAATGCTTCCCGGCCGCCAATTACCAAAAAGAGACAAAGCGCGATGATCACATTCACTGCGGGCCCAGCGACCGCGATGATTAATTCCTGAATTGGTTCCTCCGGCATCCGCTCCAGGCGCGCGACTCCTCCGATAGGCAGCAATGTGATATCCGGGGTGTTGATGCCAAACGCTTTTGCGGCAAACGCATGACCGAACTCGTGCAGCACAACGCACAAGAACAGCAATAAAATGAAAATGACCCGCGCGGTGGCGGCGGCGGAGCCCCCTTCGGCGTAATAGCCCAAAGCCAGCCAGACAATGAGGAGAAGAAACGTAACGTGAATTCGCAATTGGATGCCGGCGATTCGGATGATGGGAATTGACCAGCTCATGGAAACAATCTCGTTCCTCTTTTGATCGCGCGCCAGAAGTGTTGAAGACGCTTCGTTCCCAATTGAAACTGCTCACGCATGGAAGTTGTCGATGTTGCGATTGTCGGAGGCGGTCCGGCCGGATCGGTCTGTGCCGCGTTGTGCGCAGCTGCCGGATTGCGAGCCGCTTTGATCGAGCGGGAACGATTTCCGCGCGAGAAAGTTTGCGGCGACTGCATCAATCCGGCGTGCTGGCCGGTTCTGGAACGGCTCGGAGTTGCGCAAGAAATTGGCGATTCGCCGTCCGCTGCGCTCAACGGCGTGGAATTCATCGCTATCGGAGGCCAAAAATTGCGGATCGATTTTGCGCCAAACGAACGCAACATAGTCTCGATCAAGCGCAGCCATTTTGACAACGTCTTGCTCAACCGCGCGCGTGAGCTGGGCGCGCGGATTCACGAGGAGGCAACAGTCGTCGCGCTCGCCAGGACTCGCGACCGCGATTGGAAGATCGACCTTGTCCGAGAAATCTTGCTCGCTCGCATTCTGGTCGGCGCAGACGGACGGAATTCCACGGTCGCACGCCTTTGCAATTTGCTCCCGCCGCCTGAGCGGGAGCGAATCGCGCTCCAGGCGCACATTCCGTTGCCGCCAGACTTCGGAAATCGCATCGTGTTGCAATTTTTGCTGGAAGGTTATTCCGGTCAGGCGCCGGTGAATGATCGCGAGCTAAACCTCTGCCTCGTCGGAACGCCGCCGACGATTTCATCGCTCCGAACCTGGGCCGAGCGGCAATTCAATCTCCCGGCCGACCAACCCTGGCGCACCATCACGCCCTTGACTCGCGCGCCCATCACCGCTCACCGGGAAAACTTGTTCTTCATCGGAGACGCCGCGCGCGTAGTTGAACCGTTCACGGGCGAAGGAATTTATTACGCGCTGCGTTCAGGCGAGCTGGCGGCGGTCGCCATCGCAAAAATCATCCGTGGCGAAGATCGACGATCAACCGCAAAGGCGTTTGCTCGTGCTTATCGGGCAATGTATCGGGGCCGGCTGTGGATAAACCGACTCGCGCGCGCAGCCGTTTTGCATCCGCACTTTGCGTCGTCTTTACTCGCCGCCAGACTAACGAGCGCGCCGATGCTGCGCTTGCTGACCCGAAAAGTCGTTAGATCGATTGCCGCACTGCCTTAATCGTGTTCGACATCAGCATCGCAATCGTCATTGGACCGACGCCGCCCGGAACCGGCGTGATCGCTCTGGCTTTCGGCGCGACTTCATCAAACGCGACGTCGCCGACCAGCCGATAACCGCGCTCATTCGTCTTGTCTTCGACGCGATTAATTCCAACGTCGATCACCACCGCGCCTTCGCGAATGTGATTGGCTTTGACGAAATGCGCGCGTCCGATCGCGGCGATCAAAATGTCGGCCGAGTGCGTAATCTCTTCGAGATTTTTGCTCCGAGAATGGACAACCGTCACCGTCGCGTCGCCGCCTTTGGCTTTCTGCATGAGTAACAACGCGACGGGTTTTCCGACGATCATGCTGCGACCCAAAACAACGACATGCGCGCCCGCGATGTCGATCTTGCTCTCGATGAGTAGCCGTTGAACACCCAGCGGGGTGCACGGAACGAATCCGCTCGGATCGCCCATCGCGAGCTTGGCTACGTTGAGCGGATGGAAACCATCGACGTCTTTGCGCGGATCGAGAGCGCGGACAATCGCAGCTTCGTCGATCTGTTTTGGCGGCGGCGATTGGACCAGAATGCCGTGGATCGCGGGACCGCCATTCAATTCTTGGACGCGTGCGAGCAATTCGGCCTGACTGGTGGATTCCGGCAGCTCGAGCTTGACCGAGTGCAGCCCAAGCTCGCGACTCATTTTGTCCTTCGAGCGGACGTAGGCGCGCGAGGCGGGATCGTCGCCGACCAAAACGACGGCGAGTCCAGGTGTGACGCCTTTCGCTTTCAGCGCCGCGATTTCGCGACGAAGATCAACATAAACCCTTTCGGCAATTGCGCGACCATCGATCAGGTTTCCCATGCGCTGAAACTAAATGAGCTAGCGGCGTTCAACCAGCGACATCATCGCGTTTTGCAAACGAAGTCGCTCGGCTTCGAATTCTTCTGCCGTAGATATCGATCCTATCTTCTGGGGTTCGCCAATAATCACGCGCACTCTGGAGAACGGCTTGGGAATGATGAACCGGTCCCAGCTTTTCACGCGCCAGCAGCTCGAGTATTCCAAATTCAACGGCAACACCCGCGCGCCGGTTTTCTGCGCGAGAAAGATAATGCCGGGGCCAATTTCATAAACGGGACCGCGCGGACCGTCCGGCGTGATGACCACGTCGCGTCCGGAAGAAAGCACGTCGCCCAGTTGGAGAAGAGCGGTTGCACCAAGTTTCGAACTCGAGCCCCGGACCACGTAGTAGTCGAAGCGATGAATCGCGTCGCTGAGCAAATCGCCATCGCGGCTCGCACTGATGAGGGCTGCGCCACCGCGATTAGGAAAGAAGCGACGAAGAACCAGGGGGTAAATGAGCAAACGATTATGCCAGAGCGCTCCAATGTAATTTTCGGATACGGGCTGGTCGACGATGCCGGCATGGTCATCGATTTCGTAGCGCAGGGTGCGGCCCAACGCTTTCAACAAACAAAATCCAAACGCGATGAGCCATCGCGCTTTCCAGCCTTCAATCTTCAAGATTTTTTGCGGGCGCCGCCGCGCGCAGTTTGGTCGGCCCAGCGATAAGCTCGCGGGTTTGGCAGTCCGATTTGGTCGAGAACGCGCCAGAGCACGGTGTCGACAACTTCGATAAGTGAAGCCGGACGACTGTAAAAAGACGGAATCGCAGGCAGGACAACTGCGCCCGCTTCGAGGAGCGTGACAACGTTGCGCGCGTGAATCAAATTCCACGGCGTCTCGCGCGGGACGAGAATCAGTTTGCGGCGCTCTTTAAGGAAAACATCGGCTGCGCGCAAAAGCGCAGTGTCACTGGAGCCGGATGCGATCCGGCCGATGGTGGCCATCGAGCACGGAATGATCACCATGGCGTCGAACCGCGCCGATCCGCTGACGAAGGGGACGTTGAGATCATTCTCAGCATGCTGCTTGACCGATTTTGGAACCTTAAACGAGCCGAGCTCCTGTCTCGCGACTTGTTTGGCGTGACTGCTCATGACGAGATGAATCTCGTGCCCGCTCGGATCAATTTGCTCAAGCAATCGTTGCAAATAGATTGAGCCGCTTGCGCCCGTGGCCGCGATAACGAGTTTCATCGGCGAAGAGTTTGAATTTAATCAGTTAAGGGAGCAATAAGATACACGATGGTTAAGAAACTCTTACATACGCGCTACCGGGTAAAGGACCTGGAGAAGACGGCAAATTTTTACAAAGACGTGCTCGGTCTTAAGGAAACGCGGCGGCACACCTCCGGCCGCGGGTCGCAATTGCTTTTTCTGAAGGCGCCGGAAAGCGAAGAAGAAATCGAGCTTTGCAAGTTCGACGAAAGCGGTCCCGTCATCGTTGGGCCAGACCTGACCCATCTCGCCTTTGAAGTGGACGACATAGAAAAGTTTGCGCACGAATCGGCTAAGAAGGGTTACCCACTCTCAGATGGCCCTCATAAAACTTCCGGCGGGAGCGTCATCGCTTTCATCGATGCGCCGGAAGGCTACGAAATCGAATTGATCCAGCGCGGAAAGGACCTGTAGCCGCTTGCACGGGTTAGGTCTTTGTCGCTAATTTGCCGCCCATGAATCGCTGGTTTCGCGCAGGGTTGACTTTTTGCGTACTGGGTCTCTTCAGCGTTTGTCTAGCTCTCGAACCAGCGGACGAAGAAAGTCCAAACGAGATTCGACCGACCGGCGTGCCGCATCGGCAGCATTCGAAATCGGCGGCGACTGCAAAATCGGATTCAGATGCGGAATCCAGCGCTACGCCGCGGTCGCGACGAGCGCATCGGAGGATTGCGAAATCGCGCGAAGCGGATGACGACGCTGTTCCAACCCAGACTGTGCCGGGTTCGGTTCCAAGAATTGGAGCGAGCTCAGTTATCGTGATCGATGTTCAGAGCGGCCAGGTGCTCTACGAAAAGAATCCAGACCAAATCAGAGCGCCGGCCAGCACGACCAAGCTTTTGACCGGATTAATCGTGGCCGAGAGCGGTTATTTGGATCGACCGGTGACCGTAGCTCAAGTCGACACGCTGGCGGAGCCAGTGAAATTAAATATCAAGCCGGGCGAAATTTATCAGCGAATCGATTTGCTCCGCGCCTTATTGGTCAAAAGCCCAAATGACGTCGCCCGATGTCTCGCGCGCGATAATGGCGGAAGCATCGAAGCATTCGCGGTAAGAATGAATCAGCGCGCGGTCGCCATCGGCGCAACGCATTCGCATTTTGTGAACCCAAATGGATTGCCGGATGCGCGGCAATACTCGACGGCGCGCGACTTGGCTGCGATTGCGCGCGTGGCGTATGCGAACCCGACGATTCGCTCGATCGTCTGTTTGCCACAACTCATGTTCCGCTACGCGAATGGCCGGACCCGCGAATTGGAAAACACAAACAAACTGTTGAAACGATTGCCCTACTGCAACGGAATGAAGACCGGCTACACCGAAGCCGCCGGCAAATGCCTAATTGCGAGCGGTTCGCGGCCGGGCAAGGACATTATCGTGGTCGTACTCGGTGACAGCCACTCCGGCGTTTGGCGAGACGCCGGCAATTTGCTCGCTTGGGCGCTCTGGAGCCCCTCCGCTGGATGAGCGATCTCTACGCGCGCCAACTGGAAGCGTTGCGCGCTCTCTCGCTGGATCGACACCTTCGCGAAATCTCCAGCCCGCAGGGGCCAATTGTCGACCTTGGTGGCAAACGCCTGATCAACTTTTCGTCTAACGATTATCTCGGACTGGCGAACGATCCGCGGCTGCGCGAAGCAGCCACTGCAGCGATCACCGAATTCGGAGTCGGCGCCGGCGCATCTCGATTAATCAGCGGAACGCAATCGCCGCATCTTCGTCTCGAACAATCGCTAGCGGAATGGAAGCGAACCGAAGCGGCGCTTGGTTTCAGCAGCGGTTATGCGGCGGCATTGGGGACAATTCCTGCACTGGTCGGACCGAAGGACGTGATTATTCTCGATAAATTGTGTCATGCGTCGCTGATCGACGGCGCGAAGTTGAGCGGCGCGACTCTGCGTATTTTCCCGCACAATCATCTCGGCAAATTGAAGAACCATCTCGAATGGGCCCGCCGCAAATCTCCAGTGCCACGGATTCTAATTGTTACCGAGTCGGTTTTTTCGATGGATGGCGACCGCGCGCCGCTGCGCGAGATCGTTGAGCTCAAGAAAAATTTCGACGCGCAATTGTTTCTGGATGAAGCGCACTCAGCCGGAGTGATCGGGCCGAACGGGCGGGGTCTGGCTGCCGAAGAGAATTTGAGCGACGAAGTTGATATTCAAATGGGAACGTTGGGCAAGGCGATGGGCGTTAGCGGCGGTTATATCTGCGGGTCACGGGTTTTTATTGAGTGGCTGATTAACCGCGCGCGGTCATTCATCTTTTCCACGGCGCCCCCGGCTATCGTCGTCGCAGCAGCAAATGCAGCGCTCGATTTTCTTTCGTCGACCGAAGGAGAAGAACGGCGCCGGCAGCTGTGGCGAAACATCGACATCCTGGGAAAGGCGCTCTCGATTCGGCCTGCCAGCGCGATCGTCCCCTGGATTATTGGCGACGAGCAAGCAGCGTTGGCCGCGGCGCGAAACCTTCAAGAACAAGGCTTTCTTGTGCCGGCGATTCGTTATCCGACGGTCGCGAAAGGTGCGGCCCGATTGCGGACAACCGTTTCAGCCGCCCATGAAGAGCAACAGCTGCAGTCCCTCGTCGAGGCGATGGAGCGGTTGACGAAACGAAACTGAACTAACCGCCGCTGATCAAGGCGTGCGTGATGCCGCCCAGTAGCGAAGCAACGGGCTGGGCATCAGCGCTGGATTGTGATCGACATTGTCGGGAGCGTCAGCCGGAACATCTTCCGGACCCTCCGCGGGCGGCGCGGGCTCCTCACCGATCGCGCCGGGCTCGGTCGCGTTGCTGGCATATTTCGCCGTCAAGCGCTGCTCGAGCGTCTGATTGGCAGCCGTGGTCTGAGAAGTGGTGGAACAAGCCGGCAGGAAGGCGAGGCCAAGCAGACAAAATGCGATTTCAATTTTCATGTGCTAAAAACTTAATTGAGTGACGCGTTTATAATTACTATAATTCACGCGCGAATGGCAAGAACTTTTTTACCTCACAAAAGCCTGCTCAAAATCGGCCCCAGCTTCTGGATCGTCGCCTTTGGCCAAAGCTTCCGTTCAGTCGTCATGGCAACGTCCAGCGCCGAGTGCTCTGGCCAGTTGGATTCGGCTGGAATTCGCGGGATCGCCTCTAATAACACCCTCTTCGCGGCCTCCGCGTTCGCGGTTAAATGCCCGAACACAGTCTGCGCCGACACAGGCTCTTCCTCGACCTTCCAGCAATCGTAATCGGTGATCATCGCCAGCGTGGCCAGCGCGATCTCCGCCTCCCGCGCCAACTTCGCTTCGGGCAAATTCGTCATTCCAATCACGTCAAAACCGTTGCGCCGGTTCAGCTCAGACTCGGCCCGCGTCGAAAATGCGGGGCCGTCCATATTCACATAAGTGCCGCCATTGTGAATCGTGACACCGGCCCTCCTGCCTGATTCTGCCAGCAAATTCCGCAACTGAATGCTGATTGGTTCGGCAAAAGAAACGTGCGCCGCGATGCCCTCTCCGAAAAACGTGTGAGTCGCGCGCAAACTCGTCCGGTCGTAAAACTGCGAGGGCAACAGAATGTCCCGCGGTTTATATTTTTCCTGCAAACTGCCGACCGCTGTGACAGCGATGATCCAGCGAACGTTGAGCGAACGCAGCGCGTAAATATTGGCGCGATGATTCAGTTCATGCGGCAGAATGTGGTGCCCGCGCCCGTGCCGCGGCAAAAAGTAAACCTCTCGACCGCTGATTGTCCCTCCGATCAAGACATCGGACGGCGAACCGAACGGCGTGTCGATTTTGTGCTCGGTCGCGTCGCGAAGTTGTTCCATCTGATACAAACCACTCCCCCCGATGATGCCGATTGCTGGCGCATTTCCTTTCATTCGTGGCTCATTAAATCGAAAAGATCGACAAGTTGAAAAGCGGATAATCTGGCGATGGCGAAGGCGACGCGCCGGTGTATTATTTCGCCCGCCAATGCCGAAGTTTTACATCAAGACCTACGGCTGCCAGATGAACGAGCGCGATTCGGAACAGGTCGCGCACTCGCTCATTGAGCGCGGCTACGAACGCGCCGAGACCGAATCGGACGCCGACGTGGTGTGACTAAATACCTGCAGCGTCCGCGACATGGCAGATCAAAAAGCGCTCGGCAAAATGGGAATGCTTGGTCGCGTGGCAAACGAGCGCCCCCACGTCGTTTTCGGTTTCCTCGGATGCATGGCTCAAGCGCGCGGCGCTTCGGTTCTCAAAAACCTGCCGCATGTCGATCTTGTTGTCGGCACACAAAAGTTTCACCGCGTCGCCGATTACGTAGACGCGGCCATGGAAAGAAAACGGCATCGCGCGATGGACGACCCAAGGTTCTCGATCGTCGATGTTAAGCAGGAAACCGGATCCCAGTCGACGATTCGCGACCAACAACTGGTGCCGAAACAGGCGACGGCGTTCGTGTCAATCATGCAAGGCTGCAACATGCATTGCACGTTTTGCATTGTTCCCCAAACGCGGGGAGCCGAGCGCAGCCGCTCGATCAACGAAATCGTGGCTGAAGTTCGCGACCTTGTTTCTCACGGAGTGAGGGAAGTGACGTTGCTTGGGCAGATCGTAAATCTCTACGGCCGCCACGAATTTCCAAAGATCGACAACAAGAGTCCGTTCGCGCAATTGCTCGAAGCCGTCCATGGAATCGACGGGTTGCAGCGCCTACGGTTCACATCGCCTCATCCGATCGGGTTTCGCGAAGATTTAATCGCGGCCTACAGGCGATTGCCGAAATTGGTCGATCATCTTCATCTACCGGTCCAATCCGGTTCGAATCGGATCCTCAAAGCGATGCATCGCACTTACACGGCCGAGAAGTATGTCGATCTTGTCCAGCGCGTGCGCGAGGCGCGACCTGGAATCGCCATCACCACGGACATCATCGTCGGATTCCCCGGGGAAACGGGCGACGATTACCAGCAAACAAAAAACCTTACGAAGCAGGTTCAATTCGATAACGCGTTCGTGTTTCGTTATTCCCCTCGGCGCGACACGCCGGCGGCGGAAATGCCAGATCAGATCGACGAGCGCGTGAAGGAAGCTCGAAATCACGATTTGCTCGAAGTCGTGAATAATTGCGCGCGGCGAATCAACGAGGGCCTGGTCGATCGCACGCTCGAAGTTCTTTGCGAAGGTCCGAGCAAGACCAATCCATCCCGTCTGATGGGACGGACACGCACCAACAAAATCGTTTTGTTCGAAAGCGCCGAAGATCGCGCTGGAACGTTTGTCGATGTTCGGATCGAACGCGCGACTGGATTCAGTCTGTACGGAACGTCGGTGGCCACGGCGCAGGCCACGACCATCGCAGCATGATCTACGACGTAAATTTGCAAATCGCGGGCATCGTTGCGGGTACCCTGCTCGTCTTGATTAGCTTGCCGGGATTCATAAAGCCGTCCGCGGCCCAAACGTGGTTGAAAAGTCTGCCGCGATCGCGTGTCGCCGGCGTTGTCCTTTTGACTGTGGTTCTGGTTTGGTCGTTCTGGTTGCTCGCGACCATGGAAATGGGCGAATTTTCCAGCTTTCGCCGCCCGCTCCTGATCGGGCTGCCGATTGGTTATGTGTTGGTCATTCGATTCGTTGAAGAATTTCTGGCCGTTCGCGCACTGGGAATTCTTTGTCTGCTCGCGGCCGAGCCCTTGCTGGAAGCGGCGTTTTTTCGCTACGAAACCAGCCGGTTGTTTCTGACCGTGTTCGCGTATTTGCTTGTTTTGGCTGGCCTCTTCTGGGTAACGATGCCGTACCTGTTGCGTGATCAGATCAATTGGAGCACGCAAAGCAACACGCGCTGGCACACCATTAACGGCATCGCCGCAGTTTACGGCGTCACCATTCTTGCCTGCGCGTTCACGCAATACTGATTTCGCCATTGAACCGGATCCTGGTGATTCGTGGCGGCGGGATCGGCGATTTCATCCTAACCCTGCCGGCGATCAAAGCATTACGCGACGCTTATCCGAACGCACACATTGAAATTCTCGGATACAAACACATTGCCGCTCTCGCCGAGAATCGATTTTATGCGCAGGCCGTTCATTCTATTGAATCGGCGCAACTTTCGAGATTCTTTGCCAAAGACGCCGATCTATCGTCTGAGCTTGCGAATCACTTCGCCGGTTTCGATCTCATCGTCAGCTACCTTTACGACCCGGACTTGATCTTCGAGACGAACCTGCGGCGCGCTGGCGCGACGCAGATCATTCGCGGCCTGGCCAAAATCGACAGCGAGTCGCACGCGACGCGACAGCTCGCTCAACCGATCGAAGAACTTGGCATCTCAATTTCGGATTTTGCACCAAAACTCTTTCCTTCCACCGAGGATCGACATCGTTCGCACGAATTTCTTGCCGGAATAACAGGGCCGATCGTCGCCTTCCATCCAGGAAGTGGCAGCGAGACGAAAAACTGGGTGCTTCAGAACTGGATCGAGCTTGGAGATCATTTTCTCCGAAACTACGCTGGCTCGCTCCTAATTGTTTCAGGTGAAGCCGACCAGGAACAGAGCTGGAAACTTGAGTCGACGTGGCAAGATCCCCGTGTTCGGTTCGCCAAGGCACTGCCGTTACCGAAGCTGGCAGCGGTCCTTGAGAACACGATTTTCGTCGGCCACGACAGCGGCATCTCGCATGTAGCAGCAGCTGCGGGCGCGAGGTCGATTTTACTGTTCGGCTCGACGGATCCGGCGGTGTGGGCGCCGATCAACGAAAACGCGCGCGTGATTCGCGCGGCGGACGGAGACTTGCAACGTCTCGATGTCGATCTTGTCCACGCCGCTCTCGATCAGGAGCTGATGCGCATCGGCATCAGCACGTAGAGAAACGGCGTCTGAATTTTCAAAACGCCGGGACTCATCTCATCGATGAGGTCGAGAAAAACTTCGTCCTCGGTCAAATTTCGCAGCGGCGCCATCAAAAATTCCGGATTGAACGCGATCGAAAAATCGCGGCCCTTGTACTGCACTGCCAGCGATTCCTTGGCTTCGCCGACCTCCGGCGTGTTAGCAGTGATGTCGATGTTGTTCTTGCTGAAACTGAGCTTGATCGAATTCGACTTCTCGCTCGCCAAAAGGGAAACGCGCCGCAGCGAGTTAAGGAAGGTTTCCCGCTCAAGGGTCACCCGCTCTTTCGCGTCTCCAGGAATCACCTGCTTGTAGTTGGGATAATTTCCTTCGATCAACTTCGAAACCAGCAGCGTTTTGTTTAAATCGAAGGCGATCTGCCCGCTGGCCACGCTGACCTTCACATCGCCGTCGTCGGTCAAAAGTCGCTGCAGCTCCGTGACCGCTTTGGTTGGAACGATGATGTCGGCTTCCTGGCTGCGCGGGATTTCTAACTCAATATCGACCATCGCCAGACGGCGCCCATCCGTGGCCACGAGTGTGAGTTTATTTTCCTTGAAGCTGAAAAGGAGGCCGTTGAGGACGTAGCGAGTTTCATCGGTGGAAATCGCGTAGGAGGTTCTGCGCAAGCCGTCGCGCAAATCCTTTTGCCGAATCGTGACTACTTTGGCGTCTTCAAATTTCGGCAGTGGCGGAAATTCCTCTTCTGGCAATCCAAGGATCTTGAAAAAGCTCTGGCCACTGCGGATTGAGGCTGCATTTTTTCCATCGACATCGATCTGGATTTCGCTCGCGGGCAATTCACGAACAATGTTGAACAGCCGGCGCGCCGGAAGCGTAGTCGCACCTTCCTTCTCCACGTCCGCCTCGAAACTGCCGCGCACACCAACGTCGAGATCAGTGGTCGTCAGATGCACGGCGCCATCGCTCGCCTGAAGCAACACGTTCGAAAGAATCGGCAATGTCGTGCGAGTGCTGACGACGTTTTGGACCTGTTGCAAACCTTCCAGCAGCTTTTCTTTGGTAGCGCTAAACTTCATGAGAACGAATCTGGCTAAGATGTTAGGCGGGCGCTCTTATTCGGCAACCGCAAAGTCTTGTGCGCTCGGGTCGACCAAGTACACTCAGCGTTGCAGCGAGCTGTCGATGAACGAAATCGTCTGCCGGATATTGTCCTGCTCTTTCATTCGCTTTTTCACCAATTTGCAAGCGTGGAGCACGGTACCGTGATCGCGCCCGCCAAACGCGTCGCCGATTTCGTTGAGCGAAGATTTGGTTAACTCCCGCGCCAGATACATCGCCACCTGCCGTGGAAAAGCGATGGAGGCCGGACGCCGTTTGCTCGTCATGTCGGCCAGGCGCACATCGAAATGCTCGGCCACCTTGCGCTGGATTTGCTCGATGGTGACCGAGCTGCGCGCTTCTTCCTGCAAAATGTCCTTGAGCAAATGCTCGATCACTTCCTGGGTGAGTTCCTTCCCGCTCAATGACGCGAACGACGCCACCCGCATGAGCGCGCCTTCCAGCCGGCGAACGTTGCTGCGGATCCGGTTGCCGAGAAATTCGAAGATCTCATCGGGCAACTTGATCTGCATGCCCCGCGCTTTTTTGCGCAAAATGGCGAGCCGGGTTTCGATGGCGGGTGGTTGAAGCTCAGCGGTCAGGCCCCATTCAAATCGCGACACTAGACGATGCTCGAGGTTGGCAATTTCCGAAGCCGGCCGATCGCACGACAGAACAATCTGCTTATGACCGTCGAAGAGCGTGTTGAAGGTATGAAAAAACTCCTCCTGCGAGCGTTCCTTCCCGGCGAGGAACTGGATGTCGTCGATGCAAAGCAGATCGGCCTGACGATAGCGCTTGCGAAACTTTACCAGGTTGTTGTGCTGGATCGCGTCGATGAATTCGTTAATGAAGAGCTCGCTTGAAAGATAAATCACCTTCGTGTTTTTCTTTTTCGCGAGCACGTACTGGCCAATTGCCTGCATCAAATGGGTTTTACCCAGACCGACCCCGCCGTAAATGAAAAGCGGATTGTAGGTTCGCGCCGGTGCCTGCGCGACAGCGAGACTGGCCGCGTGCGCGATCTCGTTATTCGGGCCGACTACAAACGATTCAAAGGTGTTGCGCGGATTGAGCCCGAACGCACTGCTCGGTTTGCTGTCGCGGTTCGATTCGGTTTCCTTCGCAACCGAAATCGCTTCCCTCGTTTCGACAGGTGATTCGGACGAGATGAATTTAATTTCGCGCGGTTCGCCCAGGGCCGTCAGCACCGCCGCTTCCAGCGCAGCCATGTGATTACTCTCGATCCAGTATTGATAGATGTTGTTGGGCACTCGAAAACTAAGCGTCTTCGCTGTAACTCCGGCCAATTCAACCGCCGAGAACCAACGTTTAAATGTGTCGGCGCTGACATGCGGCTTGAGCGCGGCCGAGAGTTTCTGCCAAAGCTGATTACATTTCTCGTCCATGGGAGTTGTTAACAGTGTTACACAATCGCCATAAAGGCGGTTATGAGAGGGAACGAATGCTTCTGACAAAGGCGGCGCTTGGTAACGCCCGCCTGCATCCGAAGCACTAAAAACCGGCTAAAAATGCCAAAATTGCCAAAATACGAGGGAAAATGCCCGCTCAACCTCTCATCAGACAACCGTTGCGGACTAGGATCGATCTCTCCTTTGAATTTTCGACTTCGTAGGGTTAAGGCCTTGCTCATTCTAGGGAATCAATTGAATCAATTTTTCTCAGACATGTTCACATCTTATTCACACGCGCCTCTCCTTCGTCCCCTGCCGCGGGCTTGAGATTAGAAATCGCGCGCAACATCGACAAGAAAAAATCTGAACTTTATTTTTCTTTTTTGGTCAAAAAATTCTTGACGAAAAAACAAAAAGGAGCGTGTCCCCAAGAAGCGAAAATTTCACTATGCACGCAATCGCGAATTCAACGCGCGCTCAGCGGCATTTTCTTTGCTTCAGCGCGCGGATAATGTCTCGAGGACTTCGATCCAACATGTCGCGCGTCTTGATTACACTTGTTTCGCTACTTTTCGTCGCTTCATCGATGCCGGCCGCCGAAGAATTGAATCCGCCGTTTGGATTTCGCTGGAACGATCCGATGTCGCGCGTGGAAGCGGTGCTCAAAGGCGCGAAGGCGACCGTCATATCACGCGAGAAAAAGGAAAACCGCGAAGTTTGGACGGTGGAAGGCCTGGTCCATCCCGGTTTGAAGCGGACCCTCTTTACTTTTAAGGGCGGCGCGCTCTTCGGCGTCGAATTGCAATACGAGTATCCCGACTGGTCGATCGAACGTTACAACGAGCGAATGGGCGAAATTCGCCGTTACTTCGATGCCAAATACGGAACCGGAAAATTAGTTTCGCGAACGCGTGACACCGACTCCGACGTCATTCAAACGCTGGTCGGTTATCAATGGACCATCGGCGCAACCATGCTCGAACTGTTTTATTTTTCGGCGCAGCACGATCAGCTTGTCTTCCGCACGATCTCGGTCGATTACAAAGCGCTCTGAATCAGAGCGTCGTCTCTGCCACTGCCCGTTGTCGATGTTTGATTCCGCGCTGCGTTTCCTTTTGCAGCCGCTTCAGCTTGCTCGATAAGCTTGTCTTCGCGGCCGAGGTCATCCGATCGATAAACAAGATTCCGTTGAGATGATCGACCTCGTGTTGAATGGCACGGGCAAGGAACCCGGCCGTTTCGATTTCGATTGGCTCGCCATCCAAATTCTGCGCGCGAACCGTGATTGATTTCGCCCGGTCGATCTCGCCAGAGATCTCGGGAAAACTGAGACAACCCTCCGTTCCCATTTCATTCTCGGTGCCCAACTCGATTTGGGGATTAACCAACACCAGCGGCATCGCCGTTTTTGGATCGACATCCTTGCCATTCAACTTCATCTGCGTCGGCCGATCCTCGACCTGCGAAACATCAAGCACGGTAAGCTGAATCGGTTCACCGATTTGTTGCGCCGCCAAACCGACACCGTTGGCCGCGTGCATCGTTTCAATCATGTTATGCACCAGCTCGCGAATCCGGTCGTCAATCTGCTCGATCTGTTTTCCCTTCGCCCGCAAAATCGGGTCGCCATACTGCAAGATCGACAATTTCATTTTTCGCCGCGAGTGAATGCCGGCAAATTCTTCACGCCCGCGAGCTTTAGTGCGTCCATCACTTTGACGATGATTCCAAACGACGCCTTCTTGTCGGCTTGCAATGCGAGCGAGCTGCGGCGCGTCTCGGATAAATTTCGCACCGCGCTTTCCAAATCTTCCACCGCGATTGTTTGCCCATCGAGCTTGACCTCGTCGTTCTCACTCACGGTCAGGATCGCGTGCTCGAGCTCGGCCGGTGCGGTCGTCGCCGTTTTCGATTCCGGCAAATTAATCTGCACTTCCGGCTGGTCCTTTCTGAACGTGGTCGAGACGACAAAGAAAATCAGGAGGATGGTCAGAATGTCGACCAGCGATACGATGATGATGGATGGCGCGCGACGTTTGCGGACTGCGAATTTCACGAATGTGGATCTTGCATCACGCCATTGGCGCGATTTCAGGCGTGGCGGGTTGGGCTGGCGTGATTGGCTGCGCCGGCACCTGCGTCTGGGCTTTTCGGGCGCCGACCACTCGGCCGTAATAACATTTTGAGAGCAAATCAGTGACCAGCGATTCCATCTCCACAGAAAGCACTTCGACCTTTTTCGAAAAGTACACGAACCCGATCAAGCTCGGCACGGCAATGCCCAAACCGAACACTGTGCAATTGAGTGCTTCGGAGATCCCGCGCGCGATCATCTTCGGATCGGCCGAGCCTGCGCTGACACCCAAGCTGGCGAATACATGCACCAGACCGGACACTGTACCGATTAATCCGATCAGCGGCGCAATGCCGATGATTACTTCCAGGACGACAAGCCCCTTCTCCAATCGCACCATCTCGTGGCGGGCGCGCGTTTGCACGGTCTCGATGTTCTCCGAGCGCGGCCAGCGCAAATGGGCCAGCGCCACCCGCACGATGCGGGCGAGCGAAGAGCCATCGTGCTGCACGATACGAAAGAGTCGTTCCGGGTTTGCGCCGGGCGCGAGCCGTTCCATCTCGCTCTCGATAGTCAGCGGCAGCACATTCTTTTCCCGCAGCGCCAGTGTGCGCAAAATGATCACCGTCAGTGAAACGATGGAGCAGACCAGCAGGGGCCACATAAACACGCCGCCCTTGGCAAAAAATCCGGCAACAGTTTCAAATACGGCCGACATCAGTTTGGAAACATCGTGAATGTGATTTGCTCGTCCAAACCTTCCGGCGGCAACGTGCCGGCTACGTCTTCGGGAATCGGCGGCATTTGGATCTCAATGATAGATTGGAGGCACACGTTGGCGAATGCTTCGTTGGAGCTGTTACTGACGACTTTGAGATTCTTCACCCGGCCGCTCCGGTCAATCGAAAAGGCGACCTGGGTCGTTCCCAAACTGATCAAATCCATTTTCTGGGCGACATACGCATACCAACGCGAACCGATGGCGTCCTGGACCATCTTCTCATAGCGGCCAAGCGGCGTGCCAATCGCATTCACCGATGAAATGCCACGGTTGGAAATCGACCCCGCAGAACGTGTGCGTTGCTTCAACGGTTGATAGCTCGATCTCGGCTGTTGTGGTTGCGTAGCGGCGGATGGGCGTGGAGTCGGCGTCGAAGTCAACATGGCAAGCTCGTCGTTCTTCGACACTGGCGTTGGTTTTACGGTCGGTTGCGGCGTTGCCGACTGCTGCGGCGCGGCGCTCGGTTGCGGTTGCGCGCCTTCGTTAGGCAAGGAATACGCGTGCGTGTCCAAATCGAGGTTCGGTCGATCTTTTCCTTCCTGAGTCGGGATTGGCATATTTCCGGTTGCGGGCCCCTGGCTGGCGGCGATCGAATTCACACTCGATTCAAAGGGGGTTTTGTCCTTCGGCGCCTCCGTCTGTTTCGATTCATCGGTCGGGACGAACATCGTGTTCTTCATCGGGGCCGGCGTCGCGGAAAGATCGACAAAGCTGAGCTCTACCGGCTTGTCCTCTTCGGCCACCGAAAACGGTGCATACAGCAGGCCGCCGTAGACCGCGAGCGCGTAACCGATGATCAGGTGAATGCACAGCGCCGCGAGAAGCGCCCAGAACACCTTGCGCATCTCCTTTTTTCGCTCGTCCGCGTCATCTGCCGAATGACCGATAATGAACTCAGCCGTAGTCATGAATTCAGAACCGAAACATTATCGCACGCCCGAGGGAGTGACAAACCCTCGGCTCTTCCTCTTCCTCTTAATCTTGGTCTTACTCATCCGCGCGTGATGAAACAGGTATTGCTGGGCGTAACCTCCATGCTCTCCGAAGTATTTCTCTGTGAACGCCCGCAGCCGCGCGGCGTTCAATCTTCGCGCCCGTGGAAAATACTTTTCCCGTAGGACCCGCTCGATCCAGACGTCGATCGGGAACGCGCGTAGCCGCTCGTAGGCAAAGAGCATCACACAATTAGCAACCTTCGCGCCCACGCCCGGCAGTCCGCACAATCGCGCGCGAAGATCGACATCGGAAAGCTTTGCCAAGGTCTTAAGATCGACATCTCCGCGCGCGATCACCTGTGCGGTGGCGAGTAGATTTTTCGCGCGATAACCGAGTGCACATTCGAGTAAATCCTTTTCCGACGCTGTGGCGATTCGCTCGCCGGAAGGAAACAGGTAAACAATGTGATTGTTGATCTTTCGCGCCTCCCCGAAGCGCTCCCGCAGCCTCTGCGAAATCTGCCGGATGTGCGCGACTTGTTTCATAGATGAACAAATGAACGTCGCCAGACATTCCCATTTCGGCTGGCGAATAATTCGTAATCCGCGGCAGAATTCACTTGCCGCATTCATCGCCGGATCGTCCGGAAACGATGCGCAGATTTCAGCAAGAGGATGATCGAGCGCGAAATAATGGCCAGCTAGTTGCTCACCACAGGAGCTCAGCAACGAATTTTGACCTTGCTCAACATAAACCGCTCGTTCGCCAATCGTTCCGACAAGACCATGACCGGATTTCTCCCAATGAAACACCTGTCCGGAATCGAGCGTCATTGCCAAATCGAAATCCGGCGCCGGAATCTTCGTCAGTTGCACAGACGAACTCTTGCGCTGCGCCAAAATTCTGTCACCTAAGATCGACATCATGGACGCGCGACTGCTGATCGACACAATCGTTCTACTCGCCTACTTCGTTGGCATTGTCGCACTGGGACTTTGGGCCGGACGACGAAATCGAAACCTCGACGAATTCTCCCTTGGTTCGCGCTCCATTCCGTGGTGGGCTGTGCTCGCGTCCATTATCGCCGCTGAGACGAGCGCCGCCACTTTTCTAGGGACGCCGGCCGAAGGGTTTAAAACAAGAGGATACTTTTACGGGCAATTAGCAATCGGCACGGTGCTCGCGCGTATCATCATCGCCTTCACCTTTATTAAGCCCTACTACGACTACCGTGTTCAAAGCGTTTACGAATTTCTGACTGTTCGCTTCGGCACCAAAACCAAAAATATGGCGAGCGGCATTTTTCTCTTCACTCGCGTCCTCGGGATCGGTGTGCGCCTTTATCTCGGCGGGGCGATCATGGTCGTGGTCTGGCGTTATCTCTTTCCGTCGCTGCCGGTGAATCTGAACACCTACATCTGGGGAATTATTTTCGTCACCATCGTCACAACGGTCTATACCGCCGTCGGCGGAATCAAAGCAGTTGTCTGGACAGACGTCATTCAAGCCGTGTTGATGTTTAGTTCAGTTATCCTCGCGATTTTTCTGCTGCTCCGGAGCATTCCCGGCGGATTCGAAACCGTGAAGTCGAATCTTGGAGGACTCGGTAACATGAAACTTTTTCAGACGGGATGGAATCCGGAATTGCCCTTTGGTCCGGCCTTGAAAGCGATGTTAGAAGAACCGTACACCATTTTCGCAGCGTTCATCGGTTCGACTTTGTTGACGATGGCGACGCATGGAACGGATCAAGACATGGTGCAACGAATGTTGACGGCTCCCGATCACAGGAAATCGCAGCTTTCACTTATTCTCAGTGGCGTCATGGACCTGCCAATTGCCGGCTCGTTTCTGACCGTCGGAATTCTCTTATCGGTTTACTATTCGGTCGTCCCTGGTGCAACGCTGCCCGCCGCGGATAATGAGATATTTGGAGATTACATTGTGCATCAAATGCCGGTCGTATTTCGCGGACTCATTATTGCCGGAATTTTTGCTACAATGATGGGTTCTACTTCGGCCGCGCTAAACGCGCTCGCCACCAGCTTCACAAAAGATTTTTACCTTCCCTACATTCGACCGGACGCCACTGATCGTCAGGCGATTCGCGCGGCGCGCATCGCCACCGCCGTTTTCGGCATTCTTATGATTCTTGTTGCCACGATGGCCGCGAATGCCGTGCTTCAAGATGCAAAACTGACGATCATTCCGATCGCCATCGGAATTCTCGGATATACCTACGGAGCATTGGTCGGAGTTTTTCTTCTTGGGATGTTGACGCGAGGCCGCGGATCAGACAGCGCTAACGTCATCGCGATGATAGTTGGGATCATGTCCGTGCTCGTATTGTGTAAAGTCACGATGCCGGCCTTCGATGTTCTTGCGCTACTGGGGGGAAAACTTGTGGCCGCGCAGTGGAACTTTGGATGGTTCATGCCGGATTGGTGGCCAAAAATTTCGTGGCCGTGGTTTGTTTTTGTAGGCTGCGCCGTCACCCTTTCGATCGCTATCCTGTTCCGTACACCAGCCAGCCGGATCGCCGCTGCTGATGCACATGTCGCCTCGGCCTTGAGGGCGTAAATGACTGCTATTTTTTCGGTGGCGATTCTTTTCCGGACTGACCGCGAGCATCGCCCGCCAGCAAGTCAAATAGATGAAAAAGTTCGGAGTTTGACCGAAGCGTCTTTATATATCATCAGCAAATTTCATGGCTCACGTCGTCACTGAGAAATGTACTGGCTGCAAGTTCACTGATTGTGTGGAGGTGTGTCCGGTCACCTGTTTTTACGAACTAGATAACCAGCTAGTAATTCATCCCGAGGAGTGCATCGATTGCACGGCCTGCGTCGAGGTGTGCCCCGTGCACGCGATCTATGCAGAGGCAGACCTTCCGCCGGAGTTTACGAAAGACACCGAGTTCAACGCCACTCAAGCCCACCAAATCAAAGATTCCGGCGCGGACCCGATCACGAAGAAGAAGGAGGCGTTGCCGGGCGCCTTGGACCGCAAGAAAGCGCTCGGATATTGAATCGATTACGCCTTCTTTTCGGAGGCGAGCTTGATTGCAAGTTCACGCAGCTGCCGCGGATCGACATCGGCCGGCGATTGAGACATCAAATCCATCCCGCGGTTGTTTTTCGGGAACGCCATTACGTCGCGGATCGATTCCGCGCCGCAGATCAACATCACGAGGCGATCGAGCCCGAGCGCAATGCCGCCGTGGGGTGGCGCACCGAGGCGCAGCGCGCGGAGCAAGTGACCGAACATCGCTTGTCGATCTTGCGGACTGATCCCGAGCACTCCGAACATTCTGTCCTGCAACGGCGGCTCGTGAATTCGGATGCTGCCACCGCCAATTTCCACGCCGTTGAGCACGACATCGTAGGCTTCAGCTCGGATCTCGGGAAACTTTGTCTTATCATCGAGTAGGGTCACGTCTTCGGCCTTCGGTCGCGTGAACGGATGATGCATCGCGTTCCATTTGTTTTCCTCCGCGCTCCACAGCAGCAATGGAAAATCGTAAACCCACAGAAAGTCCCAGACGTCCGAGCCGGACTGGCCCTTACCAATCAGGTCTTGTATCTCTGCTATTCTTAAGCGAATTCGCCCAAGCACCTCGCAGGCGATCTCCCATTTGTCGGCGCCAAACAAAATCAAATCGCCTTCCTCGATCTTTAATTTCGACTGCAGCGCCTTCTTCTCCGTGTCGCCAAAAAATTTCACGATCGGCGATTTCCATTCGCCGCCTTCGACTTTGATAAAGGCAAGGCCTTTCGCTCCGAAGACTTTTGCCGTTTCAGTCAGCTCCTCGATTTGGCCGGTGGTGATTCCGGCGAATCCTTTGGCGTTGATCGCTTTCACCACGCCGCCGGCATCGAGCGCACCGCGAAATACTTTGAAATTACTCGAGCGAAAATCGTCGCTGACATCGACCAGTTCCACACCGAATCGGCGGTCGGGCTTGTCGCTTCCGAATCTGCCGACCGCTTCGCGATAAGTCAGCCGATCGAACGGCGTTTTGATGTCGATGCCTTTTGTTGCGTTGAAAACCGCCGCCAGCATTCCTTCGGTCAGTGAGAAAATATCGTCCGGCCTGACGAAAGACGCTTCGATGTCGATTTGGGTGAACTCCGGCTGACGGTCTGCCCGCAGGTCTTCGTCCCGAAAACATTTCGCGATCTGGAAATATTTCTCTACGCCGCCGACTTGCAGCAGCTGCTTGTATTGCTGAGGCGCCTGCGGCAGCGCGTAAAATTTTCCGGGTACCAAGCGGCTCGGGACGAGGAAGTCGCGCGCGCCCTCCGGCGTGCTCTTCGACAAAATCGGCGTCTCGATTTCAAGGTAGCCCTGCGAATCGAGAAAATCGCGAGTTGCTTTGGCAGCGCGATGACGAATCCGCAGATTCCGCGACAATTCCGGCCGGCGCAGATCGTAATAGCGATAAGTCAGCCGTAAATCTTCGTTGTGGATCTCCGCGTCGATCGGAAACGGAAGATCGTCCGCGCGGTTCAGAATCTTTAGCTCGGTTGGAATGAGTTCGATGTCGCCCGTAGCCAGCTTCGGATTTTCCGTTCCAGGCACGCGAGCCGCGACCTTGCCCGAAACCTGAATCACATCTTCGCTGCGCAACCCATGCGCTTGCTTGGCGAGCGCGGCGTTTTCTTCCGGCCGAAAAACGACCTGGGTTATTCCTTCGCGATCCCGCAGATCAATGAAGATCACACCACCGTGATCGCGCAACACGTGGACCCAGCCGGCAAGGGTGGCTTCCTTGCCGACGTCGCTTTTGCGAAGTGAATTGCAATCAGTTGAACGATACATGATCAGAGTTTTTGCTTTGCTTTCAAAACCAATGGATCAGAAAACAACCGGTCCTTGGCGACTAGCGTTTGCTCGCCGGTCGCCAAATTCTTCATGGCAAGTTGCGGCCATTCGTCACCGAAAAGAACTGCGATCCGCGCACCTGCAGCCTCGGCTGCTTGAAATTGCTTTGGCACTTTCGTTGGAATCAACGGATAATCGACGCGATAACCTAGATCGCGAAACTGCTGAACATATTCCAGTGCGTCGCCTCGTCTCTCTTCCTTCGCGATGACGATGTACACGTCGATCCAAAGGTCCCACTGGGATTCATTGTGCATTTGTAATCGTGCCGCAGGGATTTCGCGCAGCAATTCTCCGAGAACCACATCTCCCATCGCAAAACCAAGCGCAGGCATTGAGACCGCGCCGTCGCTGAGTTGGCGAATCAAATTGTCGTAACGCCCGCCACCCGCGATCGCGCGCAGCTTTCCGCCGCGATCAAAGACTTCGAAAACGGTCCCGGTGTAATAGGCGAGTCCACGCACCAAACTAAAATCGCGTTCAATGTATGCGGAAAGTCCGCGAGCGCCTAAACCATCGATGACTGAATTGAGGTCTGCTGAAAAATCCTGTGGATAAGCCGAACTATCGAGCATGACGCTCACCGAGTACCAGTCGACTCCAAAGGCCGCCACACGTCTTTTAGTTTCGTCCACACCTACACGCTCAAGTTTGTCGATTATGCTCAGGAATTCCGAGATTCGGTCGTCACTCAGCTTATAAGCGCGCAAAAATCTTACCCATGTTTGTCGGTCGCTCACACGAACGACGAAATCTTTTTCGGTCAGCCCAAACGAACGCAAGATGTCGATGCAAAGCGCGATCAGCTCGATGTCGGCGGCGAAGTCGCTCTCGCCCATGATGTCGCAGTTGAGCTGATAATGTTCGCGCAAACGTCCGCGCTGTTGTTTTTCGTAACGAAAGAATTGGCCGATGGAAAACCATTTGAGCGGTTTTTTGAACGCGCGCTCATGCGCCGCGACCACGCGCGCGAGCGTTGGCGTCAGCTCGGGACGCATCGACACTTCACGCTCGCCTTTGTCGGTGAAGTTGAAAAGTTGGTCGACAATCTCGGCGCCGCTTTTTTTCCGATAGAGGTCGGTCGGTTCGAGCACCGAGCCATCCCACTCAACGAAACCATATCGGCGAGAAGTCTCGCGCCAGCGCGCGAAGATATAGTTCCGCACCGCGCAATCCTCGGGCAAAAAATCCCGAAAACCTGGAAGTGGTTGCATCATTTCAAAAACCGATCAGCCGACTCGGCGCGAACCATTTATGCGGTCGAATAAATCGCCGCTGCCTGGAGTCAAACTTCTTCACAACAAAGAGCATTGGTTAACCAAAGCAAAGGACAACTATGAAGGAAACTAGATTAGCGAAAATATTGGCCGTGGCTTGCGGTTTGGTCGCTGTGACAGCGGTGGCCCAAACTTCAACAACGGTCACGACCACAAAGGATGCTGCAGCCGGAACTGCCGTCACTGAGACGACCACGACCAACGCATCTGGAACAATCACGACCTACACGCCCGGCACCGACTACCTCATGTTTCGGGCCGGAACAACCGGCGCGCCGGTGCGGTACTACTACACCAAGGACACGACCATTCTTGATCCGGAAGGACATACCGTGACTTGGTCGGCTGTTCGCCCAGATCTGCCCGCGACGGTGTATTATACACAGGACGGCGATCGGATGGTTGTGCGCAAGATCATGCTGAGCAAACCGACGGTTGTCGAAAAAGAGACCACGACTACAACGACAACGACTAAAAAACCGTAAACGAAGCGTTTGACGGTTGTTTAGCATCTGAAGCGCTCGCGAGAAGATTCGCGGGCGCTTTTTGTCTTAGTCTCCGTAACCGCGCGGAACCTTCTGGTGCCATTTCCACGCGCTGTCGATGATGGCATCGAGGGATTGAAACTGCGGTTTCCAACCGAGCTCGCGTTGAATTTTTTCCGATGAAGCAATTAACCTCGGTGGATCGCCCGGCCGTCGCGGCTTGTCCACGATTTCGATTTTGCGCCCGGTAACCTTTCGGCAGGCGTCGATCACTTCGCGAACGCTCGAACCGCCGCCGGTGCCGAGGTTGTAAAATTCACTCTTTGAGGCGCCGAGCGCGAGAATGTGAGCCTGGGCAAGGTCGATAATGTGGATGTAATCGCGAATGCAAGTGCCGTCCGGCGTTTCGTAGTCTGTCCCGAAGATTTCCACCGCCGGCTTTTCGTCGAGCGCGACTTTGAGCACGTTCGGAATAAGATGCGTTTCCACGCGATGATCTTCACCGAATTTCGCCGACGCGCCGGCGGCATTGAAGTAGCGGAGCGAAACGAATTTTAATCCGTGAATCTGATCGTACCAGCGCAGAACCTTTTCAAAGGCCAGTTTAGATTCTCCGTAAGGGTTGATCGGCCGCGTTGGCATCGTTTCGTCGATCGGCACCCGGTCAGGCGGACCGAAAATCGCGCAGGTGGATGAGAAAATTAATTTCGGAACGCCGGCCTCGAGCATCGCGTCTAGGAGATTCAGGCCATTAGCGACGTTATTTCGAAAATATTTCGACGGATTTTGCATTGACTCACCGACTAACGCGTTGGCCGCGAAGTGCATCACCGCATCAGGCCGTCGTCTCACCAATAAGCGCTCGACCGATTGTTGATCCTCCAGACCGCATTCGATGAATTCGGCGCGCGGATCGATCGCACCGCGATGGCCTTCGCTGAGGTTATCGAAGATCGAAACGGTGTGGCCGGCGTCGAGCAGCAGCTCGGCGCAAACACTGCCGATGTAACCAGCACCGCCGACGACGAGAATTTTCATTCCCGGGAAAGTCGGCGCACTGCGCCGTTAATCAATCCAAAGTGCGGCTGGAATTCCGAGCTGAGGCCTGGGTGGACGCATTACTAGAACGCGTCGCGCGCGCGATGTCCTTCTTCTGCAATGCCGAAATCATTCGACGAGCGGTCAGATGTTTGGCGCGAGGGCAGAGAATTTTAAGACTCTCCTCCTCCGAGCCCCACTGGAGAATGTCGATATCGACATTGCGCGCGCCCCAACGTTTCATCTCCAGCTTGGTCGGCTTGTAGAGATCGATGGTGCTCGTTCCTACGAGAGCCGTTCCGTAATCGTCGATGATGAATTCCTCTCTCGTGCTGCAGATTCGGAAGCGAGTGCCGAGCGGGAATCGGGACCAATCCGCGGCCGCGCTCATCACGTGATGCCCGGATAAATATTTGCCGAGCGCATTGCGCACTCCGCCCTTTTCTTTTCGCGTGTAGGCGGTCGTGCGGACATTAGACATGCGACCAAGGTGAGAATTGGCGGCCGCGACAGCGGCCAACGGTTTCTGGACGGCGGGCTGTTCGGCACAGCCGACGAGAAAACAGATAACAGCAAGAGCCGCTGTAAGGTTAAGGCCTTTCGACATTTGCAACACAGCGGCCTCAGATAGCATCGAAGCGCAGTGTGGCAAGAATAATCTTACGTGTTCGAAATCTTATGTTTTTCACGGCCAACGGCTTCTGCTTGGGTAAAAAGGCAGCAGGAAGCGCGCTAGCTCGAACGATTACTCACAGGTTATTCACTGGCCCCGCTGCCCTCCACCGAGCTCGGTGGTGCAATGGGGGCACCGCGTCGCCTTAATTGGGATGGACATTGTGCAGGCCGGGCAATCCTTCACCACCGGCGGCCCGGTCTTTGGCTGCTTCAGCCTGTTAATCGCTTTGACGACGAGAAAGATGCAAAACGCGACGATCAGAAAATTGATCGAGATGCTGATGAAGCTCCCATAGGCAAACACTGGTCCCAATTTTTTCGCTTCGGCCAGTGGCAGGCCGGGCGTGATCTTGTCTGATAACGGAATGTAGAGATTGCTGAAGTCGAGGTTGCCGACGAGCCGGCCGATCGGCGGCATGAGTAAGTCTTCGACGATTGAACTAACAATCTTTCCAAAGGCCGCGCCAATGATGACGCCAACTGCGAGATCAACCGCATTGCCTTTGACAGCGAATTCTTTGAATTCCTTCCACACGTTCATAGGGCGATTATCTAGCCTTTCGATTCTTCTCGATTGTAACAATGTTGACCAACTTGTTTGGCTTAACGATTACCTTCACAATCCCGACCTGCGCGGAGGCTTCCACTCCGAATACTTTTGCAATCGCATCGTTTTTTACCTGTTCCTCGGGGGCATCGACGGGCTCACGGATTCGGCCGCGTAATCTTCCGTTTAGCTGTACGGGCATTTCAACTTCATCTTCGACCAGGAACCTACAGTGTAACCATCACGGCGGCGGGCTTCGAGCCCTACAAGTCAGTGGACGTTCTGGTCCAGGTTGGACTTCTGACTACGATAGACGCT
>Ga0209328_10000009_pt1 | contig 32385 bp, 36 predicted proteins | sample JacPinW_OM3H0_M1_FD_187954 | JGI IMG/M metagenome (GOLD analysis project Ga0209328, IMG submission 187954) | Forest soil microbial communities from Algoma, Ontario, Canada - Jack Pine, Ontario site 1_JW_OM3H0_M1 (SPAdes) (version 2) | ecosystem: Environmental > Terrestrial > Soil > Boreal... | reverse complement strand
GCAAACACGCTGAACTTGCATCGCGGTGGGGCCGTTGGCTTCATCGCTTGGTTAGATGATGAACGTGAAAAACACTAACGCTCGCGTAGGAGGTACGACAGCATCCGCGTGTTATAAGCCTCGCAAAATACGCGCTGCTGCTCTCGCAACGCTCGGTCTCGAACAAGACAGCCCATGCCGCCGTCAACTTTTGGGTATTTAAAGGCGATACGGTAATACTGCTCAGGGACGCCCACTGGCGAAGGCGCGTAGCCGCCCCACCAGTAGAATCGAATCTTGTGGGCGCGAATATCGTGAGTGACCTCCACGATGGCTTCGCGGTCGCTCCACTCTTTCGGCGTGGCGACGGTGACAGACGCAGGAAGCAAAAAGACTGCAAGAGTGGCGAGAATCGTCGCGCGCATCATCTAACGAGAAGTGGGCCGAGTTTTTCCGCCTTTAATTACGGAATAATTCGGCCTAATCCGCTTGTCTTTGGACTGTCGAGTTGGAAAAATGGGGAACATGCCCCCTATGTTACGTGCAGCCGCGCGTCCGAACAAACCGAAATTGCTCGATCAGGTCCGCGACGTGATTCGGCGAAAGCATTTCAGTATTCGAACTGAGCAAACTTACGTGGACTGGATTCGTCGTTTCATTCTTTTCCACAACAAGCGGCATCCGCGTGAAATGGCAGAAGCCGAAGTGACACAGTTCTTGACGCACCTCGCGCGTGACGCTCGCGTGGCCGCATCAACTCAAAACCAGGCGCTCAGCGCATTGCTTTTCCTCTACAAAGAGGTGCTCAATCAGCACATCGGCTGGCTACAGGGAGTCGAGCGCGCAAAGCGACCGTCGCGTTTGCCAGTCGTCCTCACTCGCGATGAAGTGCACAAATTGTTCGGCCATTTGCACGGGACACATCGATTGATGGCCGGATTACTTTACGGCAGCGGCTTACGATTGATGGAGTGCGTGCGTCTGCGCGTCAAAGATGTCGATCTCGGGTATCTGCGCGTCACTGTGCGCGACGGTAAAGGAGGAAAGGACCGAATCACGATGTTACCGGTAAACCTGGCGAAATCATTGGAACGTCATTTGCAAAAGATGAAAGTGCAGCACGAGCAAGATTTGGAAGAGGGCAGGGGCGAAGTGTATTTACCGGACGCATTGGCGCGCAAGTATCCGAGCGCCGTGCGCGAATGGATTTGGCAGTACGTATTTCCATCCTCTCGGTTGTCGATTGATCCAGGTAGCGGCTCGAGACGTCGGCACCACGTAGAAGAAAGTTCGCTGCAACTCGCGATGAAAATCGCTGTCCGTGCTTCCAGCATTCAAAAACCTGCCACCTGCCACACCTTGCGGCATTCGTTCGCGACCCATCTATTGGAAAACGGTTACGACATTCGTACCGTGCAAGAACTTCTCGGCCACAAAGACGTCAGCACGACGATGATCTACACCCACGTGCTCAACCGGCCCGGAATCGGAGTAAAGAGCCCGCTCGATTAGAATTATTCGGCGATGGCGGCTTGGGCGGCGGCGAGGCGGGCGATTGGAATGCGGAACGGACTGCAACTGACGTAATCGAGCCCGAGCCGATGACAGAATTTCACGCTGTTCGGTTCGCCGCCGTGTTCGCCGCAAATGCCGAGCTTGATTTTGGGCCGGGTTTTGCGGCCGAGATCGCGCGTCATTTCCATCAATTTGCCGACGCCGCGTTGATCGATCGACGCGAACGGATTTGTTTCGACGATGTCGAGCTCGGCGTAATGCGGAAGAAAACTTCCGGAGTCGTCCCGGCTCATGCCAAGAGTTGTTTGGGTTAGATCGTTGGTGCCGAAACTGAAGAATTGCGCGTCGCGCGCGATCTCGTCGGCCAATAACGCAGCGCGCGGGATCTCGATCATGGTTCCAACGAGGTAGTCGAACTTCGTCTTCTTCTTTTTGGCGACTTCATCAGCGACGCGGTTGACGATGTCGATCTGAAGTTTGAGTTCGCGCGGGAATCCGACAAGCGGGATCATGATTTCTGGTCGCACTTTGATTCGTTGCGCCTGTACTTCGGCTGCGGCTTCAAAAATTGCGCGCGCCTGCATTTCGGAAATCTCCGGGTAACTGATTCCGAGTCGGCAACCGCGGTGTCCGAGCATTGGGTTGAACTCGTGGAGCTCGTGCACCCGTCGGGCAATCTGCTCGACCGAAACGCCGATCTTGTTCGCCAGCTCAGTTTGCTGGGCATGATCGTGTGGCAAGAATTCGTGTAGCGGCGGATCGAGAAACCGGATGGTGGCCGGCAATCCGTTTAAAGCTTTGAAAATCCCAACGAAATCTTCGCGCTGATACGGCAGCAATTTCTCGAGCGCCTTCTCTCGTTCATGCTGGGTTCCGGCCAGAATCATCTCCCGCATCGCGTCGATTCGGTCGCCTTCGAAAAACATGTGTTCGGTCCGGCAAAGTCCGATCCCCTCCGCGCCGAATGCGACTGCGTTCGCGACTTGCTCGGGCGTGTCGGCGTTGGTTCGGATGCCGATGGTGCGGAATTCATCCGCCCAACTCATCAGCTTGGCGTATTCGCGATAGGTCAGACTTTTCTTGGCGTCGAGCGATCGATCGACCAGAACCTGAATGATCTCCGAGGGCGCAGTCGTGACTTCGCCGGCAAAAACTTCGCCGGCTGTGCCGTCAATTGAAATGTAATCGCCTTGTGCGAGCGTCGTGCCATTCGCGCTGAGCGTGCGCCTTTGGTAATCGATCTGGATTCCAGTTGCGCCGCAGACGCAGACTTTGCCCATTTGCCGTGCCACCAGCGCCGCGTGCGATGAAACGCCGCCGCGCGACGTGAGAATTCCTTCGGCTGCGATCATGCCGCGCAGGTCTTCGGGCGAAGTTTCAATGCGTGCGAGCACGACCTTCTCGCCTTTGCTCGAACGCCTGACCGCTTCTTCGGCGCTGAAAACTACGTGACCAGAAGCGGCGCCCGGCCCGGCAGCGAGTCCGCTGCCAATTTTCTTCGCCTCTTTGGCCGATTGTCGATCAAAGATCGGCGCGAGCAGATGCGCCAGCGAATCGGCCGGAATCCGGCGCACCGCGTCTTTCTTCGTGATCAACTTTTCATCGACCATGTCGACCGCGATCCGGACCGCAGCGTGACCGGTCCGTTTGCCGTTCCGCGTTTGCAAAATGTAAAGCCGGTTCTCTTCGACCGTAAACTCGAGGTCCTGCATGTCCTTGAAATGCTGCTCGAGAATTTCGCGAACCTTCATGAGTCCCTTGTGGGCCTCGGGCATTTCCTTGGCCAGCATCGCGATCGGGTGGGGCGTGCGCACGCCTGCGACCACGTCCTCGCCCTGCGCGTTGATCAAGTATTCGCCATAAAAAACCTTTTCGCCGCTCGCCGGGTCGCGCGTGAACGCCACGCCGGTAGCGCTAGTGTCGCCCATGTTGCCGAACACCATCGTTTGTACGTTAACGGCCGTGCCCCAATCGTGCGGGATGCCGTACTTGCGACGATAAACAATGGCACGGTCGTTCATCCACGAACCGAACACCGCGCTGATCGAGCCCCACATTTGTTCGCACGCATCTTGCGGAAAGGATTTTCCAGTTCGCTCTTTGATCAAACCTTTGAACCGCTTCACGAGTTCCTTCAGGTCCTCGGCCTTCAATCGAACGTCGGGGAAATCGTGTTTGCCGTAACGCTCGTCCTTCAAATGCTCGATGGCGCTTTCGAAAGGCTCGTGGTCTTCGCCGGGACGCTTTTGCACGCCCATCACGACGTCGCCATACATTTGCAAAAACCGTCGATACGAGTCCCAGGCGAAGCGCGGGTTGTTTGATTTCTTCGCGACGATCTCTACGACTTCGTCGTTCATCCCGAGGTTGAGGATCGTGTCCATCATTCCGGGCATGGAATCGCGCGCGCCGGAGCGCACCGAAACGAGCAGCGGCTTGTCTTTGTCGCCGAGTTTCTTACCGACAGACTTCTCGACCTTGGCCAACGCGGCTCCGACTTCGGCTTTCAGCTGCGGGGGATAACTGCGGTTGTGGGCGTAAAAGTAACTGCAGACTTCGGTCGTGATCGTGAAACCCGGTGGCACCGGCAATCCGATCCGCGTCATCTCGGCGAGGTTGGCGCCTTTGCCGCCAAGCAACGGCTTCATTTTGCCCATGCCGTCGGCGTCCCCGTCGCCGAAATAATAAACGTACTTTGGCTTCGCTGATTTTTTGGGCGCCGTGTCGGCCTTTGATGTCGATCTTCGGTGGGCTTTGACCGTTTTGCGTGAACTCGATTTGCGTTTCGTGGCCATGAAAATTCCCCGATTTGGAGAGACCGGCCAACCTAATTCCGCGCGCTCGCGCGTGTCAACGGACGGAATAAGCCTGATTGTTACGCCGGCGTGCTGCGCTCGGCGTGCTCGATTACGTCATCGATCGCCGCCGTGAAATCCTCAACACCTGTGCTTGGGACGATGATCGTATTGCGACGACCGTGCGCTTCTTCAGTGATCCGGAGGAACTTGCCGCGGTCGTTCTCCCGGAATTCCACGTGAAAATGCTTCCGCTCAATCTGCAGCTCCCTCGCCTCGATAAGATTATCCATGTCTGCAAAAAACCGCGGAGTTTAGGCCGCTTTTTCTCCAAAAGGGAAGCAGATTTTTAGGGCAAAACCGGCCTTGTGAATATCTTTTGCTGTCCGCCCTAACGATGTCGATCCGCCCGGGGCCGCGAGCCTTTTTTGGCCGCCGAGTCCGCAATCGCGAAGTCGATCTGTTGCTTGAAAGTATCGACCCGCGCTACGAAGACGCTGATTTCATCGCCAACGGAGTATCGTCGGTTTGTTCGCCGGCCGATCAACCGTCGCTGCGCCGCATCGAAGCGATAAAAGTCGTCGGTCAGCGCTGAAACATGGACGAGACCCGTCACGACAGCATCCGGCAACTCGACTACGAGTCCGTAATTTCGAACATCCACGATTGCCGCCCGGAAAACCTGCGGATCCCGTTCCTCGAGCTGTCGTTGAAAAAATTGGAGCTTCTTCAACCGGACCGATTCAATCTCGGCATCGGCCGCGTTTCGTTCGGTGTCTGAAATGTGGTCGGCCAGAGATTCGAGCTGGCCGATATCGATCTTGGACCGGCGCGAGAGATTTCGCTCCGCCAGGCTCCGGTGGACCACCAGATCCGCGTAACGCCGGATCGGACTGGTGAAATGGAGATAGTTAGCTTTGGCGAGTCCGTAGTGGCCGAGCGGCTGAGCGGCGTAACGCGCTCGCTTCAAACTTTTCAGCAAACCGATTTTGAGCGCCTGCTCTTCCGGTTTGCCGCGAATCGAAGTCAGGAACCGCTGGACTTCTTTTCGATGCGAAAGATCGCTGACCTTATACCCAAAGCTCAGAATGAATTCGCGGTATTCGCCGAGTTTTTCCGGGTCTAGATCTTCGTGAACGCGATAAATGGTCGCGATCGATCGATGTCGCAGCTCGCGCGCGACTGCTTCGTTCGCGGCGAGCATGAATTCCTCGATGAGTTGATGCGACTCGTCGTTTTCGACGCGCTCGAGTCGAATCGGCTTACCGTTTGAATCGACATACACTTTCACTTCCGGGAAATCGAGATCGAGCGAGCCGTGCTCGAATCGTTTACGCCGCAACAGCGAAGCTAGCTCCCACGCGATGTGCACTCGTCGGCTGAGCTCGCCGTTCGGTTTCGATTGCAAAATCGCGTAAGCTTCCTTGTAAGTAAGCCGTTTCGCGCTACGGATGACGGTTTTGGCAAAGCGCGCGTTTTTCGGCCGCCCATTTTTGTCGAACTCCATGAAAACAGAAAACGTCAGGCAATCGACGCCTGGATTTAAACTGCAAACACCGTTGCTCAATCGCTCCGGTAACATCGGGATGACGCGATCCGGCAAGTAAACGCTGTTGCCCCGCCGGCGCGCCTCACGATCGAGCGCACCATTGGGGGTCACGTAGGCGGAGACGTCGGCGATGTGCACGCCCAGCTTCCAACCTTCGTTGCCGACCTTTTCAACGTCGATCGCGTCGTCGAAATCGCGCGCGTCGTCCGGATCGATGGTGACGATGAATTTGCCTCGCAAATCTTCGCGACCCTCGAGCATTCGTTGCTCGACTGATTTTGGGATGCGATTCGCCTCGTCGAGTGCGCTTTTCGGAAATTCCGTGGGCAAATCGTATTTCCGTAGGATCGACAACATGTCGACACCCGGCGCGTCGGACCGGCCGAGCACTTCGATGATTTCGCCTTCCGGATTGACGTGACGCGATTCCCACGCCTCCAAATGAACTACGACTTTGTCGCCGACGTTCGCCGCGCGATCCTTTACCCGTTGAACGTAGACGTCGTGAACGATGCGCGGATCGTCCGGGACAACGTAATAAAAATTTTTCGAATGTTGAAGCGTTCCGACAATTGTATCGCGGGCGCGCTCCAGAATTCGAATGACGCGGCCCTCGGTTCGTTGGCCAACCCGTGCGCCGCGTGCTTTTGCGCGTCGTGGCGGAACATCGCGGCTGATGCGGACAACGACGCGATCGCCGTTCATTGCAGTGCCAGTATTTTCCGCGGCCACGAAGATGTCGGCCTCGCCCGATCTTTCCGGAATGAGAAAGCCGAAACCTGCCTGATGGATCGAAAGTTTGCCGGTGACGAGATCCGCTTCTGACGGAAGGACGTAGCGATTCTTGCGAATCCGGACGATTTCGCCGGCGTGCTCGAGTTCGCGCAAAGTTTTCCGGACTTCGACCCGCTCTCGGCCTTTTAACCCAAGATGGCGCGCGATCTCGTTTCGATCCTGCGGCTGGTAATCCGGACTGCACAACCAAGCCAGGACCTTTTCTCGAATTGTGCGGCCGTTTTTAGTCATATTAGCGAAAGATTATTAGAGATTGTTCGTCACGGCGAATCCGTCCAATGGCGCATCGATCTAAAACCCGAGTTTGAAATATGAAAACAAAAATTACCGCCGTTTGTATGATCGTGGCCGCCGCGCTGGTCGCGCTTGCGGCAGGAGGAGCAAAAATGAAAATCGCGAGTCCAGCATTTCAAGAAGGTGGAACCATTCCGGAGAAATTCAGCAGAAACGGACAGAACGTTAATCCGGAACTACGAATCGAAGGCGCGCCGGCCGAGGCCAAGGGCCTGGCCCTCGTCATGGACGATCCTGACGCGCCGGTCGGATTGTTTACCCACTGGTTGGTTTGGAACATCGACCCGAAGACAACCGAGATTGGGGAGAACAGCGTGCCGAAAGGGGCAGTCCAGGGAACGAATGATTTTCCGGGCCAGCGCTATGACGGACCACAGCCGCCGTCCGGCACGCACCGGTACTACTTCAAAATCTTCGCGCTCGATAAAACGCTGGATCTGAAACCAGGCGCCAAACGCCGCGAAGTTGATGCCGCGATGAAAGGTCACGTCATCGCTCAAGGCGAGTTGATGGGGAAATATTCGAAGAAATAATGGAAGGCGCCGCGCGGTCGGCGCCTTAAATTTTGAGACACGACGGCGCGTGTCCCTTCAAGGTTCGAATAAGCGGCGCGCCGTGTTAGTCTGATTGTTGATGACGAAGCGGGCTTGGAGGATCGGCGAGAGGATTGTCGATCTTTCCAAAAAGGGAATGATCATGGGAGTGCTCAATGTCACGCCAGATTCGTTTTCTGACGGGGGAGACTTCGTCGACGCAGACGCTGCGGTCGCGCGCGGAATTCAGATTGCAGCCGAAGGCGCGGACATCATCGATGTGGGCGGAGAGTCAACTCGACCGGGGGCCGAGCCCGTCCCGGTGAAAGAGGAAGTGCGGCGCGTGATTCCGGTAATCGAGAAACTGCGAGACAAGATCGACATCCTTATCTCGATCGACACGTCGAAATTCGAAGTGGCGAGCGTGGCGTTGGATGCGGGCGCATCAATTATCAACGATGTGACCGCTGGGCGCGGTGACGAAAGAATGTTGCCGCTCGCCGCAACGCGAAAGGCAGCGCTGGTGTTAATGCACATGCAAGGCGAGCCACGCACGATGCAGAAAAATCCGCAGTATGGCGACGTTGTTAGGGAAGTGGCCGATTGTTTTAGACAACAATATGCTCGCGCAATAGAGTGCGGCGTTGATCCCATGGCCATCGCGTTTGATCCCGGAATCGGTTTCGGAAAAACGCTGGAGCATAATCTGTCGCTGCTGAAAAATCTCGAGCGTGTGCGCGTGCACGATCGGCCTCTTGTGGTCGGCGTTTCTCGCAAGTCGTTTTTGGGAAAACTGATTGGCTCGAATGAAATGCGCGACCGGCTGGCGCCGACAATCGCCCTGAGCGCAATCTTGCGAATGCGAGGCGCCGATATTTTGCGCGTGCACGACGTGAAAGAAAACGTGGCCGCGCTGCGAACAGTGGAAGGAGTATCGTGATGCTTCAGGAGCTTCTCCAACTCTGGTTCAAAAGCTGGCGCAGTATTTTGGAGATCATTCTGCTGAGCGTCGGCATTTACTACGGCTATGTCTATTTTCGCGGGACGCGAGGGGCGAAAGTACTGACTGGTCTGGCGATTGTCTTTCTGACTCTGACCCTAATTTCGACGTTGCTGAACCTCGTCGTGATCGGTTGGATTGTGCGAAGCTTTTCGGTCTTCCTCGCCATCGCCTTGGTCGTAATTTTTCAGCCGGAGCTTCGACGCGGTTTGGCCGAACTCGGAGGGCACCCGATATTTTCGCTGACCAGCGAGAAACGCGAAACGGTCCACGATCTCGCCGAAGCGGTCACCCAACTGGCGAATAAACAATTCGGCGCGTTGCTGGCGATTGAACGCGACACTTCAATCCGGGTTTACGAGGAAACCGGTGTGACGCTCGATTCCGATTTTTCAGTCGAGCTGATCCTGAGCATTTTTCATCCGAAAGCGGCGTTGCACGACGGAGGAGTGATCATTCGCAACGGTCGGATCGCCGCGGCGGCCTGCATTTTTCCGGTGAGCCAACGCGAAACTTTGGACCGCAGCCTTGGGTTGCGGCATCGTGCGGCGCTTGGCATTACGGAGGAATCGGACGCGGTGGCCATCGTTGTTTCCGAAGAGAGCGGCAGCATTTCCATTTGCCATCGGCGGCGAATTGAGCGCAATTTTACGCCGGAAACATTTCGCCAGCGGATCGGCGAGATTTTATTGCACGGACGCTATGAAGAGACTGCTCCTGAAGAATTGGCGGGCGAAGTTGATATCCCTCTTACTCGCGATAACCGTCTGGTACCTCATCAAGAAGAACGTGGTAACGACTCCCTCGCCGTCTGAAACAAGCTCGCGGCCAGCCGCGGCCGAGAAACGCTGACCTGGCGAAGAGATCGGGCTCGGATTAACGCAGAAACCGGGCGAGGTTCTGCTCTTCCCAACGCCGCGCGCGATAGTAACTGTAAAATTCGCGTTCGCGCCGATTGAACTCTTCGGTGTGAACCTGGCGTCGTCCGCTGCGCAACCGCTTGTCCGGAATGACCGAGTGCAGCATTTCGTGATAAAGAACGTAGTTCAAATACCATCGCGGCACGAACGCCTGATCAAGTAACGGATGAATCCGGATCACGCGGTCTTCTTCCTGAATCGTTCCGAAAACAAAATGATCTTTGGGCCGGTGTTTTCGCCGGCGGCCCCATTCCACTTGGTAATTGCGCAGCCGGCCGCGAAAGTAACGTCTGTTGAGTTGATCGAAAATCGCGCCCAAGTCGAAGTGTTTTCCTTCCTGGCGCAAATTAAATTGTCGCTGCATCGGCAGCGTGCGATACGCCACTTTTCGTTTTGTTTTCTTCGCCATAACTGGGACCCTCGGCTGAACGGATTCAATTCTAAATGGGTTCAAAGTAGTCGACAAGGAAAGCGCCCATTTTTCTCAAATTTTATTTTAATTACCTGAAAATCAGTGGCTTACGGGTTTCACTCTTGCAGCAGCCTGAAACTGCTCTGGGGCCCGCTGGCAGCTAGGTTTTCCAACATTCAGGGGCAAAACGCGTTGCGATTTTTGGGACCTGCGTATACTCGAAAATACTGGCCGCATCTGGGCTTACCCTCGCGCCGGAGTAGATCGACATGACGCCATTTCTTCGAAAGCTACTGGGATTAAACTGGATCCTACTGATTGTCATGCTTGCACTGGCCATCTTTGGCGTGGTTGCAATCTACAGTGCCACTTACATGCGCGAGGATCCGGTGGCAGCGGACTTTTGGCGAAAGCAGGCCAACTGGGTCGTGGTTGGATTTTTCGCGTTTATGGTAGCGAGTCTGGTCAATTACCGATGGGTTCGCTGGGGCGCGTTGCCGCTGTATCTGGCCGGCATTTTCTTTTTGGTTTTGACGAAGTTCATGGGACAAAAAGTTTACGGCGCGCGAAGCTGGATTCATCTCGGGCCGATTAATTTTCAACCGGCCCAGCTCGCGGTGGTGGCTGGCATCATGGTCCTGGCGTTGTTCCTAAGTCAGTTCAAACAAATGCATCCGATGTTGCGCTTGCTGGTCTGCGGCGCCATTGCCGGCGCGCCGTGTCTCTTGATTCTGTTGCAGCCGGACTTGGGTGAGGTTCTCATTTGGGTTCCGGTCTTGCTTGCGTTGCTTTTCGTTGGCGGAATCCCGCTGCGCTATCTGATTTGCATTCTTTTGATCCTGTTCGCCATGATCCCAATCACGGCGAACCTGGTGCTCAAGCCGTATCAGCAGGCGCGTTTGACTGCCTTCGCGCATCCCGACATCGACAAGCAGGGCTCGTCGTGGGCGATCAACCAGTCTCTCATCGCGATCGGTTCGGGCGGTTGGGCGGGGAAAGGTTTTAAAGCGCCGAACACGCAAATCGAGCTTGGTTTTCTACCATCCACCGCGGTGCATAACGATTACATTTTTTCGGCGATCGGCGAGCAGTGGGGCTTTGTCGGCGGAATATTTCTGATCGGCGCGTTTGCCTTGTTGCTGCTGACCTGTCTTTTCGTCGCGTTCTTTGCCGGCGACCAATTTGGCCTTCTCTTAGTGATCGGAATAACGACGCTCATTTTCACGCACATTTTCCAGAATGTCGGTATGACGATCGCGCTTTTGCCCATCACCGGCGTGCCGTTACCGCTTGTTAGCTACAGCGGTTCTTTCGCGCTTATGATCATGTTCGCACTCGGTGTCGTGAACAGCGTCTGGGTCCATCGGCACGAAGTCGCGTAGTCATCGTGCGAAGATCGACATCGCCACAACGGCGTGGCGATTTACTTCGAGCGCGCGCCATCTACAATTCCCTGAAGCATGGAGACCGATTACAAGGTTAAGCTCGAGGTTTTTGAAGGGCCGCTTGATCTTTTGCTTTACCTGATCAAGCGCGACGAGATCGACATTTACGATATCTCGATCGAACGAATCACGCGCCAGTATCTCGAATACCTTCAGGCGTTCAAGGAACTCAAGATCGACATCGCCGGGGAGTTTGTCGTCATGGCGGCGAATCTGATTTATCTCAAAAGCCGCGGCCTTCTTCCGCTCGATCAGCAGCCGCCGGAAGAGGATGCCGAAGAGGACGATCCGCGTTGGGACCTCATCCGGCAGCTGATCGAATACAAAAAGTTCAAGGAAGCGGCCGACCATTTGCACGATCGCGCGCTTGAACAAGAGCGCCTCTTTACCCGCGACGGCGGGAGCGCTCCCGACGCGCCTTTGTCGTTACACGAGGTTGGAATTTTTCAGCTGATTCACGCGTTCCAGGAGGTCATCAAACGGGTCGAGGTCCGGGAAAACCTGGGGGAAATTTTCACCGAGCGTTTTAGCGTCTCCGACAAGATTGAAAAAATTTTGGAGCGAGTTGGCGGTGGAACGCCATTGCGGTTTTCAGAACTCTTCGGTCAGATCGCTTCGCGGGTTGAGATCGTGGTCACTTTTCTGGCGTTGTTGGAATTGATTCGTTTGAATCAGGTGCGCGCACTGCAGCGAAAAATGTTTGACGAGATCGAGATTGCCGCGGTCGCTGCATAAGATCGAGATCATGCCGCGCGCCCTCATCGCCGGATGCGGTTATCTCGGTCAAGCGCTGGCGGATTTACTGGCGGCCGATAATTGGAAAGTTGAAGGCTGGACGATGTCTCCCCAATCGGCAGAGGAACTTTCACGACGCGGCGTACGTGCATACAGCGTAGACATTTCCAATCAGAAAGATGTCGCTTCGCATCGAGGTGATTTTGATGCGGTGGTCCATTGTGCAAGCACGCACGGCGGCGATGTCGATCTCTACCGTCGCGTTTATTTAGACGGCGCGCGGAATCTTCTCAATCATTTCGGCAGCGCGAAATTTTTGTTCACGAGCAGCACCAGCGTTTACGCGCAAACCAAAGGCGCGCTGGTGACCGAGAGAAGTCCCGCGCAACCAAAACATGAAGCCGGAAAAATTTTACGGCAAGCTGAGGATCTTATTCTCGCGAAGAACGGCATTGTTATTCGCCTCGGCGGAATCTACGGGCCTGGCCGGTCGGCATCGCTCAAAAAATTCTTGAATGGAGAGGCCGTTGTGGATCCATCACACGATCGGTTTGTGAATCAGATTCACCGCGACGATGCGGCCGCGGGGATTCGCATCCTGCTCAAATCGGCGACGGCCTCCGGTGAGATTTTCAACGTGGTGGACGATGAGCCGATTTTGCAAAGCGAATGTTATCGGTGGTTAGCAGCGAAATTAATGCGGCCGTTAGCGTCTTCCGGAGGATCGACAACGCGCCGAAAACGCGGTGAGAGCAACAAGCGCGTTAGCAATGCAAAGCTCCAAAGCATCGGTTGGGTTCTGCAATATCCGACGTTCGCTGCTGGAATGGAGAAGAGCGTTCTGCCCGCCGATTCGATGCTTTAATTCAACGAATTTGACCGGTATGGAAGCTGCTAATTTTTCCCGCATGCGGATGATCAAACTTAGTGGACGCGAAGCATCCGTAGTCCGCGCCATCGGCTTCACCAATTCAATGCTTGGAGCCGAAATTCAGGATTACGTTCGAATGGAGTCCGATGACGTGACCGACGCCCTCAACAGTCTGATGGCGGCGGGCTTTGTTGAAAGCGTTCCATACGCCGAACAGATTGAGCTTGCCGAGATGCCAGTTACCTCGTTTGAAATCAATCCGGCTTACTCACACGAGTTGAAGCGGGCATTGCTTCGCAGTTAGGCAACCGCGCTGGTCGCAACTTCCGTCGCCGAACGACGGGTGCTGCCGAAAAGCTGGCGAATGACGTCTTCGACCGGAACTTCCTGCACGTTGATATCGATTACATCGCAGGCCTGGAGGAGTTCACGAGTTGTCTCGGTCACTTTCGCTCGCGGTACTTTGAGTTGCACCGACACCGGCGTTTGTTCGATCACTTCACCGAACCGGGAAAATTCACAGTTCGGCTTCGTATCGAAAGTCAGACTCACGATTTTGTAAACTGAGAAGCGATCGATGATCTGGCTAAGTGGCCCGTCGAAGAAAATTTTGCCGTGATCGATCACCAGTACGCGGTGCGTCAGTTCTTCAATGTCCTGCATGTAATGACTCGTCAGCAGCGTGACGATGCGATGCTCCTTGTTGTAAATTCGCAGAAACTCGCGGACGCGTTTTTGACTGACGACGTCCAAGCCGATGGTTGGTTCGTCTAGAAACAAAACGCGCGGTTCGTGGATGAGCGCGGAGATGAGCTCCATTTTCGTTCGCTCGCCCAGCGAAAGCTCGCGCACCATCACGTTCATCTTGTCCGTGACTTCGAGCAGCTCGGCCAATCCCCCGACCACTTTGTTGAACCGGTCGCGATCGATTCCGTAAATAGCTCGATTGAGCTCGAGCGATTCCTGCGCGGGCAGGTCCCACCAGAGCGCATTCTTCTGTCCCATGAGCAAGCTGAATTGCCGTTTCATTTCGTTGCGGCGCTCCCACGGAACGAAACCGAGCACGCGGGCGTCGCCGCCAGTCGGATTCAGCAACCCGGAAAGCATTTTAAGCACGGTTGTTTTGCCCGCGCCGTTCGGTCCGAGAAAGCCGACGAATTCGCCTTCCTCGATTTGGAATGAAACGTGATCGGCCGCGCGCGTTTCATCATAACGCCGACGGACGAGCCCTTTGACCGCTCCCCACAGTCCGCTCTCCTTGCGATAAGTGCGGTAAATCTTGGTTAAATCGCGAGCCTCAATTGCAGCCATGCGTTAGGTCGACAATGACAAGATCGACAATCGACACCTCGATCTGGCGTGCAACTAAGCTACCGATGTTTTCGTCGCCGATTTTTTCTTCAAGAGCGGCAGAACTTTCTCGACCAGGGCGTCGGCAGTGATGCCGTGCTTTTTCCGGAGAAGCGGAACGGCGCCATGTTCGACGAACTCGTCTGGCCAACCAACTCGCATCACAGGCGTGTTGATTTGTTGCGAATGGAGATGTTCCATCACAGCACAGCCGAATCCGTTATGCAGGACGTGGTCTTCAATGGTTGCGACCACCTCCACGCTGCGCGCGAAGAACTCGAGTGTGCCAGTGTCCATCGGTTTGATCCAGCGCGGGTTGATTAACGCGACTGAAATTCCTTTTTCTTCCAGCTTCTTCGCCGCTTCCTCCGCGACCTCGAACATGTTGCCGAGACCGAAAATCGCCACGTCGCGTCCGTGCTTTACCACTTCCGCTTTGCCAATCTCGAGGAGTTTCGGTTCCGGTTTGATTTGCGCGCCGGTTCCTGAACCGCGCGGATAACGAACCGCGATTGGCCCCGAATTATAGTTCGCCATCGTCCAAAGCATGTCGACGAACTCGTCCTCGTTCTTCGGCTGCATGTGGATCCAGTTCGGGATGTGCCTCAGATAACCGATGTCGAACAAACCATGGTGGGTCGGGCCATCGTCGCCGCTCAGGCCGGCGCGGTCCATGCAAAGTCGCACGTTCAGTTTCTGAATCGCCATATCGTGAATCGCCATGTCGTAAGCGCGCTGGAAAAATGTGGAGTAGATCGTGAGGAAGGGCGTCAGGCCTTGCGTCGCTAATCCGCACGCGAATAACGCAGCGTGTTCTTCCGCGATCCCGACGTCGAAATAGCGATTGGCATGCGCCTTTTGAAAATGAGACAAACCGGTGCCGCTCGGCATGGCCGCGGTGATTGCGACCAGCTTTTGGTTCGTATCGGCAAATTTGGCCAGCGTTTTGCCGATGATCTCCGAATACGTCGGCGTCGGCGTCGGCGCGGTTTCGCCACTCTCGATCTTGTATTTGCCGAGGCCGTGAAACTTGTCCGGCTGCTTGATCGCGGGTTCGTAGCCCTTGCCTTTCTTGGTCAGAATGTGGAGCAACACTGGTTCGTCTTGCGTTTTCAAAAATTCAAATGTCCGGATCAGCAACGGGATATCGTGGCCATCGATCGGTCCGTAATAACGCAGCCCGAGCTCTTCGAAGATCACGCTCGGCACGAGCAAGCCTTTCACGCTCTCCTCGACCTTGTGCGCAAGCTGGACGCCGGTCTTTCCGAGAATCCATTCCACGAAATCGCGCGCCTTGTCGTGCAAATGCGCGTAGGTCGGGTTCGTCACGATCCGGTTAAAGTAATTCGCAATCGCGCCGACGTTCTTGGCAATCGACCATTCATTGTCGTTCAGCACCACGATGAATTTCTTAGTCTGCGTGCGGATGTTGTTCAGCGCTTCGTAACTGATTCCGCAGGTGAACGCCGCGTCTCCAGCGATCACGATGATGTTTTCATCGCCGCCGCGCAGGTCGCGACCGACGGCCATACCAAGCCCGGCTGACAACGCCGTGCCGGCGTGTCCGGCGCCGTAGCAATCGTGCTCGCTTTCGGTGCGCAACAGAAATCCGTTGAGGCCGCCGAACTGCCGCATTGTCGAGAAACGATCGAGCCGGCCGGTGAAAAGTTTGTGAACGTAACCTTGGTGGCTCACGTCCATCACGAACCGGTCCTTTGGCGTGTTGAAAACGCGATGCAGGGCGATCGTGAGCTCGACCACGCCGAGGTTTGGGCCGAGATGCCCGCCCGTCTGCGACAAAACTCGGATCAATTCCTCGCGCACTTCCTGCGCGAGCTGTGGCAGATCCTGCTCACGAAGCGCCTTGATGTCTGCCGGAGAATGGGTTCCGTCGAGCAAGCGCTTCGGCGCTTCCGCCGTCGTTGTTGATTCAGAAGAGTCGGACTTCGTCATTCTTTAATTCCTTTTTAGCTGCCTTCTCATCATTCGCAGATTCGGCGGCGGGTTCAAAATCTTTCACGATTGCCTTGCCAGCGCTATTCCGGGCGATGATCTCGATCTTCTGCTCGGCGCTGTTCAAGCGTTCCTGGCAAATCTTCACCAGATTCATCCCTTCCTCATAGCGCACGATCAAATCCTCGAGCGGCAATTTTCCAGTTTCCATTTGTTCGACAATCGTCTCGAGCCGGCTCATCGCTTTCTCGAAATTCAACTCGGAGCCTGGGGGCTTGGCCTTGCTGCTCATGGCGAACGCGAAATTAAGCACACCGTCGCCAAGATGAAAGGCCCGACTTACGTGCCGCCCTTGGCACAACCGATGCTCGTGAGGTGGAAGTCAACCAATCGCCACTATGAAATTTCAAAAGAAAATTCTGTTAATTGATCACGAACCCGGCGTGACTCGTCTTATTCGGCGAGCTCTGGAACGCGCCGGGAAATATCTCATCCGCGAAGAACACGACGACAACATGGCGCTCAACGCCGCCCGTTGGTTTCAGCCGGATCTCATCCTGGTCGACACCGTCGGCCAGACGCAGCGCAATATCGAGCGCGAGGTCAATAGCGACGCCACGCTCAAAGACACGCCGGTCCTTTCGCTCACCAGTCTTCGTCCCGAAAGCCAGATGGTTTCCGGCGGAATTCTTTCCGGCTACAGCTTCTTCGCCGCGCCCATTCGCGTCGAAGAAGTCCTCCACGGCGTCGACGAACTGCTCTTCGGCAAAGATTGAGCGCCAAAAGCGGGACTCGCGCTCTAAAGGCGTTTTCCTTTCGCTGATGTCTTCATCAGCTTGTCGAATCGCTTGGATCGTGTTTCTTCGGTTTTTGCGCCAACGATCCACCAGCTAATCATTTTCCGATACGATGGTGGTTGCGCCTGAAAGAAATCCCAGGCCGCTTTGTTCTTTTTCAATCGCCTGCTGTAAGGCTCCTCCAGCTCGGCGCGGCGCTGTTCGTAGGAATAAACCCCCGACTTATTTTCGATCCGTACGGCAAACGCTTTCAAGCCCGCCGCCCGCATTCGCTTTTGTTCCGTCAGTTCTTTAGCGCGCATGATGTTGATCGCGCTCCAAATGCTTCCGCGTCGACGAGGCGTAAAGCGAATCTGGTAACTAACTCCATCGACTCTCTTCCGGATTCCATCGATCCAGCCGAAGCAAAGCGCCTCATCCACCGACTCAGACCAGGTAATGCTCGGCTTACCGGAAGCTCTTTTGTAGAACCCGACCCATAGTTCCGATGCCGTCTCGTGATTCTTGTCGAGCCAACTTTTGAAATCGCTCGGCGTTCTGAAAAATTTCGGCTTCAACCGATCTACGCGCGAATAACTATCGAAAAGTAATCACGATTGCAGTCGCAGCCAAGAGTGCACCGGCGAGCCGCAGTTGGTACAGTGGCGGCGCAAGGATTTTGCGATTCGCAATTCTTTGGTAAAACGCCACGACGGAGGCCGGAAATAAAATCCACCAGAACGAGAAGGCCAATACAAAGGCTAGACCAACGTAATTCATCCGATTTGCTTTTTGTAAGCGGCGGCGTCTTTAAGGTTTTTGAGATCGTCGGCATTGTCGATCTTCATGGCGAAGATCCAGCCCTGACCGAACGGTTCGCGGTTGATCAAGCCCGGATCGGCTTCGAGCGCCTTGTTCGCTTCGACGACTTTGCCTTTGACCGGCGCGTAGATGTCACTCGCGGCTTTCACCGATTCGACAACGGCGATCGCTTCCTTCGCGTTTGCCTGACGATCGATCTTCGGCAGTTCAACGAAAACGACGTCGGTCAATTCGGATTGCGCGTGATCGGTAATGCCGACGCGGATCTTGTCGCCTTCGCGCTTAATCCATTCGTGACTCTCGGTGTAAAGCAAATCGTCTGGAACGTTCATGATTTTTTGTAGAGCGGTTTTTTCTCGATCGTGGCCGGAAACTTCTGCCCGCGAATCTCGATGTCGATCTTCGCGCCGATTTTCGCGTGCGGCGCAGAGACATACGCCATCCCCACGCCCCAATTCAAGCTTGGCGAAAGCGTCCCGCTGGTTACTTCGCCGATTCGTGAATTGTTGTCGAAGACCGTGTAATGCGGCCGCGGTGGTGGACCTTTGTCTTTCATTTTGAACGGCACCAGCTTTTCGCGCGGGCCGTTCTCCTTGGTCCTCAGCAAGACGTCGCGGCCGATGAAATTCGGTTTCGTTAGATCGACAAAAAAACCAAGCCCGGCTTCGATCGGATTTCGCTCCGGCGAAAGATCCGAGCCGTTGAGCGGGTAGCACATTTCCAAGCGCAACGTATCGCGTGCTCCGAGTCCACACGGTTTGATCCCGAGGTCTTTTCCTTTTTCGAGAACCGTGTTCCAAAACTTCGCCGCATCATCGACAGAAAAGAAAACCTCGACTCCGTCTTCGCCAGTGTAACCGGTCCGCGCCATCGAGATCGGCATTCCATTAAGATCGACATCAACGATGTAATTGCGCGCTGGCAGATTCACGAACAGTTCGATCACGCGTGGGCCCTGAATCGCAACTCCACCAAAATATGCGCTGCGATCTCCGAGACGGACATCGCTTGGACGATGTCGATCCAACCAATCGAAATCCTGGTCCGTGCAGGACGCGTTCACCACGAGGAGGAATTTTGCGTCGCCGATTCGATAAGCGATTAGGTCGTCGATGATTCCGCCTTTGTCGTTAAGCAGGAATGTGTATTGGCCTTGGCCGACCTCGAGTTTATCGATGTTGTTGGTCAGCATCGTGTTCAGCCAGCTTCGCGCGTCCTTGCCCTCGACGATCAGCTGGCCCATGTGCGAGATGTCGAACATGCCGACGTTTTTTCGCACGGCCTGATGTTCTTCCACGATGCTGGCGTATTGCACCGGCATAAGCCAACCGGCGAACGGCACCATCTTCGCGCCGAGTTTCACGTGCTCGTCGTAAAGCGCTGTCTTTTTCTGCGCTGTCTCAGTCACGTGCGAACCCTAGACTTCGCGATTGGGCTGCGCAATGCTGCCGCGAGATGACATGGCTCGATAAACTTGAGCGCCGTTTCGGCTTTCTCGGGATTCCGGGATTGCCCCGCATTTTGGTCGGCTTTGCCGCGCTCGTGTTCGGGCTCGCCCGGTTGCTGCCGGGCTACATCACAATGCTTACGCTCGATCCCTATAAGATCCGTCACGGCGAGGTCTGGCGTCTGGTCACTTACATTTTCATACCCCAAACGCTCAGCCCACTATGGTTTTTGTTTGCGCTGTGGTTCCTTTGGTGGGTGGGCGAGGGCGTCGAACGCGCGTGGGGAGCCTTTCGACTGACTCTTTATTTCTTCGTCGGAATGATCGGCACAACCATCGCCGCGTTTTTCTTCGGCAGTAATTTTTCGAACTCGATGTTGATGGCGTCGTTGTTTTTCGCTTTCGCGCGGTTTTATCCGGAGGAGCTCATCTACGTTCTTTTCATTCTGCCGGTGCGGATCAAATGGCTCGCCTGGATTTTCGCCGCGGTTTTGGTGGCCGGATTTTTTATGGGCACCAATTCGTATCGCGCCGCACTAATCGCGGCCTTCGCGAATTACCTGATCTTTTTCGGGCCCGAACATGTTTACGAAGCGCGCCATCGCCACGATGTGTCAGCGCGGCGTCGCCGCCTTGAAGTCCAATCGCGCCCTGAAACCGAATCGCTTCACAAATGCGCAGTCTGCGGCGCAACCGAGCTGACCGACCCGAACTTGGAGTTTCGGGTCGCCCGCGATGGCGAAGAATATTGCATGAAACATTTGCCCTCGGCGCAAGCGGCCACCAGCTCCTAAGATCGACATCTTCCATTCGCGCTTTAAACTAGGCGTCGTGACCGACAAAAACACAACGCTCGTTCCAGAACAGGGATGGCATTGTCTTCATTTGTTTTACCATGTCGAACAGGGCCAATGGCAGTTGCTCAGCCGTGACGAACAGAACGCGGCGAAAACAAACCTAACGAAACTCGTCCAGGAAATCCGAGCAACGGAGTCGACGCAGCTGCTCACGCTCAGCGTCGTCACGCCGAAAGCGGATCTTGGGTTCATGTTGATCACGCCCGATCTCCACGACGCCAACAAGATCGAGAAACAACTTTCGCTTTCGCTCGGCGCTGACGTGCTGACGCCGGTCTACAGTTATTTGTCGCTCACCGAAGAAAGCGAATACATCACGACCAAAGAGGAATACACTGACACGCTCGAGGCGGCCACAAAACGCGATCCCGCGAAATTGGAAGCGGCGTTAAATACGTTCCGCGATCGAATGAAACAATACTGGCAGGAGCGTGTTTATCCGACCCTGCCCGATTGGCCGGTCGTTTGTTTCTATAATATGAGCAAGCGGCGCGGCGAGCAGCGGAACTGGTACGCGTTGCCGTTCGACGAGCGTCGGAAATTAATGAAGGGCCACGCGAATGTCGGCCGGCAGTACTCCGGCAAGGTGAAACAACTGATCACTGGCTCGACCGGGCTGGACGACGCCGAGTGGGGCGTCACTTTGTTCGCGCGCGACACATTTCAAATCAAATCGATCGTTTACGAGATGCGCTTCGATCCGGTCAGCGCCGAGTACGCCGACTTCGGCGAATTTTTTATCGGCACCCAACTGCCGCTCGACGAATTGTTCCGCCGCTTGCAACTCTAATTGTCGATCTTACCCTTCCTCGCCGCAGGATGGGTGACAGAGCGGTCTATTGTGCACGCCTGGAAAGCGTGTGTACCGAAAGGTACCGGGGGTTCGAATCCCCCCCCATCCGCCATTATTTCCTTCGATCGCGGCGTTCCAGAATTTGAAATTCCTGGCGCAATTTCACCACGCAGCCTTCCGACAAAACGCCGCGGAAATTTACGTTTGGATAAACGAGACAATCCCGACCGAGGACCGAGCCGGGATTCATTACTGCATTGCAGCCGATTTCAGTTCGATCACCAACGATTGCCCCAAACTTCGTCAAACCGGTTGGGATATCACTACCGTCGCTTGTCGCCACCGCGATTTCGCTGTGATCGAGTTTCACGTTTGACAGGATCACACCGGCGCCCAGGTGCGCTTTGAATCCGAGGATCGAATCGCCGACGTAATTGAAATGTGGAATCTGGGCTTCGTCGAAGATGATGCTGTTCTTGAATTCGCACGAGTTGCCCATGACCACACCGTTGCCGACCACAACGTTCTCGCGCACGTAACAACCGCTCCGAATCTGGCAGTTCTCGCCGATCCAGGCCGGCCCTTTCAGCACAGCGCCCTGTTCAACGACCGTCCCGCGACCGATAAAAACATTGCTGCTGATAAACGGACGGCCAACCAGCTCGCCGAGCACCGCCGGTTTCAACCGAAATTGCAAATAGCTCGCGATTTGTTTCAGCGCGCTCCAGACAAATTGCTGGTCTTCGAACAACTTCGGGTGGGCCGTGTACTCGAGGCTGAGGAACTGTGTTGGCGCAAACATTTCCGTTAAGCGCCGGCGCGTCGCGTGATCCTCTGCCCGTCCTTCGTGTCGCGCGCTTCCCAGCCGAGCGCATTCAACTTGTCGCGCAATTCATCGCTTTTCCGAAAATCTTTTGCAAGCCTCGCTTGCGCCCGCGCCTCAGCTAGTTGCTTCACTTCCTCGGGCAACTCGGCGCCTTCACTTTCAAAATCGAGCGTCTGGTTGATTCGGTTCCACCAATTCAACCACCCGGCCGCGATCTTCGCGTCCAGCTTATTCTCATCCATCGCGCGGTTCGTTTCGCGAATCGTTTCAAAAAGAAAACCGAGCGCGGCTGAAATATTCAGATCGTCATCGAGCGCATCTTCGAACTCGTGACCGAACTGATTGTCGATCCTGGCGTCCTTGCCAGCCTGAACCTCGCGCAAACGCTCGAGCCAATCGTCGATTCGCCCTAATGACTCGCGCGCTTCTTTCATTCCATCCCAGGTAAAGTTGAGCGGCGTCCGATAATTTACCCTGATCAGCGCGTAACGCAGCTCGCGACCGCTGTAGTCTTTGGCGAGCACATCGGGCACGGTGTAAAAATTTCCCAGCGATTTCGCCATCTTCTGCCCGTCCACCAGCAGATGCGCGCAATGCAGCCAACAGCGCACAAATGTTTTTCCCGTGACGCCCTCGGTTTGCGCGATCTCGGCTTCGTGATGCGGAAAAATGTTGTCCACGCCGCCGCAATGGATGTCGATCTGATCGCCGAGAAGCGCGGTTGCCATCGCGCTGCACTCGATATGCCAGCCGGGCCGGCCCGGTCCCCAGGGCGAATCCCATTTCACATCGCCGTCTTCCTCGTCCCACGCTTTCCAGAGCGCGAAGTCGCCGATGTGTTCCTTGTCGTACTCGTCATGCTTCACCCGGCCGGTCGATTGCAATTCGTCGAGATTGAAGTGCGCGAGCTTTCCGTAATTCGGGAACTTGTTGATCCGGTAATAAACCGATTTGTCGTCGGCTTGATAAGCGAGGCCTTTTGAAATCAATGCGCCGATCATCGCAATCATCTTATCGACGTATCGCTTATTGGTCGCCGCCGGATAATCGTCGGCGCGCTTGATTCGCAGTTTGTCGGCGTCTTCGAAGAACGCATCCTTGAATTGCTGGGTAAATTTTTGCAGCGGAACTTTTGCTTCGCGCGCGCCGCGGATCGTTTTGTCGTCAACGTCGGTGATGTTCATCACCCGATGGACTTTGAAGCCGCGCGCTTCCAAATGGCGCTGAAGCAGGTCCTCAAAGATGTAGGCGCGAAAATTTCCAATGTGCGCGCGGCTGTAAACTGTCGGCCCGCAAGTGTAGATGTCGATCTTTGGTCCGGCAGCTGCCGGACGCGGCTGAAATTCTTCGATTTGCCGCGAGTAGGTATTAAAAAAGCGCAGCGCCATCTATTGTTCGACCGTAGCAACTGCCATCGCCGAGATGCCTTCGCCGCGTCCGATCGGCCCGAGCCGCTCGTTCGTAGTTGCTTTGATGCTCACTTGCGCTTCTGAAATACCAATCGCCTTCGCGATTTGCGCGCGCATCGCGGCAATGTGGGGCGTTAGTTTCGGCGCTTCGGCGATGACAGTCGCATCGATGTTGACTGTTCTCGCCTTCTTTTCGGCCAGCATTTGAGCGACTCGTTTCAAAATCTCGAGGCTGCTGATTCCGCGAATCGATTCGTCGGTGTTCGGAAAATGCTGGCCGATGTCGCCGGCGCAGATCGCGCCGAGCAGCGCGTCCGCGATCGCGTGTGACAGAACATCGGCATCGGAATGTCCTTCGAGTCCGAGTAGGTAAGGAATTTCAACGCCGCCCAAAATCAGTTTTCGATTTTGGCTCAGCCGATGAATGTCGTAACCGATTCCGCAGCGAATCGTGCTCACAGTTTCAAATCGATCGCGCCATTAGACGCGACGATGCTGTATTTGTCTTTCATATCTTGACGCGGCCGGAGATCAACCAAGCCGCCCGCAGTCTCCACCAGAATCCATCCGGCGGCTACGTCCCACAAACTGATTCCGCGCTCGATGTAGGCGTCGAAGCGTCCACAGGCGACGTAAGCCATGTCGAGCGCAGCGCTGCCGAGGACGCGACATTTCCGCACGCGATGAATCATCGCTTGAAGCAGCGGCAGGTTCGAATCGATCGTGTCATCAGTTTTAGCGAGCCCGACTGAAACGACCGCTTCCGACAATTCGGTACGCTGACTCACGCGAAAATGCTGGTCGTTCAGTCGCGGCTTATCACCCTTTTGCGCGCTCCACATTTCGTCGCGCATCGGGTCGTAAATCACGCCGACGATGATCTCGCCTTTTAAGCGGAGCGCGATCGAAACGCAAAAATGCGGGATCCGGTAGAAATAATTCACCGTGCCATCCAGCGGATCGACAATCCACTGATGCTCGCTCGATTGGTCGCCAACGGTTCCTTCTTCGCCGTAGAGAGCGTGCTCGGGAAATTCCTTCAGGAGCGCTTGAGTGATGAGCTCCTGCGCTTGGACATCGATGGCGAGCTTGATGTCGTGCGCCAGCGCGGCGTTGACGTGCTGCGAACGATCAAAATTGTTGCGCAACAACTCTCCCGCTTTGCGCGCAGCGTTCTCGGCCGCGTCGAGATAATGCTTCATGAGGAGGTTGAGTGGTTGAGAAGTTGAGGCGCTGAGATGAGGCAGAATACCGTTTCCGCTCAACCGCTCAACTTCTCAACGGCTCAGCGAAATAAAAACCGGGAGGAAAAACTGAATTCTCCTCCCGGGTTGAAGTTTGGGGTTGTGACTCCGAAAAGAATTTTTCGAAGTCGTTAATTAAGCGAAGACCTTTAATGCCTTTTTCTTTTCTTCGCTTTTCGTTTTGCTGCTTTCCTTTTTCTTTTTGCCATCGACTCTATTCCCCCCCTTTCAATCCGCTTTCGCGGAGTTCTGTGAAGAGTGGAATGACTTCACTTAATGCATGAATTCATCACATGATTTTCTTTGTCAAACGTTTTTCAGAATAATTTTCGAAAATGTTTACGAGATCGCGCGAGATAATTGTCTTCGGCGCGCGCGAAATTCTTTTCGTTTCGCCGTCGCGAAATAAAATCGCGACGTCATTTTCATCGCTCTCCATTCCAATGCGCGCGTCGTTTGCAACGATCACATCGCAATTTTTCTCCTGAAGTTTTTTTCGAGCATTGGATTCGAGATTCTCGGTCTCAGCGGCGAAACCAACCACAAGATATGCTCGATCTTTCGGCAGCGACGCGAGAATGTCCCGCGTCGGGACGAGCTCGAGGGAAATGTTTTCGCCGCGTTTTTTGATTTTGCTTTTGTAAACCGTGGCCGGTCTGTAATCCGCAACCGCGGCGCACATCACGAGAATGTCACAGCGCGAGGTATGTCGGCGAACGGCTTCGAACATTTCGTCGCTCGTCGAAACCGGGATGACCGCGACGCCGCGTGGTCGATCGACATCCACGGGTCCGGAAATCAAAACGACTTCGTGGCCGGCTTCGATCGCTGCTTCCGCGATCGCGTAACCCATTTTCCCCGACGAACGATTGCTGATGTAACGAACAGGATCGATCGGCTCCCGAGTCGGCCCCGCCGTGATGAGAAATCTCACGCGATCAGGTTTTCCTGGCGGGCGAGCAAAAATTCCGCGCGGAACGCGATGTCTTCGACTTTCCAAAGACGGCCGAGTCCTTCGTAGCCGCAGGCCAGCATTCCTTCTTCCGGGCCGATGAATTCCACGCCGCGCGACTTCAGTTTCTCGACATTCTCGACTGTTGCGGGATGCGACCACATCTTTCCGTTCATCGCCGGCGCGATCAAAATCGGCGCGCGGGTGGCGAGCGCGATCGCAGCCAGCGGATGGTTTGCCAAACCATGCGCGAGCTCGGCGATGACGTTCGCGGTCGCGGGCGCGATTAAAAGCAGATTCGCGCGATCAGCCAGTTCGATGTGACCAGGCCGCCAGTTTTCTTTTTCGTCGAAGAAACTCGCCATCACCGGATTTTTGGAAAGCGTTTGCAAGGTGAGCGGCGTAATGAACTCGGTCGCATCGTGCGTCATCACCGCAAAAACCTGGTGATCTTGTTTCACGAGCAGGCTCGCGAGCTCGGCGGACTTGTAAGCGGCGATGGAACCTGTGATACCGAGGACGATTGTTTTTCCCGCGCCCCGCATCCGCACGACTTTGCGCGAGGCGTTCTTTTCAGGCTGGCGATTGGAATTCTTTTTCATCGAAGATCGACAATTACTTTTGGATCAAACGCCGGCTCAAATATCGCTCGGCATTCATGATGTGTCGAAATTTCTGGAGGTCTTCGTCGGTCGTGCGACTGATGATGGTGTAACGGTACTCGCGCCAGGCCTGCATCTCGCGCGCGGCGGTTTTGAGACGCGATTCGATTTGGTCGGCCGTTTCCGTTCCGCGCTTGGTCAAACGCCGTCGCAGCTCATCGAGATCTGGCGGCATGATGAAAACATCGGCAAGCGCCTGCCGAACAAATTCGTCTTTGTGTTTGCGAATATTGGCCGCGCCCTGGATGTCGATGTCGATCAAAACGTCACGGCCATTCATTAGATCCTCGACGATCGGTTTCAAGAGCGTGCCGTAATGATGTTCATGGACGGTTGCGTGCTCCAGAAATTCTCCCGACTTGGCGCGCGCATTAAATTCCTCTTCCGACAGGAAGCGATAATCTTCGCCTTCCACTTCGCCGGCGCGGGCGGGCCGAGTTGTGCAGGAAACCGAGTAAACGAACTCGGATGTTTCTCGAAGCGCGTCGACGAGCGTGGTTTTGCCGGCGCCGGATGGCGCGGAAATGACGAAGAGAATTCCGTAACGGGCGAATCGATTACTCAAGGTTTTGAATTTGTTCGCGAATTTTCTCGAGCTCTGCCTTACAGACAACGACGCGTTGTGAAATGCCGGCATCGTTCGCTTTGGCGCCAAGAGTGTTTAGTTCGCGAAAGATTTCCTGGGTGATGAACTCAAGCGTGCGCCCGACCGGTTCGTGCCGGCGGAGATGATGCGCGAACTGTGCCAGGTGACTTTCCACGCGGGTCAGCTCCTCCGACACATCGGCGCGGTCCGCGAAGAAGGTGACTTCTTTGATCAACCGTTCGTCCTCGGCCGAAATCGGTAACCCGGCTTTCTGAATTCGCTCGAGCAACGCGACCCGATATTTTTTTACCACGTCGAGATGCAGTCCGCGGATTTCTTTGATTTGCTTGCGCATGGCTTTGAGGCGGCGAATTAAATCCTTGGCCAGATGTTTGCCTTCGCGTTCGCGCATTTTGATTAATTCGTTGAGCGCGGCTCGGAGCGCGCGTTCGATGCCCGGCCAAGCCGCGCTGGAATCGATCGCTTCTTCCGGAGCGCGCATCACTCCCGGGGCCTGTAAAATCGCGCCGATTGTGATTTCACCCGGCGCGTTCAATTCCTTTTGCAACGCGCGCATCGCGTCGTGATAAGAGCGGGCAAGATCGACATCAAGGGCAAGCTTTCGCGGCCCGCTCGAACCGTTCTGATAACTGACCACGACGTTGGTTCGCCCGCGGGAAATGTTTTCGTTGATGGTCTGCCGGATTTGCGGCTCAAGCGCGGCCAGATCGCGCGGCAGGTTGATCACGACGTCGCTCTGTTTTCGGTTCACCGAATTCAGCTCGACACTAAACTTTGTGCCGCTGTAATCGGTCTCGCCGCGGCCGTATCCGGTCATCGATCTCATCGCGGTGTCTCCTTCAATCCAAATGCGGTCGCCGCCGTGTCGACGTCTTTGTCGCCGCGGCCGGAACAATTCACGATGACGATTTGATTCCGTTTCATCTCGGCCGCGTTTTTGACGAGATGGGCGATCGCGTGCGCGGTTTCGAGCGCGGGAATGATTCCTTCAGTCTCGGAAAGAATCTTGAATGCGTTGAGCGCTTCATCGTCGGTGGCGTAAGTATATTCTATCCGGCCAAGGTCGCGTAAGTAGGAATGTTCCGGACCGACCGCGGCATAATCGAGGCCGGCCGACACCGAATGGGTCAATTCGATCTGGCCTTCTTCATTGGCGAGGAGAAAGGTTTTCGTTCCCTGCAAAACGCCGAGCCGTCCACCTTGAAACCGCGCGGCGTGCTTACCACTGCGAATGCCTTCGCCGCCGGCTTCCACCCCGATCATCCGTACATGTTGATCTTGCAAGAATGGATGGAAGAGGCCGATCGCGTTGCTGCCACCGCCGACGCAGGCGACCAACAAATCGGGCAATCGTTCTTCGCGCTCGAGAATCTGCCGGCGCGCTTCCACGCCAATGACGCATTGGAAATCACGCACCATCATTGGATAAGGATGCGAGCCGAGGACTGAGCCCAATATATAATGAGTGGTGCGGACGTTGGTGACCCAGTCGCGCATCGCTTCGTTGATGGCTTCCTTGAGGGTGGCCTGACCCGCTGCCACGGGCACAACTTTGGCGCCGAGAAATTTCATCCGCGCCACGTTCAGGGCCTGGCGCTCCATGTCGAGCTTGCCCATGTAAATAACACATTCGCAACCGAATCGCGCGGCGACTGTCGCAGTCGCGACGCCGTGCTGGCCGGCGCCGGTCTCGGCGATGATGCGGCGTTTGCCCATTCGCTGGGCGAGCAAAATTTGGCCGAGCGCGTTGTTGATTTTGTGCGCGCCAGTATGAAGCAGGTCCTCGCGCTTCAAATAGATCTTTGGGCCGTCGAGCTCTTTCGTTAACCGTTCCGCGAAGTAAAGCGGAGTGGGTCGGCCGGCAAAATCCCGCAGCAAGATCGACAGTTCATTTTGAAACACAGGATCCTTTTTCGCGCGCTCGTACTCGACGGCAAGATCGTGCAGCGCGGACATGAGCGTTTCGGGCACAAACGTGCCGCCGTAGGGACCGAAATGGCCGTGCGTGTCGGGAAGTGTTTCGGTTCTCGGCATCGGTAAACAGAAAACGTCCAACGCTCAACGCCCAACGTCCAACGCTTAATTCAGAAGTAGGTTGATCGCGCGGCGGTGGGGAGAGGGAATCGGAATAGAGTCGAGCTGTTGTCTCGAGAACCAGCGCTGATGCCGATTGATGGATTCGCCTCCCGGCTCATCCACGCTCGCGCGCTTGCCCGTCCACGTCGCTCGGCTCCCGCCGGCTCCGTTGTCGATCTTGCGCTTGTTTTTCAGAAACACCTGAAGGGTGACGCGGTGATTCGTGAATGGGAAAACCGCTTTGTAAACGGCCCGGTCTTGTTTCGAGCACTGGTTGAGCGCCGGCAAGATCCACATTTCACGCCAGCGAGTAATTGATTTTGTCAGCAACAGCCTGTTGTTGTGGAAAATGAATGCATGTTTCTCAACGAGACGTTTTGTTGCCGGAGGCGGTCGTTTGATCGGCAACGATTCCGGATTTTTGGCCCGACAGAATTTTTTCACGGGACAAATTGCGCATTTCGGTGCGCGTGGAAGACAAACCACGGCTCCGAGATCCAGAAGCGCTGAATTGTAGATACCAGCGCGCGCTTTCGGGACCAAAACAGCCGCGTTTTGCCAAAGACACTCCTTTCCGTGAGTTGAATCGATCGGCGACCGCAGATTGAACACGCGCGATAAAACCCGAGCAGTATTCGCTTCGATAATCGGGACCGGTTCATCAAAGGCAAAGGAGGCGACAGCATGAGCGGTGTATCTGCCGACTCCGGGAAGACGCTGCATCTGCTCGATCGATCTCGGGAAATGTCCACGATGTCGATCCGCCACGAGCTTCGCGGCGACGTGCAGATTTCGAGCTCGAGCGTAGTAGCCCAGGCCCTGCCAGGCATGAAGGACATCGTTTTGTTTGGCCGAAGCGAGCGCGGTAAAGCTCGGGAAACGCCGCAGCCAGTCTTTGTAATAGCGGACAACCGTCGCGATCTGGGTTTGTTGAAGCATGAATTCGGAAATCAGGATGCGGTATGGATCGCGCGTCTTACGCCAAGGGAGGTCGCGGCGATGACGGCGATACCAATTCACGAGGGCGCGGCGAAATTGATTTTTCCGAAAAGTCACAGTTGAACACAGATTAGCACAGATCTATCCGAACTGTTTCTGATCTGTGTTAATCTGTGGCTGAATGAATTCGTACACGCATGCGCTTACCGATGAGCAGGTCGCAAAGCTCCGCGCGCTGCTCGAGGAACTCGGTTTCGAGTTTTCGCCGAAGCCGTACACGCTTTTCTTTGCCCAAAAAAACAAACTGAGCGCCGCGGTTTACGAAAGAGGGCCGAAGGTGCTGGTCCAGGGCAAGGGCGTAGAAGAGTTCGTCCAATTCGAGCTCGAACCGAAGATTTTGGGTGAAGCCAAACTTGGTTACGAGGAAGTCCACTCGCCGGAAATGTTCGAACCACACTTCGGAGTCGATGAAAGCGGCAAGGGCGATTTTTTCGGACCGCTGGTGATTGCCGGAGTTTATGTCGATCGCGGAATTGCGCGGAAACTGATCGATGCCGGCGTCCAAGACAGTAAGCGAATCGGTTCCGACGCGCGGATTCGAACGCTGGCGGACGCGATTCGAAAGAACACCCTCGGTTTGTTCGAAGTCGTGTTAATCGGCCCGGCAAAATACAACGAGCTTTACGAGAAATTCGGAAACCTAAACAAGCTCCTGGCCTGGGGTCACGCGCGGGTCATCGAAAATCTATTGGCAAAAAAACCGGACTGCCCGCGGTCGTTGTCCGATCAGTTCGCCGACGCCCGGGTGATCGAGCAGTCATTGCTTCGCCATGGCGGCAAGATCGACATCCACCAGAGGCCGCGGGCCGAATCGGACATTGCTGTTGCCGCGGCGTCGATAATGGCGCGCGAGGCGTTTATCAACTGGCTGGACCGTGAGGGAAAGAAACTCGGCCTTCGCCTCGAGCGAGGGGTCTCGCCCACGGTGCAGGCGGCTGCGAAAAAAGTCGTGGAAGCAAGCGGACCGGAAATGCTCCGGCAGCTGGCGAAGCTCCATTTTCGGACGGCGCACGCGGTCGCCCCTGATCATTTTGCCGAACCGCCGCCCCGGAAGACCTGGCAAAAATAGGGGAAATTCTGAGGGCGGCTAAGACGGGCCGGGCAAGGTTTCTGCTATAAGCTTGTTAGGCTTTTGTGGAAACTAGAGTCCTGACTTTGAACTCTGATCCGGTCTTCCAAGATCGGGCGCTTGCTATTCTGGGTGAGAATGACACGCTCGAAATCCAGGTCGTTCGGAATCTGTCGGAAGCGGTGCTCGCATTGCTGGGGGAAAGTTTCGACGGCTTGATCATCGAAGGCGAAGCCGCCTTGGCGTTGGAGCAGGCGACAAACATGCGGCAGCATTTTCCATCTCTAGTTATCGCTTGCCTGCTTTACGACCGTCCGCATCCGGAAGCGCAGGTGACGGCGAGGGACCAAAACATCGAGTTGTTATCGATGTCGCGGAGCACCGGACGGTTGCGGGCGAAACTGAATCGCTTTGTTCGTACGCTCGATTCACATCCAGGCACAGCGGCGGAAGGGATCGACCCATGCCACTCGCTGATCGGAAATTTGAATCAGTTCTCGGCGGCGGAAATTTTGCAGATGAGCTGTCTGAGCCAGCGAAGCGGGCGTTTCACGTTCAAGTCCGGGCGTGGCAATAGCGAAATCTATCTGCAGCAGGGAGCAGTGCGACATGCGGTCTTTGGTTCGCTCATAGGAGAGGCGGCCGTAGCAGAGATTTTCCGCTGGCGGCAGGGGCGCTTCTATTTCGAGGAAGGCATCATTAGCCAGGAGCAAACCGTGAATCGGCCGTGGGCGCATCTCCTCATTGATAACCTGCAAAAGCTCGATGAGACGCTCGAGCTCGTCGGCGTCTAGAATCATTCCCATGCGTGATAAACAACTCGAGACGAAATTGCGCCTGGTTGCCCTGCAGGTTGAGAACTGGAAGAAACTCCACGACCTCATTACCTACGGTCTGGATAAAGCCAAGCCGATCATCTCTTCGGAACAAGAACGGCAATTTACCGAGATCCGCAGTAATCTCCTGCAAGAGACAGAATATGTTCTGCGCGAGCTGAACATTGTCGCGGAAGTTTCAGGCAAAGCGATGAGTGTGTTGCAGCGCTGCGTCTCGGTCCGCGGTGTGCGCGATCTCCCGAGCGACGAGATTCGCCGTCTGGAAACGGATTGGAACGGCGCGTTCACAAAGCTTGGTCTACTGCAAGGTCAGCTCAAAGCGCGCCGAAAGGAGCTGGCTGAACAAACGGCGTTTGATTATTATTGGGGCCAGTTCCGGGACAGATTCTTCCGGCGGCCAGCCTCGGCGCACTGATCGAGTCCCTGGCAGGGGCTAGACGACTGGGCGCAAAGAATTTACTTTTCTTCGTCAACCATGCCCGCGATTGTGTGGCGGCGCACGATTCCTGTTTAGAAGTATGGCAAAGCTTACCAAACGCGACATCGTAGTTGCGATCAGCAATCAGACCGGAATGGTCCAGCATCAGGTCTTCGACGTTGTCCAGCGGACCCTCGACAAGATCACGGATAGTTTGGCCAATAATGTACCGGTCGAGCTGCGCAACTTCGGAATCTTTCAGCCGAGGCTGACCAAACCCCGCGTCGGTCGAAATCCAAATCAACCCGGCAGCAGTTTCGTAATTCCTTCGCGTGCGACCGTGAAGTTCAAGGCCGGCAAAATCATGCGGCAGCGCGTAGAAAAGCTCTCCCGGGAGTTGAAGGAAGCGGCGGCCAAAAAGCCGGCCCCGTCCGGGACGCGGTCCG
>Ga0209328_10000008_pt1 | contig 33113 bp, 28 predicted proteins | sample JacPinW_OM3H0_M1_FD_187954 | JGI IMG/M metagenome (GOLD analysis project Ga0209328, IMG submission 187954) | Forest soil microbial communities from Algoma, Ontario, Canada - Jack Pine, Ontario site 1_JW_OM3H0_M1 (SPAdes) (version 2) | ecosystem: Environmental > Terrestrial > Soil > Boreal... | reverse complement strand
CACAATAGCAATAGGCCCAAAATGGTGAGCAGGATATTGGTCGGCGAATTCAACAGCCGCGTGCGGAGAAAGCCGACAAACCCGGTGGTCTTGACCGGCGCGGCGCGCTCGGCAACGAGGTCGCTGCGGACGAAAGCCGACGCTGGTGCCGCGATGTCGCTCATGCGCCGAGACTCCGGCCGATCCGCCATCCGTAAAAACTCATGATCGCGCTGGTCACCAGCGAAATCAGCAAATAGACGCCCATGGTGATGGCGATGATTTCGATCGCCTGGCCGGTCTGGCTCAGCGTGGTCCCGGCAAACACCGAGACCAGGTCGGGGTATCCGATCGCCACCGCGAGCGAGGAGTTCTTGGTGAGATTGAGATATTGGTTAGTCAGCGGCGGCAGGATGACACGAAGCGCCTGCGGCACCACGATCAGCCGCAAGGTCGAACCGCGCGACAGCCCAAGCGAAGCGCCCGCCTCCATCTGGCCCTTGTGCACCGATTGAATTCCGGCGCGCACGATCTCGGCGATGAACGACGCCGTGTACATCGATATTGCAAGCGTCAGCGCCACGAATTCCGGAATCAGCCGCGATCCGCCTGAGAAATTGAATCCCTTGAGTTCGGGAATTTCGAATGTGACGGGCTTGCCAAATATCAGCGCGCTCAGAAGCGGCAGCCCGATCAAGAGGCCCAGCACATAAGGCCAGATCGTGATCACCCGGCCGCTTTCGAACAGCGCGCGGCGCGCGTAGTCCCGCAACAGCGAGGCGGCAATGATCGCCGCCAGGATGGCGAGCGCGAACGGCTCGAGACCGGGATCGGCGATCGGCTTTGGAACCACAAGACCGCGGTTGGAGAGAAAGAAAAGGCCGAACACCGAGATGCTCTGCCGCGGGTTTGGCAGCGCCGCCAGCACGGCGAGATACCAGAACAGGATCTGGAACAATAGCGGCAGATTGCGGATCAGTTCGACATAGCCGCCCGAGATGCGTGACAACAGCCAATTCGGCGACAGCCGGCCAAGCGCCACGATGAAACCGATCACGGTCGCAAAGAAAATACCGGTGATCGCGACCAACAGCGTGTTGAGCAAGCCGACGAGAAGCACGCGGCCATACGTGTCGGATCCGGAATACGGGATTAGGCTTTGGCTGACGTCAAAGCCCGCCGTATTCCTCATAAAGCCGAAACCGGATGTGATCCGCTGCGCCGCCAAATTGGCCCGCGCATTTTCTACGATCTCGTAACCGATCCAGACCAGCGCTGCGACGAACAGGATTTGAAGGGCGAACCCTCCCCATCCCGCGCGGCCGCCGAGCGCCCGCTTCAGCAGGAAGCCGAACTGCGGCGGTGGTGGTCGGGGCTCGATGCTCATCGCCGCGGCCGCCTCTTTTAATCAGCGGATCGGCGGCGCGTACTGAATTCCGCCCTTGTTCCAGAGCTGATTGAGCCCGCGAGCAATGCCTAGCTTGGAGCCGGCGCCGACGTTGCGATCGAAGGCTTCGCCGTAATTGCCGACCGCCTTCACGATCCGGGCTACCCAATCCTTGGTGACGCCGAGCTGTTCGCCGAGATTGCCGTCGGTGCCGAAGACCCGCTTAAGCTCCGGCTTGTCCGATTTCGCCATCTCGTCGACGTTCTTCTGGGTAATGCCGAGCTCTTCGGCATCGACCATCGCAAACAGCGTCCACTTCACCAGATCGAACCATTGGTCGTCGCCATGGCGTACCATCGGACCGAGCGGTTCCTTCGAGATCACCTCCGGAAGCACGGCGTGGTCGGCGGGGTTCGCGAGCTTCAGGCGCTCGGCATAGAGACCCGAAACGTCCGTGGTGAAAACGTCGCAACGGCCGGATTCATAGGCTTTAACGGTCTCATCCTCGTTGGCGAAGGCGATTACCTCATACTTCATGTTGTTGAGCTTGAAGTAATCGGCGAGATTCTGCTCGGTCGTGGTGCCGGTTTGCACACAAACCGATGCGCTGTTCAGTTCGAGCGCCGAATTCACCTTCAGCGATTTTTTAACCAAAAAACCCTGGCCGTCATAATAGGTCACGCCGGTGAAATTGGCGCCGAGCGAGGTGTCGCGGGAAAGCGTCCAGGTTGTATTGCGCGAGAGCACGTCGATTTCACCGGATTGCAGCGCGGTGAACCGATCCTTGGCTGACAGCGGTATGAACTTGACTTTGGTCGGATCGTTGAAGATCGCAGCCGCAATCGCCCGGCAGACATCGACGTCGAGCCCGGTCCAGTTACCCTTGTCGTCGGGCGACGAAAAGCCGGCCAAGCCCTGGCCGACGCCGCAGGATAGCATACCCCGGTCCTGGACCGTCTTGAGCGTTTGTGCCGATACGGCCCCACTCGAGAGAACGGCGGCGGCGGCAAAGGTAAGAACCAGAGATACACGTTTCATGGCAAAGCCTTTCAAAGGTCGTCCGGGAACGTCTGCTTATCATCGCGTCGGTCGGTGGGCCAACCCTGTGATCCCCGACCCTGCGATCCACCGTTGCAAACGCCATGCCGACAGGCCATTCGACGGAGCGGTCCGGTGAAACGATGGATCGAAGGTCGCGGCAGGCCCCTCAACGTGCGGCGACTGGATAGCTGGCGCGCATCACAGAACGACTGGCGAGCCGGGTCAAGGGGTTGACGGCCGTCTTCTGTGTCCTGTTATTAACTATTCAGCCCGCCCCCGCCGCCCGGCGGGCTCTAAATTTGGTCATCGCGGCTGCGCTAATTGGTTTTTGGTGGCGGCAAACGCATGAATTTATCGCAAGATGACGGACCATCGAAGCCGCTTCACGCGGAAACCACGCTGGTGACGGCGGGACGCGACACCAAGGCGCAGAAGGGCTTCGTCAATCCCCCGGTGGTTCACGGCTCAACCGTGCTGTATCCGACCGCGGACGATCTGCATGCCCATCGCGGCGAGTTCCAGTATGGCCGCCGCGGAACGCCGACTACCAAGGCGCTGCAGGAGGCGATGATCGCGCTCGAAGGCCCGCAATGTGCCGGCGTCGGAATTGCGCCTTCGGGACTGGCGGCGATCACCACCGCCCTGCTCGCAGTGCTGAAGGCGGGCGATCATCTGCTGGTCTGCGACAACGCCTACCGCCCGACGCGAAATTTCTGCAACGGATTGCTCGCCGGTTACGGCGTCGAAACCAGTTATTTCGATCCCCTGGTCGGCGCCGGCATCGCACAATTATTCAAGCCAAACACAAGAGCGGTGCTGCTCGAGGCGCCAGGCTCGCAGTCGTTCGAAATGCCCGATATTCCCGCGATCGCGTCGGTCGCCCGTGCGCGCGGTGCGCTTGTCATCGACGACAACACCTGGGCGACGCCGCTCTATCATCGCTCGCTGGAACAAGGCGTCGATATCAGCATCCAGGCCGCGACCAAATATATCGGCGGGCATTCCGACATCATGTTCGGCACGATTTCGGCCAACGCCAAGGCGTGGCCGCTGGTTGCCGGGGCGATTTATCTGTTGGGAACCTGTGCCGGTCCGGACGACGTGTTTCTCGCGCTGCGCGGCCTGCGCACGCTGTCGGTGCGGCTGGCGCAGCATCACCGCTCCGGGCTCGAAATGGCGCGCTGGCTGGCGGCACGGCCCGAAGTCGTCAGGGTGCTGCACCCCGCGCTCGAAAGCGATCCGGGCCATGCGATCTGGAAACGGGATTTTTCCGGCGCATCGGGCTTGTTCAGCATCGTTCTGAAGCCGAAGCCGCAACAAGCCGTCGATGCGCTGCTCGACGCCGTCGAGCTGTTCGGCATGGGCTATTCGTGGGGCGGCTTCGAGAGCCTTGTCATCCCCTTCGACTGCGAAGCCTACCGCACGGCCACCAAATGGGCGCCGAGCGGGCCAACCCTGCGGCTCCATATTGGCCTTGAAAACGTCGAGGACCTCAAGGCGGACCTGGAGCGAGGGTTTGCAGCCTTCAACGCCGCTTAGGGGCAGTTCTCGGCCGTTACAGTGTCTTCAAATATTCAATCAGATCTTTTTGCTCCTCGTCGGTCAGCTTGCGCCCAATAACGCCTTGCTTGTATGGAGGAGGCTGCGTTGCCTCGAGCGAGTGGCCGAGAACAGAGTTGCCGTGGATCGGCGTTCCATCGGATGCCGTCGTTGAGAACAAGGTTTCGCCGGTTTTGCATTTCGGCGTTTCGCCGGCGACCACCCGAAAGCCAGCCTGCTCTGGATCGAAGTCGCGGGCGCCCATGCAGAATTTTGTCGGACGCTCGGCCGCGGGCCTGAGCATCCAATAGAGCGAGGGAACCGAACCGTTGTGAAGATAGGGAGCGGTCGCCCAGACGCCATTCAGCGGACGCGCGCGATAACGCGGCCCGGGCCCGTCATTGGGGCAATTCTTTCGTGCGCCCCACAGCTTTGCGCGTTCCTTCGGATCCTTCGGGACACCGTGATCGTCCATCCATTGTGTGCTGGTACGGTCCACCGCGATCATCAAGGCAATCGCGAACGGCATATGCGTTGAAGAGTTGGCAGGCATTTTCCCGCAATCCCAACCCGTTCCAAGGTCTCGCGCGGGTTGCATGTCCAGGAAGTCGGGAACTTCGACTGGCCGTGTCGCGAGAACGTTGGCCTGGGCGTCGTCCGTTCCCATGTCGGCAGCAAGATGCTGGACCGGATCCAGCCACCCAGCCTTGGCGTCCCACCCGGCCTTGCCGTCCTCATGTTTCGAGAACCAAAAGCTCTTGTCCGGGTATTCCTTGTCGAAGGTGGGATCATTGACGGGCCCAAGATGGCACTCGACGCAGATGTCGGCGTAGATCGCGCGGCCTCTGGGCACGCGCTCTGAATTGATCTCCCATGCGTGATCATCGGGGAAGATCTGCGACGGCCATTTCGGCGGCTTCAGTCCGCCGAATCCAATCGGATTTTGGCTGGAAGGATCCGGACCGCGCAGCATCGCTTCGATGCGGACGAGATTCTCGAGCGCAACCGACGAACGGTAAAGATCCTTCGGGGAAAAGTCGGGCGAAAGGTTGATCAGGGCAAAAACCCCGAGCGCCTCGCCGGCATTGCGGATCAGGGGCTGTTCGATCGAGGCGTCGTATTGCGCCCATTTGAACCATGGCACGGTCCAGATCGGCGGGAAACTGACGGGCGCATCCTGGGCGTGCAGGTTCTTTTCGAATCCCGCCAGACCGCCCAAAACGAAGTCGGTGTAGAAAACCTGATTGCCGATGCGGTTTAGCGCGTCGAGCCGCCCGAATCCTTCCTCGCTATCTGTCTGAATCTTGTCCTTGATGGTCTTGTCGTAGATATTCTTCTGGCTGAGCAGAAATTGACCGATCGCCGCCAGCTTTTGTTTGAGCTGGATGTGTTCTATCTCACTTGCATCGGGACCGAGCACCCGCGTCGCGAAGCGTGTGAAACGGAACGGCAAGTTCAGCGTGTAGCCAATCGACAGACCGGTCGCGATTTCGAGCTTTTTCAGGTTAACCATTGCCGGGCCGCCGTCGAAGCGCACGCTGACATCCTTGTAGCGAATGCTTCCGGTGTGGCAGGCCGCGCAGGTCAGCCCGATCTTGTCGGGTTCGGGAAGGCCCGTCCCGGGATTGGTGGCGCCGGTCAGCCGCGCGAAACCGACCGGCAGGCCGTCGAAATTCTCCACCGCGGTCGGCCGTAAACCTCCGACCTGTTCGGGCGCCGGCGCCGGCGGCGGGTCGGGCGGATCCCCATAGCCAAAACGGCGCAGGCTCGCCGCGTCGGCGTGGACAGTTCTTGGACTTGGCAGGAAACCGAACCGTTCGAGATAGGCGCTGTCGCTGAGCAGACCGGGCGCCGTGAACAAGTGAATGCCCGGCTGTTCGAGCGCCATGAACCAGTCATATGGCACCGGGAAAGTCGCGGTGCCCTGGCTTGCATGGTGGAACCAGTGTCTATCCTCCGTCGTCCAGTTCTGGTCGAGCCAGACCGCTCTTTTCGCCGGAGCGCGGTCCGGTAACGCTGGCGGCAGCAATTGCGCGAGCAACGGGGGAAGGATTTTGCCGAGCTGGTTGGGGAATTCGGCAACCGCCACGGTGGCCACCAGCGCGAACGCGATTAGCCAAACCGCGACCTTGGCAAGGAAGCGACGCGGACCGCTCGGCGGCGGGGGTCCCGGCAGGCGCGCGACGATCCGCGCGGGCAATCGCCGCTCGACGAACAGCGTCCTGACCTCCGCCACGCTGAGGTAGCGTTGCTCGCCCTCGCCCTTACCGATGACGTTCAGCAACACCGGCCATTCGCCGTTCATCAACAGCCGGTCGATCGGACGCCGATGACCCCTGGCGCGCTCGAAATTCGCGTTCATGTAGGTCGTGATTTCCGGGGCCGTCAGTCCACATTCGGGCTCGCCACCGAGCGGGTCCGGCCGGACCGTGCCGTACTCGGCGAGACGGGCGAGTTCCGTCATGTTCACATGCGCGGTGGCGTCGAGGATGCGCGAACCAGCGCCATGCTTGTCCAATGGACCGTCGCGCAAGGCGTCAAGCACCGCTCCGGACCACCAGCTGCGCAACAGGCGCAAGGGGCTCAGCCCGTTCGCGATCAGGGCGACCAGGTAGATCTCCAGGCCGACCATTTTTGCTTTCAGTCCCTTTTCGCCGGTCGCCGCCTCGATGGTCTCCGCGAGTTTTGGCAGCGGGACGATGTGGCCATCGACGTAGCCGCCGGCAACGAGCGCGCGCAAGAAGGGGCAGGGATTATTGGGTGAGACGGGGATCTGCTCGGCAGGCGCGTTGTCTGGCATGGACCTAAATCCCAAAAAAGAATCAAATATGAAAAAGTAGCTCGCCTGCACGTGAAGTAAATGAAGGTCTTGAGAGGCGAATTCGCCGGCGGCCTGCTACTTCAGGATGCAGCGGAGTTTTGGCGGGATTCGATTCCGTGTCAACTGAAGGCTGCTCGAGCATGTTCCGGAAAAGTGGGAACGGTTTTCCCTCGCGACAAACGCGAAGCGTTTGCGCGGAGATCATGCGCAAACAAAGAGATGAGATCATGATCCAATTCAATCTGATCGGATCATGATCTCAGGGCCAACGAAGATATGGGGCCGTCGCTCAACCCCGCCCCGCCAAATTGTACAAGTACCCCCGCGGGCGCTCGCGGCACGCAGAAGCCGCTTGCAATCTAAGAATTGGCCGTACGCTTTGAGGTCGGCTCGACGACAGCCAATTTGCTCAATGGCACGCCCGCCTTCAAAAGGCCTTCACGATAATGGGCGGTGTCGGCCGGATTTTTCCAGCGGAAGTTGCGCAGATGCCGTTCGACGGTGAAGCCCGGGAAGCTCGTGAGCAAAGCCTCCGTCGCCTTTGCTGCTTCCTCGGCCCGTCCCGACTGCGCCAGAGCCGCCGGCCGCACGCCGAGCACTTGAAGATGACTGGGATTCAAATACAGGGCTTCGCGTGCCCAGGACAGCGACGCGTCATATTGTCGGAGCAAATAGTGGCTGAAGGCGAGCAATCCCGCCCATTGATATCGGGGGTCGCTGTTGCCGCGCTGCACCGCCATTGAAAACAGTTCGATCGCCTGTCGATGCTCGCCGATCATGAAATGACATATGCCAAGAACACCGCGAGCCCCCATGTCGTACGGGTTCAAGTCAACCGCTTTCTTTGCGGCATCCATCGCGATATCGAAATTTCCCTCCATGGAATGCACATAGGACAGGATCTGAAATGCGTAGGCCGAACGGGGATCAAGCCGAACGCTGCTTTCGGCGAGGCTCATCGCCTCAGACCACAATTCGTGCGTGCTCCTGATCCAGCCAAACTGCACGCCCTGCACCATGATAGTGGCGAGGTAGGCGCGCGCGATCGCAAGCCCGGGATCGAGCGAAATAGCCTCCCTGAAAAAAGCGATCGAGGCTTCATAATCCGTTTTGGTCGGCTGATAATAGTGAGAAAGCCCCTTCAGGAACCGATCCCACGCGGTCAAATCGGTGAACGATGCGCGGGTCGGGGTGGACGCCTCCGCCCGATAGATTTCCGGCGCCAGTGCTGCGGACAAATTCGTGGTGAGCTCATCCTGAACCGCGAAGAGATCGCCGATGTCCCGGTCATATCGACCGGTCCATAGTTGTTCGCCGTTCTCGGGGGCGATCAACTCTGCGGTGACACGAATTTTGGTTCCGGCACGTCGCACCGAACCCTGGATCAGGTAGGACGCGTCAATCTCGCGCGCGATCAGGCGCGTGCTCAGATTCTTGCCCTTGAATGCAAAGGTCGAACTTCGGCTCAGGACCCGATAAAAGGATTGCAGCGAAAGCGCGTGGATCAGATCCTCCGTGAGACCGTCGGAAAAGTATTCGTCGGCGCTGTCGCTGAGATTGGCGAAAGGAAGCACGCCCACGATCGCAGTCCGATATTGAGCCGGCAGGTTTGAAATCACCCTCGGCTCCTCGCCGCGGAGGCATCCTACAGGCTGCCAGCTCCAGACACTGACCGGCTCCTCGATGTTCTTGAAGCGATGAATGCCGGCGTCGACAAGGGGCGCGCTGAGATGCTTGCTTGCCTCGCCATAGGCCTTTGCCGAAACCGCGACGCCGCCGGGGATAGCAATCGTCTCGAGGCGGGCGGCGAGATTCACGTCGTCCCCGAACACGTCGTCTTCGTCGGCCATCACGTCTCCCATGTGGATGCCCATACGGAATTGCATGATGCGGTCCGCGGGAAGCTGGCCGTTGCGCTCGGCCATCAGCGCCTGCATCGCGATCGCGCCTTCGATGGCTCCCACGACGCTCGGAAACTCCAGCATGAAGCCATCGCCGGTGTTTTTTACGATACGGCCGCCATGATTGAGAATGATCGGGTACATCGCGCTGCGATGGGCCTTGAAGGCGGCATGCGTGCCCGCCTCATCGGCGCCCATCATTCGCGAATAGCCGGCAACGTCAGCGCAAACTATGGCGGCTAGGCGTCTCTCCATCACCTATGCTCCTGAGCCGACAGATACCACGGTACGTTGTTGGCCAGCCGAATCCAATGGCTTTTAGAACACCCTGTCCATGTCACAAACCAGCCGCAGGTAGTGCGACAAGCCACGGAGATCGGTATGGGTCGGATGCAGAAGCCGAGAGGCTCCGCGCATCGTGGCGTTCGGGTCGGCAGCGAACTCGCAATCATAAGTCGTTATTCCATATCGTCGCATCTCATGCGGGATTTCGCGAGCGAATTTGTTCAATCGCCCGCCGAGCTCTGTCGTCCGTTAACGATAATAAAATACAAATTGCGAACATAGACCACGAGTCCGAGCGCTTGCCCCGCGATGAATACCGGGTCCCTGCGGTAGAGCGCATAGATCAGCAGCAAGAAGCCACCGCCGATCGAGAAGAACCAGAACGCCACCGGGATCACGCTTGCGCGGGCGCGTTCCGAGGCGATCCACTGCACCACGAAGCGCATGGTGAAAAACGCCTGCGCCACGAATCCCAAAACCACCCAGGCGTCGAATTTGATCACGAAGACATCGTGAAAATAGGTGGCGAGATTGTTGAAGAGCTCGGTCATGACGTCACCTCGGTCGCAGCCGGCGTCGGTTTCTTGCGGCGGATCAGCCACCACACGCCGGCGAGATCCATGATCCCGATCCATAGCCGATCGAAAAATCCGTAGTTCGACACGCCGGAATGGCGCGGCCGGTCGACGACGTCGACATAGGCGATTTCGTAGCCCTCGCGGCGCATCAGCGCCGGCAGAAAACGATGCAGCCCGTCAAAATAAGGCATCATCAGGAACACCTCGCGCCGGAACGCCTTCAGGCCGCAGCCGGTGTCGCGCGTGCCGTCTTGCAAGATCGCGCTGCGCACGCGATTGGCGATGCGCGACTGGATTTTCTTAAACCCGGTATCCTTGCGCCCTACCCTTTGGCCGGCGGCAAGGCCTGTGCGGTCGCCGCCGCGCTCGATCGCCACAATCAAATCCGGCAGGAAGACTGGATTATTTTGCCCGTCGCCGTCGAGCGTCGCCACGATCGCGCCGCGCGCGGCGCGGACCCCGCTGCGCACCGCCGCCGACTGACCTGCGGAAATCGCGTGGCGGATCTCGCGCAGATTTCCGCGCTGCTTCATGACTGCAGCAAGTCGATCGGCGGTCGCATCGGTTGAGCCGTCATTGACATAGATGATCTCGTAATTCCAGCGGCCGTCGAGCGCGGACGCGATCTCCGCGACCAGCGGGCTGATGTTCTCGGCCTCGTTGCGCACGGGGATAACGATGGAAACGGCCACTGCGGCGGCGTCGAAAGATGACAAATCAACACTCATGGTTTGAATTGGCCTGGCAGCGGCGAAGCTTTCGGTCCGGCATTGCGGCGACCGCTTCTTATGGGGCTGATGGCCTGCCGGCAACCCTTTTGAGCTGCCCGCGAGTGCTCGGAAGCGGCACAATTTCGCCATCGCGATCGATCGTAAAACCCAGACGGCGCGCGGCGAACCAGTATCGTACGGCCATCGCGCCGATCACACCGATCAAGGCGCCTGCGACCACGTCGCTGGGATGATGGGCCAGCAACACCAGGCGGCTCGTCACAATCAACAGAGCATACAAGACCATCACGGGCCGCGTCCGCGGCCAGACCGCCGTGACCGCGAACGCCAGTGCGACGCTCGTGATCGCATGCGCGGACGGGAAGCTGGCATAGGCTTCGCTCCCATTGAAGGGCACGAAGTTGAAAGCATTGGCTTTGCCGCCGACGAACGGCCGGCCCCTTCCTGCGATCCATTTTGTCAGCTCGCCGGCGAGCACCGGCACAAGCACCGCAAAAAGCAAATACTGCAGGCGCGTGCCAAAATTCAGCAACCGCGGTTGCGAGGATCCGTGCAATCCCGGGGCCACGATCGCAACGACGAGCAACATTCCTGCGAGCAACCACAACACATAGGTCTCTTTGCCGAAATCGGTGAGGATGCGAACGAGCCAGAGGCCGCCGGTGCCGCGCGGCGGCATCAGCGCGATCTCTCGCGCATCCAATCCATACATCAGCGCGATGATGACGACTCCGACAATCGCTGTGGTCCATAAGGAGTGGCGCGCCAATCGTCGTGCGGCCTCGGCACGTCGCGAATGCGATGGCCGCCGCACCAGCTGGGCAGCCGAGCGCCACACCAGGGTAAACAGGCCCGAGAGATAATTTGAGGATACGCCGATGCCGAGCTGGGCGGACATCTTACTGCGTCGCCTCGGAACGGTAGATCGCGACCGAAATCGCTCTTCCTTGCGAGATATTATAGCCGTCGATGCGGGTCGCCATGTTGTAGCGCAGCCCAATCGCTTCGGCGCGCTGGACAAAGCCGCGTTCCGAGCGCTGTTCGACGAGGGCAAAACGGCAACTGCCCTGGCCCAGAAAATCCGCGGCCCCCGATCCGTCGGTCAATAGCGTCTCGGTATCGGTCATGAAGACGAGACTTGGCTCGTGAAAGCCCGCCGCGGCGGCTTTCGGCCCAACGCAGACGACGTTGCGCAGGGCTCGCGCGATTTCCGCGCTCGGGAACAGCGGCGTCAGCGCCGGCACCACCACGCCATAGATGGCGACTGCCAGAAACATCGCGGCGACCACCGCATTCAGCAGCGAGCGCTCGGCGCGGTTGCCGTCGAACAGCCACCACGCGAACAATCCGAAGATCAGCGCCGCCGCCACGAACGGCCACGCCAGAAACACCGGCTGGCGCGTCAATGTGATGGCGCCCACCACGGCGATGACCGAGGCCGCCGCGGGAATCACGAACCACCAGGCCGCGCCGCGCCTCAACCACGATCGCGACAGCACGCGCCGCTCCAGCGCGCCGACGGTCAGGACGGCGATCGCCGGATAGAGCGGCAGCACGTAGTGCGGCAATTTTGTCAGCACCGCCTCGAACACGATCCAGGACGGCACCAGCCACGCCAGCAAGAACTGCGCGCCGGGCTCTCTTCTTGCCCGCCAGACCGCTGGTGCCGCCATCGCAGCGAGCGGCGCGCCCGGCCAGAACGTCACCCAGAACAGCAGCAGATAGATTCCGGGCGGCGCACCGTGGGATTCTTGCGCGGCGAGCTTGCTCAGCATGTCGCCGCCGAGGGAGTCCGCGAAAAATGCTTCGCCGGCGCGCCAGAAGATCGCGACGAACCACGGCAACACCAATACCAGCATCCACATCAGACCCCATACCGGGCGCAGCCGCCAAAGCCATGTCGCTGACCGGTCGAAGATCGCAAGCGTGACGATCGTTAAGCCGACAAACATCAGGATCAGCGGTCCCTTGAGCAGGATGCCGCCGGCCAAGGCGGTCCAGAAGATCGCGGGCCAGATCCACGGCGGATGCACCGGATCCTCGCCGCGCTGCCACGACAGATACACCCGCGCCAGCGCGCCCATCGCCGCGACCACGGTCAACAGCAGCATGGCGTCGGTTTTGGCGAGCCGGGCTTCGGCGCCAAGCAGTACCGAACTGCCCAGGATCAGCCCCGCTAATATGGCGCCGCGCCGTGTCACGAACGCCAGCGCCGTCCAGTACGTCAACAGCACCGCCCCGATCGCGCCGGTCAGCGACGGAACCCGGTAAAGCCAGACGCGAACCTGGGCGTGAGGCAAGCCCAGCGCAGACGCGGTTTCGACGGCGGCGGCCTGCAACCAATAGACGCCAACCGGCTTCTTGTAGCGCACGTCATCCTGGAAGCGGATATCGACGAAATCAGAAGTCTCGACCATCTGCTTGGTCGCCTGCGCGAAGCGCGCCTCGTCGCGGTCGATGGGCGGAATGTTGAAAAATCCGGGCAGAAACAGCAGCAAGCCGCACAGCGTCAGGAATGCGACGGCGCGGGTGTGGCTGCCGGTGACAAAATCAAGCACGCCGACCAGCCGACTACCCGGATTAACCCGGTTTTTCGGCTCGCGCGGCTCTCCAAATCGGGGGCGGGCATAGGTCTCGACCATCGGTTCCGCATACGCCGAAACCGCTATGCCGACAACCGGTTAGGTAGCCTCTATTGAATTCTGATGACAACTGTGTCCGCAGCGCCCGTAGCATCGATCACGGTCAGTCTGGCAAAGCCCGGCCCGGGCGGATCGACCAGGCGCTGGCGCCTGCCGTCGATGGCGCCCACTGAGGCGCCGTTGACGAGCATCGTCATTGGCAGCACGCCGCCGGCGACCTTCACCGGCATCGCCGCTAATTGCCCGTCGGCCGAGCGATCGACGTCGATCCGCGAACCATTGAGGGGGAACTGAATGTGCGGCGCCTGCTCGCCGCCGGTCCGCACCAGTTCCCCCACCGGGCGGAAGCGCCGCAGCGGCAGCGGAAGTTTTGCGTTACTGGCGACCAGCGCGCCCTTCGGCGGTTTTGGCAGCGGAACCGGGAGCTTACCTGTTCGGGCGAAGGCATCGAACAGGATAGGTGCTGCGGCGGTGCGGCCAGCAAGGCCAAGCACCGGGGCGCCGTCGGGACGTCCAACCCAGACCCCGATGGTCATGCGGCCATCAAAACCGACTGACCAGGCATCGCGATAGCCGTAGCTGGTGCCGGTCTTGAACGCGATCCGGTTATGCGGCGCGTTTTCCGGCGGCGGGGTGCCCATCAGAACGTTGCCGACCTGCCAGGCCGCGACCTGATCCATCAGGCGCAAGGATTCGCGCCGATCATGTTTCGCATCGACGATCTCGCGCAACGGCCGTGTGTTGCCGAGCCGCGCCAGACCGCCATAAAGCTGCACCAGATCCTGCAGCGTGACCCCGACGCCACCAAGACCCATCGCGAGCCCCGGCGCCTCGTCCTTCGGCAGCACCAGATTGGCGCCGGCCTGTCGCAACCGCGACGACAAGCGCGTCGCGCCGACCCGATCGAGCAAGGCGATCGCCGGCACGTTGAGGGACTGTTGCAGCGCCCGGCGCACCGCGACGGTGCCCTGAAACGTCATGTCGAAATTTTCCGGTGCGTAGGTGCCGAACCGGATCGGCCGATCGTCGATCAGGCTTTCCGGATGCACAAAGCCGTCCTCGAACGCGAGACCATAGATGAACGGTTTTAAGGTCGATCCCGGCGAGCGCACCGCACGAGTCATGTCCACCTGCCCGGCGCGCCGCTCGTCGAAATATTCGGGCGACCCGACCCGCGCCAACACGTCGCCGCTCTCATTGTCGAGGGCAAGAATGGCGACCGAAATGTCCGGACCCAACGCGATGGCGCGGTCGCGCGCCAATGCTTCGAGCGCTTTCTGCAGGCTTGCGTCCAGCGTCAGGTGGATTACGGGCGCGTCCTTTACGGTGGCGATGGCTTGATCGGAGGAATGCGGCGCGAGGATCGGCATCGGCCGGCGCAGCCCCGGCACCAGCGCTGCCTTCGCCTGGATGGCGTCGTCGCGCGATACAAGTCCCTCTTCGACCATGCGGTCGAGTACGCGATCGCGCGCCGCGCGGGCGGCGTCGGGATAGCGATCTACCCTGCGGGTTTCCGGCGATTGCGGCAACGCCACCAACAACGCTGCTTCGGGAAGCGACAATCGCTTCGGCTCTTTGCCAAAATAGGCGATCGATGCGGCGCGAATGCCCTCGAGATTGCCGCCATACGGCGCCAGCGCCAGATAAAGATCGAGAATCTCGTCTTTTGTCAGTTGCTGCTCGATCTCGAGCGCGCGCACCATCTGCCGCAGCTTGGCGTAAACCGACCGCTCACGCCGCGGCTCCATCAAGCGCGCCAATTGCATGGTGATGGTGGAGCCGCCGGAGACGATGTGCCCACGGGTGACGAGCTGAAACGCGGCGCGGCCGAGGGCGAGCGGATCGACCCCGGAATGCGAGTAGAACCGTCGATCCTCATAAGCCAGCAGCAGTTTTATGTAGCCGGGATCGACGGCCGTCTTGGCATCGACCGGCAGCCGCCAGCGGCCAGCGGCCATCGCGTAAGCGCGCAGCAGTTTTCCGTTGCGGTCGACGATGGTGGTGGAGACTTCTTTCGCCTGCGCCAGCGGCAACGGCCCGAGCGAGACGACCCAAGCGGAAAAGGCGCCGGAGATTGCAAGGATTGCAAAGGCAGCGGCGGCAGCGATGCGAACGATGCGCCGTCTAGCACCGCCGTCATGGCCGGACTTGTCCCGGCCATCCACGTCTTCGCAACTGGCCGCAAAGGGCGTGGATGCCCGGGACATCTGGCGCGAAGACGGCGCTTCGCGCCTTTTGCCCGGGCATGACGGTGAGTTGCTGGCGTTTGCTTCGCTCATTTCGCCGGACGAACCTCGACGGCGCCGGTGCCGGTGCGGCCGTAGCGCGAGGGGTTGTACATGTCCTCGACATAGGCCTGCGGCAGCACGTATTTGCCCGGCGATACCGCCCGCACCACATAGGCCACCGTGAACACCGCCTTGGCGTCAGCGGCGCGATCGATCGCGGCCGTAAAACGGTCGTCGCGGAATTCGGTGTCTTCCGGCTCCTCGCCGTCCTCGATCCAGTCCAGCGTGCCGGTTTCGCCTGACGAGACCAAATGCGGATTGTCGATCTCAAAACCTGCGGGGAGATAATCCGACACCATGATGTGACCGAATTCCGGTTTTGCCTCGGTGATCTTCAACACCACGGCAAAACGATCGTTCTGCTTCACCTTCGCGACATCGGCCGGCTTGCCGTCGAGCGTGAAATAATTGCGCTCGATCTTGAAGCCGTTCGAGGCGGCGGGCTCCGGCGTGATCGGCGAGCCAGAGACCGAGACCACCGCCTGCAGCGGGGTGTCGCCGGTGTTGGTGATCTTGATCGGTGCGCCCGCCATTTCAGCTGCCTTGTAGCTGCGGTAGAGCGCGGTCTTGATAGGAGCACCGTTGAGATCGAGGCTCATGGTTTCCTTCGACAGCGCGCGCGAGGCCAGCACCAGCCAGGCATTTTCCTGCGTCGAGGTGTAGGGCGTCAGTCCCCTCGCCACTTCGACGCGGGTGACCGCCTGCGTCAGCGTCGCCTTTGGCGCATTGCCCTCGCTCGCCAGCGAAACCAGCGCCGCCGCATCGCGCAACGCGCTGCCATAGTCGACCCGGCCGAACTCCAGCACCGGTTTCGGCGCGAGACTGTCGAGCGCAGCCTGGTAGACCCGCTCGGCTCTCGCCTTGTCGCCGACTAGCGCCAGCGCCGCCGCCAGTTGCGATTTTGCGATTGGGGTTGCGAGATTGCTCAATTTGGTATCGGCGAGGTAGCGCAGATCGCCGATCGGCGCCGCGCCGTTGCGGGCGAGCACGTAGAGCCCATAAGCCAGATCGCGCCCGCCGTCTTTTTCGGGCTCGTTCGCATTCACGACCGAGTTGCGGATGCGATCGAGCGCGCTTCTAAACGACACATCCGGCACCGCAAATCCCTTTTCGCGGGCGCGGGTCAGGAAGTCCGTGACATAGGCATCTAACCAGGCGTCCTCGCCGCCGGCCGACCATAATCCGAACGATCCGTTCGAACCTTGCCGCGCCAACAACCGATCGATCGCATCCTTGATGCGCTGGTCGACCTCCGTATCCATCGCAAGGTGGGCGCCCGCCGCAAGTTCATTGACGTAAAGCAGCGGCATGGCGCGGCTGGTGGTCTGTTCCGAACAGCCATAAGGATAGCGATCGAGCGCCTTCAGGATGGTCGCAGCGTCAAGCGCCGTGGACATGCCGACCGACAGCGAGACGCCGCCGGTGCCCTCGACCAGATCCGAGAACATGTCCGATGTCAGCGTCAGGCTCTCGCCTTTGGCCAATGTCCGGATCGAACGGCGCGCCAGCACCTGCGTCGCCGGCTTGACGTCGAGCGCGTAATGGCGCGCCAGGGCCAGCCCGTTCGGTCCGGTAATATCGACGTCGAGCTTCGCGGTTCCGGCGCCGCCGGCATCGAGCGCCAGTGACATCGAAGTGCGCTGCTTGGCCGCCAGGTTCACGTTGGTGGCGGGATTGCCGGTGACCTTCACCGGACCCGATGTCTTGACGTTGATGGTGTAGTCGCCGGGCGCGCCCTCGACATTGTCCAGGTCAAAACTCATGGTGCCGTGATCGCCATTGAGCAGGAAGCGCGGCAATGTTGCCGTCAGCACCACGGGATCGCGAACCGTCACATCGGTGGTGGCGCGCCCGAGTTTTGTCGCGGTCCAGGCCACCGCCATCACCCGCGCCGTGCCAGCGAATTCCGGGATGTCAAAACTGATTTCGGCCGAGCCGTCGGCGGCGACGGTGACAATCCCCGAATAAAGCGCGAGCGGTTTTTGGGTCGGCGGACTGCCCTGCAGCTCGGCTCCGGAATCGCCGCCGGTTTTGAGCTGGCCGCGCGTGCCCTGCATGCCGTCGATCAACTGCCCGTAGAGGTCGCGGATTTCCGAACTCAGGCGGCGCTGGCCGAGATAGTAATCGTCCGGCGCCGGCGGCTTGTAATTGGTCAGATTGAGGATGCCGACATCGACCGCGGCAACCACGATCTTTGCATCCTCGCCGGGATTGAGGCCGCCGATCCTGACCGGCAGTTTTAGCGTAGAGTTCGGGCGCACGAGCGCGGGCGGCGAAAGGTTCACCTGCAGCGTCCGGGTATTCTTGTCGATGCCGAACCATTTTAGCCCGATGGCGCGGCCCGGCATCCGCGATGCGGCGACGTCGAGCGGGCGGCGCAAGGTCGCCAGCACATAGGCACCGGTGCCCCAATCCTTAGCCACGGGGATTTTGATCTGCGCGGTGCCTTCCTTGATATCAGTGGTTTGCGTCGTCAGCAGCCGGTCGCCCAGCACATTGATGGTCAATTTGCCGGCGGTGCGCGCATTGACCGACACCACCATGGTGTCGCCGGACTGATATTGCGGCTTGTCGATCGAGGTCTCCAGCAAATCGGGCGTGTCGGCGCTGCCGTCGGAATACCAGCCGACATCGAACTGCACCGAGGTCAGGGGACCGTCGGCCTCGGTCGATTTGACATCGAGGCGATAGCGGCCGGGCTGCGGCGACAGCGTGATCCGCGACGGCTTGTCGGCGGCAATCGAAAGATCGCCGTCGGCGACGCGGGTGGTCGATTTGACCGGCTCAAAATCCCAGGACGAATTCTGGCGATACCATTGATAGCGGGATTCGATCTTCATCAGCTCGTAGCGCAGCCCGTCGCGTGCCAATGACTTGCCGTCGGGAGCAACAAAGACGACGTCGAAACCGGCCTTGTCGCCCTCGGCGACATTTTTGTCGCCAAATAGCGGCTTTACCCCAATCATCGCCGCGGCGGGCGCGACCGGCAGCACCAGTTTGCGCTCCACGGCGCGGCCCCCGGCCTCCGCCATGCGGATAAAGATCTGCGCTTCCTGCGGGCGCGTCGAGGATGGCGGTTTTGCGAGGCTGACCGGGAAAGTGGCGACGCCATTGGCGTCGGCCTCGGGCAGATTCTCGATCGGCGTGCGCTCGTTGCTGGTGGTCTCTTCATCGGCGACGCCGAACTGGTAGCCGGCAAAGCCCGGCCGCTCGGTCGCCGGCGCCACTAGCAAATCGCCTTCGAGCTGCAGGCCCGACGCGGGTGCGCCATAGAGGAAATGGCCGTCCACTTTAAGTTCTACAGGAAGTTCAGCTTTTATCAGCTTGTCCTTGGCTGTGAGGTCGAATTCGATCCGTTCGGGGACGTAATCCTCGACCATGAAGGTGGTTTCGCCGACGGAAGAACCCTTCGGGTCGGTGAAGGCCCGGACCCGCCAGGTCCCGGTCGGCACCGCGGAATTGAGTGGCAGTGTCATGGTCCTGCCGCCCGCGCCCTGGTCCGCGAGCTGCGCGCGGCGGAATTCGACGCCGTCGGGGCGCTCGATCACCAATGTCAGCGGCCCGCCGGTCACGGCATTGCCCTGGCCGTCGCGCAAGAGGGCTGTGAGATACACGGTCTCGTTGGAGCGATAGACGCCGCGTTCGGCATAGACGAACGCATCGGCGCCCGAGGGCACGGCGCGGCCGGATACGCCGCGATCGGACAGATCGAACGCATTGGATTTCAGGCTGAGAAACGCGTAGTCGGCTTTTTCGCCCGTCACCGTCAGCATCGCCGGCGACAGACCGCCCTCGCCGCGCGCCAGCCCGGCCTCGAACAGCACGTGGCCGGAGTCGTCGGTTTTGCGGGTCGCCAAAATCTCGTTGTTGCGCGCGACCAGCCGCACTTCGGCCTTTGCGACTGCTTCCGTCGAGGCCAGCGAATTGACGAAGACGTGGATGCCGTCATTGCCGGAGAACGCGGTGATGCCCAGATCCGAGACGATGAACCATTGCGTCGCCAGCGAATTGTCGTCGTCGCTGCCCGGGCCTTTGGGCGCCGCCGTCATGACATAGACACCCGGCTGCAGATCGCCGAGCGCCTGGTCGACCGGAAACGCCGTCGTGACGTCCTGATTGAGCGTGGTCGCGGTCGAGAGTTCGCCCGACCAGACTTTTACGCCCCGTTCACCGCCGAGGCCTGACAGCTCGTACCGGCTCAAAGCCCGCTGAAAATCACCGTCGATCACGGAGTTGATGAGGTTGCGGTCGCCGATCCGAAACACATTGACCGTAACCGCAGGCGTATTGACGCTGACCAGGGGAATCCCGCGCTGGCCGGTGCGCGGCAGCACATAGGCGCGGCCGGTAAAGCGCACGAACGGCTTGCGGTCGCGGACATAGATATTGAATTCCGCCGATTTGGGCAGGGTTTCCTTGACCGTCGACGGCAGGCCGGCGCGCAGATTGACGTTGTAGCGCTCGCCATGGGTCAGGCCATCGACGCAAAGCTGCTTTGCCTCCGCCGACAGCGCCGGTTTGTCGTTGCCGGCAAGCGCGACGAACGGCGCAAAGTCGGTGCGTTTTGCCAGATCTTCGGAGAACTGGAAGCAGGCGCGCGGCGAAGCTGAATCGGAATCGACGGTATAGTCCAACAGGCGAAAACCGTGCTCGTCGCGCAGTTTCTCATATTGCCCGCGCACCTCGGCGACCTCGCGCATGTCGAGCGACAGCCTCAAGCTATCCAGCGCGGGCCGCCATAGCTTACGCTCGGACAGCGCTCGGCCAAGCACGGCCAAGGCGTCCGCCTCCTCGCCCGGATTGCCGGCGCGCTGGTAGGCGATGTAGGCCGCGGTCGAGGCGCGCTCGAGCAGGAAGGTCTGCTCGCTGGAATTGGCGGGGCGGATCTGGAAGATGGTACGGGCGAGCCGCAGCCAGTTGCCGCTGTCCTCCGGCGTGGTGGCGGCGATCTGTCCGAGGATTTGCAGGCCGGTGCGGAAATCGCTGCGCCTGAAGGCGGCGTCGGCGTCGGTTTTGAGGGTCGCGTTGCTCTTGGCGACGGGCCCCGCCTCGCTCTTGATCTGGGCCTCCAACTTTATTGCCGAATCGACGAGATCGTCGCGTTTGAAGGCTTTATCCGCGGCCTGCACTGAGACCAGGCCAAGCGCCAGCGTTACGCAAAGTGTTGCGGCACGAACCAAACCGATCATGATGGAGCTCCCGGGCGAGCGGACGCGTGCCGCTTGAGGGTGAGAAGTGCGCTAAAAGGTGACGGCCTGATGGCGGCGGAACCTGGGGACGAAAAAGTCGCATGCAACATTGGTCGAAGCGCGCCTGTTGCCCGCGCCGGCGGCCGACCGCGGCGCAGCATTGCCTTTGAGGGCGGACGGACGGCCCACCCTCTCGGTTTGTCGTTTGGCGTGACAAAAGGGTTCGGAACGGACTTGGCGGCAAAGCGGATTTTTCATATTGGCAATGCTAAGAAGACGTCGCGCGGGTCACCCCGACGGTCCCATAGCTCAACTGGATAGAGTAACGGATTTCTACTCCGTGGGTTGCAGGTTCGAATCCTGCTGGGATCGCCAACACTTAAGCCAGAAAAATAAGGGTTTCTTGCAGTTTCGGCTTCGTTCTTTCGGTCAATTTCGTGTTGCGGGCCGTTGCTGAGCGGTTCCAGCACAATCAACGATACTGATGAGATCAGCGACGGCCGCGCCGGCTCCGCTGGACTTTCATGGGACCGCCCGCGCCGGGAACCACGGCTCCCTACTCACCCGCCCCGCGCCGGGCTCCGAGGTGTTCATCTTAACTTTGCGTCGGTCGCAAGACCGCGCCTTGTGAGGAGAGCACCCCAATGGCGCTCATTTTCCAAGTCGATCTGCACTGCGACGTCCAGTCGATGGTCGTGCTGCTATTGATCGTGCGAGCGATCTTGAAGGCAAGCTAGGAGAAACAGACCGCCGGGGCTAATCTCGGCGGTCTGATCGATGCCACGAGTTGGCTCAGGACGGCGAAAATGGCCCCTGTAGACTTCGATTACGATCTCGAGGAAATTGTGCAGATGGATGGTGTCGGCCCCATCTCGCTGAAGTCGGCGCTCAAGCGAATGCCGGATCGCATTGGCGTCCTATCCATGCTTCACCGAGATGCCGGCAAAAACCCGTCGTTCTTTAATGCCGCGCAAATCGAAGCTCTGCTTGAGCGATACCGCTCCGACTTCACAGCGGGCAACCCGCCCGGCCACCGCGAAGCCGACGAGGACGATTTTTAGGACGGCTTCCCAGCGATCCGAATTATTTGGATAACGAAAAGGCCCATAAAGAGCGACCGTTATTTGAAGGTCTCTGTCGTCACCCGGAAAAGATGGCGGATGGTGCCGGCCTCGTCCACGACTTCGAGCCGCCATTCCGGGTTGTCTCTAAGACGTGCGACGGTATCGCGGATCATGTCAGAACATGCCATGGCAGCTTCGTCCCAGGCCGCGTCGTCATCTGGCAAATCGACGCGCGGGGCGCTTGAATGGGAACCTTGGCGTATTCGGAATGTATAACGGGCCATGGCGAAAAATTATATAATCCCCGTGCGCCTATGTCGGCCCGGTCCCGGACGCTGCCTCACCAAAATAAAGCCTTCGTCCGTTGAACCTCAATTGCCATTTTACCCCGGCGGGAGGATGCTTTCAGCTGTGGGCATAACGGAGAGCCAGCATGAGCAAGGCAGGTCTCGACAATCGCCACCGGAACAAGGATGGCGAAATAAGCGGCAAACACGGAAACACCCTGATCCGGACGTTGCGTAAAGTTTACGGACAGAATTTCGCGGCCGGCTATCCTGAGACCGAGAAACTGAGAGAGGTTTTGTTTAAGCTGAATGAGACGTCGCTGAGCCAGCTCCGGCGCGATCACGAGACCGGCCACTTGGAGCACAAGATCGCCATCGCTTCAAAGTAAGGCCCGCGCCCGGAATGGCAAAGACCCTACTTACGATGCACGATTTGCGGCGGCGAGCGTTGGCAGAAATCCGGCAGCAACCCGGTTGTCACAACGTTCAGGACATCGCCATCAATCGCATTGCAGATGAGCGTGCTGAAAGTAATTGGTCCCTATGTGTGTTGTCCGCGGGCGCTGCCGATGCCAACACGGCCGCGCGTGCGGCACTCTATGTCCAAGGCGTCTTGCGACGCGATTATGATCTGATGACGGATTGACCGCACGCCACCACCGCGCGACACCAAAGTCAGCTTTCAGACGATACATAGCCGGTTAAAGTCGAAGACTGTGCAAAGCGGCTTAAAGGAGTCGCTTGGCGGCCCGCTTCGATATTTAAGATTTTAGCGATCCTTTTCGTCAATTCGAAATGATGGAGCCAAACGCGCCTGGCTTGTTAGTGAATTTCCAACGACGTGTTGCTTAGAATGGGCACCGGCAGCTGAGGTTTCAAGGCTACTGCCGAGGGCGCACCACTAACGAACGGACAATCGATGGAAGATCGGCGGTTGGAACATAGGCGGTCAAAGCGCACCAAGACTTATCGCCCAGCGAGGATCTTGATTCAGGACTCGACCGTTCACCATTGCACCGTTCACAATTTCACCAGTTCTGGTGTTTGCATCGAGCTTACTTTCGAAGCCGAGCAATTGCCAGACCGGTTCGAATTTAGCTTCGACAACTTCCGAACTGTTCACGTCTGCAAAACTATCTGGCGCGAGGACTATGTTGCCGGAGTGGTCTTTGAAACACCACCGCCCGCATCCCCCGAGAGTCGCCGCGCGAGTCTCAGAGTCGTAAGATCGATCTGAAGCGCTGGTGTCTGCGACCGTCGAGAGCGAATTTTTTGATCGCCAAGAGAGGCGTTCCCGGCGCCGCCGTCGCGAAGCGGCGTTGCCTCCGCGCGTGCTGACGTTATCCGCAGCATATCCACAGCCTCGAAACGTGTGAATTTGACAATCTTTACGAGGACTTGCTGCGCACGAATTCACAGGCGCGGCGGAGGGAAGCTGAAACGCTCGAAGCGCGCGGCCCAACAGAAAAACTGCCAGGGAGGGCCGGCCGCCCCGGAGTACCGGCTGGCGCCTACTTTCCTTCAAAATACCCGCGAATTAACTCGCGTTTGAGCTCCCTTAAGGCGCATACTCAGACATCACCGCTCCGCCTCCCAGGCATTCCCGGTGACAGAGAGTGTCGCGCTCCCGCCTATTCGAGGGAAGCATCATGCCCCAATCTCAGCACCTGTCGTCCGCCATTCCATTCGTTGCATTTCAGCGCCCCGCTTGTCCTGACTGCAAGGCGGCGATGATGCTTGTCAGCATCGAGCCAGCCCGCGCGGGCGTCGACCTTCATAGGTTTGAATGCGCCGTCTGCAATCGCTTATTTGAGGCCCTTGCCGCATACGAAGACCCCATGAAGTCCAAGGGTCTTGGACGCTGGCTTCAAGGCGATCTGCACCCACCGAGGTAGAACTCGCCAGCGCGAGGCGTGCTGGCCGCCTTAGTTGCCATCTCATCCTGGCGGGAGGATGCTGCGGCTTGCACGGGCATAATGGAGAGCAGCATGAGCAAGGCAGGTCTCGACAATCGCCACCGTAACAAGGACGGCGAAATCAGCCACAAGCACGGAAACACCCTGATCCGCACGTTGCGTAAGATTTACGGACAGGGTTTCGCAGCCGGCTATCCCGAAACCGAGAAGCTGAGCGAGGTTCTGCTTCAACTGAACGAGACCTCGCTGAGCCAGCTCCGCCGCGATCATGAGACCGGCCACTTGGAACACAAGATCGCGAACGCTTCGAAGTAAGGCCGCGATATGAGGGGCAAAGACCCTGCTTTCGATGCAGGATTTGTCGGCCCTGGCCCCATCCCATGCAGAAAGAAGGGCCCCAGCCGGCGCCGGGGCCCTTTTTCGCTCGTCACAATCTCCGCTCAACGCCCGGCAGGCGCCGAGATCACATGGCCTTCGGTGTAGTCGGAAACCCAGTTCGGCTGCGCCCGCCAGGCGACTGCGTTGTTGGCGTTGCGGAATTGCTGGCTCGCCGGCGCGGGCTTGCGGGCATGTTGGCGTTCGGCGGCGGCGGCCACTTGTACGCACGATGCAGCCAGCAGCGACGCGGCCAGGAAGGTCAGGAATGTCTTGCGCATGGTCGTTGCTCCTCCGGTTGGACGCGGGTTCGCAAAGCAGTTGCGCCTCGCGTCTTGCGTACAGTGGAGATAACGCCAGCCGCGCGTTCCAATAATCGGCGAAAACCGGAAAGCACTGTTCACCAGGAGTGCACAATCCGGGTCTTGAAACCCGGCACGTCCGTCGCATCACCGCGGCTGTTTGCGCTCAAAGCAAACCGGCGCGAACCGGTGACACAAAAAAGGTCCCAGCGAGTGCCGGGGCCTTTTTTGCTCATCGAAATGATACTTCGTAACCAGCCTAGTAGCAGGCGCGCGGATCGGCCAGCACGTATTGCCCTGACGGATACCGATAGTAGCAGTTGCCTTGCGCCAGATAGTAGCCGGGCTGCGAGGCGGCGGTGGCGCCGGCGATAGCACCGGTCGCGCCGCCGGCAACGGCACCGATGGCGGCGCCTTCCACGCGTCCGCTCAAAAGGCCGCCCAGCAACCCTCCGACAATGGCGCCGCCAACGGCGCTCGCGCCCGGATCGGGCGGCGGCGGTGGCGCATAGGCGACGGGCGGCGGCGGATAGCCGATGGGCGGTCCGACATCATCGACGTAGTCCTCGGAGATATAGGTGGGCGGGCCTTGCATCGGTTCCGGGTAGTAATACCAGGCGCCGCCGACATCCCACCACCAGCCGTCGCGGCCGTTGTGAACTTCGTGATGCCAGCGTCCTCCTTCCCAGGCGACCCGGCCGCGATAGGCCTGTCCGCTGAAATTGCGCGTCGGCAAGGCGCCGTGCGCAGCCCGGCTCGCCCCCTGCGAGGGGCCTTTTTTCTTGGTTTGAACCGCCGTCTTGGCCGCGGGTGGTGAAGCGGTTTGCGCGGTGGGCGGTAACGCGGGTTGCGCGGCCGGCGCCGGAGCGGGCTGCGCGGGCGCTGGTGCGGCGTCTTCCGCATGCGCCGACAGCGCGAACATGGCCAGCGACGACGCCAAAGGAAGGATGAATTTGGACCGGTTGGACGCGCTCATTCTCGCATATCCCTCATTGGCGATGCCGCGGCAGTCATCTGCGCGGCTATCTATTCGCGTTCGTCGACCCCGTCGGGCAACACGGCCGGTCAGCGTCTCCCCTTTGTCGCTCTACAAATCTGGACAATTTGTGTCACCGCTTGGCAGTTCGGGCCGATTCCTGGAACTAGGGCACGGCTCTTTTCACAAATGGGGAAGCTGAGCGGGGGTTTAGCGGGCAGGCTCGATGACGTTGCAGTTGGTTCGGCCCGACATCAGGCAATCCTGCATCTTGCTGGAGGCGGTCAGCGCGTGGGCCAGCCACAATCCGACCACCAGCAAGACCACCGCAATCGCGAGGCCCGCCATCGCGCCACGCCGGTTGTCACCTTGATCTTGATCGGGGTCGGTCATCGCCGGTTGAGCTCCAGCGACGGCGGATCTGATACCGCCGCGCCAAAGCTTGCTATCACCACTTCTCTCCATCAGGAAATAACGATGGCTTCAGGCTGCTCACGTCGCCCGAATGAAAAATTTTGCCGCGATCACGCCTGCCGTAAGCGCGGCTGGTCGTTGCGCGGACTGTCGGAGGTAGGCCGCGCGTGAGCAACCCTGGTGCAGACCGTCAGCATTCCCGCGGTCTTGTTGCATTGCCATCCGACACCGAGGGTGCCGTTGGCAGTCGGCTTTGGATGCACCAGCGCGATCGAAAGAAACGCAGCGGCGCACGCGAGCGTCAGGATCAAAGCGACAAATCCAAACTGTTTACGATTCCACACTGTACCGAACATGGTTCGTCCCTCCCGTTCCAGTGCGCGGGACAATAGGAGGGAGCGGCCCCGTTCGATGTGAACGAGTTCACAACCCCACGGAATTCGGCTGCGGCGCCGCGTCGCGGCCTAGCCTTCCGGATCAGGGAAACTACGCATTGATTGCCAATTAATTAACGATGCGTGGCAAGCCGCTATCAACACTTCGCGCTTACAAGTTGCGGGCCCAATGCATTTCTGGGCCAACCATAACGGGGGCTACCATGACTACCATTTCCATCGTTTCGGAGCGTTCGGCGCAGGCGGACGATCAGTCTCTCAAGACCATCGCGATGTTTGCTTGTTTCGGCCTGGTTGTGTCATTTGGCATGATGATCATCGGCGTCGATCTCAGCGCCGGCTGGCTCTAAGCGGCCTATTCGATACCGCCATCACTCAGCTAGCAAATCATCGGGATCGCTGGCCCGTTCGAGCCGCGCCGTCGTTTTTACAACGGGCGCCAGCGCGGCATTCAGTTCGGGCCGGCGATCTCCGACATCGCGCCTAGAGATCGCCGCCGCGGCGATCTCTTTTGCCAGGCGAGTGTATTCGAGCCAGACCAGATACAGCATCAGCGGAGGCTTTTGGCCCCGCGCCAGCATCTCCTGACAGCGGAGCTCCGAACCCTCGAGCGCCCACCATCGCCGCGCGATCACCGTGATCTTCCTGAAATTGCTCTGGACCCCTGAGAATTTTTTTCGATCGACGCCCGCTAGAACCGCGCAGTGGATCAGCCAATTCAGCCCGGCAATGACGGCAATCACGAAATCCTCTTTAGCAACACCGGTGAAATCGATCACGGTGTCCTCGTGCGGGGGCTTGCGGAGGAAGGCGTCGAGCATCTCGGGCTGGCGCGCCGGATCGATCAGCCATTCGTCGTTGCGCCCGGGAACCATGATGATATAGCGCATCGCCTCGATCCGCGTGTGCTCCCAGATCGCGCGCACGTCGCCGTCGACCCCCTCAGGCGTTCGTTTGCAGGCCGGATAGATCAGATCGCCGCGATCGACACGGTCGAGATAGTCCGGCACGGATTTTTGCAATGCCTGAAGAGTCGCCGTGGGCGTGGAGAGATCCGCAGTCTCCCCCACGGGCTCCGATGATCCTCGCGCCCTTGCACCGCGCCAGTCGAACCAGCCCAATTTGGCCTCCAGATCGTCGACGTCTAGCCCAGACTAAATCGCCTGACGCCTACGCCACAAGGTTCGAGCAGCGCGGAGTGACGGCAAAACCTTAAATAGTCGGCGCAAGTAGTTACGTCTGTTGAGATTTTCACTTCCGCAAGGGACGTCCGCGAATCCGCGTCTCATCACCCGAGACCGCGGGAGCGATCGAGTTTCACGACAGCGTCATGTTTGGCGGCGACCCCTGATCCGCACGATGCGCCGGCCAGCGGATAATTGATGGCTTCCCGGCGCGCGCCGCTGTACACCGCTCCCGATCGCGCGGGCGTCTTTGCGGCTTGCGCCACCAACAACGAAAGCGACAAGGCCCTTTCAATGAGTGGATTCAAGGAACCTAACTTCGCGGACCGGCAGAAAGCGGCGCAGCAGGCAAGGCAGGACATCCTCAACAAGTTTCGCAACCAGCCGGGTCCGGACGATCCAGCGGTGATGCAGCGACGCTCCGAGCGCGAAGCGCAGGCGGCGGAGCGCGCCAAGGCCAAACTCGCGCGCGAGGCCGCCAAGGCCGAGCAGAAACGCCTTGAAGAGGAAGCCGCCGCACAAGCCGCAGCTCAACTCGCCCGCGAAAAGGAAGAAGCGGCAGCACGGGAAGCGGCACTCGAAGCCGAACGCAAGGCCGCACGCGATGCGCGCTATGCCGCCCGCAAGAAGCGAAAATAGCTGACCGCGCCGCGCTGTCGCGCGTCTGCGACCGCACGAAAAAACACTAATCAAGACCGGCCCGCCCCGACCGGGGCGAGCCTGCAGGGAAACGAAACGGCAACAATTACTTCTTCATTTCGTCTTTCTTCATGCCGTCGTCTTTTTTCATGGCATCCTTGGACATGGTGTCTTTTTTCATCGTGTCCTTGGACATGGTGTCCTTTTTCATCGTGTCTTTGGACATGGTGTCCTTCTTCATGCCGTCGTCCTTGCCCATCTTGTCCTGGGCGAAAGCAGCAGGCGCCAGCGCCAGGCTAAGCGAAACAGCGGCGGCGGAAACTCCGAGCGCGATGCGGGTGCGAATGGTCATTGGTTGATCTTCCCTCTGAGACGGTTTCGAAGGCGACTTGTGCCGCCATGTTCACAACGGTCCCGCGACGGCGTTTGTTACCCGGCCGGCCGAAAAAATCTTTTTCCCGGTAACGGGCATTTGATGGGCGGTCCAAACAGCGCCTTAGCCCACCCTTGTCCGCTTCGCGTTCAATGCCGATGCCACGCGACTCACCGGCGGGTGTCCCAGCAACCGGCTGACCGCATTCGTCGCCGCCAATAGTTTTGTCATATCGACGCCGGTCGCAATCCCCATGCCTTCCAGCATATAGACCACGTCCTCGGTCGCGACATTGCCGGTGGCGCCCGGCGCGAACGGGCAGCCGCCGAGGCCGCCGGCGGCGGAATCGATCACCCGGGCGCCCTCCTCCATCCCGGCATAGAGATTGGCGAGCGCCTGGCCGTAGGTGTCGTGGAAGTGCATCGCGAGGTTCGTCATCGGCACCGCGCGGGATACGGCGCGCAGCATTTGCCGCGCTTTTGCCGGCGTGCCGACGCCGATGGTATCGCCGAGCGAGATTTCGTAGCAGCCGAGTTCCCACAGTTTTTGGGCGACTTCCACCACGGCTTGCGGCTTCACCTCGCCGTCAAAGGGGCAACCGAGCACGCAGGAGATATAGCCGCGCACCCTGATGCCATCGGCCTTGGCGCCGACAACGACGGGCTTGAAGCGCTCGATCGATTCGGCGATCGAGCAATTGATATTGGCCCGCGAAAAGCCCTCCGAGGCGGCAGCGAATACCGAGATCACCTTGGCGCCCGCAGCGCGCGCCGCCACGTAGCCCTTTTCGTTCGGTACCAGCACGTGGAATTCGCCCGCGAGATGATTAACGCCGCGCAGCACCTGATCCGAGCCGACCATCTGCGGGATCGCCTTCGGCGACACGAAAGCGCCGACCTCGACCGTGCTCAGCCCGGCCGCGACCAGCGCCTCGATAAACGCGATGCGCGCCTCGACGCTGACCGGCGTCTTTTCGTTCTGCAGGCCGTCGCGCGGCCCCATTTCGATGATGCGCACGGTATCGCTCATGCTGCCCTCACGAGGCGCTCTCTTAGGAAGTTATGGGCTCGACCTCGGCGAGCTCGACGCCTTCGCCGACGATATCGCCGACCTTGCACTTTATCGCCTTCAGTACGCCGGCGAACGGCGCGCGCAAGGTCTGCTCCATCTTCATCACTTCAAGGGTGAGGATCGGCGCGCCCTTTTCCAGCCTTGCGCCCTCCTCCGCCAATAGCGCCACCACCGTACCCGGCAACGGGGCGACGATCTTGTCCTCGCCGACCTGTTCTTCGGCCTCGCCGCCGAACGGATCGACCCAATGCAGGTCGAAGCGGCCGTTGCGGGTACGCAAATAGAGTTCATGGCCCTCGACGACTGCGACGATGTGCGATTTCATTCCCGCAAGCGTGAGGTCGAACCCGCCATCTTCCGTCGCCGAAAAGGTGAAGGCCATTTCGCGGCCGCCGATCGATAGCGCCGCGGGCCCGTTGCCATAGTGCAGGCAGATCTCCTGTTCGGCCTCATGCCCATGGCGGAACTTGAATACCCGCTGGCGACGGCCGACCGGCATCCAGCCGGATGTGAGCCACGGCGAGTGCGGCTCAGCTCGAGGGGACTTTGCCTCTTCGCCGAGGATGGCTGCGACGGCCGCACAAAGCTCGAGGTCACCGGGCGCCGTTGCTGCCGGCGTCAGACCTTTCAGTTCGCGTTCGATAAAGCCGGTATCGATGGCGTTGGCGCGCACGTCAGGATGCGTCACCAGCGCCGACAGGAATGGAATATTGGTGACGATGCCGCGAACATCCGATTCCTCTAGTCCGCGATTGAGCCTCTCGATTGCTGCATCCCGGGTTGGCGCCCACGCGATCACCTTGGCCAGCATGGCGTCGTAATACGGCGAGACCGCATCACCCTCGCGGTATCCGGCATCGATCCGCAGGCCATTCGACGGCTCCGGCATCCGCCAGGTTTTGATGCGGCCAACCGACGGCATGAAGTTCTTGTTCGGATTCTCCGCGTAAACCCGGGCCTCGATGGCATGGCCGTTTAACGTGATCTGGTCCTGTGTCAGTGGCAATTTTTCGCCGAACGCGACCCGCAACTGCCATTCGACGAGATCGATGCCGGTGATCAGCTCGGTGACGGGATGTTCGACCTGCAGCCGCGTGTTCATCTCGATGAAGAACACATCCTTGCCGTCGGAGACGAATTCGATGGTGCCGGCACCGACGTAATTCACGGCGGCGGCCGCCTTGCGCGCGGCGGCGCAGACCGCCTCGCGGCCCGCGGCGTCGAGCGTCGGCGACGGCGCTTCCTCGATTACCTTCTGGTGCCGACGCTGCAAGGTGCACTCGCGCTCAAAGAGTGACAACAGATTGCCGTGGCTGTCGCCGATCACCTGCACCTCGATATGCCTGGGATTGTCGACGAATTTCTCGATCAGCATGCGATCGTCGCCGAACGCAGCTTTTGCCTCCCGCTTGGCGCTGGTGATCGCCCCCGCAAGCTCGGCCGCCGATCGCACGATGCGCATGCCGCGTCCGCCGCCGCCGGCGGAGGCTTTTACAAGCACCGGAAAGCCGATCTTGTCGGCGGCTTTTGCCAGCGTGGCCTCGTCCTGGGCTTCGCCGTGATAGCCCGGCACCAGCGGCACACCAGCCTTTTCCATCAGCATTTTCGAGCCGGACTTCGAGCCCATCGCCGTCATCATGTCGGCGGTGGGACCGACGAACACCAATCCGGCGGCCGCGCAGGCTTCCGCGAATTCCGCATTCTCCGAAAGGAACCCATAGCCGGGATGCACGGCTTCGGCGCCACTCTGGCGCGCCGCCTCGATCACGCGCGCGATGTTGAGATAGCTGTCGCGCGCCCGCGCCGGCCCGAGCAGCACTGCAAAATCGGCCATCGCGACATGCATGGCGTCGCGGTCGGCCTCGGAATAGACCGCAACCGTGCGCAAGCCCATGGCGCGGGCGGTGCGGATCACACGGGCTGCGATCTCGCCGCGATTGGCGATCAGGAGGGTGCGAAATCGCCGGTACTGGGGTTGCGATTTCATCATCACATCCGAAACAGGCCAAAGCGCGTCGGCTCGATCGGCGCGTTGGCCGATGCCGAAAGACCAAGGCCAAGCACCAGCCTGGTATCGGCGGGATCGATCACGCCATCATCCCAGAGCCGCGCGGTCGCGTAATACGGACTGCCCTGGCTTTCATACTGGGCGCGGATCGGCGCTCGAAACTTGTCCTCCTCCTCCGCCGACCAGCTATCGCCCTTGGCCTCGATGTTGTCGCGGCGGACCTGGCTCAGCACCATCGAGGCCTGCTCGCCGCCCATCACTGAGATCTTCGCGTTCGGCCACATCCAGAGGAAGCGCGGGCTATAGGCGCGTCCGCACATGCCGTAATTGCCGGCACCATAAGAGCCGCCGATCACGACGGTGAACTTTGGCACGCCCGCGGTCGCAACCGCTGTCACCAGCTTGGCTCCATCCCGCGCGATGCCGCCGGCTTCATATTTCTTCCCGACCATGAAGCCCGTGATGTTTTGGAGGAACACCAAGGGAATATTGCGCTGGCAGCACAATTCGATGAAATGCGCGCCCTTCAGCGAACTCTCGCTGAACAGGATGCCGTTATTGGCGATGATGCCGACCGGATAGCCCCAGATGTGCGCAAAACCGCAAATCAGGGTCTGGCCATAAAGCTTCTTGAATTCGTCGAACTCCGAACCGTCAACCAGACGCGCGATGATGTCGCGCACGTCATAGGGCTTTCGCCCGTCGGCTGGGACCACGCCATAGATTTCCTCGCGCGCAAACAGCGGCTCGCGCGGTTCGCGCATGTTCAAAGGCGCGCGCGCGGGCTGCTTCAGCGTGGCGACGATGCGCCGCGCAATCCCGATCGCGTGCGCGTCGTTCTGCGCATAGTGATCGGTGACGCCGGATTGCCTCGAATGCACGTCGGCGCCGCCGAGTTCTTCCGCCGTAACGACCTCGCCTGTCGCGGCTTTCACCAGCGGCGGTCCGCCGAGAAAGATCGTGCCCTGATTGCGCACGATAATGCTCTCGTCCGACATCGCCGGAACATAGGCGCCGCCGGCGGTGCAGGACCCCATCACGATGGCGATCTGCGGTATGCCTTGGGCGGACATCTGCGCCTGATTGTAGAAGATGCGGCCGAAATTCCGCTCGTCGGGAAAAATCTCGTCCTGCATCGGCAGGAACGCGCCGCCGGAATCGACCATGTAAATGCAGGGCAGATTATTCTGCCGCGCGATATCCTGGGCGCGAAGATGCTTTTTCACGGTCATCGGGTAATAGGTACCGCCCTTGATCGTCGCATCGTTGGCGACGATGACGCATTCCCTCCCCGAGATCCGTCCCACGCCGGTGATGATGCTGGCCGAATGCACGTCGCCGCCATAAAGGTCGTAAGCCGCCAGCGGCGACAATTCGAGGAACGCCGTGCCGGGATCGATCAGGAGATCGACACGCTGGCGCGCCAGCATCTTGCCGCGCGAAGTGTGCCTCGCGCGCGATGCCTCGCCACCGCCTCCGGCGACCGCATCGAGCGTTTGCCGGAGTTCAGCGACCAGCGCGCGCATCGCCTCGGCATTGCCTGCGAACTCGGACGAGGTCGGATCGGTCGTGGAGTGAAGCGGCATGGGCCTTCTTTAGGTGATTGCGCGCCGCAATTTTCGCATTGGGGCTCCCGCCATGGTGTCATTGCCCCCTAGCCTAAGGCAACCCGGAACATTCGGTCGATCAGCAAATGCCGGGTAAAGCCCGCTGCGATCCCGCCCCCTA
>Ga0209328_10000007_pt1 | contig 34857 bp, 28 predicted proteins | sample JacPinW_OM3H0_M1_FD_187954 | JGI IMG/M metagenome (GOLD analysis project Ga0209328, IMG submission 187954) | Forest soil microbial communities from Algoma, Ontario, Canada - Jack Pine, Ontario site 1_JW_OM3H0_M1 (SPAdes) (version 2) | ecosystem: Environmental > Terrestrial > Soil > Boreal... | reverse complement strand
CCGCCGAACTGTCCGCCACGAACGACGAAAGCTTCATGCAGCATTTCATCGAGGAAAAGTTCGTCAGTCAGGAAGCCGCGGCCGCCAAATTTTCGCCCGGCAAGAAGAACCCGCCGGTCGCCGCACCGCTGACCACCGGCACGATAGCTAGACGCTACGCCGGCATCGTCGCGGAAGCATTCCGGCAAGCGGCTGCCGCCAACGGATTGCAGGGAGCGGTCGCGGCGGCGGAAACAAGGACGAAAGCCTCTACCGGTTTGCCTGATCTTGACGGGCTCACGGCGCAGTTGGCGGCTACCCTGCAGAAATTGTTCGATGCGCTGGACGCCCAGCTCGCCCAGATCGCGGCCTTCAAGCAACAGCCCGGCTTGCCTCAATCTCCCAAGCAATTGGGCCTTCGCGAGCAGGTAGACGAAATGCAGCGGACTGAGCCACCTCTGCGCCTGCCGCCGTAGGATTCACCGGAGCTTGCTCAATAGCGCGATCAGAGTCTCGCGCTCCCTGGCGTCGAGCGGCGCCAGTGTCTCTCTCGTGATCGCAAGCGCGTTGGGCGCGGCCTTTTCGGCGACCTGTTGGCCGGCGCGGGTGAGGCTGACCAAAAGGCGCCGGCCGTCTTCCGGATCGGCGCTAGTCTCGGTCAGGCCACGGGCGGTGAGACGGTCGATCACGCCCTTGATGGTGGCGACATCCATCGAGGTCAGGCGTCCGAGCTGATTCTGCGAGCACGGCCCGGTCTCGGCGAGTTTTGAAAGCGCCGCCCATTGCGTCGGCGTCAAATTGATTCCAATTTCCTTCGCAAAGATCGTGGCGTGACGCTGCCACACCTGGCGCAGGATGAAGCCGATCTGCTCATCGAGAATGTAGCCGGGCCGCGCGGGTTTTAAGCTCCGTTTGGCCGAAACACTCCTGGTCATCTGCCTCCCGCCCCCCATTTTTTCCCGCCGCCCGCGATCACAGCGCCAGATGCGCGTCGCGCACGTCCGGACGCGTGTCGAGTTCGGCCATGGTGCCGGAAAAGCAGATGCGGCCGCGCTCGATGATGTAGGCGCGGTCGGAGATCAATCTGGCAAAATGCAGGTTTTGTTCTGATACGACGATGCTGACGCCTTCCTTCTTCATGGTCAGGATGGCACCGACCATCTGCTCGACGATTTTCGGCGACAATCCTTCAGAGGGCTCGTCGAGCAGCACCAGCGACGGATTCCCCATCAAGGTCCGCGCGATGGTCAACATTTGTTGTTCGCCGCCGCTCATGCGCCCGCCCGGGCGGCCGCGCATCTCGCCGAGATTGGGAAACAGCGCAAATAATTTTTCCCGCGTCCAATGCGGTGCATTGGTGCGCACCGGCTGGCGACCAACCTCGAGATTTTCCTCAACCGTCAGGTCCGTAAAGATGCGCCGCTCTTCCGGCACATAGCCGAGACCGCGGCTGACGATCGCATGCGTCGGCTGAGCCGAAACATCCTTGCCCTCGAATACGATGCGGCCGGAGCGTTGCGCGACCAGGCCGACGATCGAGCGGAACGTCGTGGACTTGCCGGCGCCGTTGCGCCCGAGCAGCGCCACCACTTCGCCGTCGCCGACCTCGAGCGCGATGTCGAACAGGATGTGGGCCGGGCCATAATGGCTGTTGAGCCCCTCGACCACGAGCTTCATGCGCTAGCTCCCTCGCGATGGCGGGCGTCGTAGACCAGGCCCTCGCCGAGATAGATGGCGCGGACCTGCGGATTACGCCGGACCTCCTCGGGCGAGCCTTCCGCGACCAAGGCGCCGCGATTGAGCACGAGGATGCGATCGGCGTGTTCGAACACGACGTCCATGTCGTGCTCGGTGAAGAGCACGCCAATCGATTTTTCACGCGCAATGCGCGCCGTCAGCCGCATCAGCTCGATGCGTTCGCGCGGCGCCATGCCGGCGGTCGGCTCATCCATCAGCAACAGTTTGGGCTGGTTGGCGAGCGCAATGGCGAGTTCCAGCCGTTTGAGATCGCCGTACGCGAGTTCACCGCAGGGGCGTTCGGCATAGCCGCCCATGCCGACGAGCTCCAACAGACGCGTCGCCTCTTCCGGCGCGAACCGCGGCGTCGAGGCAAAGAGATTGAATAGCTGCCTGTGATACGAGACCAGCGCGACCTGGACGTTTTCGCGCACCGTCATGGTCGGAAAGGTCGCGGTGATCTGAAACGTGCGGCCGACGCCGAGCCGCCAGACCGCGCGTGGCTTCTTGGCTGTGGTATCCTGGCCGAGCAGATGGATCCGGCCGCTATCAGGGACATTCTGGCCGTTGAGCATGTCGAAGCAGGTGCTTTTCCCCGCGCCGTTGGGCCCGATCAGCGCCAGGATTTCGCCGGCTCGAAGCGCAAACGACACGCCGCGCACCGCATGGACGCCGCCATAGGATTTGCTTAAGTCCTCAACGGACAATAGCGTCGGCGCGGTGCTCATTCGGCGGTCTCGATGCGGGAATTGAGGCGCGGAGATTTTGGCGATAGCGACCGGCGATTGCGGATCGTTTCCAGCATTCCGACGATGCCCTTGGGGAAGACGACCACGATCAACACGATGACGGCGCCAAGCACGAGCTTTGAAAGATCGGTCTGGCTCACCAGCCAGATGTTGAGCGCCTTGTAGACGATGGCGCCGACCACCGCGCCGGATACGGTTTCGACGCCCCCGAGCAAGACCATCACCAGCGCATCGACCGAGAGCGAGATGCCGAGGCTGTCGGGAAAGACGCTGCCCTTGAGATACGCGAACAATGCGCCGGCGATGCCGGCGACGGTGCCGGCGATGACAAAAGCCGTCCACTGGATGCGCTTGCCGTCGATGCCGATGGCCTCACCGCGCAAAGGCGAATCCCGCATCGCGCGTAGCGCGAAGCCAAACGGGGAAAATACCATGATCCGAAGTGCGATGACGGCAAGCGCGGCGCCGCCGATCGACAGCCAATAAAAGTGCGACGGACTGGACGCCCATTTCTCGGGCCAGACACCTAAAATGCCGTTGTCGCCGCCGGTCACTTCGACCCATTGAAACGCGATCGACCACACGATCTGCGCGAAGGCCAATGTCAGCATCGCGAAATAAACGCCGGACAGTTGCACGGCAAAGAAGCCGAACACCGCCGCCCCCAAAAGTCCGAGCAGCGGGCCGAGTAGCAGGCAAGCGATCATCGGCAGCCCGGCGAGTTTTGCCAGTAGCGCGACGCCATAGGCGCCGAGCCCGAAATAGGCGGCATGGCCGAACGAGGCGAGACCGCCGACCGACATCAGGAAATGCAGGCTGGCAGCAAAGATGACAAAAATCGCGATTTCCGAGCCGACCGTGAGTGCGTAATTGCCCCCGACCAGTGGCAGCGCTGCGGCGAGCGCCAGCGCTACGATCGCAGCCAACCGCTCATTCGAATTCAGCGGCCGCCAGGGATTGACGGTGAGCCCCGGCGTGCGGCGCGCGGCGGCTTCCGCCTTTCCAAACAGCCCCCAGGGACGCACGATCAGCACCGCGGCCATCACCAGAAATACCAGGATGATGGAAATCTTCGGAAAGATCAAAATGCCGAAGGCGTTGAGCTCCGATACCAGCACGGCCGCGACAAAGGCGCCGATAATGCTGCCGAGACCGCCGATCACCACCACCACGAAGACGTCGACGATGATCCGTAAATCCATCGCATGGTTGACCGCATCGCGCGGGATCTGCAGCGCGCCGCCGAGGCTTGCGAGAAAAACCCCGAGCGTGAACACGCTGGTGAACAGCCATTTTTGATTGACACCGAGCGCCGCCACCATGTCGCGGTCCTGCGTCGCCGCGCGCACCAGCACACCCCAGCGGGTTCGCTGGAACATCAACCAGAGCACGCCGAGCACGATCGGGCCAAGCACGATCAGGAACAAATCATAGCTCGGGATGTTCTGGCCGAAAAAATCCACCGCCCCCTTGAATCCGGGCGCGCGGCGGCCGAGCAGGTCGCTCGGGCCCCAGATCAGCACCACCAAATCCTCGACCATCAAAGTGAGGCCGAAGGTTGCCAATAGCTGGAACAATTCGGGCGCATGATAGATCCGCCGCAGCAGCACCATTTCGACCAGCACGCCGACCGCCGCGACGATCAGCGCTGCGGCGACGATGCCGCCCCAAAACCCGATCGCGCCGGAAAATCGTTCGGTCAGCGTGAAGGCGACGTAGGCGCCGAGCATGTAGAACGCGCCATGCGCGAAATTGACGATCCGCGTGACGCCGAAGATGATCGACAGCCCCGACGCCACCAGGAACAGCGACGCTGCGCTGGCAAGACCAGTCAGGAACTGAACGATGTAAAAGGCCATTTACGATCCGCGTTAGCGCGCATTTGGGTGCAGTGGCTTCATCCTTCGAGACGGCGCTTCGCGCCTCCCCAGGATGAGGTCTTGCTCTTTCACCTCTCCCCGCGTGCGGGGAGAGGTCGGAGACAAAGCGATAGCGAAGTCTCCGGGTGAGGGGGACTATCCGCGCGTTCGAATGCGCGGATAGTCCCCCTCGCCCCGACCCTCTCCCCGTGAAGGACGGGGAGAGGGAGAAGAGTCCATCACTCCTTCGGCCGCAGCTTTTCGACCTCGACGTCGCTCGGCAGATAGTCCGAGCCCTTGCGATAGGCCGTGTCCACCATGATACCCTTGCCGTCCTTGAGCGCCGTCTTGCCGACGAAGGCGCCCAAGGTCGACTGATGGTCGATCTTGCGGAAGGTGATCTCGCCGAACGGGGACGGCACCGATAATCCTTCGGTCGCTGCGATCAGTTTTTCCGGATCGGTTGAACCTGCCCTGGCAAGGATCGCGGCGGCCGACTTGATGGTCTGATAGCCGACGATCGAACCGAGCCGCGGATAATCGTTATACTTGGCCTGATACGCCTTGAGGAACGCGTCATGCTCCGGCGTTTTGATCGAGTACCAGGGATAGCCGGTGACAATCCAGCCCTCCGGCGTCTCTTCCTTCAGGGGATCGAGATATTCCGGTTCGCCGGTGAGGAACGAGACCACGGTGCGATCTTTGAAGAGACCTCGCGTGTTGCCTTCACGCACGAATTTGACGAGGTCGGCGCCGAAGGTAACGTTGAGGATCGCTTCGGGATTGGCGGCGGCGAGCGCCTGCACCACCGGGCCGGCGTCGATCTTGCCGAACGGCGGCCATTGCTCATCGACCCACTGGATATCGGGCCGCTTCTCCGACATCAGCTTCTTGAACACGGCGACCGCGGACTGGCCATATTCGTAGTTCGGCGCGATCGTGGCCCAGCGTTTTGCGGGCAGTTTTGCCGCCGCCTCCGCCAGCATCGCCGCCTGCATGTAATTCGAGGGGCGCAGGCGGAAGGTGTAGCGATTGCCCTTGGCCCAGGTGATGGCGTCTGTCAAAGGCTCGGCCGCGAGGAAGAATACTTTTTTCTGGTTGGCAAAGTCGCTCACCGCGAGACCGATATTGGACAGGAACGTGCCGGTCAGCATCGCCACGTTCTCACTCGACACCAGCTCGTTGGCGGCGGTCTGCGCGTCGGCGGGCTTGCCCCCGTCATCCTTGGAGATCACGACGAGCTTCTTGCCGTTGATGCCGCCTCCCGCATTGATTTCCTCGACCGCAAGCTGCCAGCCCTTGCGATAGGGTTCAGTAAAAGCCGGCAACAGCGAGTAGCTGTTGATCTCGCCGATCTTGATTTCGCTTTGCGCCATGGCAGCGTTCGCCATGGAAGCCAAGATGATCGCCAGTCCCGCGCCAAAGAAGCATCTGCTCATTCGCATCCCTTACCTCCGATCTCCAAAAGAAATTACCGCAAGCCGTCCTCGCCTTTGACTTCCGCAACCGTCAGACCGCCGACCCGCGGCAGCGGCCGGCCGCTGTCGGTGACTGCGACGGCCACCATGATCTCGTTGGCGCGCGGCGCGTCGTTGATCTGCACTTCCATGCCGTCAAAATGGCTGCGCACGAATGCCGCATCCTTGTGGCCGAGCGGAATATCCAGCGTCGTCCCCGGCCCGCTGCGCTTCTTCGACGAGGGAATCAGCGCCGCCCCCTTGCCCAGCACCTTGCGCACTGGCGCGCCCATTTTGGGATGCAAGATCGCGGCCGCATGTTCGAGCTCGCCGTTTTCGCCGACCGCGGCGGCCTTGCCGTAGCTGTGCGCCTTGGCCCCATCGATCCCGAGCGCCGCGACCGCCTTCTTCGAAAGCAATTCGCCGAGTTCCTCGCCGATCGCAATCAAAGGCGAGAGGTCTTCGACATATTTTCCCGCAAACGGATTTTCGATCACCGCAATAGCCGCAGCGCGGCGCGTTGGTGGGTCGACTGTCTTTCCCATCTCCAGCCGAGTTTCCTCAACGACCGTGACGATCTTGCGAATGACCGCGCTCATGATTTTCTGCCTCGTTGTCTAGACATGCATCGCGCTTTCCAATGCCCTGCCGCGGAGCGGTGCTTGCAATCCCGGCATCTCGATCGCTCTCGCCGCCACGATGACCATCTCGCCACGCAGCCGCAAAGCGGCGCCGTCGATCAATCCCGCCGCGAGCAGCTTTCTCGCGCAAGCCGCACCGGACTCCAGCGCATCGTCGATCTCGCGTGCCGACAATTCGCCGACATCACGTGTGACCAGTCGCGAGCCAAGGTCGCTGTCGGGCTGCAGCTCTTTTGCCGGACAGCGGATGATGGCGGGATGTCCGGGCAGATCGACGGCATTGGCGATGATGGTTGCGGCAGCGTCGGCTTGCGACGCGGTCCGCGCCAATACCGTCACCGCGTCGGCAATGCCGAGCGAAAAACTGCGGCCGTGACGGCCGCTGGTGGCAACGCCGCGCACGGGATCATCGGCATCAACGATCATGGTCCGCATCAATCCAGATGCGTCCGGCCGCTCCGCGAGGCCCACGACAAAATGTTCGCCGTCAGCGAGATGCAGCGCGATGTCGCCGCCATTGTTGACGTAGGCGCGCTTAAGCTCGGCGCCCCGCAGCATCGCACCAAGAATCTCTTCGGCCACCGCGCCCGCGACCGCCGCCATTGGCGTGATAAAACAATCGGCGGCAAAGGGTGCCACTGCGTCATGCATGCGGCGCGCGACTCTTCCCTGCAGCCGATTTTGCCTGGGATCAGCCGCCCGGCGCAACAACTTGAGCTCACCGCAGAGTTCATCGAGCAGGCCCGTAAAACGGCGCGCCGCCGCCTGATACGCCGCCTGCACGTCTTTCTCGCCGCCGCATGCTTCTACAATCAGATCGATCGGGCCGTCCTGCAGATGAAGCCGCCTGCCGTCTGACAAAAACCCGATTTGCGGAGTTCTCGTCATGCGCGCCTTCCGGGGGCCGGTTGCAGCGAAGGCGTTTGACGGAATTCGGTGTTGTCCTTCAACGACGCCAGCGGACGTACGTGGTCCATATGGCCGCCCAACGCCGCATAGTCCGACAGCTTTAGCGTAAACTCGATCGGCGCCACCAGCGCCGGCGTCGGAACGTAGCCGAAGGCGCCCGCCGGTAATCGCGTGACGTCAACCATGAACGTAATGCCGCCACCCGGCCAGACATACACCGGCGCGCCGCCGCTGGTGACGCGTGTCAGCGCGTCCTTCACCGAGCGCGTCAGGCGCACCGGATTGTCGGTAACCCCTGCGCGCAGCGATCCGCCCGCCCCGCCCATGAACAGCACGGTGCACAGCGCCGGCTCGCAATTCTCCTGGATCCGCTCGACCGAGAATTTGAGGTCGGCCGGCATCTCTTTCTCGACCGGTTTTAGGGCCTCGTCGAGTTCATAATAAGCCGCATGCTCGCCGGTCGTAGACACCATCAGCATGGTTGTGCCGGGCCGCGCTTTCTTTGGATCAAACGGACCGAGCACCGAGAGCGGATCGGAAATCTTGGTGCCGCCCCAGCCGGTGCCGGGCTCGGCGACCTGGAAATAACGGCCCGGCGTCGAGCGCCGTCCCTTCATCTTGATCCCGGTGTCGGGAATATCCAAAAGTTTGCCGGCCTGATGCTCACTGAGAACGCCGGTGATGTGATCGTCGACGACCACGACCTCATCGACCTTGCCGTGCCATTGTTTTGCAAACATGCCGATGGTCGCCGAGCCGCAGCCGACGCGCATCCGCTCTTCGTCGACACCGTTGACAATCGGGGGATATCCCGCCCGCACCACCACGGTCGCGCCGCCGTCGATCGTCAGTTCGACCGGCTTGCAGTTACTCAAATCCATCAGCGCGTCGCAGGTAACGCGGCCTTCTTTCTTGGAGCCACCGGTGAGATGATGAACGCCGCCGAGCGAGAGCATCTGCGAGCCGTATTCGCTGGTCGTGACGTGGCCGATCGCCTCGCCTTGTGCGCGGACCGTCGCGGTCTCCGGGCCGAGATAACGGTCGGTGTCGATCTTCACCTTGACGCCGCAGTAGCTGAAGATGCCTTCGGTCACCACGGTGACCATATCGATGCCGTCGATCTCGGACGACACGATGAAAGGCGCGGGCTTGTAGTCGGGATAGGTGGTGCCGGCGCCGATCGCCGTGACAAAAACGCTGGACTCGTGGACGATCTTGCCGTCCCAGTCACCGGTGGCCTGGAATGGCACCAAGCGCCCGCCATGGGACACCGTCCGCTCCAGAACGATATGGGGATCGACCCGTACCAGTTCGCCATTGTGATTGGCGTAACGGTCGCAGGCGCCCGCCGCGCCCGGCTTGATGTAGCACATCACCGGGCAGGCATCGCAGCGGATCTTGTCGTCGGCGGTAACGGTCGTCGCATCGGTCAGCATGAACAAGCTCACATGCCAGCGTCAAACGGTCGGATCAGCCAAATCGGTAACGACGCATGGTCAACGGTATTCGAGCGGCATCATCATAGCGCATCTTTGCCTGCCCGGTTCAGTTTGTTCGTATACAAACGATCTTGCGCGCGCTCTGGAAAGCTGTCAAGCGTCGTTGAGAGCGAAAAACGCTGCTGCCGATTAAAAGCGCAAATTGCCCACCATCTCTGTTCATAATGCGGGCAAACCGCTTCGCTCGGGAGAGGGCCGCCTTGCACGTTTGTATGCAAACGGTATCTTTGACGCGGGTTTGAACCGCGATGTTTGCGACGCAACGTCCGTCAGGGACCATCAGCATGACGCAGACCACGATCCGCCTGACGGTGAACGGTGGGATCCATGACATCAGCGCCGATCCCGAAACCGCGCTGCTTTATGTGTTGCGCAACGATCTCGAATTGAATGGCCCGAAATATGGCTGCGGGTTAGGGGAATGCGGCGCCTGCGCCGTGTTGATCGACGGCGTCGCAGCGCGCTCCTGCGTGATCCCGATCGACGGCTGCGTCGGGCGCGCGATCTTGACGCTGGAGGGCCTCGGCTCGCGCGACCATCCCGATCCGGTGCAGGACGCTTTTATCAGGGAACAGGCCGCGCAATGCGGCTACTGCCTGAACGGCATGATCATCAGCACCAAGGCGCTATTGCTGCGCAACCCTGACCCTTCCGAGGCCGAGATTGAGGAAGCGCTGCGCTATCATTTGTGCCGGTGCGGCGCGCATATCGAGATCATGCGCGCGGTGAGGCGCGCCGCCGGCCGCCTCATCGAGGCGCAAGATTGATGGCCGCGCAAAAAGTTCCGGAAGCTCCTGGACTCCCGCCCGGATCGTTGTCCGTGGTTCGCCCGGCCGAGTTGGGTGCGCCAGGCACCTTCGAAACGTTCATCAAGATAACGGCTGACGGCTCGGTCACCGCATTCAACGGTCATGTCGACCTCGGCACCGGCATCCGCACCGCGCTCGGACAGATCGTCGCCGAAGAACTCGACGTGTCCTTTGCCCGGGTCGTCGTCGTGCTCGGCGATACCTCGCGCGTGCCCAATCAGGGCGCAACGATTGCCAGCGAAACCATCCAGATCACGGCCGTCCCCTTGCGCAATGCGGCAGCACAGGCGCGGCAGTTTTTGGCCGAGCGCGCGGCGGAGCGGCTCGAGGTTCCCGTCGAAGACCTTTCGATCGAAGACGGCCTGATCCGCGGCAAGGACAATCGCAGCGTCAGCTACGGCGAATTGATTGCCGGCGAGACCGTCCGCCTTGAGTTGAAGGACGACGTTCCGGTCAAGGCGGTGAGCGCTTACAGCATCGTCGGGCAATCGCAGCCGCGCGTCGATCTGCCGGCGAAAGCCACCGGCGAACTCGTCTATGTGCACGACGTGCGCGTGCCCGGCATGTTGCACGGCCGCGTGGTGCGCCCGCCCTATGCCGGCGTCGATGCCGGGCCCTTTGTCGGCACCAGCCTGATCGCGGTCGACGAGGCGTCGGTGCGCGATATTCCGGGATTGGTTGCGGTGGTCACGATCGGCGATTTCGTCGGCGTCATCGCCGAGCGCGAGGAAAACGCGGTCAAGGCGGCGGCGCAGCTTAAGGTGACGTGGAAGCCCGTTCCGACGCTTCCCGATCTGAAGGATGTCGAGACCGCGCTGCGCGCGAATCCCTCGATGCCGCGGACCCTGATCGACAAGGGCGACGTCGATGCTGCGATTGCCGCCGCCGCAAAGCCGATGTCGCGGACTTATGTCTGGCCCTACCAGATGCACGGCTCGATCGGCCCCTCCTGCGCGGTTGCGGATTATCGGGACGGACACATTAAGATATGGTCCGGCACGCAAAATCCGCACATTTTGCGTGCCGATCTCGCGCTGTTGCTGCAGCGGCCGGAAACCGACATCGAATTGATCCGGATGGAGGCCGCCGGCTGCTACGGCCGCAACTGCGCCGATGACGTTTCAGCGGATGCGGTGTTGTTGTCGCGCGCGGTCGGCCGCCCCGTCCGCGTGCAATTGACGCGCGAACAGGAGCACGCCTGGGAACCAAAAGGCACCGCGCAACTGATGGACGTCAAGGGCGGATTGAATGCTGACGGCAGCGTCGCCGGCTACGATTTTGCCACGCGCTATCCATCCAACGGCGCGCCGACCTTGGCGCTGCTGCTGACCGGCACGATCGCGCCGGTCGCGGACGTCTTCGAGATGGGCGACCGCACCGCCGTCCCGCCTTACGATTACGACAACATGCGCGTGGTCGTGCACGACATGCCGCCGATCGTCCGCGCCGCCTGGCTTCGCGGCGTCTCCGCGCTGCCGAACACGTTTGCCCACGAATCCTATATCGACGAACTGGCGACGGAGGCCGGCGTCGATCCGATCGAATATCGACTGCGTTATCTGAAAGATTCTCGCGCGGTCGATCTCGTCAACGCCGTCGCCGAGCGCGCCGGCTGGACCCCGCGCCCGGTCCGGCCGGAGCCCATCGCCGAGGGCGACATCGTGCGCGGGCGGGGTTTTGCCTATGCGCTCTATGTGCACAGCAAATTTCCCGGTTATGGCGCGGCGTGGTCGGCCTGGATTGCCGACGTCGCCGTCAACAAGGCGACCGGCGATGTCAGCGTGACGCGCGTCGTGGCGGGGCAGGATTCCGGCCTGATGATCAATCCGGACGGCGTCCGCCACCAGATCCATGGCAACGTGATCCAGTCGACCAGCCGCGCGCTGATGGAAGAGGTCTCGTTCGATCGCAGTTCTGTGACGAGTCTCGAATGGGGCGCCTACCCCATCATCAAATTTCCGGACCTGCCCAAGATCGACTTGTTGATACTGCCGCGGCAGGACCAACCGCCACTCGGCGTCGGCGAATCCGCCTCCGTCCCGAGCGCTGCGGCCATTGCCAATGCCATCTTCGATGCGACCGGCGTGCGGTTTCGCGAATTGCCTCTTACACCGGAGCGAATTCTCAGGGGATTGCACGGCGAACAGGCCGCGGCTCCAAGCGTCGTACCGTTGGCAGCTCCGAAGCCACCAGCTCCGAGCAACAAATGGCAAAATCCATTTGCTAAACGGCGTGGCGCGCTCGCAACCGTCGCGGCTCTCTGTGCGGCGGCAATCGGCGTCGCGGCGGCCGTGCTGCCATGGCGATCAATCGCGCCGATCGCGCGGCCGGATGCGTCGACCTATTCGCAAGCAACCATCACCCGCGGCCGGCAATTGGCCGCGCTCGGCGATTGCGCGGTGTGCCATACCGATGCGTACGGCGCGATCAACGCCGGAGGCCGCGCGATCGAGACGCCATTCGGCACGATCTACTCGACCAACATCACGCCCGATCTCGAAACCGGCATCGGCGCATGGTCCTATCCCGCCTTCGAGCGCGCGATGCGCGAGGGCATTCATCGCGACGGAAGGCATCTTTATCCGGCGTTTCCCTACACACATTTCGCCAAGGCGACTGATGCCGATCTGCAGGCGCTCTATGCCTACCTGATGGCGCAAGCGCCGGTACGTGCCGAAAATCCAAAAAACGCGCTGGCGTTTCCATTCAACCTGCGCCCGCTGATGGCGGGTTGGAACGCGCTGTTTCATCAGCCAAGCATGTTCGAAGCTGACGCGATGAAGTCAGAGATATGGAATCGTGGCGCCTATCTGGTCGAAGGACTTGGCCATTGCGGCGCCTGCCATTCGCCGCGCAATGCGCTGGGCGCGGAATTGCCAAAGGCCTATCTCGCCGGCGGCTTTGTGGAGGGCTGGGAAGCGCCGCCGCTGACCTCGCTGTCGCACGCGCCGATCCCCTGGCGCGAGGACGAACTTTTTGCCTATTTACGAACAGGCGAATCCCGTTTTCACGGCGTCGCCGCCGGCCCGATGGCGCCGGTGGTGAAGGAGCTCATGGCGTTGCCGGACCAGGACATCCGCGCCATGGCGGTCTATCTCGCCTCGTTCAACGAACCCGCGATCGATAGAGCGGACCAGGAGGACCTCGCCGCCAAACTCGAAAGCTCGACCAGCACCCGAGCCGTCTCAGCATCCGCCGTTGGCGCGCGCCTCTATGAGGGCGCCTGCGCGGTGTGCCATGCCGTCGGCGGTGCGCCGCTGTTCGGCAGCCGGCCGTCGCTGGCGCTGAACAGCAATCTGCACAGCACCAGGCCGGACAATCTGATCGAGGTGATCCTGCACGGCATCGCCTCCCCTGCCTCGAGCGATCTCGGCTACATGCCAGGCTTCAAGGACAGCATGAGCGACGATCAGATCACCGAGCTTGTGGCCTATCTCCGGCAGCAATTCGCCCCCGACAAGCCGCCCTGGACCGGCCTGCCAGCGGCCGTTAGCCAAGCCAGACAAAGGGTTACGCGCTGACCTGCCATGCCCAGCCAAAACCCACTGGTTGCATGGCCTCCGGCGCGATAGAGTTTGGCCATGGCAGTCACAGATATCGCATCGCGGACCTACAATCACGGCTGGCGGCTCGACCCGATCGTGCGCAGCCTGCTCGATACCGATTTTTACAAGCTGTTGATGCAGCAAATGATTCGGGATTTTTACCCGGATCAGCAGGTGACGTTTTCGGTCATCAATCGCTCGCGGCATGTGCGGCTGGCCGAAATCATCGACGAGGGCGAGCTGCGCGCCCAGCTCGATCACGCCCGCACCATCCGCTTCAGCAAGAAGGAGTTGATCTGGCTCGCCGGCAATACCTTTTACGGCAAGACCCAGATGTTCTCGCCTGACTTCATCAACTGGCTTAGCAACTTCCGTCTTCCCGAATACGAGCTGCACAAGGTCGACGGCCAGTACGAACTGCATTTTCATGGGCCATGGACCCACACCACGATGTGGGAGATTCCGGCGCTCGCCATTCTCAACGAATTGCGCTCGCGCCAAGTGATGAAAGGCCAAGGGCGCTTTGTCCTCGACGTGCTATATGCCCGCGCGAAGGCAAAGCTGTGGAGCAAGGTCGAGCGGCTGCGCAAATTGGAAGGCTTACGGCTTTCGGATTTCGGTACCCGCCGCCGCCACGGATTCCTTTGGCAGCGCTGGTGCGTCGAGGCGGTGAAGGAAGGCCTCGGGCCTTCCTTCACCGGGACCTCCAATGTCTTGCTGGCGATGGACAACGATCTCGAAGCGATCGGGACCAATGCGCATGAATTGCCGATGGTGGCAGCAGCGCTCGCCAACGACGACACCGAACTGCGCTGGGCGCCGTATCGCATCCTCGATCAATGGCGCCACACCTATGGTGGCAATCTTCTGATCGCGCTTCCGGACGCCTTCGGCACAAAGTCATTCCTGCGAGATGCGCCCGAATGGGTGGCCGATTGGACTGGATTCAGGCCGGACAGCGCGCCGCCGATCTCGGCCGGCGAAGAAATCATAAAATGGTGGAAGCAGAAGGGCCGCGATCCCAAGGAGAAGCTTCTGGTGTTTTCTGACGGCATGGACGTTGGATCGATCGAGGAAACCTATCGTCATTTTGCCGGGCGGGTGCGGATCAGCTTTGGCTGGGGCACCAACCTGACCAATGATTTCGTCGGCTGCGCGCCGGATGGTTCGGTCGATCTCGATCCAATCTCGATCGTGTGCAAAGTGACCTCAGTCGATGGCAGGCCGGCGGTGAAACTGTCGGACAATCCGGAAAAAGCAACCGGCAGCGCGTCCGAAGTGGAGCGCTATTTGCGCGTGTTCGGCGACGCCGGCCGCGTCCGCACCGCGGTGCATGTGTGAGGAGGGTGGGAGGCGAGTCGCGATGAGCTCGCCTTCACGTCGTCGTGGCGGCCAACGCCGGGACCCATAACCACTGATGCTTGTTGTTTTGCCAAGCGGCGGCTCCAGCCTTAGCTAACAGCAATATCGGTGGTTATGGGTCCCGGCTCGCGCTTCGCTTGGCCGGGACGACGAAAATCTTAAGCTGGGCTCGCCCCATTCTCTCTCGAAAGATCGTCCGGCAATTTATCCAGCGCTTCGCTGCCGGCTTGCTGGGCGGCCCGGTGCGAACGATAGCCGGAGCCTGCAATCTTGACGCCCATGGCTTGCCGCCGGCGCCTGATCTCCCAACAGAAGGGATCGGCCCCATCACCGCAGCGGCTGACGACGACGTAATAAGTTCGGTTCCTGTTGTCGGGATGCATACTCAATTCAAAGGCGGCCGAATACGACCGGCCGCCCGCTCCTTCACCTGCACGCCGGTTCGATTACTTCATCGCCTCGTAGACCGCGAAGGTGTAGGCGCCTTCGGGCTTCTTGGTAATGACGGGATCCGAACCGCCCGACATCAAGGTCGCAACCGTGCGGTCGTAATCCTTGACGTCGAGCTTGCCGTCGGTACCGAGCAGTTTTGCGATTTCGCCCATCATCCGCTTCTGGTCTTTTTCGGTCTTCGCACCGGTGGTGTCACCGGCGAGGATGATCTTCACGGCTTCATCCGGATGGCTCTTGGCATAGTCCCAGCCTTTCATCGAAGCCTTGACGAACTTCGCCATCTTGGCGACGAACGCCGGGTCCTTCAGGTTCTTCTCCAAGACCCAGAGACCGTCTTCCAGTGTGGCAACGCCCTCGTCCTCATATTTGAAGACGACGAGCTGGCTCGGCTTGTAGCCGCCGTCGATCACCTGCCAGTACTCGTTGTAGGTCATGGTTGAAACGCAGTCGGCCTGCTTCTGCAGGATCGGATCGACATTAAAGCCCTGTTTGATGACCTTGATGCCGCCTGGAGATCCGTCGGTCTTGTAGTTGAGCTTCGACATCCATGAGAGGAACGGATACTCGTTGCCGCCATACCAGACGCCGATGGTCTTGCCCTTGAAGTCGGTGGGTTTCTTGATGCCGGTATCCGCACGGCAGGTCAGCTCGAGCCCCGACTTCTTGAAGGTCTGCGAAATATTGACCAGCGGCACGCCTTTTTCGCGCGACGCCAATGCCGACGGCATCCAGTCGACCACGACATCGGCGCCGCCGCCGGCAATCACCTGCGGCGGAGCGACGTCAGGGCCGCCCGGCTTGATGGTGACGTCGAGGCCAGCGTCTTTATAGAAACCCTTCTCCTTGGCCACGAAGTAACCGGCGAACTGGGCCTGCGCGACCCATTTCAGCTGGATGGTGACCGTGTCCGCCGCTTGCGCCGTCGCGAGCGACAAACCCATTGTCATGCCTGCTGCCAGTGCCACTATGTTCTTCATTCGATACTCCGAAGCTTTGAGAACCTGCCGAACTAGGTTCGATAGGATGGATGCCAGAAAGTGGTCGCACGCTCGGCGAGCGCGACAAGTCCGTAAAAAGCCATTCCCGCGATCGCCGCGAGCGCGATTTCCGCCCACACCATGTCGATCGCCATGCGTCCGGCTTCCGTCGAGATGCGAAAGCCGATGCCTTGCGTCGGCGTCCCGAAAAATTCGGCGACGATGGCGCCGATCAGCGCCAGCGTGGCGTTGATTTTTAGTGCGTTGAAGATAAACGGCAGTGCGGCCGGCAGATAGAGTTTTGTCAGGGTCTGCCGATGATCGGCGCCATAGGACCGCATCAGATCGCGCTCCATGTGCCCCGATGCGGACAGGCCCGCCAGCGTATTCACCAGCATCGGGAAGAAGGTCACCAGCGCCACGACGGCAGCCTTCGAGGGCCAGTCGAAGCCGAACCACATCACCATGATCGGCGCCACACCTACCAGCGGCAAGGCCGAGAAGAAATTACCCAGCGGCAACAGGCCGCGGCCGAGAAACGCAAAGCGCTGCGCGAGGATCGCGACCAACAGCCCGGCGCCACAGCCGATGACGTACCCGATCAAAACGCCGCGCACGAAAGTCTGGACGAAATCCCGGCCGAGCGTCGGCAAGGACGCGAAAAACCGCGCCGCGGCCGCGCTCGGCGCCGGCATGATGACCGGCGATACCCCAAAACCGCGCACCGATACTTCCCAGAGATAAAACACCACCGCCCCGAACAAGAGCGGGATAGCAAGATTGAGCGCGCGGCGCAGTCCCCGATCGCGCGGACGCGTTGATGCCAGCTGCATCACGCAAAGGGCTGAGGCGAGCCAGACCGCGAGCACCATCGACCAGAAGCCCGACGCAGCCGATCCGGCGATCGCGGGATTCCGCAGCAAGGCGAGCGTCGTCGCAGCGCCGCAGAGCACGCCGGCAAATCCCAATATGACGGCCCGCGATCCACCGGCCCAGGCGCTGGCCGCGAACAGCAGCGCGGCGGCAAGTGTTAGCGCCAATAGCGTCGGCCGCGCCGGCAGCGGCGCGGTCGCCTCGCTCGAGAGCGGCAAGACCAGGGCAAGCAGCATGCCGGCCGCGGCGAGGACAAATCCCAATCCGAGCTTGCGCGGGTTCATGGCCTTGCCCCCATGCGCAGGCCGACAATTTTTTCCGCGAGGTCGACAACGGCGATCAAACCCGAGGCGAGGATAGCTGCAGCCAATAGCGCCGACCAGATCTGGATGGTCTGGCCGTAGTAGGAGCCCGCCAGCAGCCGCGCGCCAATGCCGGCCTCGCCGCCGGTCGGCAGTTCGGCGACGATGGCGCCGATCAGGGAAATCGAAATGGCGACTTTCAGGCTGGCGAAGAGATAGGGCACCGCCGACGGCCAGCGCAATTTTGCCAGCACCTGCCGCGATGTCGCCGACCAGGTCCGCATCAGATCGAGTTGCATCGGATCGGGCGCGGTAAATCCCTTCACCATTCCGATCGTGATCGGGAAGAAGCACAGATATGCCGAGATGATCGACTTCGGCAGCAGGCCCTGCAATCCCATCGCGCCGAGCACCACGACGAAGATCGGCGCCAGCGCCAGGATCGGAACCATCTGCGAGCAGATGATCCAGGGCAACAGGCTTTTTTCCAGGACGCGGCTGTGCACGATCATCAGCGCCAGCGCGATGCCGAGCAGCGCGCCCAGCGCAAAACCGAGCAATGTCGCCGACAATGTCACGGCGGAATGATAGACGAGGCTGCGCGGCGCGGTCGGCGCGTAGCCGAACACCGAATCGGCAAACGCCGCAATCACCTGGTGCGGCGCCGGCAGCAGCGGCCGCTCCGCACTCATGGTGCCCTCGATCAGGTCCGAGACGGTATAGGGCGCCTCCTCCCGCTCAAAACCGTCGCGCACCAGCGAGAGGTTCATCAGCAGCGCTGCGACGTACCAGATCGCGATCAGCGCCAGCACGATGGTGAGGATCGGCGCATAGCGCTCGACCAGCGGATGACGGCGCAATGCGCCGGCGCCCGGTGCGGGGAGAGCGAGCGCGTTACTCGTCATAGGAATGCCCCGCCCGAAGACCTGTGCGCACGCGCTGCGCGATCTTCAAAAATTCCGGCGTCTCGCGAATTTCGAGCGTACGGTCACGCGCAAAGTCGCAATCGATGACATCGATGATCCGGCCAGGCCGCGGCGACATCACCACGATCTTGGTCGACAAAAATACCGCTTCGGGAATCGAATGGGTGACGAACAACACCGTCTTGCCGGTCTTGTCCCACAGTTGCAGCAATTGCTCGTTGAGATGATCGCGGACGATTTCGTCCAGCGCGCCGAATGGTTCGTCCATCAGTAGCAGCGCCGGATCGAACGACAGCGCGCGCGCAATCGAGACCCGTTGCTGCATGCCGCCGGACAATTGCCAGGGAAATTTTCGCTCGAAGCCGGTGAGGTTGACCAGCGCCAGATAGCGCGCCGCGCGGCTGTTCTGCTCGCTATCGGAAAAACCCATGACCTCGAGCGGCAGCTTTAAATTCTTCTCGATGGTACGCCACGGAAACAACGCCGGCGCCTGGAAAACGTAGCCATATCGGCGCGCGAGCCGCGCCTGTTCGGCGCTCATGCCGTTGACCAGCAGCGTGCCTGACGTCGGCTGCTGCAGATCGGCGATCAGGCGCAGCATCGTGGTTTTGCCGCAACCGGAGGGGCCGATGAAGGAAACGAATTCGCCTTCGGCGATCTCCAGGCTGACATTCGCGAGCGCATCGACCTTACCGTCGGATGTCTCAAACGTCAGCGAAACATTGCGAACATCGACCGCTAAGCGCCGCGGCGTCGAGACTGATTCAACTGCTGCAGCCGCTTCGTTGCTCATGTGCACCGGTTGGTTTCGAGCGGCGAAGGATTCTCGCCCGTCGCCGCGCAGCGTAACGCCCGGATCGTTCGGCTTCAATGACTTCGGCAGTTGCAGCGTCATGGACAAATACTGGCAAACGTCGACGCAATTGGCTCGCTCAATGTTTGCGCAACGCGGGAATTTTAATGGGCAAGACAACCATCGGGGCAAAACATGCACCTATCGGATTTTCAGATAGCGAGAAAACAACGGGATTTTTTGACTTGCGCCGGGCGCCGCCTCATACTTTGCGTGGCGTCTCGCTGCTCGACGGCAGGCGCGTTTTGCTTTCTTGCATGCGAGCGCCATGAAGCCTGCTCCCTTCAAATATATCGCCGCCGCCTCGCTTGCGCACGCACTTGCGCTCAAGTCCGAACATGGCGATGAGGCGAAGTTCCTGGCCGGCGGACAGAGCCTGATACCGACGATGAATTTTCGTCTCGCCCGGCCTGCGATCCTGATCGACATCAACGGTATCGAAGATCTCGCGGGCATTCGTTGGTCCGAAGGCGCGAGCCGCCTTGGCCCGCTGACGCGCTACCGCGCGCTGCAGCGCGACGCGGCTTTTACGCTAGCGTTTCCTTTGATCGGCGAAGCACTGCCGCATATCGCCCATCCGCAAATCCGCAACCGCGGCACCATCGGCGGAAATCTGTCGCATGCCGATCCGGCCTCAGAACTTCCCGCGATCGCGCTGGCGCTGCGCGCCCGGTTTCGTGTGCAGGCGGCAAAGCGAGAACGTTGGGTCAAGGCACCGGATTTTTTCGTCAGCGCGCTGACGACCGATCTTGGGCCTGACGAGATGCTGGTCGAGATCGAGTTGCCCCTGGCAAGCCCGCGCACCGGTTCGTGCTTCATGGAGATCGCGCGCCGGCGCGGCGATTTTGCCATCGCCGGCGTGGCGGCGATGGTGACGCTTGGCGACAGCGATGAATGCACCGATCTCCGGCTGGCATTTTGCGGGGTGGGTGAAACGCCGGTCGATGCCAGCGCGGCGGCGGGCGGCCTGATCGGGCACACGCCGACCGAAGTCGCGATCCGCGATGTCGCCGCAGCCGTGCAGGCCATGATCGATCCGGGCGGCAGCGTTCACGCGACGGCGGATTATCAGCGCCATATCGCCGGGGTTCTCACCGGGCGCGCGCTGCAGACGGCCTATCGGCGGGTGCGCGATGGACACTGATGATCACGACGTCACGCTCACCGTGAACGGCGTCAAATATCAGCGTCTTGTCGAATCGCGCCTGTTGCTCAGCGATTTTTTGCGCCACAATCTGGCGCTGGCCGGCACCCATGTCGGCTGCGAGCACGGTGTCTGCGGCGCCTGCACCATCCTGCTCGACGGCGAGCCCGTGCGCTCCTGCCTGATGCTCGCCGTGCAGGCCAACAACCATGAAATCTCGACCATTGAGGGCCTCGCCAACAAGGACGGTACTTTCCATCCGCTGCAGCAGGCGATGCACGACCATCACGGTCTGCAATGCGGCTATTGCACGCCGGGCATCTTGATGACCATGAGCGCGTTCCTTGAGGAAAACACCTCACCCAGCGAAGACGAGGTGCGCGAGGCGCTGTCCGGCAATCTGTGCCGCTGCACCGGTTACCAGAACATCGTCGATGCCGTGATGGCGGCGGCGGAACGGATGCGGGGCTGACGCGAGATGTCCACCCGCACCTTCGGCGAACCGATCAAGCGCAACGAGGACCGCAGGCTCCTCACCGGCCAGGCCTTGTTCATCGACGACGTCGAATTGCCGGGCATGCTGCACGCCGCGTTGCTGCGCAGCCAGGTGGCACATGCGCGAATCCGCAAGATCGATGTTTCCAAAGCGTTGCAGCGACCCGGCGTCGTCGCGGCTTATGTCGCGAGCGACCTCGGCGATTACTGGCAGCCCGGGCCGATCCTGGTGCCGCCTCCGCCGATCGATGGCATCATCTTCAACGCGCGAACCCAGGTCCCGCTGGCCAAGGAAAAAGTCCGGCATGTCGGTGAGCCCTTGGCGATCGTGATCGCCGAGAGCCGCTACATCGCCGAGGACGCGCTCGACGACATCGAGGTCGAACTCGAACAGCTTCCGGCGGTGGTCGATCTGGAAAAAGGCCTGCGCGAAGGATCGGCGCTGGTCCATGAGAATGTCGGCTCCAATGTTTCGGCCCATGTCCGCCAGACCAAGGGCAATTACGCCGCGGCCGCGGCGAAAGCCGATCATGTGATCAAACGCCGATTCCGGTACGAGCACGGCATCTCGTCGCCGATCGAAACCCGTGGCGTGGTGGCGCAATGGGAGGCGCGGGCCAACCAGATGACGATCTGGGATACCACGCAAGCGCCGGTGTTTGTGCGCAACGGCCTCGCCGGCATGCTCGGGCTCAATGAGCGGCAGGTTCGCGTCATCGCGCCCTTTGTCGGGGGTGGCTTTGGGCCGAAGATCATGATGTTTTACCCCGAGGAAGTGCTGCTTCCCTGGGTGTCGATGAAATTGAACCGGCCGATCAAATGGATCGAGGACCGGCTGGAGCATTTTTTCGCCACCACGCATGAGCGCGGGCAGATCCACGACGCGGAGATTGCGCTCACCAGCGACGGCCGGATTCTCGGCATCAAGGACGTGTTCCTGCACGACGGCGGCGCCTACGATCCCTATGGGTTGACGGTGCCGATCAACAGCCAGTGCACCCTGCTCGGTCCCTATGTGGTGCCGAACTACGACAGCACGTTTACGCAAGTGTTCACCAATCTGCCGATCGTCACGCCCTATCGCGGCGCCGGGCGACAGCACGGCGTGTTCGTGATGGAGCGTTTGCTCGATCTTGCGGCGCATGAACTGAACATCGACCCGGTGAAAATTCGCAGGCGGAATCTAATTCCGCCGGACGCGTTCCCCTACAACAATGGAATCATCTATCAGGATTTTAGCGTGCTCGAATACGACAGCGGCAATTACGAGCCGGTGCTCGACCTTGCGTTGGACGCGATCGGTTACAAGACGTTCAGGGACGCGCAGGCGGCCGCGCGGCTGCAAGGCCGCCATCTCGGCATCGGCGTCGCCGCTTATGTCGAAGGCACCGGGATCGGCCCCTATGAGGGCGCAAAAGTTCAGGTGCAATCGAACGGCAAGGTCTCTGTCGCCACCGGGATCGGCACCCAGGGCCAAGGGCATTTTACGGTGTTTGCGCAGATTGCCGCCGATCAGCTCGGCGTCGCCGTGACCGACATCGACGTCGTCACCGGCGATACCGACCAGTTTTACTGGGGCGCCGGCACTTTTGCGAGCCGCGGCGCGGTGGTCGCGGGCAACGCCGTCAATGAGGCCGCGAAAGTGGTGCGGAAGAAGGCGCTAAAACTCGCAGGCGATCTCTTTGAATGCTCCGAGGATGACCTCGTAATCGAGAACGGCAGGGTATCGATCGTCGGAATCCCCGAAAAATTCGTAAAACTCGGCGATCTCGCCAAACAGGCCAATCCGATGCGTGGCGCGGTCGAACCGGGGACCGAGCCGGGGCTCGAATCGACGCAATATTTCGGGCCCAAAATGGGCGCGACGGCGAACGGTGTCCACGCCATGATTGTCGAAATGGACCCGCAAACGTTTGATCTGAAGATTTTGAAATATGTCGTGGTGCATGACTGCGGCACCGTGATCAACCCGATGATCCTGGCGGGACAAATCCACGGCGGCGTCGCGCAGGGCATCGGCAATGCGTTCTACGAGAAACTCGCCTTCGACGATCAGGGGCAACTCCTGAACGCTTCGCTCGCCGACTATCTCTTGCCGACCGCGCTGGAGGTGCCACGGATGGAGCTCGCCCATACCGTGACAAAATCTCCGCTCAATCCGATGGGCATCAAGGGCGCCGGTGAAGCCGGTGCGATCCCGGGCGGGCCGCTATTCGCACAAGCGATCGAGGATGCGCTCGATCTGAAGGGCCGCGGCGTCGAACTCCTGGAAATTCCGCTTAGCCCGAGCCGGTTGTTTGAACTCACAAGAAATGCGAAAGGCTAGCTGCGACCATCGGGGCACGACGCATGATCCTGGTCACGGGTGCAGGCGGCAAGACGGGCAAGGCGATCATAAGGGCACTCGTTGCGCGGGGCGCGCCGGTGCGGGCTTTCGTGCGTCGCATGGCGCATGGAGCCTCGCTGGCGGCAATGGGCGCCAGAGAGGTCATCGCGGGCCCTATGGATGATCCACATGCGTGGTCCCGGGCGGTGCGAGGGACAGATGCGATCTATCACATCTGTCCGAACGTTAGTCCTGACGAAATCGTCTTCGCAAAGGCGCTCATTGCCGCCGCAACCGAGCTGGGCGTCCCGCGGCTCGTCTACCATTCCGTACTGCATCCGCAGATCGAAGCGATGCCGCATCATTGGGCCAAGCTGCGGGTCGAGGAGATGCTGTTGGCCTCGGCGCTCGATTTCACCATCCTGCAGCCGACCGCCTACATGCAAAACAGCCTCGCGCAATGGGACCTGATGAAGCGTGAGGGCATCTACCGCGTGCCCTATCCGGTCGAAACCCGCCTAAGCCTCGTCGATCTCGATGATGTCGCCGAAGCGGCTGCGATCGTGCTGACGACTGGCGGCCATTCCGCGGCCACTTACGAACTGGTCGGGACGTTGCCGCTCAACCAGATCGAGACCGCCGAGACATTCGGCTGGGCGCTGAAGAAAACCATCCGGGCCGAAACTGAGGCCATCGAGGCTTGGGAAAAACGCGCCCGCAGCGCCGGAATGGACGATGATCAGCTGGAAACATTGACAAAAATGTTTCGCGCCTATGCGCGCGATGGCCTGAAGGGCAATCCCAATGTGCTCGGCTGGCTGCTTGGGCGTCCGCCGACCTCGCTCGTGGCCTTTGCCGCGCGCAGTGCCGCCGGTCAGGCGTGAGGCGGCCACCCGACAGGGTGGTTTTGCTGCACGATCTTCATGACCGACAGAATCAGCGGCTCCTCGAAGCGCGGGCCGATGATCTGGATACCCACCGGCAATCCATCGCTGGTCTTGCCGGCCGGCACGCTGCCGCCGGGCAGGCTCATCAGCGTGACCAGGAACGAGCCGGCGATCCAGTCGGTGTAATTTTCCAGCTTTTTGCCGTTGATCAGGGTCGGGAAATTCATCTCGACCGGAAACTGCTTTACGGGCGACTGCGGCGTGATCATCAGGTCGTATTGTTCGAAGAATTTTGCAAAGCGCTGGAATAGCTGCGCGCGTTTTTGTTCGGAGGCACCAAAGTCCGTTGGCGTGACCTTGAGCCCCGCTTTGACATTGCCCTTGAGATTGACGCCGAACTCTTCGAGCCGCTCGAGATTGGCAAATTGCTGCCCGACCATCCAAAGGCCGCGCCACGCCTGATAGGGCGACTTGCCATCGGAAATGTCGAACGCGATCTCTTCGACGCTCGCGCCGGCATCGCGTAGCGACATCGCGGTTGCCCGGCAAATATCATCGATTTCCGGCTCGACGCCGATGCCGGCAATGTCGGAGACGTAGGCGACGCGCAAGCCTTTTGCGTCCTTGGTATCCGCGACAATCGCGCGGGCGCTGGCCCATGGCGGCGCCACCGAAATCGGCGAGATGCGGCTAAAACCCGTAATCGAATCCAGCATCAGTGCGGCATCTTCGGCGGTGCGCGCCAATGGTCCGTGGACCTGGCCCGGATCCCACGCGAGCGGCATCGGCCAGTTCGGCGTCAATCCCGGCGTCGGCCTGATGCCGACAATGCCGCAGAACGAGGCCGGCATCCGGATCGAGCAGCCGAAATCCGTGCCTTGCGCCAACGGCGCCATCCCGGTTGCGACCGCGACCGCCGATCCGCCGGAAGAACCCGCCGGACTCAATGCCGGATTCCAGGGGTTTCGGGTGACGCCGAACACGTCGTTGAACGTATTGGCGCCCGCGGCAAACTCCGGCGTGTTGGTCTTGCCCAGCACGATCGCACCGGCTGCCTTGAGGCGTCGCACCACTTCGGCATCCTCGGTCGGCACATTGTCCTTGAACAGCGGCGAGCCGTAGGTGGTGCGGATACCTTTTGTCACTGTGACGTCCTTGATGACAACAGGCAAACCATGCAGCGCTCCGAGCTTGTCGCCGCGCATGACGGCAGCTTCGGCGCCTTTTGCGTGATCGCGCGCGGCGTCGGCCACCAAGGTGACGATGGCATTGAGTTTTGGGTTGATGCGGGCAATCGTGGCGAGATGAGCGTCGAGCACCTCAACCGGGCTTACCGCCTTGGTTGCAATCAGCGACGCCAGTTCGACGGCCGTCTTGCGACTCAGGTTTTCAGTCATGATGGATCCGTTATCTGCCGCCCAGTGCACGAAGCTACGTTCGATCGTGAGGAACAGGAAGTTGAGACCATAGCCCAGCGCGCCGGCAGCAAAAATCGCGGCGCCCATTTTTAGAGCAAGGAACGTGCCGGTTTCACTCGTCCAACTCGACGATGGCGATCACGGGACCGCCGCCGTGCGGGCCCTGATGCATGGCATCGACCGACACGAACACCGCGGGATCGCCGATCGCCGTTGCCGCGACGCCGCCGACCGCCGCCTTGGCATGGCGGTGATGGTGGACGTCGGAATCGTCGAGCATGATCTGCCGCCGGCCGCGCAAGGTGCCGCGGCGATCGGCCTCGCATTTCATGAAGCAATTGACGACGCGGCCTTTCAAGTCTTCCGCCCGTGGTCGTTCCGGCAATTCGATACCGGCGTCGCGGATCGAATCGTAGATGCCATCGATATCGAGCGCGTCGCGCATCACGGAATGGCCGATGCGGTAGCGGCCGCCGGCGCCGGCCCTGTTGCCGAGCAGCACGATTTGCGCCTGGGTCAATTCCACGCCGGAAGAGCAGGACGCGACCGACGAGTAGAGATCGAGGTCCTTGCAGATCTGTTCGGCCTTCGGCATCGGCACTTCGCCGAGCGCGACCGCAATGCCGAGGGCGGTGGTGCCGTTGGAGACGCCCATGGAATCATGGACCTCGCAGGCCAGCGTCTGATGGCGGGATTCCGCGTCGCGCACCGACTCGATGGTGAGCAGCGGCGTCTTGGTCTGGACGTAATGCACGTCCTTCGGATCGGTGATTCCAGCATCCTTCATCGCCGCTTTGACGGCATCCGCGACCTTCGCAACCATCGCCGGACGGCCGATGTCCTCCGGCAACAATTCCGCGCTCAGCGCCGTGCCGATCACGAGACGCGATTTGTCGGCCGGGCCGGCCTTGCTGTTGCGCGCGAAGATCGTGGCGTGCGGCGTGATGACGCCATCGCAGCCGCCGGACCACACCATCGGCACGTTGTGAATCTGGACCTCGGTGCGCGTGCCATGCTTGAGCAGCACACGGCGGAACGCCTGGTCGGCCAGGATGCGGGTGAAATCATTGACGCCGCCATTGCCTTCGGTCTTGCCGATCACGGCGATGACCTCGTCGGCGCTGAACTTGCCGGCCCCAACCAATGCCTCGAGCCCGCTCGCGTCCTGAACCGTCTTCAGTTCGACTTTTGCAACTTCAATCGCCATTCGCCGAAAACTCCGTTATCGCCTGGTTTATCGCATCCGCGGCCGGTGCTCGCCGCGCAGCATCTTTTCATAGCCCTCGCCGCGGTCAATCATCGGCAGCGGCGAATTTCGCGATTTGGCCATATCGGCTCGGCGCTGTTTTGTGGCGGCTTCGTCGATCCCGGGCTGGTCGGCGCTGCCTTTGAACAGAACGCCGTAATCAGCTTCCGCGGCGGCAAGCGAGACTCTGCCCTCGACGACGTCGCGCAACACCAATTCCAATTCGCGCTGCAGCGGATCGCCCCAGCCGCCGCCGCCGGTCGTCACCACGCGAACGACCTGCCCTTTCAGCACGGGCTCGCCATCGACGAGACCGCCAAGGTCAAAACCTTCGCCCTCGGCATCGACGGTCACACAAAACGGCTGACCGGCCTTGCCACCGTTCAGACCATAACAACCGAGCCGCACCCGGTCGGCGGTGACAATGGTGCGGCAATCGACCAGCGCGCGATAATGTTTTTCGTAACCCTGGCCGCCGCGCCGAAGGCCGGCGCCGCCGGAATCGGTGCGCAGCGCAAGCTTTTCGACCAGCAGCGGAAACCGCGTCTCGGTGAATTCCGCGGGCTGGTTGCGCGAGTCCGGGACGATATGGATCGCGTCGTTGCCGTCGGCATAATAGCGTCCGCCCGAGCCGCCGCCGAGCACTTCGCGCGACAGGAACGGCTTTCCTTCGAGATCGGTGCCGAAGAAACCCGTGTAACGGATGGTTTCCTGATCCGCCGGCATGCGGCCGTCGACCGCCTGCGCGACCACGCCCGCCAGCAGGCCGAGGCAGCGCAACAGCACAAAAGACCGCGCGTTGGTCGCAGCCGGCCATTCCGGCGTGATCAGCGTGCCCTTTGGGGGAAAGATCACCTCGAACACGTCGCAGACGCCTTCGTTGACATGGATTTCGGCGGCGCGCTCCGGCGTGTCGGCGAGGTTGCGCAGGATCGGCGCGATCCATTTGATCAGGAACGCGCCGTCGGCATAGTCGGCCGGCCAATTGATCGGCCCGGTCGATTGCGGATCGGTGCCGTTGAAGTCGAGCGTGATCTTGCCGCCCTTCTTCGTCATCTTCAGCGCGATCTTGTGCAGTTTTGGATCGGTGATCCCGTCGTGCTCGACGTAATCTTCCCAGGCATATTCGCCGTCGGCGATTTTTGAGAGCAGCTCGTTGCGATAAATGTCGCGGCATTTGTCGAGGACCGCCTGAAAACAGGCTTCGACCTGCTCCTTGCCAAAACGTTCGAACAGCCCGGCCATCCGGCGCGCGCCCATCAGGCAGGCCTGGATTTCGCTGTCGAGATCGGCCGACAGCATTTCAGGCACGCGGGTGTTGCGGCGGACAATCGTGAACACCGCATCGTTACGGACACCTTCGCTGAAAATCTTCACCGGAGGGATCGCAATGCCTTCCTCGAACACGGTCGCCGCCGTACCCGGCATCGAGCCCGGCACCCGCCCGCCGACGTCATCATGATGCCCGAAGGCCTGGATGTAGGCCACGACTTCGCCTTGGCAAAACACCGGCACGGTGCTGCAGAGATCGGGCAAGTGGCCGATCGAGCCTTCGGTCAGATAAGTGTCGTTCATCAAAAACACGTCGCCGGGCTTCATCGTCTCCGGCGGAAAATCGCGCACCACGCCATTCGGCATCGCCGAATAAGAACGCCCGGTCAATTTGCGGCAATAGCGGTCGAACAGCCCGACCCGGAAATCATGAGCTTCGCGGATCATCGGCGAGCGCGCGGTGCGCTCGATCGCATATTCGATTTCGGCCTCGATCGAATTCAGCGTACCCTCGATGATCTGCAGCACGATCGGATCGACGGCGACAGTTTCGCGCAAAGGCGCGGTCGGCCACGGATGGGACGGTTGATGCACGTTCATCGTGATGTCTCCTGCGATGACCGGATGACAAGAATGCCGTGCGGATCGACCTCGAGAGTTTGGCTGGGAAACACCACCGTCGTGGAGCCGAACTCCTCCACGACGGCCGGGCCATTGATCCGGCCGCCCGGCGGCAGCGATGCGCGATCGTACACCGGCGTGTCCTGGAACGTGCTGCCGAAATAGACCGCGCGGCGGCTCTTCGCCGTCGGCTTGCCCTCGCGTGAAGCCAGCTTCGGCATCTGCGGCCGTTCGATCACGCCAAAACCGGAAACGCAGAGATTCACAAGCTCGACCTTCTGCTGGCCGGCATAATTATAGCCGAACGTCCTGAGATGCGCCGCATTGAAGGCGCCGATCAGTCCGGCTAAAAATGACGCATCCACGACGCCGCCGGGCGCGGTGACACGCACTTCCATCGACTGGCCGGCATAGCGAATGTCGGCCTCGCGAACGAGGCGGATGCGCGAGGCCTCGATGCCGTCGCGCATCAGTGTCCCTGTCGCGTCGCGCTCCAGCGCTGCATAGCGCGCGGCCACGTCATTGAGATCGATGGCATCCTCGTGCATCACCTTGGTGACGATGTGATCGGTGCGCCAGTCGACCGCGAGCAGGCCGAAGGCGGAGAGATTGCCGGGATTCGGCGGCACGATGCAGGCTTTCATACCCAACAGATCCATCACCGCGGCCGATTGCGCCGGACCCGCGCCGCCAAACGACAGCAACGCAAAGGCGCGCGGGTCGATGCCGCGCTGGATCGTCATCTGCCGGATCGCGTTGGCCTGGCTCCAGTTCGCGATCTCGATGATGCCGCTGGCAAGCTGCTCGACGCTCATGTTGCCCGGCAATCTCGCCGCCAGCGCCGCGATACCGCCGCGCGCGCGTTCGACATCGAGCGCGATGCCGCCCCCGATCAGCGATGGGGGAATCCGCCCCAGCACCAGATTGGCATCGGTAATCGTCGGCTCGTTGCCTCCGTTCGGATAGCACATCGGCCCAGGCTCGGCGCCGGCGCTGCGCGGGCCAACCTTGAGATGGCCCTCGCGGCTGATCCAGGCGATCGAGCCGCCGCCGGTGCCGATGGTCTCGATGTCGATCATCGGGATGCGCACCGGGAACGGACCGACCGATCCGCCATTTGTCACCTGTGGTTTGCCGCCTTCGATCAAGCAAAGGTCGGTTGAGGTGCCGCCGGCATCGAGCGTCACCAGATCGGGAAAGCCGGCGATGTCGGCGATTACCGCGCAGCCGAGCGCGCCGGCCGCGGGACCCGAGAGCGCGGTCGTGATCGGTTTGCGCACCACCTGATCGGCGCTGGCAACGCCGCCGCTTGATTGCATCACCAAAAACGGCTTGTCCTGCAGGCCTGGCCCGAGTTCCTGATGCACGCGCTTGAGATAGCGTTCCATATGCGGCTTGACGAAAGCGTCGACCAATGTCGTCACGGCGCGCTCATATTCGCGATATTCGGGAAGCACCACGCAGGACAGCGAGAAGGTCGCGTCCGGATATTCCTCAGCGACGATCTCAGCAGCGCGCCGCTCATGCGCATCGTTGGCGTAAGAATGCAGCAGGCAGATGCCGATCGCGCGCACGCCTTGCGCGCGGAAGAATCTTGCGGCGTCACGCACGCTTGACTCATCGAGCGGGCGCAATTCGCTGCCGCGGAAATCCAATCGGCCAACGACCTCGCGGACGAATTGCAACGGCACGATGCGGTCGGGCTTGACCCAGAAGTAGGAATTTCCGTAACCCTCCGGCACCGACTGCCGGGCGATCTCGAGGATGTGCCGAAAACCTGAGTTGACGATCAGGCCGAGCGAATTTATCTCGCCCTGCAACAGCGCATTGGTCGCAACGGTGGTGCCGTGGGCGAGGCCCGCGACAGCGTCGGTGGCAGCGCCGCTCGCGGCGAGAATCTTGTTGACGCCGCGCTCCAGGCCGATCGCGGGATTGGCCGGCGTGCTCGCAACTTTTGTCACCAGCGTCGCGCCGGACACGGTATCGACCGAGACGATGTCGGTAAAAGTTCCGCCGGTATCGATGCCGATGCGAAGGCGCGGAGATGCGGAATTGTTCGACATGCCTCGCACCATTCTCCGAAAAAAATATGGCGATGCCAAGCAGGCCGGCATCATCCGCCTGGCCGGCACAATGGGTCAAACTTTTACGTGAAGTCAAAGGCCGAATTTCGATGCGGCTATCGGAAATTCCGATCCATAAAATCGGACCAAAAATGCCTATGCTTTCAGCATTTCTCGCAATCTCAGCAACGCCGTTTCCTTGCGTCGCGACATCGGCTCGCGCCGCCGAAACAGGCTGAACGCGACATTGCGCGCCGGTTGAATCGAAAGTGCCTTCAGTAGTCCCAAGGTGACTTCATTTTCCGCACAGGCGCGCGGCACGATGGCAATTCCGCCTTCCGATTGTACAATCATCTTGATGGTCTCGATATTGTCGACGACGGCCAAAATATTGGGCTTGATGCCCAAGTCCGTGAAAAGCGAGAGCACCACTTGGCCGTATCCCACCGTCAGCTCGCTCATGACGAAGGGCTCGGCAAGCAGGCGGCCAACATCGACCGGCTGCTTCGATCGCGCCAGCGCGTGTTTTGGATGCGTGATCAGCACCATCTCGGCGTCGATCAGGCGATCGAACACGAGGCCAGCCGGCAACCGTTCCGGATCGGATTCGATCGCAATCCCAGCGTCCAGCCGCTCTTCATGCAGTTCGTTGAAGATATTCTTGGTCGGCGCGGTGAGGATTTCCAGCCGCGCGCCTGGCAGATCGTTCTTGAGGTCGGCGAACATGCGCGGAATGAAAATCTGCGCCATGCCCGACCCCATGCCGATCGTCAACGTATCCAGCAGCGCGCCGCGCAGCCGCCGGGCAGTGTCGGAGAGAGTAAGCAGGTCGCCCATCACCCGCTCTGACTCGTACAGAAAAGTGCGCCCGCGGTCGGTCGATTCGATGCCGCGCGAGGTGCGGCGAAACAGCTCGAAGCCGATTTCCTCCTCGAGCAACTTGACCTGTTCGCTGACCGCCGACTGCGAGATGTTCAACCGCTTCGCCGCCTTGGTGAAGCTGCGCTCCTTGTAGACCGAAAGCGCGTAACGCAATTGGCGAAAATCCAAATTCGAAATCCCCTTAATCAGGCCGGCACCGCCGACATATCAAAATAGCGCGTCGTCTCCAATTTGGTTTCGGCGATCAGCTTTCCTTTCCGGATCACCCAGCGCGGCGGCGCCCGAGTCGCGAAAGCCTCGCGCGCGTCGCGTGCATCGAGCACCACGAGATCCGCCAAGCTGCCGACCGCCACGCCAAAATCCGGCACGCGCAATGCCTTGGCGCCGTTGTTGGTGACCATGTCCATCACCGCGAGAATCTCGGGCGGCTGGCTCATATGGGAGGCATGACAGAGCAGAAATCCGATCTCAAGCGGATCGTTCTGGCCGAACGGATAAAACGTGTCGTGCACGCAGTCCTGTCCACAGGCGACATTGACGCCGGCCGCCAGCAGCTCCTTGACCTGCGTCACCCCGCGGCGCTTGGGATAATCGTCGAGCCGGCCCTGCAGCATCAGATTGGTGGCGGGATTGGCGATCATGTTGACGCCGGCTTCTTGCAGGCGGCTGATCACGTGATCGGCGTAGTTTCTCGGGTAACCCGCCAGCGCACAAGTGTGGCCGGCGGTGACCCTTCCCTGCCAGCCATTCTTGATGGTCAATTCGGCGAGCACTTCGAGGGTTCGCGCCATGGGATCGTCGGTCTCATCGACATGCATGTCGATATCGGCGTCAAATTCCTTTGCGATCTCGAACGCAATTTCGATATGCCGGCGGCTATCGGCCGGCGAATTCTCGTTGAACGGCATGCCGCCGACGACGTCGACGCCAAGATTCATCACCTGTCGCATCAGAGCCTCAGTGCCGGGCGATTTTATGATTCCCTCCTGCGGAAAGGCGACGATCTGGATATCGATCAGATCGCGAAACCGTTCGCGGGCGCGGATCAGGCCTTCGGCCGGTCGCGTGCCGCCGATCGGATCGACATCCACATGGGTGCGCAGTCTGGAGATGCCGTTTTCCAGCGCACGGCTGAGCACGCGCGACGCCCGATCGGCGATTTCATCCACGGTGTAATTGCGCTTGATATCCCAGAGGATCTCGATCGCCTCCGTGAGTGTCCCCGAGATATTGACCGGCGCGCGCTCAGAGATCAGCGCCTTGTCGAGATGAATATGCGGCTCGACAAAGCCGGGCACGGCCATTCGCCCCTCCGCATCGAGCGTGAGGGCGGCAGGCGAGGTCGCGGCACCTTGGCCGACGCTTACAAACTTACCGCCGGCGATGCCGAGATCGCAGAGGCCTTTGGTGCCCCACAGCGCAACATTTTTGACGAGAATATCTAACGTCATCGACCGAGCTCCGTACCGGCACGCCGCCCAATGTAGTCGATCAGAGAATTTTAGGCGACATGCAGATAGCCTTCGGCGAGCGAGGCCCATGTCCAAGCTACAGCATCATTGGACGCAGTTGAACATCCACTGCACCCCAAACCGGTCGGTAAGCTTTCCGTAGTAGTCGCCCCAGGGCTGCATACCCAGCGCAGTCGTTATCTTTCCGCCATCTCCGAGACGCACGAATAGTTGCTTCGTTCGTTCGCGGTCCTGCATCATGAGGATATGCGCGGAACCTCTCATCGGTTCGGCGTCATCATTGTCGGACGCGTAGAAGGCGACGCCCGGCCCTTCGAATTTTGCGTGCATGATCTTGCCGCGCATTGCCTCGTTTTTCACAGGCATGCCGTTCGCGCCATAGCGCAGCACTTCGACGACTCGTCCCAGGCCACACTGCGCGTAAAAGGCGAGAGCCTCTTCGCATGTCGTGGTGAAAAACAGATAGTTTGACAATTGCATCGTCGTTGCTCCTAAGCCTTCGTGTTCGGCGTAAACCCTCGGCAAACGCGCCCGGAGGCGAGCAGTTCCCCGCTCGCCATGACCTCGATCATTCTCGTACCACCCGGCCGCCCTTGGCGGCCGCCTCACCGATCTGTGCATTGGTCAGGGCTTTGCCACCGAAGTTCCAAGCGCCATCCACGGCGTGGACGACGTTGATGTAGATGTTGTCCTTGGGCTGCCTGCCACCGGACATCTCGTGGATGATGCTTGTTGCTTCGTCGCAATAGCCGACCTGGACTTCGCGATCGGTGAACGCAAAGGATGGCACTTTCCATTCGATGAACGCGACCGGCGTCTCGCGCATTCCCGTGAACGTCTGGTCCTTGGCCAGAACGTGGATCGAGCCAACGATGTTGGACGTCATGACCTGGTTGCCTGTCAGGCCGTGCCACTTCAGCATAGCCTCAGACAGACGTGCGAACGCCAGCTTTTCCTGGCCTTTGGGCAGGACGCCTTCCGTGAGGGTGAGAGTGAGGGGCATGATCTTCTCCTGGTATGGGTTTCAACGTTTCCCAAGCAGCGTTGCGCGGCGAAGGCGGGACATGATATAACGATCGTGTTACAATCAATAGAATAACGATCGTTATCCAGTCAAGAGAAAAGATAACGATCGATACGCAATGGGACCCGACATGCGGTACGGACCAGGACACAAGGAAGAAGCGCGGACCAAGATCTTGACCGCGGCAGGGCGGGGGTTCCGTCGGCTTGGCTATGGCGGAATTGGCATCGACGGTCTGGCCAAGGAAGCCGGCGTCACCTCGGGCGCGTTCTACGGCCATTTCCCCTCGAAGGCCGAGGCCTTCAAGGCCGCCGCCTTGGTTGGTCTCGTGGAGCTGCGCGAGGGCGTTGAGCATCTGCGCGCCACGGAGGGCGACGCGTGGCTGGAGAAATTCGCCGACTTCTACATGAGCATCAGGCGCACCTGTGATCTCGGCGAGAGCTGTGCGCTCCAGAGCATGACGCCGGAAGTGGCGCGCGCTGATCGGGACACCAAAGCAGCTTATGAGGCAGAGATGCTAAAGGTCATCGAGGCCGTTGCCGAAGGGCTGAAGCACGGAGCGCTGCCGGCGCGTCGTAAGACGGCCTGGGCCATCCTCTCATTGTTGTCTGGCGGCGTCACGCTCGCCCGCTCGGTCGCAGACGCCAAGGTCGGAACACAAATAGCGAGCGCCGTGAAAAGCACAGTCCTTGTCGTGGCTGGTGATTGAATAGCTTTGTGGGTTCACAATTCCTCTTAAGCGGACATATGCTGCCAGACGGTTCGCCTTCGGCGTCACAACGCACCGTTCCGCTATATCCGCCGGTAGATCCTGCGATGGGCTGAAAAGGCGCGGGCCGATCCGGCGTCATCCGTTGCGCCAGCGTCGCGCTCCGTCGGTTGTCGGATAGCACGTCGCGCGTTGGGCAGTTGGCGGACCAGAGGGGATTCAAACTCCCGATAGGCTTCTCAAAATATCCTTTTGAAATATCGGCTGAATTTCCGCTCATGTACCGCAAAATGGCCGACCGAGAGAAATCCCGCAAAAGGTGTAAAAGCTCGCGGCGCACCGCTCTCTCGGCAGTGGGGATGTCGGCC